>ERZ832317.5589-NODE-5589-length-11194-cov-12.961038_pt1 | contig 11194 bp, 8 predicted proteins | sample MGYA00519695_ERZ832317 | MGnify/ENA primary metagenome ERZ832317 (study PRJEB31850, sample SAMEA3708726) | human gut metagenome | biome: human gut; feature: human-associated habitat; material: faeces | place: China | collected 2014 ...
TGCATGTGTTAGGCACGCCGCCAGCGTTCGTCCTGAGCCAGGATCAAACTCTCTATAAAATGGTATCTAAACGAACCGTAGTCCGTTCAAACCTTCATAGAGCTATTTGTCATAGCTTCATTTCTCCATCCCACCGGTAATTGACTCAACCCAGTGAGACGGCTTTGTCCTTTGGCAAACTCATCTAAATGAGCTCGCCTTCTGGTGCTTCCTTTTCGTTACGTTGTTTAATTTACAAGGTGCACGCCGTTCCCGGCGGAACATTGCTATTATACTCGATTTCATTTCGTTTGTCAAGAACTTTTTTCAGAAGTTTTTTGACATCCGATCCATCTTGTATCAGCAGCAACCTGTTTAGGTTACCACATCTCAGCCTTGCTGTCAAGAACTTTTTTCATTTCTTCCCGGCCTGGCTCATCACCGCGCCGACAGCTTTGTTAGAATACCAAATCCTTCCCCTTTTGTCAATACCTTTTTCGAGGTTTTTTTATTTTTCTGATTGCTGTGGCGATTTCTCCGGCTTTCGTCCCCTTTCCCCTTGCGCAGGTTGGGAAAATAAGCTGTGCAAACGGAGGCGACAGTGGTATAATGTCCATGGAAATAAAATGTATACATAGTAGGAGGGATTGATCTGCGGATTCATCGCATGACCGCCACCTTCGGCAAACTCCAGGGCCGGTCTTTGGAGCTGGGGGACGGTCTGAATATCATCGAAGCCCCCAACGAGACTGGAAAGTCCACCTGGTGCGCCTTTTTGAAGGCCATGCTCTACGGCATCGATACCCGGGACAGGGACCGGAAGGGCTATCTGGCGGACAAGAACCGCTACGCCCCATGGTCACTATCGCCGATGCGCGGCACGCTGGCTCTCACATGTCAAAAGGGCGACATTACGTTGCAGCGCGACACCGCGCGCGCGAATAGTCCCATGGGCCGCTTTTCCGCCGTCTACACCGGCAGCGGCGAAGCGGTCGACGGTCTGACCGCCGCCGACTGCGGCGAAACGCTGCTCGGCGTCCCGTGCGAGGTCTACGAGCGCAGCGCGTTCATCCGCCAGAGCAGTCTGACGGTCGACGCGAGCGCCGAACTCGAGCGCCGCATCGCCGCGCTCATCACCACGGGCGAGGAGGGCCAGTCGTTCAGCGAAGCGTCCGCCGCGCTCAAAAAGCAGCTCAACGCCCGCAAATACAACAAGTCCGGCCGCATCCCCGCGCTCGAGGCCGAGATCAGCGCACAGGAGCGCGCGCTCGAGGAACTGTCGCAGCTCACGCGCAGCAAGCGCAAGGCCGAGGAAGCCCTCGCCTCATTCGATGCCGAGGAAGCCTCGCTGCGCGAACAGCTCCGCGCACACGATCTCTGCGATGCGCAGGACGCCCGCCGCGCCGCCGCGGAAGCGCGGCAGGCATGGCAGAGCACCGAAAGCAAAGCCGAATATCTTCGCCGCGCGCTGATTGAACAGAATGTGCCCGCGCGCGACGCGCTGGAGCAGGGCCGCGCAAGGCTCAACGCGCTCTCTTCCCTCAAGGTTGAGGCCACGGACGCGCAGAAGCGCTGTGATGACGCCGAAGCTGCTCTGTCCGATTTTGACGCAAAGCCCGCCGAGCGCCCGCGCTCACTATTACCTTATATAATAGTAGGTGCCGTGCTATTGCTGCTCTTTATATTTGTTTCCGCATTGCCCAGCCCTGTCGCTCTGGCCGGGTGCATCGTCTCCGGCGCTGCGCTGGCTGCACTTCTTGTCTTAAACTGGAACAACGCACGCAAAGTTCGCGCCGCACATGAGGAAAAGCGCGGTGTCTTAGAGCAAGCCCTGCGCGATGCGCGTTCCGACGCCGCCGCACAGCAAAAGCTGTATGATGCCGCCGCGCGCGAGCTGCTCGTGCTCATCCCCGCGGGCGACATCTCCCGCGTTGGCGCATATCTCGACGCCGCGCTGCAAAAATACGCCGAGCTGGACGCCCTGACGCGCGAGGCGCGCGACCTGTCGCTGCGCTGCGAGCTGCTTTCCGCCCGCGCGCCGAAGGGTGACGTTCCCGACGAGCCAGTTGTGCGCCCCGCACGCTCCCGTGCGGAGCTGCAAACTGCGCTCGATGCGCTCGCACGGTGCCGTCGTGAAGCGCAGAGCACCTTTGACTACACCTCCGGCCGCTGCCGCGCCATCGGCGACGCCGCCGAGCTTGAAGCCGCACTCACGCAGAAGCGCGACGAGCTTGCACAAAAACAAGCGGAATACGACGCCATCGCCCTCGCGATGGAATCGCTGCAAAGCGCGAACACCGCACTGCAAAACCGCTTTTCCCCCGCGCTCAGCCGCCGCGCCGGCGAGCTTTTCTCCCGCCTGACGGGCGGCAAATACGAAAGCGTCCTGCTTGACCGCACGTTTTCCGCGCAGGTGGGCGAAACGGGCGAGAGCGTTTCCCATGACGCACAGCTTTTGAGCCTCGGCACGCTCGACCAGCTGTATCTAGCCGTGCGCCTCGCCATCTGCGAAAGCGCCCTGCCCGCGGACGATCCCCCGCCCATCGTGCTCGACGACGCACTTGTCCGCTTCGACGACGAGCGCTGCCGCGCCGCGCTCGAGCTTTTATTAGAGGAAAGCAAATCCCGTCAAATTCTGCTTTTCACCTGCCAGCACCGCGAGAGCGCGTATCTCTCCGGCCGCGACGGCGTCACATTCCTGTCCCTATAATTCCAAATTGATAAAGGAGAAATTGAATGACCACACTGCAAGCCCTTCCCCTGCCTTCCAACTTCGAAGACCTCTGCGAGCTGTTTTTGCTCTACATCGCGTACAGCACCCTCGGCTGGTGCGGCGAGATGCTCTACTGCTCCATCCCCAAGGGTCACATCTGCGAAAAGAGAGGCTTCCTCAACGGCTTTCTCTGCCCCATTTACGGCCATGGCGCGCTGCTCGTGCTGTATCTTCTGCACGGTGGCTTCCAGAATCCGGTGCTCACGTTCATCTTCGGTGCGATCGTCACGTCGATCCTTGAATACTTCACGAGCTGGATCATGGAAAAGCTCTTCCACATGCGCTGGTGGGACTACTCCCATTATAAATTCCAGATCAATGGCCGTGTGTGCCTTCTGAACTCCACATGCTTTGGCCTTGCGTGCGTGCTGCTGTGCCACCTTGTCCAGCCCTGGCTGTGGGAGCACATCGTGAATCTCGGCCCTACCATCACCGTGCCGCTCGCGTCCTTCATCTTCGGCATCTATCTGATGGACACCGTGCTCTCCATCCGCAGCGCCATCCAGCTCAGCTCTCAGATGGGCAAGCTGCGCGAGCTGCAATCGGAGCTCAAGGACTATGTCGCCGAAAAGCGTGAGGAGAGCCAGGAGCGCAAGGCCGAGCGCCGTGCCGAGGTACGCGAGCGCGCCCGCATGCTGCGTGACGGTGCGGATATCTTCGAGCGCCGCCTGCTCCACTCCCACCCCGACATCCGCAAGTCGCGCGAAGACCTGCTCGCCACGATCCGCGCCCGCCTGAACGAGAGCGAGACCGAGGCCAAGAAAGCTGCCGACGAGCTCTTCGGCGATGAGCGCAAGGCGTAATTTGCCAAGCCGCGCGCGGTTGACTTCCGCGCGCAAACGGTATAAACTAAGCGCGCCGTCGTTAAGCTGACGGCGCACCATGCAGCAAAGGAGAATACTGATCTATGAGCGAATGCACCCATAATTGCTCTACCTGCGGCGAGAGCTGCGCTGAGCGTGCAACGCCGCAATCCCTGCGCAAAGCGCCGCACCCCGAAAGCCGCATCGGCAAGGTGTTCGGCGTTGTGTCCGGCAAGGGCGGCGTCGGCAAGTCCATGGTCACGAGCCAGCTCGCCGTCACGCTGCACCGCCGCGGTTACAAGGTCGGCGTCATGGACGCCGATATCACCGGTCCCTCCATCCCGCAGGCCTTCGGCGTGCACGACAAGGCCGTCGGCACGCAGACCGCGCTCTACCCCTGCGTCAGCCACAGCGGCATCGAGGTCATGTCCATCAACCTGCTTTTGGAGGATGAGACCGATCCCGTCATCTGGCGTGGCCCCGTCATCGGCGGTGTCGTCCAGCAGTTCTGGACGGATGTTGCCTGGGATGTGGACTATCTGTTCGTCGATATGCCCCCCGGCACGGGCGACGTGCCACTGAGCGTCTTCCAGTCCATCGCGCTCGACGGCATCATCGTCGTCACCTCCCCGCAGGAGCTTGTCTCCATGGTCGTGGAGAAGGCCGTGAAGATGGCTGAAAAGATGAACGTCCCCATCGTCGGCGTCGTGGAGAACATGAGCTATGTCGCCTGCCCTGACTGCGGCAAAAAGATCTATCTCTTCGGCCAGGGCAAGAGCGAAGAGGCCGCAAAGCGTCACAATCTTCCCCTGCTCGCCCAGATGCCCATCGACCCGAAGCTCGCCGCCCTTGTGGACGCGGGCAAGATCGAAGAGTTCGAGGGCACATGGCTGAACGCCGCCGCCGATGCGCTCGAAAAGACGCGCAAGCGCGCCGAATAACTTGAGCATTGACAAAAAATCGCACCTCGAACGAGGTGCGATTTTTTATATTCTGTTTGTGGCTCAGTCGTTGGAATAGTTGTCGAAGTAGCCCTGAATGTAGACAATGGGCGTGCCCTTGTCGCCGCTGCCGCTCGTCAGGTCGCAGAGCGAGCCGATCAGGTCGGTCAGGCGGCGGGGCGTCGTGCCCTCGGACACCATGTTGCCGACCAGGCTCTCGCTGGTCTTCTCGCGGATGCGCTCTTCGATGGCTTCCTTCAGCGCCTCGCCCTTGAGATCGCCGAAGTCATTGTCGGCGAGGTACTTGAGCTTCAGCTCGTTCGGCGTGCCGACAAGGCCCTTGGTGTAGCCGGGGGAGACGACGGGGTCAGCGAGCTCCCAGATCTTGCCGACGGGGTCTTTGAACGCACCGTCGCCGTAGACCATGGCCTCGATGTGCTTGCCGCTGGCCTTGCTGAGTCTCTCGCCCAGCTCCTCGGCAACGGCCATGCAGTCGCGCGGGAAGAGCTTAACGGTCTCCTCGGTCGCCTTGTTGGAGCCGAGCAGGCCGTATTCGGCGTTGTAGCCGCTGCCGTCGACGCTTCTGTTGAGCAGATCGTCGAGGCCGAGCACCACGCGGGCGCCAGCGGCCTTGAGCAGGCGCTTGCTGCGCGCGCGGGTGTGGATGTCGCAGGTGATGACGGCGTCGGTGTAGTCGCACAGCGTCTGCACGCGATTGCCGAAGATGACCTCGACCTCAGCGCCGGCGTCGGTGATGATGCCGGAGTAGAAGTCGATGTAGTCGACGCCCGTGAACGGGTGCACCGCCGCGCCGAATTTCTTGCGGAATTGTTCGAGCGTCAGGACATCGCTGTACGGGTCGACGCCCGCCTCGTCGAGCTTGTCCCAGTCGACAAGGCCGTTGCCCACCTCGTCAGAGGGGTAGGAGAGCAGCAGCACGATCTTCTTGCAGCCCATCGCCATGCCGCGCAGCAGCAGGGAGAAGCGGTTGCGGCTCAGGATGGGGAACGCGACGCCCACGGTGCCGCCGCCGGTCTTTTCGCGCACGTCTTTCGCGATCTGGTCGAGCGTTGCGTAGTTGCCCTGCGCACGCGCCACGACGGATTCCGTCACGGCGACGACATCGCGGTCGCGCGGCTCGATGCCCGCTTCCTTCCACGCTTCCATCACGGAAGCGGCAGCGACCTCAGCAATGTTATCTCCCTCGCGGATGATGGGTGCGCGCACGCCGCGCACGACAGTTCCGATCGTTCTCATCTTGATCTCCTTTTTATTTTATAGTCAGCGCACAAGGCGCTCTTGCAAAGTCATACAGCCTAGTATTATAATCACGGTATAGGGATAAGTAAAGCATCGTTTTTTGATAATAAATATAAATCATTCTTATGGTTTAAGATCAGGAGGGTTTGCCAAATGGTCAAGCTGGAGCTTTACCGCGTCTTCCGCGAGGTCGCCGAGGCCGGGAATATTTCCCTGGCAGCGGAGAATCTCTACCTTTCGCAGTCCGCCGTCAGCCAGAGCGTCAAGCAGCTCGAGCAGCAGCTCGGCACGCGTCTTTTCCTGCGCTCGCCGCGCGGCGTCACGCTCACCGAGGACGGCCGCCTCTTATTTGAATATGTGCGCAGCGCCATGGGTCTTCTCGAGACCGGAGAAGATAAGCTCCAGCAGTCGCGCACGCTTCAGGCCGGCACGCTCGTCATCGGCGCGAGCGACACGGTGACAAGTCAATTCCTGCTGCCGCATCTCGACGCCTTCCACCGCCGCTATCCCAACATCCACATCCGCATCATCAGCGGCCGCAGCTATAAGGTGCTGGGGCTTCTCCGCGCCGGAAGGGTCGATATCGCCTTTGCGAGCGCCCCCGGCGATGCGGACGACTTAGAGCACATCCCCTGCTTTGAAACGCATTCCTGCTTTGTCGCCGCGCCGGACTACCCCTGCGACTTCACCCGCGCCTACACGACCGAGGAGATCGCCGCATTCCCGCTCATTCTTCTTGAAAAGAAGGCCTCCTCGCGCACTTACCTTGAAAAATACTTCCTCCAAAGCGGCGTCAGGCTCACGCCGGAGATCGAGCTCGGCGCGCGCAGCCTTCTTGTCGACCTGGCGAAGATTGGCTTCGGCGTTGCGGGCGTCACGCGCGAATTCGTCCAGGGCGAGCTCGCCGCGGGCGAGATCCGCGAGCTTTCCACCGCTTTTTCCATCCCACCGCGCACCGTCGACCTCTGCATGCTGCGCAACGTTTCGCCCAGCGCCGCAACCGAACGTTTTGCCCGCGATGTGCTTGAAAAATTACAGGGCAAATCCGTTTCCGTTTAAATTCTGCAAGGTTTCCGTCATTTTGCGCATTGAGTCTGCATAATTTTTGTCATTTTCGCCAAGGCGATTTTCTTGACAAGATTTTTGCGGCATGTTACCCTCTTTTTCGCTGCAACGAGCGAAGATACACGGTTTTCAGGATCTTTTTGAAACTGAAAGCGCTGGAAAACTCTGGAGAACTCATTCAGTTGGGTGCCGAAGGGGCAAGGCCTTTGCTAAAATTGTTAAGGCCGAATCTCTCAGGCAAAAGGACGGAGAGCATCGGCACCATGCCGGTTTTTCCGTCCTCACTTTTTCTCTCTATTGTTTTTTAAGCTGTCGATCTTCTGTTGGATCGGCAGCTTTTTTTGCATTTTCGACTTTACAATATAAGGAGAGCATCATGGCTTCATCATTCGAGACCACCCTTTTTCCTATCGTTCAGACCATCAACGAATACCTCAGCAACTACGTTTTGGTCATCCTGCTGCTCGGCGTCGGCATCTGGTACACGATCAAAACGCGCTGCGTGCAGGTCCGCTGCTTTAAGGAGGGCTGGACCCGCGTGTTCGGCAACATCACCCTCAACGGCAAGAAGGGCGGCACCGGAATGAGCTCGTTTCAGGCGCTCGCCACTGCCATCGCCGCCCAGGTCGGCACCGGCATCATCGTCGGCGTCGCGGGCGCGATCCTCACCGGCGGCCCGGGCGCGGTGTTCTGGATGTGGGTCATCTCGTTTTTCGGCATGGCCACGATCTACGCGGAAGCGACGCTCGCGCAGGAGACGCGCATCGTCGAGCTCGACGGCACGATCAAGGGCGGTCCTGTCTACTACATTACGACAGCCTTCAAGGGGAAATTCGGCAAGTTTCTCGCGGGCTTCTTCGCCGTCGCCATCACGCTGGCGCTCGGCTTCATGGGCTGCATGGTGCAGTCCAACTCCATCGGCGCAACGGTGGAGACCGCGTTCGGCATCCCGTCGTGGGTCGTCGGCATCGTGCTGATCGTCATCTGCGCCTTCATCTTCCTCGGCGGCGTGCAGCGCCTTGCGTCCGTGACGGAAAAGGTCGTGCCGCTCATGGCGGCGGTATTCCTCTTCGGCGGCCTCATCGTGCTTGTCGTTCGCATCAAGTACATTCCCGAGACCTTTGCCATGATCTTCCGCTACGCCTTTGAGCCGCAGGCCATCGTCGGCGGCGGCTTCGGCTACGCCATCAAGCTCGCCATCTCCCAGGGCGCGAAGCGCGGCCTGTTCTCCAACGAGGCCGGTATGGGCTCCACGCCCCACGCCCACGCGCTCGCCAACGTCAAAAATCCGCACGAGCAGGGCACCGTCGCCATCATCGGCGTGTTCATCGACATGTTCGTCATCCTGACGCTCAACGCCCTCGTCATCATCTCCACACTTTACGCAGGCGACGGCCCGCTCGCCGGCTGCGGCGCAGCGGCGCTGAGCAGCACCTTCAATAAGACGAACCTTGCCCAGTGCGCGTTCGGCACGGTGTTTGGCTACAAGGCGGGCAGTATGTTCGTCGCGATCTGCCTGTTCTTCTTCGCGTTCTCCACGATCCTGAGCTGGAACCTGTTCGGCAAGATCAACATGGTCTACCTCTTCGGCAAAAAGAGCGCCAACGTCTACACGCTGCTCGCGCTGATTTTCATCTTCCTCGGCACCACGATGTCCAACGACCTCGTCTGGGAGCTGAGCGACATGCTCAACCAGCTCATGGTCATCCCCAACGCCATCGCCCTGCTCGCCCTGACGAGCCACGTCGTCAAGCATTCCCACACGCCCGACCGCCTGTCCGGCCGGGAAAACGGCTGATATTCCCCAAAAAAGCGCAAAAGAGCGCGGCTTTTGATAAAAGCCGCGCTCTTTTTTCATGCTCCACCCGCATTTTTTAATGTTTTGCGGCGTAATTCCTTTTCGGAATGGTATTCCATTTTCTATTCATTAAAAATATAAAAGTTTATCATCAATTTGCATAATATTTTTGATGAATCTTTGGCGGTTTTGAAGCCGCCGCTTCTCTTGACTTCTTCTTTACGGCATGTTACGCTTTTACTGCTGAAACAAACGAATATCTACCGATGACTCTTTCGGGATCTCGCAAACCGGAAGCCGAGGAAACTCTGGAGAACTCATTGAATTGAGTGCCGAAGGTGCAAGGCCGTAATGGTCGAATCTCTCAGGCAAAGGGACAGAGAAGCAGGACGTTTTTACGTCGTCGCACCGTTTCTCCTCCCCGCTCAACTGAATGCTACTTCCGGAGTTGCTGATTTTCGTATCGGCAACTTCTTTGTTTTTTAGGAGAGAGAGAGTTATGATTGAATCCATCGAAGCCGCACTGTTCCCAATTGTATGCAAGATCAATGAATATCTGAGCAACTACATCCTTGTGTTCCTGCTACTCGGCATTGGTTTCTGGTACTCCATCAAGACCCGCTTCGTCCAGATCCGCTGCTTCAAGGAGGGCTGGAACAGCGTGTTCGGCAACCTGTCGCTGCGCGGCAAGAAGCATGACAGCGGTATGAGCTCCTTCCAGGCGCTCGCCACCGCCATTGCCGCTCAGGTCGGCACGGGCAACATCGTCGGCGCTTCCGGCGCCATCCTCACCGGCGGCCCCGGCGCCATCTTCTGGATGTGGCTGATCGCCTTCTTCGGCATGGCCACGATCTACGCGGAAGCGACGCTCGCCCAGGAGACCCGCATCGTCGAAAAGGACGGCAACGTCAAGGGCGGTCCTGTCTACTACATCACGACGGCCTTTAAGGGCGGCTTCGGCAAGTTCCTCGCCGGCTTCTTCGCCATCGCCATCACGCTGGCGCTCGGCTTCTTCGGCTGCATGGTGCAGTCCAACTCCATCGGCTCGACGATGCAGACCGCCTTCGGTGTCCCGTCCTGGATCGTCGGTCTCGTGCTCGTCGCCATCTGCGGCTTCATCTTCCTCGGCGGCGTACAGCGCCTCGCCTCCGTCACCGAGAAGGTCGTTCCCATCATGGCCGCGATCTTCCTGCTCGGCGGTCTCATCGTTCTCATCGTGCGCATCAAGTATGTCCCCGCGACCTTCGGCATGATCTTCAAGTATGCCTTCGCTCCGCAGGCCATCATCGGCGGCGGCTTCGGCTACGCCATCAAGACCGCCATTTCTCAGGGTGCAAAGCGCGGCCTGTTCTCCAATGAGGCCGGTATGGGTTCTACCCCCCACGCCCACGCGCTCGCGAACGTCAAGTGCCCGCACGATCAGGGCGTTGTCGCCATGATTGGTGTGTTCATCGATACCTTCGTCGTCCTGACCCTCAACGCGCTCGTCATCATCTCCACCCTCTACACTGAGGGCGGTCCCCTCCACGAATGCGGTGCTGCCGCCGCGTCCACCACGCTCGGCAAGGCCAACCTCGCCCAGACCGCCCAACGGCATGATCTTGACCGGGACAGCCGGGGTGCCGGCGCTTGCAGCGGCGGGCCTGCGGCGGCGCGGAGACGAGCTTCACGCCGAAAGTGCTGCGCAACGAGAAGTGGCGGCGTCGGCGCGAGACGGGCTCGGTGTTCGCCGTGGATCGCAAGGGAGGCGCCGGCGAGGGCGGTCTGCCCCGCATCTGGGTGAGCGAGCCGGCGCCCGACGGGAGAGGGCGCACGTTCGTCGCCTCCTATCCCTGCGGCGCCGACCGTGGCGGCTGGCGCGCCCTGGAGCTGGCGGAGGTCTATTTCAGCGAGGCTCTGGGCCTGCCGGGCGAGGAGCATCGGCGCCGCCGCGTCGACTGCTACCGCGCGGCCGAGATGCTCCTTCTGCATGCGGCGGCCCGGGGCAGTATCGGCGCCCACTGCCGTCTCGGCGTCATCTACGAGGGCGATCTGTGCGAGGGGGCGTACTGGGACGGTCTGGCCGATCGCCAGGCGCTCCACAAGGCGGACACCCCCTGCGACGAGCGCGCCTACCTGCACTTCTCCTTCGGCGCCTATCATGGTCACGGTGAGTGCTGCTGGCGTTTGGGCGATCTGGTGGCCGCGGGTCGGGGATGCGCTTCCTCGGCGGCTCGGGCTTTCTCGCTGTACCGGCGAGCCTTCGATTTGGAGAGCGGGCGCATCGACGAGGACCGTGCGAGTACGGGCAACGCCGCGCTGCGCCTCGCCCGCGCCTTCGAGTTGGGACGCGGCTGCGAGCAGGACTTCCGCCGGGCGCGCACCTGGTACCGGCTGGCCGCCATTGGCCTCGGCGCCGCCTTCGACGCCGGTCAGTGGCACTTCAAGCGCGAGCGCATCGAGGCCCGCCGCGGCGTCGCCCGCATGGCCCAGGAGATCGCGGGCACTTACTAAGGGCAACGCGGCCGCAGACGGCGAGAGCCGCCCGTTAAGGCGGCTCTCGAAGATAGCGGCTGGATTGGATTGACCGGCTGGC
>ERZ832317.5605-NODE-5605-length-11165-cov-5.917642_pt1 | contig 11165 bp, 9 predicted proteins | sample MGYA00519695_ERZ832317 | MGnify/ENA primary metagenome ERZ832317 (study PRJEB31850, sample SAMEA3708726) | human gut metagenome | biome: human gut; feature: human-associated habitat; material: faeces | place: China | collected 2014 ...
CTGCATTCGGATACCAACAGCACCTTCGTCTACGTCACGCACGACCAGCTTGAGGCCATGACGCTCTCCACCAAGGTCTGCCTGATGGACACGGGCGTTTTGCAGCAGTACGCGCCGCCGCTGGAGATCTACGGCCATCCGGCGAACCTGTTCGTCGCGGAATTTGTCGGCAACCCGACGATGAACTTCATCCCCGCGACGGTGAAGGCCGCCGACGGAAACCGCGCGTCGCTCTCCCTGCTGGGGCACGACGCGACCTTCACCGCCAAAGCGCCGCTGGGCAAATTGACGGGCAGCGCCGTTCTCGGCGTTCGGCCGGAATTTCTGCCGATTGTGCAGGGCGGGCCGCTGCGCGGCAAGACCTATTCCACCCTGCCCGCCGGCATGGAAACGACGGTCAAGCTCTCCTGCGGCGGCACGATGCTCACCAGCGTCGTCTTCGGCTGTGTGGATTACACCGTGGATACCGAGCTGCCGCTGAACATCGTCGGCGACAACATCGCCCTGTTCGATCAGGCCAGCGGCCAGAGCGTCGGCTTCGGCCGCGTGACCTTCTGATTTTCGCGGCGCTCGCGGACGATTTTGCGCAATTTCCCATATGCACGAAAAAAATCCCCTGTTCGGTCGGAACACGCCGTGATATGTACCCCCAATACTGGACATCCGGTATTGGGGGTATTTTTATGCGATACAGTTATGAATACAAGAAGATGTGCGTCGAATTATATCGACAAGGAAAATGGGTCGAGACACCAGAAGGAGTAAAAGAAAAGAACTTTCGGAATATGATTCGAATCTGGGCAAGAACAGAAGAATCATGTGGTGTAGAAGCACTAAGGCACAAAAATCAAAACAAAGTGTGGACGGCAGAAGAAAAATACGAGCTAGTGGCTAAGGTGTTGGCAGGAGAATCCAACAGAACAACAGCAATAGCAGCTGGAATCGACAAGGGACTCTTGTACAGTTGGGTCAGATGCTATAAAATGAAAGGGTATCAGGGATTGGTCGCACAACGACAAGGACGGCCGCCCAAGGAGCCTGACATGAGGAAGAAAATAGAACCGGCAGAACTGACCCCTTCTGAGCGAGAAGAGATGATTCGGCTCAGAGCTGAAAACGAACGTTTGAGAGCGGAGATTGCCGTCGTAAAAAAAGAGATTGCCTTGAGAGAAGAGCGATGCGCAGCGCAACTCAAGGCGAAAAAGCTGCGATCGTCCAAGAGCTCCACAAAGAAGGACATAAACTGAATGATCTGCTGGGTGTAATTGGTTTGTCCAGATCAACGTATTATTACGAACTTTGCAGAACGGATAAAGTCAAAGAGAGAAATGCCGAGTTATCGTCTGAAATTTCCACTATTTTCAACGAGAACAGAAAAAGATACGGCGTGAGACGGGTACACCATGAACTTCTGAACCGTGGGTTTCAGGTAAATCACAAGCGTGTTCAACGAATTATGAACCAGCTTGCATTGTTTGGCAAACGTCCAAAAGAGAAGTACCATTCTTACAAAGGCGACGTTGGTAAAGTTGCGGACAATATCATCAATCGGGATTTCAGTACCGAAAAGCCGCTGCAAAAGTGGACAACAGATGTATCGCAGTTCAATCTTCCTTGGGGCAAATGCTACATTTCACCGATTCTGGATATGAATACAAATGAGATCATTTCTTACAATCTCTCGACCAGTCCCAACATGGAGCAGATAAGAGATATGCTGAACAAAGCATTTGAACGCTTTCCTTCTGTACAAGGTCTGGTCATGCACTCGGATCAGGGCTGGCAGTACCAGCACGCATTCTACCGTGGTGAACTTCAGAAGCACGGAATCATTCAATCCATGTCCCGAAAGGGTAACTGCTATGACAATTGCATTATGGAAACCTTCTTCGGCAGACTGAAAAATGAAATGTTCTATGGATTTGAGAAGAATTATCACTCCTTTGAAGCCTTTTCAAAGGCCATTGCCGAGTATATTGACTATTATAATAACAGCAGAATCCAAGCTAAAACAAAATGGATGCCTCCCTCCAAGTTCAGGGAAGCATCCATGATGGAATCTTAATTATTCAATTTTGAACCGGTGTCCAGAAAACTGGGTACATATCACCGGACAGGGGATTTTTGTTTTGTTGCCTTTATGTTTTCTACGCTCGGTTCGCCGTGTACACGCCCGCCACGATCACCGCCGCGCCGACGATCTGCCCGATATGCAGCGGCTCGCCCAGCGCCAGCGCTCCGGCCAAAATCGAAACGATGGTCGATACGCCGATGAACGACGACGTTTTGTTCACGCCGATTTTCGCAATCGCCGCGTTGGAGAGGAAGAACGCCGCCACCGAACAGCCCACGCCCTGATAGAGCACCGCCGTCCGGAACGCCCCGTTTTTCACCGGCAGCGTCAGCAGCGCCGTCAGCGTGCCGTGCGCCGCCGCCTCGCCCAGCGCCAGCAGGCTGTAAAACGCCGCGCCGGAAAGCAGCATGGCGTAGGTGATCTCCGCGCCCGTGTAATCCGACGCGAGATCGACAAACACGCTGTACAGCGCATAGGCCGCGACCGCCAGCATCAGCGCGGCGTAACCCATGGGCGACAGGCTCGACGAAATGCCGACCGCAATCACCGTCGTCATCACGCCCAGAAACGTGATCGAAATGCCGACGGCCTGACGGCGCGTGGGCTTCTTTTTCAGAATAACGGCGGAAGCCAGCAGCGACAGCGCCGGTACGCAGGCCAGAAACACGCCGCTCTCCGTCACCGTCGTCTCGCGAATCCCCACCGTTTCGCCGATGAAATACAAGCACGGGCAAAACAGCGCCACGCGCAGCAGCGGCCAAAGCCGCCTGCCCCTCAGCCGGATCTTGACAAGCCCCAGCGCCACGCACAGGCTCATCACCGCCAGCGCGACGATAAACCGCCAGCCCAGCAGCGCAAGGGCGCTCGCCGCGTCCGCCGTCCGTTTGGTGAACAGATAGCTCAGGCCGTAGAGCACCTCGCACCCCAACGCGCACAGGCCGCCGCTCAAAGCTCGATTGTCTTTCATCCCTTTTTATACCCTTGTCCGAAGCAGCTTCATGCGGCCGGTCAGCGCGTAATCGCCCAGCCCCGCGGGCAGGAAGACACTCTGCCCTTTCTTCACGGGATACGTTTCGCCGCCGTGCTTGATCGCGCCCTCGCCCGCCAGAACCAGCAGCGAAACGAAGCTCTCCGGCGACACGCTGTCCGCCATCTCGCCCTCCACCGTGCGCGTTTCCGTCGTAAACTTGTCGCAGGAAAACAGCGGCTGAACCCGCCCGCCCGCGACGGCGCGCTCCGGTTTGGTCGGGCCGACGGGGTCTTTCGGCGGTTCGCGGCGGGCGACGGCCAGCGCCTTGTCGATATGCAGCTCGCGCGGCCTGCCGTCCGCGCCGACGCGGCCGTAATCGTAGACGCGATAGGTCAGGTTGGAGCTTTGCTGCACCTCGGCCACCATCAGCCCCGCGCCGATGGCGTGCACCGTGCCCGCCGGGATGAAGAAGCAATCGCCCGTCTTCGCCGGAACCCAGTTGAGCAGCTCGGTCAGGGTGTTGTTTTCAATCGCGGCGCGCATCTCCGCCAGCGGCGTTTCGCGCTTAAAGCCGTAATAGATGCCCGCGCCCTCGCTCGCGTCGAGCACGAGCCACATTTCGCTCTTTCCCAGCGAATGTTCGAATTCCCGCGCGTATGCGTCGTCGGGGTGCACCTGCACGGAGAGCGGCCCGGCCGCGTCGATCAACTTAATCAGCAGCGGAAACGCCCCGGCGTTCTGCGCCTTCGTTCCCGCGTCCTGCGGGTGCCCGGCGAGATACTCCCCGAGTGTCCGCCCCGCGTATGCGCCCCCCGCAATGACGGACGGCCCGGCCGCGTGGCAGCTCAGCTCCCAGCTTTCCGCCAGCGGGGTCATGTCCGTTTGCTTGCCCCAATCGCGCTTGAGGCGGTTCCCGCCCCAGATATAATCCTTAAACGCGGGGCTGAGCAGCAAGGGGCGTCTGCCCTGCGCGTCACAAATGTTTGACATGGCGATCCTCCTATGTTCTTTATCCGATACGTCAAAAAGGACTGCGCTCCTTTCGCTCGGAAAGGGACGCAGCCCCGCTTCTTACGCCTTATTTCTGAACGAAATCCTCGGCAACCTCGACGATGTGATCCGCGCAGAGGCCGAACTGGCGCAGCACTTCCCACGCCGGGCCGGAATGGCCGAACTCGTCGTTCACGCCGATGCGGCGCATCGCCGTCGGGCACTTCTCCGCCAGTACCGCCGCGACGGCCTCGCCCAGACCGCCGATGACGCTGTGCTCCTCGCAGGTGATGACCTTGCCGCAGGCCTTCGCCGCCTCGATGACGATTTCCTCGTCGAGCGGCTTGATGGTGCAGATGTTGATGACGCGGGCGTGGATTCCCTTTTCCGCCAGCGTCTTCGCCGCCATGAGCGCCTCGTTGACCATCAGGCCGGTCGCAATGATCGCCACGTCGCTGCCTTCGGTCAGCATCTCGCCCTTGCCGATCTCAAAGCGATAGTTTTCCTCATCGTGGAACACCGGAATCGCCAGACGGCCGAAACGCAGGTACACCGGGCCGTCGTAGGCGTAGGCCGCCTTGACCGCCGCGCGCGCCTCCACGTCGTCCGCCGGGCAGAGCACGACCATGCCGGGGATGGCGCGCATCAGCGCGAAATCCTCGCAGCACTGGTGGGAAGCGCCGTCCTCGCCGACGGAGATGCCGCCGTGCGTCGCGCCGATCTTCACGTTCAGATGCGGATAGCCCACGGAATTGCGCACCTGCTCAAACGCGCGCCCCGCCGCGAACATCGCAAACGAGGACGCGAACGGAACCAGCCCCATCGTGGACAGACCCGCCGCGACGGCGATCATGTTCTCCTCGGCAATGCCGCAGTCAAAATGGCGATCCGGGAAAGCCTTGCGGAACATGCCCGTCTTTGTGGCGGCCGCCAGATCGGCGTCCAGCACGACGAGGTTGCTGTGTTCGCCGCCCAGCTCGACCAGCGCCTTGCCGTAGCTCTCGCGGGTCGCGATCTTCTTCACTTCGCTCATGTTCACGCCTCCAATTCCGCCATCGCGGCGCGCAGCTCGCCCATGGCCACTTCATATTCCGCGTCGTTGGGCGCTTTGCCGTGCCAATCGACGCTGTTTTCCATATAGCTGACGCCCTTGCCCTTGGTGGTATGCATCAGGATGGCCGTCGGCCTGCCCGTGCAGGCGCGGAACGCGGCGAACGCGCTTTCGATCTGGTCAAAGTCGTGGCCGTCGATGGTGACAACGTTGAAGCCGAACGCCTCCATCTTCGCATCGACCGGCGCGCTGTTCATCACCTTCTCCGTCGGGCCGTCGATCTGCAAACCGTTGAGGTCGATGATGACGCACAGGTTATCCAGCTTGAAGTGCGCGGCGAACATGAAGGCCTCCCAGACCTGGCCTTCCTCGATCTCGCCGTCGCCCAGCAGGGTATAGACGTTGACGTCTTCATTCAGGTATTTCGCGCCCTTGGCCATGCCCGCCGCGCAGGAAACGCCCTGCCCCAGCGAGCCGGTGCTCATATCCACGCCCGGAACGAGGTTCATGTTCGGGTGCCCCTGCAGATAGCTGTCCGCGTGGCGCAGCGTCGGCAGGTCGCTCACCGGGAAGAAGCCGCGGTAGGCCAGCGCGCTGTAAAGCCCCGGCGCGGTATGCCCCTTGGAGAGCACAAAGCGGTCGCGGCTCTCCATCTTCGGCTGCTTGGGGTCGATGCGCAGCTCCCTGTTATACAGATAAGCGAACATCTCCGCCGCGGAAAGGCTTCCGCCCGGATGCCCCGCCTTCGCGCCGTGCGTCGATTCGATAATTCCCATGCGGATTTGGCAGGCCGCAATCGCGAGCTGCTTCTTTTCCTGATTGGTCATAATACCCTCCCTGATTCTTGTTCCGCCTGTTTTTAGACACTGGTTTCTATTCTATTTCATTCCCGGCAAATCGTCAAGTATCCACCGCCCGGTATAACAGCCCCAATCGCCTGTTCCCGGCATATTTTCCCCGAAACGCTTTCCTCTGCGCGGGCGCTGATTATCCATCCGGAACCATCATATATCTTTGCGCGTTCAGCGTCAAGCGGTATTCGCGTTTTTTCCTGTCACTGACTGAGCTGGTCAAAAAGGGCGAGCTGACCGTTGAACAGGGCAAGGTGCTCAACGAGGAGCTCAAGCACAACATCAAGGACGCGATTCGTGAAAACGTGACGCTGCACATCGTCACGCCGGAAGAAGATCGCGGCGAGGCGGACGGCGGCGAAACCGACGATACCGCCGCCCTGCTCGGGTGGGCGTTCGTGTGGAAGGATCAAAAAAAAATAACGCGCCGGGGTTCTTCCCGCGCGGCATACAAACGCCCATGCCGTTTTGCCCGGCATGGGCGTCGCTTTAGGGTTCATCCATCAGCGCACATTCGACCCGGCTCAGGCGCTGCGCCGCCTGCTCGCAGAAGGCCTGAAGCCCGCTCTGCCGCTCCGTTTCCGGCAGGGCGACATATTCCTTGAGGAACGTCACCATGCCGCCCGCCTCGCTTTTCAGCTTGCCAAAGCGCTTCTGCTCGTCGTCCAGCGCGATGCGCAGCATGTCGCAGCGCGCGCCGAGCCTGTCCGCCCTGCGCTGTGCGCCGCCATCGTCCGCGGGCTTTTCCAGCGCGCGCGCCAGCAGATAATCCAGCGATTCGAACAGTTGGCCGATGTGCGCGTCGCCGCTTTCCTGCGCGCGGTTTTTGAGCGCCGCAAGCTCCGCGCCGCCCGCCTCCTGCGCGTAAGGGCTGATAAAAGCGCGCCCCTGCTCGTTCAGGCGATCCATGACGCGGCGGACGATTTCCGGCCTCGTGCGCACCGTGGAGCGATACTTGTTCTGGTAGCGAAGCATGCGCGTCCTGTCGCCGTCCGCCATCTGGCGCACGCAGGCGCGCACGCTCACGCCCTGCGCCCTCGCGGTCAGCACCTGCTCGACCAGCCGCTCGACCTCCTCCGGCGAAAAGGTTTCAAACGGCGTGGCTCGCGCGCCGTCCTCCCCCTGCGCCGCGCGCACCTGTGCGTAGTAAAAATTTCGGATGCTGTTGGGCTTGCGCCCGAGCTGGCGGCTCATGCGCTCAAACACGCTGCGCAGGGATTCGCCGCTCCGCTCCGCCGCCTCGACGCTCTGCTGCAAGGCGTCGATCTCCTGCTTCTGCCAGCCGCCGTGCGGCCCGCGTATGGGTCGTGCCGCCTGCAAGGTAGCCTCCATTCTGCCTGTTCCCTCCTTTTTGTTTTCGCGCGTCCGCGCAGACGTAGGGTTCGCATGGATGCAGTATTTTATACGGCACGCGGCTTCACCCGTTCCCCGTCAGGGCCGTCCGTCTCTTCGTTTGTCGCTATCAGTGTATGAACATCCGCCCCCGCGCATGACGCGCCCATTGCCTAAGCGGCAAATTTGCGATATAATATGAAATCAATGGATGGGTTTCGGGAAGAAAAGCCTCGCCCGGCTCGTTTTTGTTTTGAGAAGATTTTCCCCACATTTGGAGGACAGTATGAAAAAATGGATCGGTCTGCTCGCCCTGCTGGCGCTCGCGCTCGTCTGCGCGACGGCGCTGGGCGAAACCAATACGCAGGTCAAGCACTATCTGATGCTCGGCGAGGACGGTTACGCGGAGCATGTCACGGACGACGCGCGAACGGATACCATCGTCCTCGTGTCGCTGGACACGAAATACAACCGCGTCATCCTCACCTCGATCCTGCGCGACAGCAAGATCAACAACCCGCGCGGCAACGAGACGAAGATCAACCTGCTCTATAAAAACCACGGGTTCAGCGGCATCATCTCCTGCCTGGAGCGCGAATTGGATATTCAAATCGAGGGCGCGATTCTGGTCAACTTCGAAAACGTGAAGCCGGTGATCGACGCGCTGGGCGGCGTGGATATCGAAATCGACCAAAACGAGTATCTGGCCATCCGCAGCATCCTGCTGGGCAAAGATCCGAACATGCCGGACGGCCCCGGTCTGGTGCACATGACCGGCCGCATCGCGCTGGCCTACATGCGCACGCGCTCGACCGGCTCCGGCGGCGACTTCGCCCGAACCGAGCGGCAGCGCAAGGTCGTCAGCCAGCTTTTTGACAAATGCCGCGATCTGTCGCTGATGGAGCTGGTCGGGCTGTACAACAGCGTCTCCTCGGGCATGAAGATGAGCCTCTCGGCGATGGATATCCTCAGCGTCCTCTCGCAGGGCTACACGCTGATGACCTCCGGCGCGGATTTTGTGGAATACCGTATTCCGCAGGATGGGACGTATTCCTACGGTCAGGTCGGCTCTTCCTCCGTGCTGGACGTTCGCTGGAAGACCAACCGCACCCGCTTTCATGCGCTGCTGGATAACGAGCCGTAACACACAAGGAGCGAAACCATGCTGAAATACTTCACCGCCGCACTTGCGGCGCTCTTCTTCCTCTTTCCCCTTTCTGCGGTCGGCGAATCGCTCGATCTTTCCCAGCTCGGCGCCATCGAGGAGGCCGAGCATTGGGAGGAGTGCGCGTGGTATCAGCGCGAGGACGGCAGCGACTGGCGCGTGCAGGACGACGGTTCCGTGATCGTCACGCTCTCGGCGACGGGCGACGTGACCATCGGCGGAGACACGCGCAAGCGCGGCCAAAGCATCTTTGACAAGCAGCTCGCGCAGGAACCGCTGGGGCTGGATTTCCCGCTCTCCAACGTCAAAAGCATCTTCGAGGCCGACGACCTCACGCTCGTCAATTTCGAGGGCACGCTGACCAACACCAAGAGCGCCACGAAGAACACCTATTCCTTCGCCGCGCCGCCGGAGTATGTGCAGGTGCTGACCTCCGCGAGCGTGGAGGCCGTCAGTCTGGAAAACAACCACGTGATGGATCACGGCAAGGCGGGCTATCAGGATACCTGCGACACGCTTTCCGCCGCCGGCGTCGCCTACAGCGGCCACCTCGGCGCGTCCACGTTCACAACGGAAACGGGCGTGAAGATCGGCATGCTGGCCTATCAGACCTTCAACGGCAACTATAAAAACATTTACGCCGCCATCGAGGGCGACATCAAGGCGCTGCGCGACGCGGGCTGCGCGCTGGTCGTCGTCTCCTACCACTGGGGCGAGGAAAAGGATTACGTGCCCAACGAGCGTCAGGTGCCGCTGGGGCGCGCGACCATCGACGCGGGCGCGGATCTGGTCATCGGCCATCACAGCCACCGCATGAACCCGATTGAGGTATACAAGGGCAAATACATCTGCTATTCGCTGGGCAATTTCTCGTTTGCGGGCAACAGCAGGCCGGACGACATGGATACCTACATCTTCCAGCAGCGTTTCCGCGTCTATCCGGATGGCACGGCGGAAAACGCGGACATGCGCATCATCCCCTGCTCGATCTCCTCGCAGGAAAACGTCAACGATTTCAAGCCCACGCCGAAGGACGCGGACGGCGCGGCGGCGCTGCTGGCGCGGCTCGACAAGCTGAATGCTCAGTTTGAAAAGGCGTTTGCCAAGACGGGCGTGACCGCCGTTTCGCCGTATCCGACGGCTTGGACATACGCCTACTAAACGACATACAGAAACAGGCGCATGATTGCGCTCCCTGACGGGGAGACGGATCATGCGCCTGCTTTTTGTTCAATTCCTGTATAGCTCAAACTATACAGCTTGAACGTCAGCTCGTTTCCGTTGTCGTCCTTTCCCTCGACGGCCACGCCGCAGCCGATCCCGCCGTCCGCCGGACGGTCGGTGGCATAGCTGGTCTTGCCGCCCGCCTCCAGCCGCATCGAATACCAATACCACTCGATCTCGTTCGCCGTCATCTCTGCGGTCTGCATCGGCAGTTTTTCGTTGTTAAAATACACCTCGGTGACCTTTTCCATCGTGAAGGACACGCCGTTCGTCTCCTGCGCGACAAGGAGGATGCTCCACACATACGGCTTCTCCTCGTTCTCGCTCTCCGTGAGCATCAGCGGCCTTTCCGCCGTGGTCAGCTCGATGTTCGCCTGTCCCTCGACAGGCTGCGCGTCCGGCTGCTGGAACCAATCCCACGAATATTTTTCGCTCTGCGGGACCGGCGTTTCCTGCGCGGCCTCGAGGTTCGCGCCCGCGTGGCGGCTCTTATAGATCGGGTACACCGCCATCACCAGAATCGTGACGAACGCGGCCAGCGCAACGGCGGCCAGAATACGCCGGTGCAGCGGTGTGGGCTGCGGGGCGTCCGCGGGGATTTCCAGCAGGCGGCAAAGCGCCTCGCGCTGCTCCTGCGTCGGCTCGACGCGCCCATTCTCCCAATGGGAGACCGTCTGGCGCGAAACGCCCATGGCCTGCGCCACCTGCTCCTGCGTCAGCTTTTTTTCCTTCCTCGCGGCGGTGATCCGCTTTGCAAACGTCATCATATCGAGCGCTCTCCTCTGCATTTGTTTTGATTTTGATGGCGCTATTATACCAATTTTACAAACGCGGCGCAAGCGTGAACGCCCATCTCCGCCAAAATCTGCAAGGCTCTGCTCATGCGGGCGATTTTTCCCTGTCCGTTAAGAAAATCCGCACCCCCGAAGGGATGCGGACAAAACGGATTCGGATGGATCAGCGCCGGACGGCCTCGGCCTCGACGGTTTCTTTGCGCGCCGCGGCCGTTTGGGGCTTCGCCTGCGCGCCGCCCACGTTCGCCATCTCCATGATGTATTCGTCGATGGCCTTCGCGGCGTGTTTGCCCGCGCCCATGGCGAGGATGACCGTCGCCGCGCCGGTGACGGCGTCGCCGCCGGCATACACGCCCTCGCGGCTGGTCAGGCCGTCTTCGCCGTTGGTGACGATGCAGCCGTGCCGGTTGGTTTCAAGCCCCGGCGTGGTATGGCGGATGAGCGGGTTCGGGCTGGTGCCGATGGACATGATCATCGTGTCCACATCGAGCACAAACTCGCTGCCCTCCTTGACGATGGGGCGGCGGCGGCCGGAAGCATCCGCTTCGCCCAGCTCCATCTCCACGCAGCGCATGCCGCAGACCTCGCCGTTCTCGTTGCCCAGCACCTCGACCGGGTTGGTGAGGGTCTTGAAGATGATGCCCTCCTCCTCGGCGTGCTCGACCTCTTCCCTGCGCGCCGGGAGCTCCTCCATGCCGCGTCGATAGACGATGT
>ERZ832317.5607-NODE-5607-length-11163-cov-4.828952_pt1 | contig 11163 bp, 9 predicted proteins | sample MGYA00519695_ERZ832317 | MGnify/ENA primary metagenome ERZ832317 (study PRJEB31850, sample SAMEA3708726) | human gut metagenome | biome: human gut; feature: human-associated habitat; material: faeces | place: China | collected 2014 ...
CTGCAGAACCTGCCGTGGAGGCCGCTGCTCCCGCCGCACCGCAGTCCGTGGCTGCCATGCTCACCGATGAGGCTGCCGCTGCTGCCGGTGCAGAAACTGCCGCCGCTGTGCCCAAAACCGATTGACGCCGCACGGATTCAATGTTATACTTGCGTTGGTTACCCGTTGGTAGCTGTACGCTGTTACAAAGAGGTAACGGATGGATTCCGTTGCCTCTTTTTTCGGTTTGTGCCTGCGGGGCAATTTCATCCGATCCAGACCCGAATCTGAAAGAAAGAGGGATTTTTTATGCGTCATACCATTACCCGCCGCCAGTTCCTGAAAGTCGGCGGCGCCGCTGTTGTTTCCACAGCGGCAGCCGGCCTGCTGAGCAGCTGCGGCGGCTCGTCCGCTTCCGGCGGCTCCACCGGCGGCTCCGGCAGCAGCACCTACACCCTGCTGTACTCCCGTCAGCCCGCCACCCTGAACTATCTGATCTGCTCCGCAGACCCGGACCTGTACCACGGCACCCAGTGCGTGGACACGCTGGTGGAGTACGACAACCGCGGCAAGATCCGCGAGGGTCTGGCCACCACCTGGGAGTGGGATGCGGATACCCTGACCTGGACCTTCCACCTGCGGGACGAGAACTGGGTGGACTGCAACGGTGAGGTGCTGGGCCCGGTCACCGCACAGGACTTCGTGGATGCGCTGCAGTATGTGCTCACCCCGGCCTATGCATCCTCCACGGCCAGCCTGGTCACCCCCTATGTGGCCGGTGCCGAGGATTACTACAACTATCTGTTCTACAAAGCCAGCGCCGCCAACGGCACCGTGGCCGAGGACGGCACCACCTACACGCTGGAAGCCGACGGCTCGGTGACCGCCGCAGCCGCCGATGGCACCACCACGAGCTATGCTCCCGTGGATTTTGATACCGTGGGCGTCAAGGCCGTGGACGAGCACACCCTGACCTATACGCTGTGCTTCGACTTTCCCGGTTTTGTCAGCCTGCTGAGCTACGCTCCCTACGAGCCGGCCTACGGCCCCCTGCTGGAAGAGCTGGGCGACCAGTTCTGCACCAGCGCCGAGACCGCCTGCAGCTGCGGCGCGTTCTATCTGGCGGAGTATGTGCCGCTGGAAAGCTGGGTGATGAAGAAAAACCCCGAAAACTACGACAAGGACAACGTCTACATCGACACCATCCGCTACATCTACAACCAGGAAGAGCTCATCAGCGGCCCGGAAATGGTCCGGCGCGGCGAGATCGACCAGGCCACCATCAGCTCCGACATCCTCGACAGCTGGCTGTCCGACGACACCACCAAGGATATGGTGTCCATGGAGCGCCCGGAGACCGGCAAGAGCTACTTCTACATCTTCAACTTCCTGCCCTACGCCCACGAGTTCTCCAACTGGAACGTCACCGGCGTGGACGCCCAGTATGAGCCGGACAACTGGGCCAAGGCGGTCAACAGCACCAACTTCCGCAAGGCATTCCTGTACGCCATCAATCCGTCGGTCACGCTGGCCGTCACCGCTCCGGAAGGCTACGACAACTACAAGCTGCACACCATCACCCCGCCGTCCTTCTGCGCCAACAGCCAGGGCGTGGACTACACCGAATGCGGCGATCTGGCCAACCTGTCCGACTTCTTTGACGAGGCAAAGGCCAAGGAATACCGCGACGCCGCTGTGGAAGAGCTGACTGCTGCCGGAGCCACCTTCCCCATCAAGGTGCAGTACCCCTACAACCCCGCCGTGGTGGACTGGGACAAGCAGTGTCAGGTGTTCAAGCAGCAGGTGGAGGGCGTTCTGAACGACGGCTTCGACTTTATCAACATCATCATCACCCAGGGCCCCTCCGACAACTTCCTGAACGCCGTGCGCCGTGTGGGTGCCTATGAGCTCATGTCCTACTACTGGGGTGCCGACTACTCCGACCCCGAGACCGAGGTGTACCCCTTCTATCAGGAAGCCGGCGACCGCGGCACCTGCTATGCGTTCCTGCGCACCGGCGTGGAGGACGGCATCATCACCGGTGAGACGGCCGAGTACGTCATGACCTACATGGACATGGTGGAAAAGGCCAAGGCCATCACCGAGGATCTGGATGCCCGGTACGAAGCCTTTGCCAATGCCGAGGCCTATCTGATCCAGAATGCCCTGGTGGTGCCGCTGGGCCTGCCCGTGCCGCCGTACATTGCCACCCGCCTGAACCTGTGGGAGGGTCAGTACGCCCCCACCGGCCTTTCGTCCAACCGCCTGAAGGGCGTGCACATCCTGGACCACTACGTCTCCATGGACGAGTACGACCAGAACCGGGACGCCCGGTAAATCATTCTGAATATCCTCCGCTTCGCTCTGGATATTTTCAGCGGAAGTTCATTTTTAGTTGCAACTCGGAAAAATCTACGGATTTTTCCGAGTTGCTTTTTTATGGGAAGGAAACTCCCTCCGTCTGCTTCGCAGCCGTGACTGAGGGAGTTCCCACCGCCTTTTCAACAGCTTTTGCTCAAAAAATCTTCAAATCACTTTTCAAAATCAAGAAATTGCGGTATTCTATTCTTATCTGTATTTCAAAAGAAAAAGAGAGGTGCACACTATGGTGCAATATCTCGCAAAGCGCATCGGGCGTTCTCTGCTGACGCTGTTCATCATTGTAACGCTGGTGTTCTGCCTGCTGCGGCTCATGCCGGTGGAAGGCTATTTTGCAAACTACGAAAAAATGACCGCGGCCCAGATCCAGGCGGGTCTGCAGTCCATGGGCCTGCTGGACCCGCTGCCGGTGCAGATCGGCCGCTTCTGGAAAGACGCCCTGCACGGTGACCTGGGCGTGAGCCACATCTACAAGGTCAATGTGCCGGTGACCGAGATCCTGGCCCAAAAGCTGCCCATCTCCATCCAGATGGGCGTGCTGGCTATGCTGCTGAGCCTTGTGCTGGGCATCCCGCTGGGGCTTGTCATGGGCCGGTGCAAGAACCGCTGGCCCGACAAACTGGGCACAGCCCTCATCGTGCTCATCCAGGCCGTGCCGGCTGCCGTGTACTTTTTGTACATCCAGATGTACGGCACCTCCGTTCTGGGGGTGGGCCTGCTGTTCGACGCCGCCAACTGGCGCTACTGGGTGCTGCCGGTGTGCAGCATGAGCCTGGCAAACCTGGCCTTCTACGCCATGTGGCTGCGCCGCTATATGGTGGACGAGAGCAACAAGGACTACGTCAAGCTGGCCCGTGCCAAGGGTGTGAGCGAAAGCAATATCGCGCTGCATCATGTGTTCCGCAACGCCATGGTGCCGCTGGTGCAGTACATTCCCTCGGCGTTCCTCAACACGGTGGTTGGCTCCATTTACATTGAGAGCCTGTACAGCATCCCCGGTATGGGCGGACTGCTGGTGACCTGCGTGCAGCGCCACGACAACACCATGGTGCAGGGCATCGTGCTGCTGTACGCCTGCGTGGGCATCATCGGCCTGATTTTGGGCGATGTGCTCATGGTGCTCATTGACCCCCGCATCAACTTTGGCAAGAAAGAAGGTGGACGCTGATGCTCTCTTTTCTGAAACGCGAAAAATCGAAGCAGCTGGAGGCTCAGTTGAATGCTGCTCAGGCACAGCGCCGCACCGGCTGGGAAAATCTGCCGGAGGATGAGCTGTTCACCCCCGCCGGGTTCAGTGAGGAACAGGCCGAAGCCACCGCCAGCTCCAACTACAGCTACTGGGGCAGCACCTTCCGTGCCTTTTTCAAGAACAAGTTCGCCGTGGCCCTGCTGATCGCGCTGGTGGTCGTGGTTGCCTTTGCCTTCATCCAGCCCCACCTGCCCGGTCAGGCAGACCCGAACCTGTGCGCCGTGGACCCTGTGACCGGCATCCAGTACCGCAACATCGCCCCCGGGCAGGACGGCTTTATCTGGGGTTCCAACTCCATCGGGCAGGACCTGTGGGCCCGCATCTGGGCCGGTGCCCGCACCAGCCTGACCATTGCCTTTTTCGTGGCTCTCATCGAAGCCGTGGTGGGCATCACTGCCGGTGTGCTGTGGGGCTATGTGCGCGGGCTGGATTTTCTGTTCACGGAGCTGTACAACATCTTTGACAACATTCCCACCGCCATTGTGCTGATCCTCATCTCCTATGTGGCCTCCCCCAGCATCTGGACCATGATCTTGGGCATGTCCATCAAGGGCTGGATCGAGATGGCGCGGTTCATCCGCAACCAGATCCTCATCATCCGTGACCGTGACTACAACGTTGCCTCCCGCTGCATCGGCACCCCCACGGTGCGCATCGTGCTGCGCAACCTGCTGCCGTATCTGGTGTCGGTGATCATGCTGCGCATGGCTCTCACCATCCCGGAAGCCATCGGCAACGAGGTGTTCATCACCTACATCGGCCTGGGCCTCTCGGTGGAGACGCCCTCGCTGGGCAATCTGGTCAACGACGGCCGCAAGGTGATGATGCAGGCCGGTCTGCGCTACCAGCTGCTCTACCCCACCCTGATTCTGAGCTTTGTCACCATTGCGTTCTATCTGATCGGCAACGCGTTCTCGGACGCCGCCGACCCGAAGAACCACCTGCAGTAAGGAGGAATGCATGATGAACGAAAATGACTGCATCCTCTCGGTGCGGGGGCTGGATATCCGGTTCAACCTGCGCGGCCGGGTGCTGCACGCCATCCGCGGCATCGACCTGGACCTGTACCGGGGTGAAGTGCTGGCCGTCGTGGGCGAGTCCGGCTCCGGCAAGAGCGTGTTCACCAAGAGTTTCATGGGCCTGTTGGACACCAATGGCTCCATCACCGGCGGCACCATCGACTACTGCCCTACCCCCGGCGCAGAGCCGGTGCGCCTGTCCGGCCTGAAAACCGAGAAGGACTGGCTGCGCATCCGGGGCCGCGAAATTGCCATGATCATGCAGGACCCCATGACCAGCCTGAACCCGCTGAAAACCATCGGCGACCAGATTTTGGAGGCCGTGACCCTGCATCAGGGCCTGAAGGGCACCGAGGCCAGGGCCAGAACACTGGAATACCTGCGGGACGTGGGCATCTCTGACCCGGAAGTGCGTTTTAAGCAGTACCCCCACGAGTTCTCCGGCGGCATGCGTCAGCGCGTGGTGATCGCCATTGCGGTGGCCTGCAGCCCGAAGATCCTGATCTGTGACGAGCCCACCACCGCGCTGGATGTGACCATTCAGGCTCAGATTTTGCAGCTGCTCAAGGAGCTGCGGGCCAAGTACCACCTGACCATCGTCATGATCACCCACGACCTGGGCGTCGTGGCCAACATTGCCGACCGGGTGGCCGTGATGTACGCCGGCGACATCGTAGAGATCGGCACCGCCGACGAGATCTACTATGACCCCCGCCACCCCTACACCTGGGCTCTGCTGTCCAGCATGCCCCAGATGGGCATAAAAGGCGAGGACCTGTTCAACATCGTGGGCACCCCGCCCAACCTCTTTGCCGAGATCCGCGGCGACGCCTTTGCGCCCCGCAACCCGCAGGCACTGAAGATCGACTATGTCAAGCGCCCGCCGTACTTTGAAGTTTCGCCCACCCACAAGGCCAAAACCTGGCTGCTGGACCCCCGGGCACCCCACATCGAGCCGCCTGCTGCGGTGAAAAAACTGCAAAAGGAGGGCTTGTAAGATGGCCGAGGAAAAAGAAGTCCTTCTGGAAGTGAAGGACCTGAATGTGACCTACGGCTCCGGCCGCAAGGCCTTTGCCGCCGTACAGAACGCCAATTTCCAGATCTACAAGGGCGAGACCTTTGGTCTGGTGGGCGAGTCCGGCTCCGGCAAGACCACCATCGGCCGGGCCATCCTGCGCATTCTGCCCACCTCTGGCGGTGAGATCCTGTACAAGGGCCAGAAGATCAACGGCAAAATCCCGCGTGCGCTGGACAAGCAGATCACCCGTGAGATCCAGATGATCTTTCAGGACCCGCAGTCCTCGCTGAACGAGCGCGCCAAGGTAAGCTACATCGTGGGCGAGGGCCTGCAGAACGTGCGGCCCGACCTCTCCGCCGCCCAGCGGGAAGAAAAAGTGCGGCAGGCTCTGCTGGACGTGGGCCTGCTGCCGGAGTTTGCTTCCCGCTTTCCCCACGAATTTTCCGGCGGCCAGCGGCAGCGCATCGGCATTGCCCGTGCGCTGATCGTGGAGCCGGAATTCATCGTGGCCGATGAGCCCATCAGCGCTCTGGACATGTCCATCCGCGCCCAGGTGCTCAACCTGCTGCGCCGCCTGCAGAAGGAGCGCGGCATCACCTACCTGTTCATCGCCCATGATCTCTCGGTGATGCGCTACATTTCGGACCGCATCGCAGTCATCCACAAGGGCAGCATCGTGGAACTGGCCGACGCGGAGGAGCTGGTGGCCCACGCCATCCATCCCTACACCCGCAGCCTGCTGTCGGCCATCCCCATGCCCAGCCCCCGCCACGAGCGGCAGAAAAAGCTGCTGGTCTATGACCCCTCCATGCACGACTACTCCACGGAGGCTCCCCAGTGGCGGGAGCTTCGGCCCCGTCACTGGGTGCTCTGCAGCGCCTCCGAGGCCGAAGACTGGTGCCGGGAATCGTAAACTTTTTCTTGCGTTTTTCTCATTGTTGCCTCTCTGTTTATTGACTTTTGTTCTCTGCTCTACTACAATAACAGGAGTGGCTTTGTAACAAAACGAAACAAAACATTGGCCCCCGCGCGGGTCTACAAACATAAAGGAATGAGAAATTGATGACGACGCAGAATCCTGTTTACGCATCCCAGGCCAAGCCCTGGCTCAAGTATTACGACCAGAAATTCATCGATCAGACCCTGCCTGCCCTCTCGGCCTTTGAGTATGTCTGCCAGCGGAGCAAGAACCACCTGAACGACACGGCTCTGGAATACTACGGCCGCAAGTTCACCTACGCCGATCTGATCGTCAACGTAAAAAAGACCGCCGCCGCCCTGCGGGGCGCCGGGGTAAAAAAGGGCGACATCATCACGGTGGTCAGCATCATGACCCCGGAGATCATCGCCCTGTTTTATGCCGCCGACATGATGGGAGCCACCCTGAATCTGGTGGACCCCCGCTACAGCGTCGAGGGCATCCGTGAGTACATTGAGGAGGTGGATTCCCACCTTCTCATCTGCCTGAACGTGGTGTACGAGCGCTGCCGTCAGGCCGCAAAGCGCACCAACGTGGAAAAGGTCATCGTCCTCTCTCCGGCCGACTCTCTGCCCCCGTTGATGGCCGTAGGTTACAAGCTGACCACCCCCGACAAGAACAAATATGCCTCCAACGTCATCCGCTGGAAGCAGTTCATCAAGGGCGGCGAGGGCCAGAGCACCGCTTCGGAGCCTTATGACCCCGACCATGCCTGCGTCGTCGTCCACACCGGCGGCACCACCGGCTCCCCCAAGGGGGTCATGCTGACGGACGACTGCTTCAACGGCATCGCCCTGCAGTTCCAGGCTTACCCCAAGCTGTTCCACCGGGGGCAGAAGCTGATGAACGTGATGCCCCCCTTTATCGCCTACGGCTTTGCCTGCGGCATCCATCTGCCCCTGGTGCTGGGCTTTACGGTGGTGATCATCCCCAACCTGGACCCGGCCAAGCTGGGCAGTCTGGTGCTGAAGCACAAGCCCGAGCATATGTTCGGCGTGCCCACCCACTACCAGCAGCTTGCCTCTGACCCCAAGCTGCGGGACAAGGACCTTTCTTTCATCATCAACTACGCCGCCGGCGGCGACTCCCTCTCCCGGGGGGCCGAGCAGACCGTCAACGATTTTCTGGCTGCCCACGGGGCCCGGTACCCCATTGCCAAGGGCTACGGCATGACGGAAGTGTCCTCGGCAGCCACGGTGGCCGCCGGGCTGGACAACAAGCCCGGCAGTGTGGGCATCCCCATGGTGAACACCGTGGTGGCGGCCTTTGAGCCGGGCACCGATCAGGAGCTGCCCATCGGCCAGCGGGGCGAGCTGTGCATCTCCGGCCCCTGCCTGATGAAGGGCTACTACAACAAACCCGAGGAGACCGCCATCCTGCTGCGCCGCCACCCCGACGGCCGGGTGTGGGCCCACACCGGCGACATGGGCTATCTGGACGAGGACGGCTTTGTGTTCCTGGATTCCCGGATCAAGCGGATGATCATCCGTCACGACGGCTTCAAGGTGTTCCCCTCCATGATCGAGAACGTCGTCAGCCGCCACCCGGCGGTACACCAGTGCTCGGTGGTGGGCTGCACCGACAAAGACCACACCCAGGGCCGTCTGCCCTTCGTCTACATCGTGCTCAAGGCCGACACCACCGCCAAGAAAAAGCAGGTGATCCGGGAGCTGGAGCGGATGTGCGCCGAGGAGCTGCCCGAATACGTCCAGCCCGTGGCCTACAAGTTTATTTCCAGTATGCCCATGACCCCTGTGGGCAAGGTCGATTACCGTCAGCTCGAAGCTGACATCTCCCCCCGCGACTATTGATTTTCATGAAAGGACTCTTCTGCCATGAACAAGCGTTTTGCAAGTCTGGCGGTCTCTGCCCTGCTGCTCGTCTCCCTGCTCAGCGTCCCCGCGCTGGCCGAGGGGACCGAGGCCGCTGCGGACGCCGCCGGCGATGATCATGTCATCGTCACCCTGAACCCGGAGGCTGCCCTGCAGCCCGAGACTCCGGCGGAAGCCGCGGCTTCTGCCACCGAGACGGCTCAGGCCGACCCGGTCCCTTCTGCGGACGACGCAGAGGAGGCAGCGACCGCTGCTGAGGCCGAGGTCAAGGCCGATGACACCAAAGAGGAAGATAAGGACGCGCAGCTCACCTACGTCGCACTGGGCGACAGCATCGTGTCCGGCGTCGGCCTGGCCGATGTCCAGTACAGTGCGCGCTCCGGCTACAGCGTTGATATGGCTCCCAACTTCCATGGCTACTCTCCCGACTGCTATGTCGGCAAGGTGGCTGCAGCTCTCGGCCTCGACCGTGACCACGCCATCAACCTCGGCCTGCCGGCCCTGACGGCTCCCGACCTCGCGGACATGATCCGGTACGGCAAGATGCCCCAGATGAACATGGCGTCCGGCTGCGAGTACAACTACCCTGAGTTCCAGGACTACATCCGCAAGGCCGACGTCGTCTCCGTCCAGATCGGCTCCAACGACGCCTTCGTCCCCTGCATCGTGGCTCTGGGCAACGCCACCAACTGGAAGAGCGAGAAGCTGGCCGCTACCATTCTGGCCGGCGACCTGCGCAATGAAGGTTCCGGCTCCACCATGTCCACCATCTACCGCAGCATCAAGGCGATGGACCTGACCAAGGCCGAGAGGGACGCCACCTGGAATCTGCTCTTCTCCGGCATGAGCAAGATCTGCGACGAGACTTACCCCAAGACCACCGCAGCCCTCATCTCCATCGTGCAGGAGATCCGCAATCTGAATCCGGATGCCCAGATCATCCTCGTGGGCTACACCAACCCTGTGCCGCTCATCCCCTGCTGGCGCAGCTACTTCAACAAGCTGAACAAGTTTGAGAAGCAGATCGCCAAGACTTATAACTTGACTTATGTGGCCATCCCCAACACCGAGACCACCATCGACGTGCATCCCACCATCAAGGGCCACCAGTACATCGCCAACAAGCTCGTGAACGCCATCGAGAACCCGTGATCAACGAATACAGCAAAGCCCCCGTTTCCAGCTGGAAGCGGGGGCTTTTTCCTGCAATACGTTATGCGGCCAGAGCCTTTTTGATGTTTTCAAAGACGGTGTCGCTGTCCTCACAGCAGACCATGACCACCTCGCCGGTGGGGACAGTCGCCACGCGGGCGGCAGAAGCGATCTGGTACTGGTCTTCGAGGTAATGCTCCATGGACTTCTGCTGGCTCTGGACATAGGCATCCATCGCATCCACCACGTCCTGCGTCTTGCCCTCGGCGGGCTTGACGATGGCCACGCCGTAGACTCTGACCATCATGCCGGACACCGAGGCGGCGAAGTCGTCGTACATATCGTCCTCGAGGCCCAGCAGAGGCATCATCATGTTGGCCACCTCGTCGGAGAGCTGGTCGGCCTCATACTCGGCGCTGTAGCCGTACTGGGCGGTGAACTTGCCGTCCTCGCCTTTGGTGAATATCATCTCATACTCGTTGTCCTCGTCGCTGCGGGCGTCGTGGAGGATCTGGGTGTAATCTTTCTTCGCGGCAGAAGACGCGCTGCCGGAGCTGCCCGACGCGCCGCAGCCCACCAGAGCCAGCAGCATGACGCCGGCCATCAGACAAGCAATGATACGTTTCATATTCAATTTATCCTTTCGTTCGCAGGGTGAGGTTTTCGGTGTGCAGTGATAGTATTTGATGTTTTATCCCTGCTATTCGGTAAACGACCCACGGCGGGCGAAAATTGCACCCACAAGTGTAACAGTTCTATGAACGCTTACAGCATCATGGCCTCAAGGTCACCGTGATTGACGGGCGTCGAGAGGATGATCTGGGTACTGGTGGTGCCCAGCTTCTGGAACTGTAAGATAAGGTGTTCCAGCTGGGGCATACTGCCGCAGCTCACCTTGATGAGGAAGGTGTAAGCGCCCGTGACGTGGTAGCACTGCAGCACCTCTTTGCTGTTCTTCATCAGCTCCACCAGCTCGTCCCGCTGGGACGGGGCCACCGAGAGGCTGATGAGAGCGTCCACATAGACCCGGTCGGACGGGCGGTTGAGCATCACGGTATAGCCGCTGATGATGCCGTCCGTTTCCAGCTTGTGGATGCGGCTGGAGACAGCGGGACTGGTCAGCGCCACCTTTTCGGCGATCTCCTTCACCGGCATACGGGCGTTCTTTGCGAGGAGGGCGAGAATCTTGCGGTCCAAATCGTCCATAGGAAAAGTACTCCTTTTGAAATATGTTACATTACATAAAATTTTTTGAAAGTAAAGTTTTATTGTTGTGGCAATAGCACAACCTGTGCAAAAATCAGTTTTCGTTTTGCCGTCTTTAATTATATAAAGTTTTGGTCAAAAAGTAAAGTGCTAAATTAAAGCGAAACCAAATTTTTGCATTTGACAAGAAAACAAATTCGGGTATAATACATACTGCAAGGTAGCGTCACTGAAGTTCTGATGTACCGCCGGGGATCCCGGTGTTCGGGTACGATATGCTGCCGACTGATCACGCGATTCACCACTTTATATACTTTCCCACCCCTCTATACACAAAAACCCGCTGCCAG
>ERZ832317.5611-NODE-5611-length-11156-cov-29.827583_pt1 | contig 11156 bp, 7 predicted proteins | sample MGYA00519695_ERZ832317 | MGnify/ENA primary metagenome ERZ832317 (study PRJEB31850, sample SAMEA3708726) | human gut metagenome | biome: human gut; feature: human-associated habitat; material: faeces | place: China | collected 2014 ...
ATCTGTTGTGGAACGTGAAAAAGGCTGGTTTTGTGAAGCCAATCCCTGCCGCTTTATTCTGTGGAAAGACAATGCTTTCTTCAAGCGGTTGGGCAAACGGCTGGATGCTCATGTAGCCGACAAGCTGTTGCGCGATGGCCGTGTCCGGCTGAAAGACTGCAAGAGTGCCAAGGGCAAGGTTTACAACGCCACCGTCCTGCTGTTCACCGAAGCCGACGGTCGCAGTAAGTTTTCGCTGGAATTTGAGGGTGGCCGCTGATGAGTGCGCTGGACGAAGCTGTTTATCTGCTGAATAACGAAAAATACCTGCATTTGCGGGAAAACACCTCCGGCGTTGGCTACGCCACCTATGACAAGCTGACCCTGCTGCCGTTGGAAAAGGGACAGATTCCCTTTGAGTATCTGCCGCCCGATGGCAGAAATGCCATTCCTGCCGCCCGGAACTGGTTCCTTTTTGAGCTATCCGATGACCCCCGCAGGGCTATTCAACTGGAAAGCGTGAGAATCCTCGACAACATCCCGGATTCCGGCATCCGTAAGCGGCGCATCTGGGAAGATCCGTCCATTCCTAGGGATGATGTGCGGCTCATCGACAGCAGCTATAAGGATTTGTACCGTGTTCCCAATGGCGGTGTGATTCAGGTGGACTACCCGGATGGCCGTAGTTTTACGTCACGGCTGGAATATCTGGACGATTACCATTTTGACATGGGTGGTCTGGGCAATGTGTTCCACATCTGCCAGTTTGCTGAGGTGATGGAACGCAATGGAGCCGACTATTACCCAGAGATTCAGACACAGGATGAACAGGGCGCATGGGAATTGGGCGGCAAGGGTTATCTTGCCATCCAATCTACCGATGAGGGCTGGAACCACACCATTTACCACAGCGACTTCTCCGTGATGGATGGCGGTCAGGTCGATGCCCCGGAACTGACGATTCAGGAAGTCCGGGAGCAGATTCTGGAAGCGCACCACATGGAAAAAGGTCGGCGGCTGTTGCAGGATTATGATTTTGTGATGGACAGAGCCGCAGAAGCTGAAAAATTGGGGCTGAACCAGCGGCACTCTACGCTGGAAAAGCTGGCTGCTCTTGCTGGCACAAAAGAAAAATGCGATGCCCCGGAGTGCAGCCCTATCGGGTGCAGGAAAGCGAGGGATGCTCATGAACTTTAATGGTGAAGAACTGATGCTGATGATCCTCTACAATCCCGGCACCCGGCTGGGGCTGATGCAGGAGCTGCGGCTCATGCAGTGCTACCTGATGCCCGATGAAACCGCCCTGCGAGAATTGTCCGAGCAGGTCATTGAAAAGCTGAAACTTATGACCGATGCTGAATTTGCCGAGTTGGAATTTCCGCTCGACTAAATTTTTGCCGCCGCTTGGCGGCATACATATCCTCTTTTGTAATGGCAAACAATATGGTATAATTCAAATGATATAGCTATTTCATAGCCAATCTATATGGAGGATACTATGACTGACGAAGAACGCGAATCCAAACAAGGCTCTATTGATATCAGAAAATTGCCTGGATATGAAGTCAATATTCGTTTGACTTCATTCATAGATGCCATTTTAGTGTGTAATGCCAATGCCGTAAGTTTCCGAAAATGGCACGATAAGATAAACACCCCTGCTCTTGTGGTGATGCTTAAGGAACCAGCAAATTATTCCCTACGCCATGAAACCAATCTCGAACTTCAGCGACAATTTTCAAATTTCTTGATGTCAGCATTTGCAGTAAGAGATCACTGGTATGCACTCAGAAATGAATATTACATCGGCACAGCAGTGAATGAAAAAATAAACGCGTTCACAAGTGAAACGTTTGGAAAAAATGAGTTGGCATCTTTTATGCACGATTTCAGAAATTATATTACCCATAAAGGCTATCCACTAGTCAGTCAAACATTTTCTGAAAAAGATCATCGCCTTATTAACGATGTCCGTTTTGAAAAAGAGCAATTATTAGAGTACAAAAAGTGGTCTACACTTTCAAAACAATATATAAACCGTATCGAGAATAGCATTAGCCTTATTAGTTGTGTTTCGGAATATTCGGAAATTCTCAGGCTCTATTATTATACTCTCGTTAAAATGCTCGAAGAGTGGCATAAAGAAGATCTTTCATTACTCAAACACTATAAAGATTCATACGGCTTAAAAATCAACATCGTTCAAACAAAACTCCCTCAATAAAATATATTCGTATGCGAGTGGTATCGACCACTCGTTTTTTATTTTTACAAAAAATGAAAGGAGGAACGCCATGCCAAATAAAACGCAAGAATACCTCAACCTTGCCCAGCAAACGGCAAAAGAGCTGACTCGGTATTGGGAAAACTGGACGGACTACCTGACCACTGCATCCCGGCTGTACAAGTACAACTATGCAGACCAGCTCATGATTTACGCCCAGCGGCCTGATGCCACCGCCTGCGCCAGCTTCGACCTCTGGAATGATCGCATGAATCGCTATGTCCGGCGCGGCTCCAAAGGCATCGCCTTGTTAGACCAGTCCAGCAGTGTGCCGCGTCTGCACTATGTTTTTGATGTGAGCGATACCGGGGTGCGCCGCAATTCTCGTGACCCGGAGGTGTGGCAGCTCGGCCCCGATCTGATGCAGCCTGTGTCGGAAATGCTTGCCAGAGAGTACGGTGTTCAGCAGGAAAATCTCGGCCAGCAAATCGCGGACATCTGCGGCAGGCTGGTGGATTCCTATTGGGATAACAACAGCGGTGACATTCTCGACATCGTTGACGGCTCTCTCCTGATGGATTATGATGAAGCCGGACAGGAGTTCCAGTTTAAGAGTGCAGCTGCCATCAGCATCACCTATGTCGTTCTCGAACGCTGCGGCTTTGAACCGGAAGGACATTTTGACCGGGGCGATTTTCAGGCCATCTTCTCCTTTTCCACTCCTGCCGCCGTGTATGCGCTGGGCACCGCAGTCAGCGAGTGCAGCCGGGATGTGCTGCGCAACATCGAACGAACTGTAAAGACGACGATCCGCCGCCGCAATGTAGAAAGGAGCCAATATGAATATGAACAGCAGGAACGTGACCTACTCGACCATCGGGGACTACCAGCTCCCGAACCTGACCCTGCCCCAGCAGGAGAAAGCACTGGGCAAGTACGGGCGGCTGCGCCGGACTTACCTGATGAAGCATCGCCCGGTGCTGTACAACTCGATGCTCCTGTCGGGAACTCTGCATCCGTATCTGCTGGAAGTGGAGCAGACCGCAGAGAACCAGATGCAGCAGACCATGCAGGAACTGCTGAAACAGAACCCGGCTCCGAACAAGGAGCAGCATCAGATGGAGTGGGTGCAGCACATGAACAGCCTGAAAGCACAGGCCGAGGAACTGGTGATGAACGAGCTGATTTACAGCTAAGTTTCTTCGATGCACACATTCCCACCGAAGCTGAACAAATTGAATCCATCGACCAAGCGGAGAGCGAAAAATCGCCCTCCGCTTTCTCTTTGTCACAGGCTGAGATCGAAAACGCGCTGCGGAGAGGTTCTAACTTTGAAAACAGCAAACTTCGCATCTGGAAAATTTATCAGCTCCAGCCTGACCGAAAGCTCCGGGCAAAAGCTCTTGCGAAAGAATACGCCCCAAACGGACCCGGCGGCTCCTCGCACACCTATCTGGACGGAAGCAATGGTTGGCTCGATCATGACAGCAAGGGGCTGACGTTTGAACACTATCCAGACCATCAGAAAGCGCTTCTCCGCTGGAATCAGGTCGAAAAATATATCGACCTGATGATTCAGTCTGACCGCTATCTGTCGGATAAAGAGAAAAGAACCATTGACTTCCCCCTTGAGCTGAACGCCGCCAGTGCTGCCGAATACACGGCATTAAAGGAACAGTACCCGGACACTCTCGTTGGATTTGAAGCAGGTGGCAATTTTATGTTCTATGGAGAAGATGCCGCTAAAGTTGCCAAAATCATCAACAGTGCTTTGTTCACGAGAGACACCGCGCTGGGCGAAGTTCAGGTCACAGGCTTTTCTCCTCGCTTATGGGCAAGAAGGTCAAAAGAATTGTGGTCTGCGGGCAACGATGTTTACCTTGCCGGGTTAAACGAGAACGGCACTCACCATCAAACCAAGCACCTGCGCAAAGAGGATTACCTTCCCATCGGCTCCGTTATCAATATGGATAGCCGTGAATTTCGGATTGATAGGGTGGACTTTGATAAGGGCAAAGTTTCTTTGCAGGATATGGCACTGGCCGATATGCGGGTGCCGATTTTTCGGGAAGAACCGCTGTCTGTTGTCCGGGAATTGTACGAACAGCAAGACGAAGCTCTTGACACCGCTCCCGAAAAAGCAGTCGATTATAAGGTCGGGGATGATGTCGTTGTTGAACTGTCTACCCGAACCATCGAGGGAAAGGTCGGCTATGTTGGTGAAACCGATGTGCGCATCGACACCAGTGCGCAGGGCTATTCGTGGAGCAACGAGGTGTTGAACAAACAGCAGTTCGAGAACAGTCTGCGACGGGATGAGCCTACGTCTGATGAATCACTGGACAAGCTGCCTATTTCTGTGGAGGTCAACGGCGAATGGCAGACTTTCCCGGATGCCGCTGCCGCAGACAAAGCTCTGAACGCCGAACCTGTGCCGGAAGCTGCCGGAAACTTCCACATCACGGACGATCATCTGGGCGAGGGCGGCGTAAAACAAAAATATGCCCGGAACGTTGAAGCCATCCGCACCCTGTTCCAGTTGGAGCAGGAGCATCGTGGAGCCACCGCCGAGGAACAGCAGGTTCTTTCGCAGTATGTCGGCTGGGGCGGTCTGCCGGATGTCTTTGACCCAGACAAGGGCAACTGGGCAAAAGAATATTCCGAATTGAAAGGTCTGCTTTCCGAGGACGAATATGCTGCTGCCCGTAGTTCCGTTCTGAACGCCCACTACACCAGCCCTACCGTTATCCGCGCCATCTATGATGCAGTCGAGAAAATGGGGTTCCGCAACGGCAACATTCTGGAGCCGAGCATGGGCATCGGCAACTTTTTTGGTATGCTGCCGGACACCATGCAGGACAGCCGCCTGTACGGTGTGGAACTGGACAGCATCACAGGCCGCATTGCGCAAAAACTCTACCCAGAAGCCAGCATTAAAGTGGCCGGATTTGAAACTACCGACAGGCATGACTTTTACGATCTGGCTGTCGGTAACGTACCTTTTGGCCAGTATAAAGTCAACGACAAGGCGTACAACAAATTAGGTTTCAGCATCCACAACTATTTCTTCGCCAAGGCTATCGACCAAGTACGTCCGGGCGGCATCGTGGCATTCGTCACCAGTCGCTACACGCTGGACAGCAAAGATTCTTCTGCCCGCAAGCACATTGCCGAATGTGCTGATCTGCTGGGTGCTATCCGTCTGCCGAACACTGCGTTCAAAGCAAACGCAGGAACAGAAGTCGTCAGCGACATTATTTTCCTCCAAAAACGTGACCGCCCTATCGACCATGAGCCGGACTGGGTGCAGCTTGGCAAAACGGAAGATGGCTTTGCCATCAATCAATATTTCGTAGACCACCCGGAGATGGTGCTGGGTGAGCTGACTTCTGAAAGTACCCAGTATGGCCGTGAGGAATGCACCGTGCACCCCATCGAGGGCGCAGTGCTGGCAGACCAGCTTGCCGAAGCGGTACAGCATATTGAGGGGCAGTACACCGAAGTCGAGGTGGAAACACCAGATATTGCGGACGCAGAAAATGAGAAGCACATTCTCCCGGCAGACCCGGATGTAAAAAATTTCTCCTATACCGTGGTGGACGGTGAAGTGTACTACCGGGAAAATTCCGTCATGACACAAGTGGAGCTTTCCGACACCGCAAAAGGCCGTGTGACCGGGATGGTAGAACTGCGGCAGATTGTCAACGAGTTGATTCAGCAACAGTTGAACGACTACCCGGATGCTGACATCAAGGCCACGCAGGAAAAGCTGAACACCGCCTATGATGCTTTTGCCGCCAAATACGGTTTGCTGAATGACCGCAAGAACGGCAGATTATTTGAGCAGGATTCCTCTTATTATCTGCTGTGTTCTCTGGAAAATCTGGATGAGCAGGGACAGTTCAAAAGCAAGGCGGCAATGTTTACCAAACGGACGATTCGCCCGGAACGCACCGTCACCAGTGTGGATACGCCCACGGAAGCTCTTGCGGTTTCTATCGGAGAGCGTGGCCGGGTAGACTTGCCCTATATGGCAGAGCTGCTCGGCACTCCCGGCGAGTATGAGCGCATCACCAGCGAACTGTCCGGCGTAATCTTCAAAGACCCCGGCGCAGACCCCACCGACACGGAAGCGGGCTGGCAAATGGCGGATGAATACTTGTCCGGCAATGTCCGGGCAAAACTGCGCATAGCACAGCTTGCTGCTGAAACCAACCCGGAGTTTGCAGTCAACGTCACCGCATTGGAAAAGGCGCAGCCGAAAGACCTTGAAGCGTCTGAAATTGATGTGCGGCTGGGCGCAACATGGCTTGCTCCAGAAATTATCCAAAAGTTTATGGCAGAAACATTCCAGATTCCCTACTATCTGCGCCATGCAGTCAAAGTGAGATATTCTCCCTATACCGCAGAATGGCGCATTGAGGGCAAGTCGGCCATGGGCAGAGGTGACATCATCTCCTCCGAAACCTACGGCACCTCCCGCGCCAACGCCTACAAGATTCTGGAAGACACGCTCAACCTGAAAGATGTGCGCATCTATGACGCTATCGAAGATGAAGAAGGCAAGCTGAAGCGCATCCTGAACAAAACGGACACCATGCTGGCACAGCAGAAGCAGCAGGTCATCAAGGATGCCTTTGCCAACTGGATCTGGAAAGACCCCCAGCGGCGCATTGCACTGGTGAAGCAGTACAACGAACTGTTCAACAGCAACAGACCGCGCGAATACGATGGTTCCCACATCCACTTTGTCGGTATGAACCCGGAAATTTCGCTCCGGGAGCATCAGCGCAATGCCATCGCTCATGTGCTTTATGGCGGTAATACGTTGCTTGCACACGAAGTGGGAGCCGGAAAGACGTTTGAGATGGCAGCATCCGCAATGGAAGCCAAACGGCTGGGGCTGTGTCAGAAAAGTCTTTTTGTGGTGCCAAATCATCTGACGGAGCAATGGGCGGCAGAGTTTTTGCACCTATACCCCAATGCCAAGCTGCTGGTGGCTCGAAAAAAGGACTTTGAAACCGCCAACCGCAAAAAATTCTGTGCTAGAATTGCGACTGGGGACTACGATGCGGTCATCATCGGTCATTCACAGTTTGAGCGCATCCCGTTGTCCTATGAGCGTCAAGAACGCATTATTCAGGAGCAGATTGATGAAACGCTTGCCGCCATCAACGAACTGAAAGCCAATGCAGGCGAGAATTTCAGCATCAAGCAGATGGAAAAGACCCGTAAGACGCTGGAAACAAAACTGGAAAAGCTGCGCTCCGATGCGAGAAAGGACGATGTTATCACCTTTGAGCAGTTGGGCGTTGACCGACTTTTTGTAGACGAATCGCATTTTTATAAGAACCTCTTTTTAACCACAAAAATGCGCAATGTCGCTGGTTTGTCCACATCGGAAGCCCAGAAATCGAGCGATATGTTCGGCAAGTGCCGCTATCTGGACGAGATCACAGGCGGGCGCGGCGTGGTATTTGCAACGGGAACTCCCGTGAGCAACTCCATGTCGGAACTGTATACGGTCATGCGCTATCTGCAATACGGCACACTCCAGCAGAAAGGGTTGACGCATTTCGACTGCTGGGCATCGACCTTTGGCGAAACCACCACCGCCATCGAACTCGCCCCGGAGGGTACGGGCTATCGGGCGAGAACGCGTTTTGCAAAGTTTTTCAATCTCCCGGAACTGATGTCGATGTTCAAAGAAGTTGCTGACATCAAGACCTCCGACCAACTTCATCTGCCTGTGCCGGATGCAAAGTTTGAAACTGTGGTGGCGAAACCGTCCGAGATTCAGAAAGAAATGGTGCAGGAACTGAGCAAACGTGCTGCAAAAATCCACTCCGGCGCAGTGGATGCGTCCGAGGACAATATGCTGTGCGTCACCAACGATGGCCGAAAGATCGGTCTGGATGTCCGCCTGATGAACCCCATTCTGCCGGATGACCCCAACAGCAAACTGAACACTTGTGTTCGGAATGTGCTACAAATCTGGGAAGATGGCAAGGAGCAAAAGTTGACACAGCTTTTGTTCTGCGACCTTTCGACACCGAAAAATGATGGCAACTTCAATGTCTATGAGGACATTCGCAAAAAGCTGATCGCTGCCGGTGTGCCGGAAAACGAGATTGAGTTTATCCACAACGCCGACACCGAAGCGAAAAAGGCAGCATTGTTCTCCAAAGTACGCTCCGGCGATGTGCGCGTCCTGCTGGGCAGCACGGCAAAAATGGGCGCAGGAACCAATGTGCAGCAGCGTCTTGTGGCAGTGCATCATCTGGATGTCGGCTGGAAACCCAGTGATATGACCCAGCGCAACGGTCGCATTATTCGTCAGGGCAACATGAACAAGGAAGTCAAAGTGTTCAACTACGTCACAGAGGGCACGTTCGATTCGTATTTGTTCCAGACCCTTGAGAACAAGCAGCGGTTTATCAGTCAGATTATGACCAGCAAATCCCCAGTGCGCTCCTGCGACGATGTGGATGAACAGGCGTTGTCCTATGCGGAGATCAAGGCACTGTGCGCCGGAAACCCTCTTATCAAAGAGAAGATGGACTTGGATGTGCAGGTTGCAAAACTCAAGGTCCTGAAAGCCGACCACCAGAGCCAGAAGTTCCGCTTAGAGGATAAGCTGCTGACAAAATTCCCGGCAGAGATTCAGGAGCAGACTGCAAAAATCGCAGCCCTGAAATCGGATGCCGAAATCGCTGCGGTGCATCCGCAGGACAAGGAAAACTTCTGCGGCATGGTCATTAAAGGCATGACTTACGACGAGAAAAAGACCGCTGGCGAACGGCTGATTCTCGCCTGCATGGAACTTCCGAACACCGAGGAACAGGTGGTGGGCAGCTATCGCGGCTTTGAACTTTCCTTGCGGTTCGACACCTTCCACAATGAGCATCAGGCGTTGCTGAAAGGAACTCTGAAATACCCGGTTCCTCTCGGTTCAGACCCGCACGGCAACATTGTCCGTCTGGACAACGCCCTGAGCAATTTTGCCGACCGCAGCACCGCAGCAGAAAACGAACTGGACACCCTGAGACAGCAGCAGGCAGCGGCACAGGTCGAGGTGGCAAAGCCGTTCCCGCAGGAGGAAGAATTGGCGCAGAAGTCCGCGCGGCTTGCTGAACTGAATGCACAGCTTGATGTAGACGAAAAGCACCATGAGCCGGAGCAGGACGAGGAAGAAAAGGAGGATGCTCCCCGCCGCTCTGTGCTGGCTGTGCTGGAAGAAAAGGCAGAGAAAGCGGAACCCGTCAAGCCTTTCAAATCCTATCTCGACAAGGACGGTGATGCCCGGTGAGAGAAAAACGGGATGAGGTCATTATCCTGCGCCTGACAAAAACGGAGAAGCACCGCATCTATGAAAAGATGCTGGGCATGGGCATCCGCAGCCTGAGTGCCTATATCCGCAAGATGGCGCTGGACGGCTATTGCCTGCACCTCGACTTGAAAGAATTGCGCCGCATGGCGTACCACCTACAAATGTGCAGCAACAATCTGAACCAGTATGCCAAAGCTGCCAATGAAAACGGTCGGGTCTATGCCGCTGACATGGAGGACCTGCGGCAGCGGTTGGATGAGCTGATTGAGATTGGTCGGCAGATTCTTTCCCGGCTGGCAGAACTCTAAAAATTTCCCCGCAGATGGAGAGCTGCGGGGTACATAAGGGTTGACATCCTTGCAAGAGGTGTGGAGATGCCCATATAATAGGGACGAAAGGCAGGTGCTGGATATGAGGTTTGTTTTTAAGATGATCGTTTTCCCGTTTTGGCTGCTTACGACTTTCCTTGCGCTGATGCTGAAATGGACGCTGAACCTGTCGGCGTTTGTGCTGGCTCTGCCCATGCTGTATATTTTTGGCTGTGGCCTTTATACGCTGTACTGCCGGGAGTGGCTGCAGTTTTTGATTTTGCTGGTGGCAGAGTTTGGATGCTTTGTGTTGATTTTTATGGGCGCTTTGATTGCAGATGCGGCAGAGCGTTTTAGTGGCTGGGTAGCCGGATTGTGAGGGGTGCTATGGAAAATCAGAAGTTGGAGGAATATTATTCTGAGCACAGCAACACGATTTTTTCTGAAATGCTGGGTGAGGATGAAAACTATCGGCGGCTGAAAAAAGCCAAAATAGCGGCTGAGAAAGCCCTTCGGAGCGTCATCGGCAACGAAGCATGGAAGCAATATCTTGCCTTAGATGAGATCAGCAACGAGCTGGAATGTGCCCGTTACAAGGCGATGTATCTGGCAGGTGCTGCCGATTACGAAAAATTATCCAAATGATCTTGATGCCGCCTCCGGGCGGCATTTTCTTTTTTGTAAGGGGGGATGGCATTGGCAGCAACACGGCTGATTGCACTGCACAAAAACAAAGGCAAGTCGGTTGCGGCCTGCCTGAAAAATCGCACGGACTATATCGAAAACCCGGACAAGACTGAGCAGGGGCAGTTTGTCAGCAGCTATGCCTGCAGCACCCTGACGGCAGATGAAGAATTTATGCTTACCAAGCGGCAGTACGACCTCGTAAACGGACGCAGGCAGAAAAGCGATGTGATCGCTTATCAGATACGGCAGTCCTTTCGTCCGGGGGAAATCACTGCAGAGGAAGCTAACAAGGTGGGCTACGAACTTGCCATGCGTTTTACCAAGGGCAAGTATGCGTTTGTTGTTGCCACCCACACAGACCGGCAGCACATCCACAACCATGTGATCTTTAACTCCACGGCACTGGATGGCACCAGAAAGTTCCGGGATTTTTTCTTTTCGGCGTTGGCAGTGCAGCGGTTGAGCGACCTGATTTGCTTGGAACACCAGTTGTCCGTCATTGAGAAGAAGCCCTATCGGGAACGGCAGAAGAGTGTTCTCTATCCTCCCAAGGAAAGCAACAGGGACCGCCTATGCGGAATCATCGACACAATCCTTGCAGAAAAACCGGGGGATTACGAAGCGTTTC
>ERZ832317.5612-NODE-5612-length-11156-cov-4.550851_pt1 | contig 11156 bp, 6 predicted proteins | sample MGYA00519695_ERZ832317 | MGnify/ENA primary metagenome ERZ832317 (study PRJEB31850, sample SAMEA3708726) | human gut metagenome | biome: human gut; feature: human-associated habitat; material: faeces | place: China | collected 2014 ...
GTCACCGAGTCGCGCAGGGCGGCGACGCTCTCTCCGGCGGCGCTCGAGGTGCTGACCATCGTTGCCTACCGGCAGCCGGTCACGCGCGCGTTCATCGACCAGCTGCGCGGCGTGGACTCGGGCGGCACGCTCGCGGGCCTTGCGGAAAAGCAGCTCATCGAGGAGGCCGGGCGGCTCGAGGTCCCCGGCAGACCCATCCTCTACCGCACGACCGGGCGGTTTCTGCAGGCGTTCGCGCTCGAGAGTCTGGATGACCTGCCGGCTCTGCCCGCGCTCACGGAAAACGAGCAGCTCGAGTTCGATACCGACCCAGCGCCGCCCGATCCTTCGCCGCTGCTGCGGCCCGTAAAGGAGTAGGCTATGCTGCGAGTGCTTATCATACTGCTGTGCGTGCTCGGGGGCGTGGTGCTCCTGCTTGCACTGGCGCTGCTTGTGCTGCTGAACATCCGCGCACGGCTGGAATTTGTCGGCGTGTCGGGCGATATGACGCTCGACGCGGTGTACGGCCCGGTGCGTGTGCCTCTTTGGCCGCGTCCGCGCCATCTTAAACGTAAAAAGAACAGGAAAGAGGACGAAACGGGGCAGAAAGGCGAAGAAGTCCGTCCGCCTCGTTCCCACCGAAGCGGGCGTTTCCCTCATTACCGTGCTGCCCGAACAGCTCCAGTCCCCGCTGCTCACCGCCGAATGGGAGCACCGCCTCAAGGAGATCGAGTGCGGCGAGCCGGGCGCGGACGAGTTCCTTGCCGGCATCCGCGATATGGTCGCAGCGCTGGTTCGGGACGCTGCGCCTGTGGACGGCGCGGAGGTGCTGTTCCCCTCCGGCAGACCCGTTGTGGGCAAATGCCCCCGCTGCGGCGCGGAGGTCACGGAGAGCAAAAACGGTTATTTCTGCGAGAGACGGAGCTGCAAGTTCGGGCTGTGGCGGGACAACCGCTTCCTTGCCGCCAAGAAGATCAGCCTGACGAAGAAGATGGCTTCCTCGCTCCTGACGCAGGGACGCGCCTACGCCAGCGGTATCTACTCCGAGAAAACCGGCAAGACCTACGACGCATTCATCGTGCTGGAGGACGACGGCGCGCGTTCCTCCTATAAGCTGGACTTCACGAAGTGATTTTTCTTTGGCTCCCGCACGGGCGTTTCGTTCCCCTGCGGGAGCCACTGTTTTTACCATGAATCAAAGGAGGTATGCACGAAATGGCTGAAAAACAGACCAACAAGGAACGGCTCAAGGACATCACCGACAGCATAGAGACGGGCATAAAGGAGCTGTTTGAGAGCGACAGATACAGGCAGTACCTTGCCACCATGAGCCGCTTTCACAAGTACAGCGTCAACAACACCATGCTCATCTATATGCAGCGCCCCGACGCCACCCATGTGGCGGGCTTCAACAAATGGCGAGACCAGTTCGGAAGAAGCGTCAAAAAGGGCGAAAAGGGCATTAAGATCATCGCCCCCACGCCCTTCAAGAAGAAAATCGAGCAGCAGAAATTAGACCCCGACACCAAGCTCCCCCTGCGGGACGAGAACGGCGATATTATCACGGAGGAAAAGACGGTGCAGATTCCCATGTACAAGCCCGTGGTGGTGTTCGACGTGCAGCAGACCGCGGGCAAGCCCCTGCCGGAGCTGGCGGCGAACCTTACGGGGGACGTGCAGAATTACGGGGTGTTCATGGAAGCTCTGCGCCGCAGCGCGCCCGTCCCCATCTTCTTTGAGAAGCTGGCGGAGAATATGGACGGCTACTTCTCCGTGGACAAACAGCGCATCGCTGTCCGCGAAGGCATGAGCGAGGTACAGACGGTCTGCGCCGCCGTCCATGAGATCGCCCACTCCAAGCTCCACAATAAGGACGAAATCGGAGAAAAATATCAGGCGGTCGAGCTGTTCGGCAAGCCCGCGCTGTTCTCCAACGGGCGCATCGACCGGGATAAGCTGCCGGAGGGCTTGTATGTATATGACCTGCGCGGCTCGGATTACGATCCGGGTATGCCGGTAACGCTTGAAAGCCATGTCACCGTCAATCACGCCGCCTCTGTCATCACAGCAGCGCCCATTGAGCTGCCGGAGCAGGGCTTTTTGTATCTGGGCGAGGACGGGCTGAACTTCACGGGCGGCGAGCAGACCGTGAAGGAGTTTCTGCACGCACAGTACCCGGAAAAGGCAAAGCTCTCCCGCGCCGCCGAGGAGATTCAGGCGGAGAGCATCTCCTTCGCCGTCTGTGCCTATTGCGGCATTGAGACAGGCGAAAACAGCTTCGGGTATCTGGCGACCTGGGCAAAGGACAGGGAGCTGACCGAGCTTCGCGCATCGCTGGAGACCATCAACAGAACATCTTCTGCCCTGATTACGGATATCGACCGTCATTACGCGGAAATCTGCAAGGAGCGCGGGCTGGATAAGGAGACGGAGAGCCTTGCCGCCCAGCCTGTGCAGGAGATCGCCGTGCAGGAGCAGAAGCCGGTCGCAGCGCCGGACAACGGCTGCGTCCCCGACCCTGCGATTTCTGTTGAGAGCATGAACGCCTACGGCTACACCGATTCCAATATGCTGCCGCTGACAAAGGAGCGCGCGCTGGAGCTCATGGAACGGGACGTGAGCGTGTATATGCTTCACACGGACAACACCGAGGCCATGGCGTTCGATGCGGAGGATATCCGCAGCTTTGACGGCATCTTCGGCGTGGAAGCCTCCGAATGGGAGACGGTCAAAGACCGCTTCGCACCGCCGGACTATGAAAAAACATTCCTCGACAACCCCGCCGACAGCTTTGCCATCTATCAGCTTCGGGATAATGATAATACGTCGCAGCTTCGCTTTATGAACGCCGAGTATCTGGAGAAGAAGGGGCTTTCCATTGAAAAGGGAAATTACGCCGCCGTCTATGCGGGAAACCTTGACCGCAGGGGCGATACGCAGGACAGGTTGGACGCGCTGTATGAGACCTTCAACCTCCGCCGCCCGGAGGATTTTCGCGGCCATAGCCTGTCCGTCAGCGACATCGTGGCGCTGAAGCAGAACGGCGTGGTATCCTGTCATTACGTGGATTCCAGGGGCTTCAAGGCGCTGCCCGACTTCCTAAAGCCGGAAAACTATCTCAAAAACGCGGAGATGGCCATGGAGGACGACTACGGCATGATCGACGGCGTTATCAACAACGGGCCGAAGCAGACCGTGGCAGAGCTGGAGGAACAGGCAAAGTCCGGCAAGCCCGTCTCCCTCATGGAGCTGGCGCAGGCGGCGCGCCGGGAACAGGCGCAGGCGGCACGGCAGGAGAAGAAGCCCTCCGTGCTGGCAAAGCTCTGTCCTCCCGTCAACGAGCCGAAAAAGACAGCGCGTTCAAAGCGCGCGGAAAGAGAGCTGCTATGATGAAATTTACCAACGATGAAATGAACCTCATGTGCATCTACCAGAGCGACAGCCGCAGCGGGCTGATTGCCGCCCTCACCGAAATGCGCGGATATTTGGACGAGGACGAAGCCGAGCTGCGAGCGCTGACCGACAGCGCCCTGCAAAAGCTGGGCGAAATCACCGACGAGGACTTCGCAGCGCTGGAGCTGGTGCCGGACTTCGACACGGACGAATAAGGCGGATGCGGCAGGAGCGGCCTTCGGGTCGCTCCTGTTTCCCTCTGCGATTCTATTTCCCAAAATCGAAAAAATATTGATTTTGGGAAATAGAACGGGTATAATAAGCGCAGAGGTGATGAATATGAAACTGATAGACCGAGGTATGTATCTCCGGAAGCTAATTGGAGTGATCGGTACGCCGGACATCAAGGTAGTCACAGGCGTCCGACGCAGCGGAAAGTCAAAGCTGTTGGAAGCTTTCAAGGGGTATGTAGAAGCAAATATCGCGGACGCAAATATCGTGCATATCAATTATAACCTGACAAAGTACGAGAAGTTCAAGGACTACCATGTCCTGAACGAATATATTGAAAGCTCCTATGTCGATGGCAAGCAGAACTTTGTTCTGATCGACGAGGTGCAGATGTGTCCGGGTTTTGAGCTTACCATCAACAACCTCCATGCGCAGGAAAGATTCGACATCTATATTACAGGCTCAAACGCTTTCCTTCTGAGTTCAGACCTTGCCACTCTCTTTACGGGTCGGACTTTTGAAGTGAAGGTGTTCCCGTTTTCTTTCAGCGAGTTCTGCGAGTATTATTCCCTTACGGACAGGTATGCCGCTTTTTCCCGGTATCTGAGAGAGGGCGGCATGGCCGGATCGTACCTTTATCAGGACCCGGAAGCCAAGTACGACTATATCGCGGATGTATTCGATACATTGATCGTCAGGGACATACGGCAGAAATATAAAATCCGCAACCCGATCCTGATGAACCGCATTGTCGATTTTCTCATGGACAATATCTCAAATCTCACGTCTGCGAGAAATATTGCAGACGCTCTCACGGGCAACAAGGATAAAATCAACCACAAGACCGTCGGAAACTATATGCAGTATCTGTGCAATGCCTTTGCTTTCTATCGCGTTCGCAGGTATGACATTCAGGGGAAAAAGTATCTGGCCTCCAGTGATAAGTTGTATCTGAGCGACCACACCTTCCGGTATGCGAAGCTGGGAACCAAGAATCTGGATTATGGCCGCGTACTTGAAAATATCGTTGCCATTGAACTGCTTCGGCGCGGATATGAGGTCTATGTTGGGGTTCTGTACAAGAAAGAAATAGATTTCGTCGCCATCAAGCGCAATGAAAAGCTCTATATTCAAGTTTCAGACAACATCAGTGACGCAAAAACCTTTGAACGCGAGGTAAGCCCTCTGCTCCAGATCAAGGACGCTTATCCGAAGATGGTGCTTTCCAGAATCCGGGATGAGGCATACCAATATGAGGGAATTCAAATCGTGGATATTGCAGACTGGCTGGCAGAGCAGCCGTCTACTTCCCAAAAATGAAAATAATCTGATTTTGGGAAACAGAAAACCAACATATAAGAGCAAGCGTCCCGTTTCCTGCACAGGATTCGGGGCGTTTTCATATATACTGCTTATACATAGAGCGTCCGATCCGGGCGCTCTAAATTTATGCCATGAAGGAGGAGCAATATGCCGAGCAAGCTACAAACGTATATGCAGATGGCGGACGAGGCGCAGCGGCAGATCACCGGCAGCTACCGGGGCTGGACGGGCTTTCTCACCACCGCCGCAAGGCTGTACAAATACCCCTACGCCGAGCAGGTCATGATCCACGCCCAGCGTCCGGACGCCACCGCCTGCGCGGAGTACGACTTCTGGAACGAAAAGATGGGCCGGTATGTCCGCAGGGGTTCCAAGGGCATCGCCCTCATCGACAGCAGCGGCGAAAGGCCGAGGCTTCGGTATGTGTTCGACGTGTCGGACACGGGCGGCAGAGAATTTCCAAAGAGCCGCTATCTGTGGGAATACCGGGAGGAACACGCGGATGCGGTAAGCACCATGCTGGAAAGCCGCTACGGTGTGGACGGAAAAGGAGGGCTCCCCGACCAGCTTGAGCGCATCGCGTCTCAGCTTGCGGAGGAATACTGGCGGGACTATAAGCGGGATATCCTCGCCATCGTTGACGATTCCTTTCTTTACGGGTATGATGAATTTAACGTAGGAGCGGCCTTCCAAAGCGCCGCCGCCGTCAGCATCGCCTACTCGCTCATGTCCCGCTGCGGGCTTGAAGCGGACGACCGCTTCGAGCATAAGGATTTCCTGAGCATCTTTGATTTCAACACCCCGGAAGCCGCCGCCGAGCTGGGCACGGCGGTGAGCAGGATCAACGGAGAGGTGCTGCGGCAGATCGAAGTCACCATCAAGAATTACGAGCGCGAGAAACTCGCGGAAAGGAGCCATAGCCATGACAGAGCTGACCTACACCAAGAACGGGGACTACCTGATTCCCGACCTGACGCTGAGCGAAACGCCGGAGGACGCGAGACCCCTGGGCAAGTACGGGAGACTGCGCAGGAGCTACCTTCAGGAGCACAGACCGGGGCTGTACAGCCGTCTGGTGCTGTCGGAGAAGCTGTTCCCGCACCTGCGGGAGATCGACGAGACGGCGAACCGGAGGCTGGAGCAGATGATGCCGGAGCTGATGAAGTCGGCGGGCGTGACGGAGGAGCTGAAAGCCCGCGACCAGATGAAATGGGTGGGGCTGATGAACAGCCTGAAAGCGCAGGCCGAGGAGATCATCCTCAGCGAGCTGGTATACAACTGACCGATGACACGCCGGAAGCGGAACCGGCGCAGCCCCCGATACCGCAGGCATACCAACTGAGCCTGTTCCCCACGGAGGAAGAGCAAATCGCATATATCGCAGAAGCGGAGAGCTACACGCCCTCCGCTTTTTCCATGTCCATCCCGCAGGCGGATATCGACCACATTCTGCGCATGGAGGGCAACGCCGACTATGCCCGCATGAAGATCGCCACGGAGTTCTCCAAGGGCAAGAGCGTGGAAGAAATCGCGGCGTTTCTTCAAAGCAGCTTCCACGGCGGCAACGGCGTCGTCACCGAGAACGGCAGATATTCCGCGTGGTACGCCGACGACGGCATTCATATCGCCAATGGGGACGCGGCGAGATACCTGACCTCCGCAAAGGTCGTAAGCTGGCAGGAGGCGGCGGAGCGCATCGGGCAGCTTTTGGAGCAGGGCGAATACGCCGCCAATGTGGAGCTTGCGGAAGCGCCGGGGCACGAGCGCACGGAGCTGGCGCAGTCTATCTGGTATCTACGGCAGGATTTAAGTGAAAAGGCGCGGGCGCAGGGCTACCTCTCCTGCCTGTCGGATATGCGGGGCGGCGGTTTCCCGGAGGAAACGGCGCGGCTTGCCGAGCGGCTGAGAGACCCTGCGTTCCGTGAAGTCCTCATGGACGATTTTGCACAGCTCCGATCCGACTACCGGGAGGACAGGAGCCTGCTGCGCTTTCACTACCACAAGCCGGACAAAATCGAGCAGGGTTTGCGGGAGCTGAATCTGCCCCGCAGGGAGTACCGCACCGAAATGGCGGAGATTCCCGCCGTGCAGCGGTTTATTACCGAGGACGAGATCGCCGCGACCCTGACCCGCGGCAGCAATATTGAAGGGAGCAAGGGGCGCATCTACGCCTATTTCAAAGAAAAGCACAGCCCCAGGGAGCAGGCGGATTTCCTGAAAGATGAATACGGCATTGGAGGCAGCTCCCACGCGGTATCCGGCGCGTCCCACAGCGGTGAGGATCACAGCGGCAAGGGCGTCAGCCTGAAAAAACAGGACTGCCCGGAAATTCAACTGAACTGGGCGAACGTCGCCAAGCGTATCTCCGAGCTGATCCGCAAAGACCGTTTCCTGACCCCGGAGGAAAAGGCGCGCTTTGAGCAGCTTCAGCGGCAGACCGCAGAGCGAAGCACAGCATGGAATGACTACAATGCCGTAAAGGAAGCCCACCCGGACAATATCGTGCTGTTTCAGGTGGGCGATTTCTTTGAGCTGTATGGCGAGGACGCGAAACAGGCGGCGGAGCTGCTGGATATGAACCTGACCTCCCGCAGCATCCCCGGTGCTGGCCATGTGGAGATGTGCGGTGTACCGTCGCACGATTTAGAGCAATATGTAGAGGAATTGCGAGACAAGTACGATGTGACCATTTCCACAAAGGGCGAAAACAGCCCAGAGCGGCGCACCTACACCCTGCGTTCCGTGGATCATGAGGCGGAAGCCGCCATCAACGCATACGAAGCGGAGTTTGGCGCAGACGGTACGAGGGTATTCCGAGACCCCGCCGCAGAGCAGGCTCAACCCACGGTGCAGGAGCTGTTCGAGAGATACCGCCTGAGCGTGGGCAACGCGCTTTCCAAGGATGAAGCATTTCTCAACGCCTGCCGCAACTCCGACCGTCAAAACGCCTATCTGGAGGGCGCGGCGGCCATCCGGCGCATCGTCACAGAATCCGGCGATTTGCAGCTCACACGGCTCTATTTCGATATGCCCGCGTTTCATAACCGGCTGCATCAGGAGCTTTTGGACGAGCTTTACCCCACGCTGGCAACCACGGTCACGCCCTCTCCCTACAAGGTCACGCAGGCGGACATTGACGCGGCCTTGCAGCAGTGGAACGGCAGGATTGAAAGCAAGCACGCAGTTGTCCGCTATATGAAGGCTCACGCCCGCGACCGGGACACCGCCGCATGGCTGGCACGGGAGTACGGCTTGAAGGATACCTCTAAACCGCTGCAAATCTCCGTGGGCAGCTCCGAGCCGGTCACGCTGTCATGGGCAAAGGTGCAGCGGCGCATTGCGCAGCTCATTCAATCCGATAACTTCTACACCGAGCAGGAACAGGACAACTTTGACAATATTGACCCCATCGCCATCCGGGAAGCGCTTGCTGAACGCGGCATTGTGGGCGGGCGCATTGTGGACGCGGAGGCAAACCGCAACAGCCCCTTCATCCGGCAGGTTATGGCGGATGTGGAGCGGATCGCGGTGCAGGAAGCGCAGGCGGCGCACATGGACTCACCGGACCGTTTTTCCATCCGTCTGCACCCCAACGAGGGCGGCATTACCGGCATCTGGGACTCGGCCCTTGACCGCTTCTATGAGGAGGGTGGGCAGGTGCTTCGCTTCGCGGAGCAATCTAACGCCATTGACTACCTCTCCAGTATTCAGCGCAGCCGCGGTATGGAGCCGGACGCGCCGGTTTTCACAACGCCGCTGGGGAATGCCTATCGCGTGGGCGACGGCTTTTCCTCCACCGCAGCCGAACAGCGGGATACTCTGATGGTGGTCGAGCGTGTAGACGAAGATAATGTTTGGTACACTCTGCCAAGCGTCCCGGAGCAGGAAACGGTCAGCATAGACCGCACCGTTTTTGAGCGTTACCTCGACACCGGCTATTTCTTCGCTGCGGAGCAGACGCAACCTGTCAAGGAGGTCACTGCCGAAAACGAACAGGAAAATATGATTTTCCGTGCGCCGTATGCGGTGGGCGATACCGTCTATCTGGACAACACGCCCTTTGAGATCACGGAGGTCGGCGCACTCAACGTGCAGCTTCGTGACCCTGCGCTCCGCTATCCCGTATTCCGCGCCGAAAGCCGCGAGAACTTTGAGCGGCTGTTGCGCAGGGATGAGAGAAACGCCGCCATAACAGATTACCTTCCCGCACGAAACAGAAACGACGACCTCCGCGACCTCCTGATGAACGGCATCCTCACGCCTGACATCCGGGACGAGGTGCGGGAGCTGTTCCGGCAGGGCGAGGGCAACGCCGCCATCGGTGCGTATCTTTCCAACGTTTTCGCCGCGTCGGACGCGGACACCATGACGCTGGAGGACGGCACCGAGGCAGATTTCATCACCTCAAGAAGCGGCTTTCAGGCGCAGGTGCATGGGGAAAAGGGCGTACACGCCCTCGGATTGTTGTGGCCGGACGCCGCTCCCGTGCTGCGCGCCGTTTTTCTGGAGGAAGCGCAGGCGCAGAGCCGGACACAGGCGCAAGCTGAACAGACCATTTCCGTTCAAGAGCCGGAAGTTTCCCAACCGGAACAGACACCACCGGAAGAGATGCCAGCCAGGCCATGCCATCCTGGATATAATAGGCATACACACCGATCAATGCCAGGCCGAAGGCAACGGTCAATGTTCTCGTGAATTACCCACCACTTAATTTTGAAGAAATTTGAAGTGGGGGCTTCTGGGGAGTCCTTGGACTCCCGTTTAAGAAGTTTGATCTTTGAGTTTCCACCTGCTCTCAGGCGATCCTTATTCTTACAGGCGTATCCACATCGCCTCTATCATATAGAGCCCTTAGGCTCACAATGTTACATTTACGCATGATATTTAAAGCACCATTGACATCAGCGTTGATCCGCCTTCCAGAGCGGTTCTGATACAGGCCGCGGCAGATCCGGCGGCCGGAAAAGACCGGTGGCACAAGTCCTGCTTCTCCATATACAGGCATCTCATCCAGATCCCAGAAGGATGCCATGGAAGTGTAGCTTTCCTCCTGTTCCACGTAGCGGATCCCATTCATTTCACACAGATATTTCAGTTTCCTGCGGAGTATCCCGAACGGAATTCCCACAAAGACCTGGTTCATCTGCCTGCCAAGATCTGAGGAGCGCTGGAATGTGGTATTGTAGCCCACGATCAGGGTTCCGATATCGTTCCGGATGCAGTAGGTGACCACCTGTTTCGCTGCTTTACCCATGTAGTCACGGACCTGGTTGTTTCTCTTCCTCTGCAAAGCTGCCTGACGTCTGGTTGTTTTCTTTCCGTAGTGCTGCTTGTCTTTGACGCTCTGCAGGCAGGCGTTCCGCTTGTTGAACCACTGGTTGATGGATTTTAAACGTCTCCCATCGATAAGAAAGCTTTCCCCTCTGTTGGAAACGGCCGTCATGAGATTGTCGATCCCGAAGTCGATCGCCAGTGCATGGGTTGGATTCAGATTTCTCTGAGCCGCTTCCACCTGATAGGTGTACTGGATCTCAAAGAACCTGGCGTCTGCTTTTGGGATGATACGGATCTCCTTAATGGTTTTATCTGCCAGGACCGGCGGGATGGTAATGGTGACCGGTTTATGATGCTTCTTATACGCTGCTGAGTACGGAAGGACAAACCGGTTCCCATTCAGTCTTACAAACCCGACGATCAGGGTTGCGTAGCCGTCTTTTGGAAGGTATTTGGGCAGCCTGCAGGATGAAAATGGATACTTCCCCTGCTTTGCCAGTTTCAACAGACCGAAGAAAGACTTAAAAGATCCATCCACTTCCTTAAGGATCTGCTGGGCCATGTTGGAATTCAGCAGCCGATAGTTTTCGGAAGTCTTTAAGATGGCGTAGTTTTTCTCATATGGAAGATACCGGCTATGTTCAAAGTAATGCTGCCGTACCTGGTAGATGGCCTGGTTGGTCAGGTTTTTTGCTGTGCGGCATAATTCCCGTAGAATGAGGAATTCATCTTTGGACAGATGCTTTAGCTGCTGGCATACGGTCAAATACAAAACAGGTCCTCCTTTCCCAATCGGAATAGAACATACGTTCTGCATCGATTATAGCACATGATTTCACAAAAGGGAAGGAAAAGAATTGTAATTGCTTACCATTTTACATCTGTCTATGTATCATTATAGCGGCATTTATCCCGCCACCTAAGAGGGATGGGGGGGATTCTGCCGATTTTATGAT
>ERZ832317.5616-NODE-5616-length-11142-cov-4.590692_pt1 | contig 11142 bp, 10 predicted proteins | sample MGYA00519695_ERZ832317 | MGnify/ENA primary metagenome ERZ832317 (study PRJEB31850, sample SAMEA3708726) | human gut metagenome | biome: human gut; feature: human-associated habitat; material: faeces | place: China | collected 2014 ...
GAATGATGGAAAAATAACCGGAAGGCTCGTCGAGCTCGTCCAGATCGCATATCACGCGCTCGCCCTCCATGCCGCAGCGCTCAACGAGCGCCGCCTGTTCGAGCTGGCCGCTCTCACGCAGCTCATCGCGCACGCGCAGCACACCGCGGCCTGCCTTCATGAGCACCTTGCTGCCCGGCAGGGCGAGGCCCTCGCGCTCTCTGCCGTGCGAAGCCGGGATGATGTGCAGCATTTCGCCGTCCTCGCACAGGGCGCGGCCGAGCTTGGCCGCCGCCGCACAGAACGACGGTACGCCGGGGATAAGCTCCGCCTCACAGCCGCGTGCGGCCACGCGCTTATGCACATACCACGCGGTCGAATAGACCGTCGGGTCGCCGAGTGTGAGGAACGCGACCGTCTTTCCCTTGTCGATGAGCGCACAGATGGCGTCCGCCGCCGCATCATGGCTCGCGTTCCGCGCCGTCCTGTCGTGCGTCATAGGCATGGCGAACGAGCGGATTTCCTTACCTTTCATATACTGCGCGGCAATATCGAGCGCGGTCTGGCCGCCGCCGTCCGATTGCGGCACCGCGACGATGTCGCACTCAGACAGGATGCGGATGGCCTTTGCGGTCAGCAGCTCCGGGTCACCCGGCACATGATCGACTGCCAGGATCTCGACGCCCTCAAGGGCGAGAAGAAACTGCGGGCCTATATGCTCCACTACCTCTCCATGATGATGGCCGTCAGCGACATCTTCCTGCTGCTGGACGGCAGCGCCGAGGCGAAAGAAAAGCAGAAGGGCCTGTGGCAGTATCTGCGCGAGCACACCAGCGCCGCAGTCTACCGCTCCATCCGCTTCGGCTTTGGCGGCGTGACCAACCTGCCCTTCCCCAAGGGCGACGCCATCGTGGTGGGCGGCTACCGCATCGCACGGAAGATCTTCAAGTTCAACTAAATTCACGATTGTTGCATACAACAGGGCCGCCGCCTGCGCAGCGGCCCTGTTTTTTTGCCTTTTTCGGCCATTTGTTAAGGAATCTTCAATTTTGCCGCCTGAAAAGATGTTGCTTTTTAGAAAGTGGAATAGTATAATTTATTACTGTGCTGTGTTTTTTGGGCTTTTGGCAAGCAGCAAGAAAACGCGCCCGACTGAGAAAAAGGAGGAAAGGGCGGCTGCGCGTCGGTATCGTGCTGCTGCCCGCAATATCGCATGGAACAGCTTCTCATCTGCCTTTCCGCGGCGCTCATCGCAGGTCTGTTGATGTCGCGCCTCGCAAAGGCGATCCATTTGCCGGCGGTCACATCATATCTGCTGGCGGGCCTGCTGCTGGGGCCTTTCTTTCTGGGGCGTCTGGGCCTGAGTCATTTTGGCATCGGCTTCGGCACCCTCGAGCAGGTGGACAGCCTGTCCATCATCACCCAGGTGGCGCTGGGCTTCATCGCCTTCGTCATCGGCAATGAGTTCCGTCTCTCGGCTCTTGAGAGCATGGGCAAACAGGCCATCACGGTCGGCATTTTACAGGCTGTCATGACCACCGCCCTCGTGGATGCGGCGCTGGTCATCCTGCACTTCATCCGGCCCGACATCATCTCCATGGCCTCGGCCATCACGCTGGGTGCTATCGCAGCAGCCACGGCCCCTGCCGCCACCCTGATGGTCGTCAAGCAGTACAAGGCCGACGGCCCCCTCACCCGCCTGCTGCTGATGGTGGTCGCCATCGACGACGCCGTGGGCCTCGTGCTCTTCTCCGCCTCCTTCGGCATTGCCAACGCCCTCGAGCAGGGCCGCGTCGATGCCATCAGTGTTCTGGTGGAGCCGGTGGTGGAGATCGTCTTCTCGCTGGGTCTGGGCGCTGCGGCGGGCTTCGCGCTCAACCAGCTGGAAATTTATTTTCACTCCCGCTCCAAGCGCATGAGCCTTTCCGTGGCCTTCGTGCTGCTGACGGTGGGCCTGTCCATGGTCACCTTTGACATCGGGCCGCTGCACTGCGGCTTCTCGCTGCTGCTGGTCTGCATGATGACCGGTACGGTGTTCTGCAACATCTGCCCCACTTCCGATGAGCTGATGGACCGCCTCGACCGCTGGGTGTCGCCGGTAAACATCCTCTTCTTCGTGCTCAGCGGTGCAGAGCTGGATCTGAACATCCTCTCCGACCCGCTGGTGCTCCTCATCGGCGTGGTGTACATCGCCTTCCGCTCTCTGGGCAAAATTTCCGGCGCCTTCGTCAGCGGCCGGGCCACCCACTGCAGCCACAACATCCAGAAGTACCTCGGCATCACCCTGCTGCCGCAGGCTGGCGTGGCGCTGGGCATGGCAGCCGAGGCCGCTGAGCTTTCCGACGGCCACATGGTGCGCAACGTCGTGCTCTTCTCGGTGCTGGTGTATGAACTGGTAGGCCCCACCCTCACCAAGCTGGCGCTGACCGCCGCCGGTGAGATCATCCCCGAGGGCCGCACCAATGCCCGTATGGCCAACAAGCCCGAGTTCCCGGTCTCCCTCGACTAAGTCTGCCTATGACAAACGGCACTCCGAACTGCTTCGGAGTGCCGTTTACTGTATCTTTTGGTCGAATTATATGTTATAATTGTCTCACGGTCCTTACCGACCCAATTTCATTGGGAAGGGAGGTGTGTCCTATGCACGAGATGTTGTCTTTCATGGTATCTGTCGCAGCTGGTGTGACTTCGAATCTCATCAGCAAGTGGCTTGACAGAATGCTGAACAAGGACTGTAAGCACTAAAAAGAAGACCCCTTCTTTGGAGCTGCAACTCCAGGAAGGGGTTTTCTTCTTTTGGTGTGAATTCTATGCACGAATTCATTGTCTTTCTGTCTTTATTATATGCGATCGTACAGAAAAGTCAAGCATTCACTTCAAGATAACTTCACCATTTTCGGCATCCACCGTCAGGCTGCCGCCCGCTTTCAGGGTTCCGTCGATGATGTGCTCGGCGGCGGGGTCCTCCACAGCCTTGCGGATGACGCGGCGCAGGTCGCGGGCGCCGAATTTGCCGCCCTGACTCTTGGCCACGAGGGCAGAGAGAGCCGCCGGAGTGTAGCTGTAAGCGATGCCCTTGGCTTCCATGCTGGGCTTGTACTCATCCAGCATGAGAGCCGCGATGCCTTCCAGCGTCTGCTGGCTCAGCGGCTTGAAGGCGATGACCTCATCCACACGGCCAAGGAACTCAGGCCGCAGGAACTGGCTCAGAGCCTTGCGGGTCTTTTCCTCACTCAGCTGCTCCTCGCTCTTGTTGAAGCCGAGGCCAGAGGTCGTCTTGTCGCCGCTGCCGGCGTTGGAGGTCATGCAGATGACCGTATTGGAGAAGTCCACCGTCCGGCCCTGTGCATCGTTGATCTTGCCCTCGTCGAGGATCTGGAGCAGGATGTTCATGACGTCGGGGTGGGCCTTTTCGATCTCATCGAACAGCACCACGCTGTAGGGGCGGCGGCGCACCTTTTCGGTGAGCTGGCCGGCCTCCTCGTAGCCCACATAGCCCGGAGGCGAACCGATCATGCGGGACACCGCATATTTCTCCATATACTCGCTCATGTCGAGACGGATGAGCGGGTCGGGGCCGTCGAAGAGCTGGTTTGCCAGCTGCTTGACCAGCTCCGTCTTGCCGACGCCGGTGGGGCCGACGAAGATGAAGCTTGCGGGACGGCGGCGGCCCGACAGGTCGGCGCGGCTCCGCTTGACGGCCTGTGCCACCAGATGGACGGCCTCGTCCTGACCGATGATCTTCTTTTTCAGCTCCGCTTCCAGCCCGGCCAGCTTGACGAACTCCGTCTCCTGGATCTTCACCGCCGGGATGCCCGTCCACAGCTCAATGACCTTTGCCACATCGTCCATGGTCACTTTGATCTCGCTGGCAGCAGCCTGCTTTGCGGGCAGCTCTGCCTCGAGCTTGGCGATGCGGGTCTTCCGCTGGGCCACCTGCTCGTAGTCGATGGCCTCATTGACGTCGGAGGACTCCATGTCCGCCTCTTCCTGCTTGAGGCCGTCCAGCTCCTTCTGCATCTCGAGATACTCCGAGATGACCGGGTGGGCGAGATTGCAGCAGGCGCAGGCTTCGTCCAGCAGGTCGATGGCCTTATCGGGCAGGTAGCGGTCCGTGATATACCGCTCACTGAGGGTGACGATGGCGCTCAGCACATCGGCATCCACCTGCACATGGTGGTGCTCCTCGTAATACTTCTTGATGCCGTTCATGACGGCCAGCGTATCGGCCACGCTGGGCTCTTCCACGCGGACGGGCTGGAAGCGGCGCTCAAGGGCCTGGTCCTTCTCGATATACTTGCGGTACTCGTTGAAGGTGGTGGCGCCGATGACCTGTATCTCACCGCGGGAGAGGGCAGGCTTGAGGATGTTGCCCGCGTTCATGGCACCCTCGCTCTCACCGGCGGAGGTGATGGTGTGGATCTCGTCAATGAACAGGATGATATTGCCGGCGGCCTTGACCTCGCTCAGCAGGCCCTTGACCCGCTGCTCGAACTGGCCGCGGAACTGGGTGCCGGCCACGAGGCTGGTCAGATCCAGCAGGAAGATCTCCTTATCCTTCAGACCCACAGGGACATTGCCCTTGGCGATGCGCTCCGCGATGCCCTCGGCAATGGCCGTCTTGCCGACGCCCGCCTCACCGATGAGGCAGGGGTTGTTCTTCTGGCGGCGGCTCAAGATCTGGATGGTGCGGTAGATCTCGCGGTCGCGGCCCACGATGTCGTCGAGCTTGCCCTCCCGGGCTTTGCGGGTCAGGTTCTCACAGTAGGTGTCGAGGAATTTGCGGCGGGGCGGCTTCTTGCCGTTCTTCTGGGCCTTTTTGCTGTTTCCGGCATCGCCCTCCGCCTTGACGCCCAGCGGGAAGGTGGCGCTGGAGCCGGGGACAAGATCGTCGTCCCCTTCGTTCTCCTCGCCGTCCATGGGCTGGCCCATATTCATCATGAGGGAGAGGGGGTTCGCGTCCCCCATCTCATCCATCATGCTCTCCATCCGGTTTTCCATGTTATCCATGTCCTCATCGGACATACCGAACTGCTTCATCAGGTCTTCCACCGGCTTGATGTGCAGCTCACGCGCACAGTGCAGGCAAAAGCCCTCATTTTTCATCTGGCCGTTCTCCATCCGCTGGACGAAGATGATGGCCGGACGTTTCTGACAGCGATTGCAGACCATATAGGTTCCTCCTAAAGCTCCCCTTTACAGGAAGGGGTTGAACAGATTGAATGCTTTATAGTAAAGGCTGCCGCTCATGACCGTATCGTTCAGAACGGTCAGATTGCCGCCGGTGATGACGATGACGGCCCACACCACACAGAGCACCAGATAGATGTCCATGGTGCTGGCGACACAGCCGGTGACCCAGCCCAGCCAGCGGTTGACGGTGCCGATGACCGGCAGCCGGTTGACGAGGCCCAGCACGGTGACCAGCATACTCACCAGCATCCGCAGCAGGGCAAAGGCCACGAAAAAGAGCACGATCGAAATGACCGGCGTGAGCAGCGGAGCCAGCACCTTCTGGACGATGGCGTCCGCCAGCACCACGGCGTTGTCGCTGAGCACAGCCGAGATGGAGCGCTCGCAGGTCTCCACGATGGAGGCGCGGAAGCTCTCGGGCAGAAAGCCCGCGTACTTGTCCGCGATGCCGGTCAGGTCCACGACCCCTCCGGCCGAGATGCTCTCCGCGATCTGGGTGCGGAAGCTCCCGGCCAGAAAGCGCTGGAACACCTCGGCAGCGGCCCAGCCCGAAAAGACCCGGGCGCCCACGAGGCTGAAGACATTCCCGCCCAGCTGGACACTGGATGCGAGAAAGCCCTTGCGGGCATAGCGCACAGCCAGAAGCAGCCAGACCACGGTACATACTATATCAAAAAGAAATGACGGATTCTTGAACATATCTTGTTTTCCTTATTATGTATTGCTTTGAGCGTTGTTTTCCGCCGCAGGCGGGGTCAATCCCTGCACCGTATTGCCGCAGAAGACCAGCAGCTGCCTGCGGTCGGCCAGCAGACCCTGCGGGCGGGCCGAAAGGCTCTGGGTCCACTGGGAGGTGCCGTCGGTGGAAAGGCACTCCACCCCTGTATCGGTGAGCAGATAGAACTGCGCACCGGAGCGGACGATGCGGTTGGACGCCTGCACCTGCGTGGTGTTCTCGACGCCGAGGTCACGGCCCAGCATCACGGTCTGACAGAGCTGGCCGGAGGCCAGCAGAAGGGCAGTATTGCCCGAAGCGTCCACCGAGATGTCCCGGAGGGTCTGCCCGGTAAAGTCATAGGCTGCCCTCTCGCCGCCCGATGCGTTGTAGAGGACAGCGCGGCTGTCGCAGACAGCCAGGATGCTCTGAGAACCGGTCCAGCTCAGCCACTGAGCCGCGCCGCTTCCGCTGCCCACCAGCAGGGGGTCGCCCTGCGCCAGGGTGACGACATAGAAATTCGTGACCATCTGTCCGCCGTTCACCGTCACCGCCGCCACTGCCAGCCGCCGCCCATCCGGCGAAAAGGCCAGCCGCAGCGGGGTGCCGTCGGCGATGGTAAGGCTCCAGCTCAGCAGCTGCTCCATTGAGGACGAGTAGACCCGAAGCCGGGCCGCGCTGCCGGGGTCCTCTGTGACGACGGCCAGCGTGCCGTTGTCAGCCATGGCACAGAGGGTGATGCTGTTCTCCATCGTCTTGGTGTAGAGATTCTGGGTTCGGCTCTCCACCCGCAGCTCATTGCCCGAGCGGTTGTAGAGCACAAAGCGGTTCTTGCCCACAGCCAGCGCAGGGCGGGCGTAGCCGCTCTGGATGGAGTTGAGCCGGGTGCCGGTGCGGGACCAGACCACGCACCCTTCCTCGCCCAGCTCCACAAAGCTGCTATTCATGGAGGCAAGCTGTTTCACCTCCATGACGCCGGTCTGCTGGGGCCAGCCCGTGCCGGGGAAGAGCAGGATGCGGGCGGTATCGGCCCAGTCCTTGGCCATGGCAACAGAGCTGCCCACGATGCCGGTGGTGAACAGCACCACCAGCGTCAGCGCCACGACGATGAGTGCCGTGCGGCGGATGCGCCGGTTCCGCACCCGCTCGCGGGCCTGCTCGAGGTATTCGACCCGTCCCGCCGAAAGCGGCTCGTCCGACACAGGCCGGGGGCCGCGCTGTCTTTTTCTCATACTCTCCTGTCCCTTCGTGCAATGACAGTGCTCCCAAAGGGGCGTTTTCCCTCCGGGAGCATCGGTCGTGTTTGCGTTATTCTATGGGCGTGTCGTAGTCCACGCTCTTGAGGAAAAGCCCTTTCGCCGCCAGCGTCGGCCCGGCGTTTTTGCGGTCGCGGCTGGCGAGGATGCCCGGCACGGCCTCAGGCGCAAGACGCCCCGCGCCGGCCTCACAGAGGGTTCCTGCGAGGATGCGCACCATGTTGTAGAGGTAGCCGTCCGCCGTCACCGTGATGTCGATGTCGTCGCCCCGGCGCTGGACGTCACAGGCCGTGATGGTGCGCACGGTGTCGCCGTGAGCCGCAGCCGAGCTGCCCGAGGCGCAGAGGGCGAGGAAATCGTGCTTTCCCACAAAATACTGCGCCGCCTGCTGCATCCTGTCCGCGTCCAGCCGCCCCGGCACTTTGGTGTAATACCGCGCGGCAAAGGGCGAGTCGATCGGGCTGTTGTGGATGCGGTAGAGATAGGTCTTGGTGTGGGCCGCATAGCGGGCGTGGAAATCGTCCGGCACCACCCGCGCTTCCAGCGCCCGGATGTCCGGGGGCAGATGCTGGTTCAGTGCCAGCGGCAGCTTTGCCGCCGGGATGCGGGTGTCGGCGTGGAAGTTGAGCATGAAGCCCAGCGCGTGGACGCCGGCGTCGGTGCGGCTGCAGCCCTTGATGTCGGGCCGACAGCCCAGCACCGCCTCCAGGGCGTCCTGAAACGCAGCAGCTACGCTCCGCCCGTTGGGCTGCACCTGAAACCCGCAGTAGTTCGTGCCGTCGTAGGATAGTTTTAAGAGATAATTCATATAGTCCAACCTCTCAGTCTCGCTTCGCTCGACAGCTCCCCTAGCGAGGGGAGCCTCTGGCGAAGAGGGAAAGCTTTACGAAATGCCAAAGCCTCCCCTATTAGGGGAGGTGGCACGGCGATAGCCGTGACGGAGAGGTTATCCCTCTCAGAAATTCGGGAACACCAATCTCGAAGCGAGGATCACCGCAAAACACGCAATGCAGACTGCAAGGTCGATATAATCCTGCTTTTCGCACCGCAGCACCTTGAGGCGGGTGCGTCCGTCGCCGCCGCGATAGCAGCGGCACTCCATGGCCATGGCCAGCTCGTCGGCGCGGCGGAAAGCCGAGATGAACAGCGGCACCAGCACCGGGACCAGCGCCTTGATGCGCTCGGTCATCTTGCCGTTGTCCAGCTGCGCACCACGGGCTTTCTGGGCGTTCATGATCTTGTCGGTCTCCTCGATGAGGGTAGGAATGAACCGCAGCGCGATGCTCATCATCATGGCCAGCTCATGCACCGGGAAGTGGAGCCTGCCAAGAGGCTTGAGCAGCTGCTCGATGGCGTCCGTCAGGACGATGGGGCTGGTGGTGTAGGTCAAAAGGCTCGTGCCTGCGATGAGGGCCATGACGCGCACCGCCATCAGTACAGCATACCGGATGCCCTCCGCGTAAACGGTCAGAAATCCGAGCTTGAACACCGGGTCGCCCTCGCCCGAGACAAAGAAGAGGTTCAGCACCGCCGTAAAGACGATGATGGGGAAGATGGGCTTCAGGCTCTTGAGGATGAGCTTGAAGGGGATTTTCGCCACTGCGTACATCGCGGCGAGGAAAATCAGCGAAAGCGCAAGGCCCAGCGGGTTGGACGCCGCAAAGAGCAGCACGATATACAGGATGGTCAGTACCAGCTTGAGCCGGGGGTCAAAACGATGGACGAGGCTGTTGCCGGGGAAGTGCTGGCCGATGGTAATATCTCTCAGCATTCGGCTGCACCCCCTTTCTGATCTTCATTCCGGGGTAAGACGAGGGTCTCCCCTGCATCCCGCCGGGCTTTTGCCGCCAGGATCATCTTGACGGCGTAGGGGATGGTGTAGACGTCCGCCGGGACGTCCACGCCCATCTCCCGCAGCTTGAGGAAGATCTTCGTCACCTGCGGCACGGAGAGGCCCAGTTCCAGCAGCTCAGGAGCGCGGGCAAAGACCTTCTCCACCGTGTCATACATGGCGATCTTCTTCCGGCTCATCACCAGCACCTTGTCGGCGTACTTGGCAATGTCCTCCATGCTGTGGGAGACCAGAAGCACCGTGGTGCCGGTCTTTTTGTGGTAGTCCTTCACCTCGGACAGGATCTCATCCCGTCCCTCGGGGTCGAGGCCGGCCGCAGGCTCGTCCAGAACGAGGATACGGGGCTTCATGGCCATGACGCCCGCCACGGCTACGCGGCGCTTCTGTCCGCCGGACAGCTCAAAGGGGCTGCGCTCCAACAGCGCTTCATCGAGGCCGACGAATTCTGCCGCCTCGTGGACGCGCTTATCGACCTCCGCCTCGTCGAGGCCCATATTCTTCGGGCCGAAGGCGATGTCCTTATAGCACGTTTCCTCAAAGAGCTGGTACTCCGGGTACTGGAACACCAGACCCGTCAGGAAACGGAAATCCCGGATCTTTTCCGGCTCGGCCCAGAGGTCGCGGCCATCAATGATGATCTTGCCGCTGGTGGGTTTGTTCAGACCGTTCATGTGGGTGATGAGGGTGCTCTTGCCGGAGCCGGTGGCTCCGATGATGCCCACGAAATCGCCCTCTTCCACCTCAAAGCTCACGTCGTCCAGCGCGGTGACTGCGTTCGGCATACCGGGGTTGTAGACATAGCTCAGGTGTTCTACTTTGATAATGCTTGCCATGTTTCCGTCCCCCTTACTTCAGCAGCTCATACAGAGCCTGTGCGCACTCGCCGGTGTCGATGATGCCTTCGGGCATGGGGATGCCGGCCTTGACCAGCTCATCCCGCAGCTCTGCGGCCTGCGGCACGTCGAGGCGGAGAGAACGGACTTTTTCGGTCTGGCTGAACACCTCTTTCGGGGTGCCTTCCATCACCACATTGCCCTGGCTCATCACCAGCACACGGTCGGCCTGCGCGGCCTCTTCCATGTAGTGGGTGATGGACACAACGGTGATGCCCAGATCCTTGTTGAGGTGGTGGATGGTCTGCATCACCTGCTCACGGCCGCGAGGGTCGAGCATGGCGGTGGCCTCGTCGAGGATGAGGCAGTCGGGACGCATGGCGACGACGCCCGCAATGGCGACGCGCTGCTTCTGGCCGCCCGAGAGGTTGTGGGGTGCGCGCTCCCGGAACTCGTAGATGCCCGCCATCTTCATGGCGTCATCAACGCGGCGGCGCATCTCTTCCGGCGGAACACCGAGGTTTTCCAGCGCGAAAGCCACGTCTTCCTCTACCACCGTGGCGACGATCTGGTTGTCGGGGCTCTGGAACACCATGCCCACGGTCTGGCGGATGTCATAGAGCTTGTCATCATCGGCGGTGTCCATGCCCTCGACGTACACCTTGCCCTCCTCCGGCAGGAGGATGGCGTTGAAGTGCTTGGCAAGGGTGGATTTGCCGCAGCCGTTTGCGCCCAGCACGGCCACGAACTCGCCCCGCCTGACCTGCATGGAGACGCCGTTGAGCGCGTAGCCGGGCTGCTCCGAGTCGTAGCGGAACTTTAAGTTTTCTGCTGTCAGTATCGTTTCACTCATTTGTTTTCTCTTTCTGGTGGTGCGCCCCTCTGAAAGGGGCTGTACCCCATTCTTTAAGATTCTTTGTTGAAGCTTTCTCGCTTCGTATAAGCCTCTCCCTTTGGGAGAGGTGGCACCGAAGGTGACGGAGAGGGCGAGGACACTGACCATGCGGCGACCTCTTTTTTGTTTTCGCCTTCCCTCCAATCCGCATCCTTATTGCGATTCAAAAACGCAAATTTTCTGCGTTTTAAGGCAAATTTCATCAATTTAGAGCAGACGCCGAAAATCTTTAAAAAAGCCTTGACAAGGAGCATTCCGCGTGCTACTATGAACACATGAACAAGCGTTCATGTGAATCCACAGCGAAGGGAGATGTCAACATGGCGGAAATAAAGGAAGCAATGCCCGCGCCGCAGCCGGAAGCCTTGGATATGCCGGACGACGAGGTGCTGTACGAGCTGGCCGACCTGTTCCGGGTG
>ERZ832317.5620-NODE-5620-length-11139-cov-3.102490_pt1 | contig 11139 bp, 9 predicted proteins | sample MGYA00519695_ERZ832317 | MGnify/ENA primary metagenome ERZ832317 (study PRJEB31850, sample SAMEA3708726) | human gut metagenome | biome: human gut; feature: human-associated habitat; material: faeces | place: China | collected 2014 ...
CGCAAGGCGGCGCGGTCGGCGAGTCCGTCTACACCTACAACTCGCCCAAGGTGCCAGACACCGTCAAGCGCGGCGACTTCCGCCTCGTGAAGGAAGTGCCCGTGACCGTTTACGACGAGCCCGACGGTGACATGCCCCAGGATGTCAAGCGCATTCTCGTGCCCGGCGTGAAGTTCGAGCTCTACAACGACTCCGAGGAGGCCGTTCTCTCGCCCGAGACCGGCAAGCTCGTCGAGCCCGGCAACCGCGTGTGCACCATCACGGTCGACGAGAACGGACTCGCCACCACCAAGGACGGCAACGCCGACGTGAACGGCTGGTCCAAGCCCTCCGACTGGACGGGAGCGCTCGCATACGGAACCTATCGCGTCCACGAGGTGATCCCGCAAGACGTGGCTGATGCCTTCAAGGCGAAGTGGGGAAAGACCCTCCTTCCCGTTGAGGACTGGAAGACCACGATCCGCGAGGAGGGTCAGTACGACCCGCCGCAGCTCGTGAACGACCACATCCCTCAGACCCCCCTCAAGGTCGTGAAGGTCGACGCCGAGACCGGCAAGCAGGTCCCGCTTCCCGTGAGCTTCCAGCTCGAGGACGCTAGCGGCAACCTCGTCACCTACACCTCCCATTACCCCGTGACCGAGACCATCGACACCTGGACGGCCAACGAGCGCGGCGAGCTGACGCTGCCGATGCTGCTCGAAGAGGGCGACTATACGCTCAAGGAGGTCCGGGCACCCTACGGCTATGTGAAGGAGCTTGAGGGCAAGGCGTTCCACGTGGACGCAGACTACAACGGGTGGGACGATCCTCTCGTGATCGAGTTTTCCAACATGCCCCAGCAGGCGACCATCACCGTCGCCAAGACAGATTCCTGGACGGGAGAGGCCGTGGATGAGTCCGTCTACATCGTGAAGGCGGCGGAGACCATCCAGACGCCCGACGGCACCATCCGTGCGCACGAGGGTGAGATCGTCGCCACGCTCACGACCGGCGAGGAAGGCAAGGCGACCACGCCCGAGCTCTACCTCGGAACCTACACGGTATACGAGGTCAAGGCGAAGGACGGCTACGCGCTCGACGTCGTCGAGAAGACGGTGGCGCTGGAGTACGCGGGCCAGGAGGTGGCCGTCTACGACCACGAGGAGGCCGTGACCAACACTCCCACCGACCCTGAGATCAAGAAGGTCGATGCGCTCGATCCCGAAACCCCCGTCGCAGGGGCGGTGTTCCGCATCTGGAACGACGAGGGAACCTTCGACGAGGAGATGACGACCGACGAGAACGGGATCATCTCGCTCGCCTACGCGAAGCACGGTAGCTACCACATCCAAGAGGTGGAAGCTCCCGAGGGCTATGTGATCGCCGACCTCGACGAGGAAGGGAATCCGACCATCACCGACTTTACGGTGAACGACCAGGGAATGATCGAGTGGGACGAGAGCGGTGCCATGGCGCAGGCGCACGAGTTCACGCTTGAGAACATGCCCAAGACCATGAAGACTACCGCCATGGACTCAGAGAGCGGAACCCATGAGGGCCAGGCTCGCGAAGTGCTCACCATCGTGGACACCATCGCCTACACGGGCCTCGTCCCCGGAAACGAGTACACCGTGAGCGGAACCCTCATGGACAAGGCCTCGGGCGAGCCCGCGCTCGACGACGAGGGCAACGAGATCACGGCGTCCACCACGTTCACGGCGGATGAGTCGTGCGGCACGGTGGATGTGACCTTCACCTTCGCGGGGGCGAGCCTCGCGGGCAAGTCGCTCGTCGCATTCGAGACGATGGAGTTCGAGGGGGCAGAGTACATGGTTCATGCCGACATCGACGACGTGGAGCAGACGGTGGCTATAGTGGACATCGCCACCCAGGCGCGCGACGCCGAGACCGGCACCAACGTCAGCACCGTCGGCGAGCACGTGAAGCTCGTCGACACGGTTGCCTACACCGGACTTGCGCCAGGCAGCACCTACAAGCTCTTCACCATGCTCATGAACAAGGCTACCGGAAACCCAATCTTGGGCGATGACGACCTTCCCATCGTGGGAACGACCGAGTTCGTGCCCGAGACCCCGGACGGAACCATCGACGTCGAGGTCGAGATCGACACGCGCGAGCTCGCAGGCCATGACATCGTGTTCTTCGAGAAGCTCTCAGACGCACAGGAGAACATCGTCGCAACCCACGAGGACATAAACGACGACGGCCAGACCGTGAGCTTCCCGGAGCCCGAGCCCGTGCCCGAGCCCGAGAACCCCGGGAAGGGATACCCGAAGACCGGAGCATTCGCTGAGGCCGATCCCGTAACTGCCAGCGTCGCGGTGATCCTGCTCTGCGGCATCGCCGGTGCGACCTATGCCTACGTCCGCCGCTCCCGCAAGCAGACCGACGCCATCGAAAAGATGGAGGAAGAAGCGCTGGCGGCAGCTGACGAGGACTAGGACCGACCCTTCGCGCAAGCGTCAGGAACCTTAGCTGAGAGCTAAGGACGGCAGGGTGGGGCGTTCGCTGGGCGTCCCACCCTTTTCGATATAAGGAGCATAAGATGAAGAGGATCAGAAAAGCGGCACGAATCACGAGCGTGATCGTAGCCGCCATACTCACGGCGCTCATTGTTACCGTCCTTTGTGCTCCGGAGGAAGAGCGCATAGCTATAACTGAGATGATGGAAGGTCTGGGCGACCAGGAGGAGACCGGAAGGCAGATAGATTGGGACAGCCTTCCCGCAGAGGTCATCGCATGGGTGGAGGTGCCAGGCACGGGAATAGACGAGCCGGTCGTGCAGGCCTCGCCCGATTCCCCGAACGCATACCTTTACAGGGACGTGTTCGGCCAGGGGGCGTATGGGACGCCCTACATAGACTGCGAGTGCTCGATAGGTTCCAGGCTCGTCATAGTCTACGGCCACCACATGTCCGACGGGACGGCTTTTGCCGAGTTCGCCGACTTCATAGACGAGGAATTCGCCCGAGAACACAGCCGCATCATCGTCTACAAGCGAAGCGGAGAGGCGCTTGATCTTGAGGCCTGCGCCATCGACGTGGTGAACGCCAGTCGGGAAAGATTGGTGATCGATCAAGAAGAGAGCTTTGAAAAGATTGTAGGAGCAGCAGACTTGCAGCTTTCAGACCCAGCAGAGGCAGAGCAGCTCTTCGCTTTCACCACCTGCTCCTATCAAACCTGGAATTCTCGGACGATAGTATATGCGCATCACGCTTAGGCGGGCACAAAGGTACCGATAAAAGCCAGCCCAACGAGCGCGACGATCGCTATGGCAACAACTCTTATTACGTACCTCAAATTCGGGGCAAGCCTTAAATCCCTGACTAGGGATTTCGCGGATACACAGACATGCGCCGCCAAAGCAACATCCAACGTCAGCACGATTACGAACCACAGGCGAGTTTCAAAAACCGTCAAGACATGCGCCACACCCACAACTCCGACAAGAACACCGCTGATCCATTTCTTCAGCTGGTGCGCCTTCTTCTTTGCGCTAGGCGGCCTTACCTCGTCGTGGAGCATATGCCTTGTGGTACCGATACTCAGAGCCACGTGAAGCACGGCTATACAAACACCAACCCAAACTACCCAGCCCACCTCTTCCGAAGCGACGCTCCAGCAGAATAACGCCCCCATGATCGCATGGGCGGAAAATACCGCCAGCAGCAGCAAGGACACTATTCCGTTGGCATATCTGAGCATCTATCATGTGCCCTATAGCGAGCGCAGGAGCTTCACGTATTGCGAGACGTAGGATGTCTCGTTGTCGAACCATGCTGCAACCTCCACGAGATATCCTTCCTCAAGCGGCGACACCTTCGTCTGTGTAGCGTCGAAAATGGAGTAAAGGTCGGTCCCAGCGATGTCGGAGGACACCAGCTCCTCTTCCGTGTAGCCGAACATCCAGCTCTCTTGTGCGTGCATTAATTCGTTCAGCCTATCGGCATCGAGCGCTCCCTCGCCACCGTAGGAGACGACGGCGTACAAGGTGCTGAGGCTGCCTCTCGTGACCGGGACTCTGATAGCATAGCCAGAGAGCTTCCCTTGCAGTTCAGGCAGCACGAGCCCCACCGCTTGGGCGAAGGCGGCTGTGGTGGGGATGATGTTCTCGGATGCCGTGCGCGATCGCCGAAGGTTGCCTTTGGGCTGCGCGTCGTCGATCGTCATCTGTGACGGAGTGAGCGCATGGATGGTGGTGGCGATGCCCTGGCAGATAGGTGCAACTTCGTTCAGAGCCTTCGCGAATGGAGCAAGCCCCACGGTCGAGCACGATGCGGCAGATATGATGTCGTCCGATTCGGTAAGGATAGAGTCGTTTATCCCGAACACCACGGTCGGCACGTCGCTTCCCGCTGCGGCGGAGATGAGCACCCTCTTAGCGCCCGCGTCTATGTGCGCCTCGGCCTTTGCGCGCGAACAGTACGCCCCGCTGCATTCGAGCACAACGTCGATCCCGAGCTCTCGCCAGGGCAGCGCGAAGGCGTCGGGCTCGCGGAATGTCCTGACGGCCTTCTCGCCGATTGTGAGCACCCCCGCTGCCTCGTCGAAAGAGACCCTCTCTCCCAAAGCGCCGTATTCCGTGCTATGCGCCAACAGGTATGCGATCGTCTCCATGGAGGCGATATCGTTCACGGCAACGAGTTCCACATCCTCGCACCCCAATAGCGAGCGCACGACCAGACGCCCTATGCGTCCCATTCCGTTCACAGCGACACGTTTCATGTGAATTCTCCTATCCTGGGTTTCCGGTGATGAAGCATATGAGGTTGATGATCTGAGGGAAGAGCGCCATCACCACGGCAGCACGTATCACCTGCATGATCACCACGTCGGTGTTCTTCACGTGCAGGTCCTCCATGATGAGCGCCATGTCGGAGGCCCCTGCGGGAGAGGCCATGAGCATGCCCTCCTTGCGCCCGTAGCCGAACAGCCTGCTCTCAAGCTTACCGGCGGCGAAGCAGTTCAGCGTGTAGCCTGCGATGAGGATGAGCGCGGGCAAGATCAGGTCGGGCAGCCCCGCAAACCCTTCTGCCGTGAGCAGGGTCCCCAAGTAGCAACCTGCGAGAAGCTGGCATCCCTTCTTCACTACCTTGGGGATGAATGCGAAGTCGAAGGCGAGCTTCAGGACGGACACGGCAACGATGGAGGCCGTGAAGGTAAGGCCGGGAATGCCGCTCGCCTTGCCGAGGGCGCCCGCGACGACGGCCACGGCCAAGGCGGCCACGGTCGAGGCGGCGGATTTCTGCTTCGACTTCACGCGCTTGGCATCCTCTCCCAGCGCCGCATCGCCCGGGTCGGGGTGGCCCTGTTTCGTTCGCAGCCGGTCGAACGCCTCGATCATGATGGGGAACACGCCGATGCCGAGCACCTGGCGTATCAGCTGCATGATGGTCACGTCTGGAGCGTTCGCGCCCATGGCGGCGGCCACGATGGGCGTGTCGTTGATGCCGCCCGGCACCGCGCACATGAGCGAGGTCACCAGGCTCAAGGGAGATGTCGCCCATATGAGGAATCCCACGACCAAGTTCAGCAGAAGGAAGATCGCGAGCAGAAGAACCATAGGCTTCAAAAAGCCGCGCATCCGCTCAATGTCGCTTCGCTCAAGGGAGCACCCCACGAACGCGCCCGCCACCATCTGCACGAGCGTGCGCGTCTCGGTAGGAAGCCACGCCTCGCCGGTTGCTATGCTCAACACCGACACGCCCACGAAAGCGCCTATCATGAAACCGGCAGGCACCTTGAACTTCTTGGCCAGAAGCCCGCAAGGGATGCCAACCGCCAAGGTCAATGCTGCGCACACGATAAGATGCTCGTCCACTTACGCTCCTGTCTATTGATGCTTGGGCGAGTATAATGCAAGGCCAATCACGACGTTTCGAACGATGAAGAAGCGAAGCGAGTTATATACTGCTCCGTATCGTTTCGCACGATTTCGCGCAAGGAGCAATGTATGAACCAAGACGAGGCATTGACCGCTGAGGAAGTCGCCAGGCTGCTGAAGGTGAGCCGTGGCACCGTCTACGCCCTCAAGGACAAAGGGGAGCTGCCCTCGTTCCTGGTCGGCCGCAAGCTCCGTTTCACAAGGAAAGCCGTTCAGGAGTACATCGAGCGCGATCAGCCGCTAGGCGAAAACCCAGGGCGGGAAGTCCCATTCGTCGCCGCTGCGCACCAGCCTGAGAGCTTCGTCATCTGCGGTCAGGACATAATCTTGGACGCGCTTTCGAACTACATGAACCAGGCGGGCGTGCCCAGCCTCCGCTCGTACGTGGGAAGCTACGACGCGCTCACCGCCCTCTATAAGGACGAGGTGCAGCTGGCATCATCGCACCTCTGGGATGGCGAGACCGACACCTACAACGTGCCGTTCGTGAGAAGGCTCCTCCCGGGCGTTCCCGCCGTGGTCGTGAACCTCACGTACCGCACGCAAGGATTCTATGTAGCCAAGGGCAACCCTCTTGGCTTGAAAACATGGGAAGACCTCGCGAGACCCGGGATCCGCATCGTGAACCGCGAGAAAGGCGCTGGGTCGCGCATCCTTCTCGACGAGCACCTGCGCATGGCGGGGATCAACCCGCAAGAATTGGAAGGTTATGACAACGAGGTGCAATCCCATATCGCCGTCGCCAGCACGGTGGCGCGCGGGCGCGCGGACGTCGCCGTCGGCAGCGAGAAGATAGCGCGCCAGGTGGACGGCCTCGACTTCGTACCGCTTCAGAAGGAGCGCTACGACCTCGTGTTCAAGAAGAAGGACATCGACACCAGGCCGGTGCGTGCTCTCATGGGGATCCTCGAAACCGGAATCTTGAAGGAGGAGTTCTCGTCCCTCGGCGGCTACGATACGACAGATATGGGCAAGATCATGTGGATGGGCTAAGTATTGCTAAAGTGCATGGAGGAATCTCGCGATCACCTCGATCGTTGATTCATCCATCGAGTAATGCATCCATCTGCCCTGCTTTCTCGCTTTGACCAAGCCGGCGTCTCTCAGCAGCTTCATATGATGGGATAGCGTTGGCTGCGCGATATCCAGTTCGTCAAGAATGCGGCATGCGCAGATTTCGCCCTGGCTTGAGATCAGGTTGATAATCCTCAAGCGATTCTCGTCACCGAGGGCCTTGAAAGCTCGTGCTTCTTTCTCTGTGTCCATTCTGGACCCCTTGCGTGTCTGATGCATAGATATATCTAAATATATTCCATTACGGTTAGAGTTCGGTCAAGAGAGAAACCGGGATGCATCCTTCATCTGATGGATGCATCCCGGAGTTGCCCCCGACATGCCTAGATCAAACTTGCTATTTCGTCCGAGCTCAGCACTTTGCCCTGAGAAACAACCTTCCCGTTCACGAGCAGCGCAGGTGTGGACATGATGCCCGCGTTGGCGATGGCCGCTGGGTCAGTAACGTAATCGACGCTCACCTTCCCATTAGCCTTTTTCGCCGCTTCCTGCGCATTGTCGTTGAGCTGATGGCAGCGCTTGCAACCCGGGCCGAGGACGGTGAGCGTGACCAGATCCTCTCCGGACGCATCGCAAGCTCCTCCGCAATCACACGTCGTAGATGCTTGCTCGCCTTCGGGCACCTCCACGATTTCCATCTCGCAGCAGCTCTTCTTCTCTTCTTTGCCGAACACCTTTCCGAACAATCCCATTTCCTTTTCCTTTCTCCTATGGGTCTTCTATCCTTTTGCTACACGCATGCCGCTATGGCATGACAAGCGTGAATGCGAAGCCTGTGCCTATGGCAACCAGCAGGATGCACAGCACGAACGTCACCACCATCGGCTTCTTGAATATGCTGTTCAGAAGCGACACCTCGGGGATGGAGCAACCGGCACCGCCCAGTATTAGCGCGATGACGATGCCCGAAGACACGCCCTTCTCCATGAGGATGCCCGCGATCGGAATCATCGTCTCCACACGGATGTACATGGGTATGCCAATCACGGCGGCAAGCGGGATTGCCCAGAGGTTGTCGGCACCGGCAAAACCCTCCAGGAGCTCGGTCGGCACGAACCCGTAGATGAAGGCCCCGATGCCCGCGCCGAGGAGCAGCCAGCCGACGACGCCTTTGAACAGCCTGATGGCGTCTTTTAAGGCGTACTTGCAGGCCTGCGCCTGCTTCTGCCAGAACGTGCCCTTCAGGTTCTCCCACGTTGCCTCGTCGCCCCCGCAGCAGCCGCCCTTGACGGCGACGTTCTTGATGTAGCGGGAGAACCCGAGCGCATCGAGAACGAGCCCCGCGCACACCGCGAACGCGAAGGTGATGACGGCGTAGGTCACTGTGGGCACCGGGCCGAAGAACACGAGCAACAGCGCTATGATGGCCGGGTTGAGGATGGGCGACGTCATCAGGAACGATATGGCTCCCGAGAAGGGCGCGCCGCTCTTGAAGAGCCCCACAAGAACGGGGATGGTGGAGCATGAGCAGAACGGCGTCACTGCGCCGAGTGCAGCGCCAAGGAGCGCATTTGTCACCTTGTGGGGGCGCGACAGGATGCGCTTGATGCGCTCCTTCGACACCCAGACCTGCAACAGGGCCACGAAGAAGCTGATGGCGATGAAGAGCAGGAAGAGCTCTCCGAACAGGTAGGCGAACGTGCCCAGCACATTGAGCAGGTTCTCCACCGTGAAAAGATCGTCGAACACGTTATCTCCTTTAGGTCGTTGATGATTCGGGCATACGAAGATGCCGTCCTACACCGACCTGCACCTATAGAGCCTCTTGCATCTGCACATACGCCCCTCCTCACACGAACAGGGGCTGCAGCCAGTTGAACACGTAGCCGCTTATGATCATCCCGACGAGGCAGATGCCGACGAACGTGGCGAGCAGCTTCGGCTTCACCACGCGCGAGAGCATGGTGAGCGAGGGGATCGAGAGCACGGTGACGCTCATCATGAACGCGAGGATGGTTCCGAGTCCGACTCCTTTCTGGAACAGCGCCTCAGCGATGGGAATGGTGCCGAAGATGTCGGCGTAGATGGGAGCACCGATGAGCGTCGCGAGCACGACCGCGAGCGGGTTGCCGTCGCCGAGGACGGCCTCAATGATGTCCTGTGGGATCCAGTTGTGGATGAGTGCGCCCACGGCCACGCCGATAAGGATGAACGGGAAGACCTTACGAAAAGTCTGCCCAGTCTGTTCGAGAGCGTAAGAGACACGTGCTCTTTTGGTCATAGCCTCGGCCTGCTCAGCATCGACAGCTTCTCCGCGCACGAAGTCAGCCACCTGGTCGTCCATCCCCAGATGCTGGATGATGGAGCCGCCCGCAACGGCGATGACGAGGCCCACCACCGTGTAGATGAGCGCCACGTGCGGGCCGAAGATGCTCATGATGAGGATGATGGAGGCAATGTCCACCATGGGAGATGAGATGAGGAATGAGAACGTGACACCGAGAGGCAGTCCTGCTCGCGAGAACGCGATGAACAGCGGGATGGACGAGCAGGCGCAAAACGGCGTCACGGTGCCTAGGAGTGCGCCGACTATGTTGCCGCCGATTCCCTTGAAGCGCCCGAGGATGCGCTTGCTGCGCTCGGGAGGGAAGTAACTCTGTATATAGCTGATGATGAAGATCATCACGCATAGCAGAATGACGATCTTGATGGTGTCGTAGATGAAAAAATGGATGGTGCCTCCCCACTGGGAGGTGGCATCCAGACCGAATGCGTCCACGAGCATGGCCACCAGATCCGAGAGCCACTGCATCTTGAGCACCTGATCCATGAAGAAAGATCCGACCGCTTCCATTCACGCTCCTATACATTCAAAATCTTCGATGTATTCCGAAGTATATCGACATATTTAAAAGTGTCAATATGTATGACTGCGACATCCCCTTCCTTTTTGTGTAGCTCGATTACTGTCTGTCAACATCGACACTGCTCTTAGTGAAATAAACGGCAAACGGAAGGAGCCGATGAGCGTCTTCTGGCTAAGAAGTGCATTCCGTGTTCGTTGCCGGACGAGAGATCCTTTATTCCATGCCGCATCTCTCACTCAAATTGCGAGCTAAAACTCAGAGAATGGATTTAAATTGCTAACCGGCAGAAAGGCAATATCATTCATGAAATATAGCCAACCTTCCCGAATTCGATGACACCTCGCTTCGGAAAACTGACCTGGTAATTCTTGGCAGACGTTGTATCGAAGGGCAAGACATCTGGAGAAAACATATCGATAGAGGCTGAATCTGACATGAACCTCTCATACTCAAACACCTCGATGCCTAAAGACTTAAGCGTAGATTCTGGTAATTCATAATCCTGATCAACGATTCCGAAGAAAGTGATACCTCTATCGACAGCAAACGACATAAGCAAGCTTTGTCCAGCGTTGTATGTAATACCTCCAACTGCGGAACCGACGAAGCTGCCCAGCAAGTATCCGACCATCGGGACCATCGGAAGCGCAGCTTGACCAACAGCGCCTCCCGCCAACGCAACAGCGGAAATGAAAGTATCCCTGACGACGGCATCGGCAAACTCGCGATTGCCCATCTCTCCTCTGGCTACTTTCACACCGTTTCTGATTGCGTTCACAGCGACAACAGTGGCGCTAGCGACTATGGAGGGGTTGAAATCTTTAACAGATTCGCCAAGAAGACCCGACTGCATCGCCTCTACGATCGCGGAGCTGATGCTTCCTGTCACGAAAGCCGCACCGCTATTGGTTGCCAAATCCGTCCCTGAATCTTGGAGTCGATCCAAGTCTATCTCGCCGGTTGCAACCAATTCCTCTATACAAGAGACAAGGAGTGGCCCTGCCTTCAGGACCGCCGCTATCATCGCGGCAGACATGCCCGCCTTAAGAGAAGATGCCAGGATGTGCTTCGCTTTTATCATCTGGTCTACGGAGATACCATAATCTTCGAGATTGAGTTTTCCTTCTTTAGCGTCTCGTGCGATCTGTTTTGACTCCTCGCGAGAGAATGATTTCGACTTGATGCCCTTCTTGTTCTCGACGACCTCAGACAGCTTGCTTTTGGTCTCCGAATAGCGTTGGGCATTCGCCTTTCTCGTCACGGATTCCTTCGCAGCTTTCCTGTCCAGAAAAAGCTCAGCATCTTCTGTCTGGCCTTTCGGTATGACGCGCCCCATGCCCTCGTATATCGGACTGCTCTGATCTACGTCGCCTT
>ERZ832317.5627-NODE-5627-length-11122-cov-2.736424_pt1 | contig 11122 bp, 8 predicted proteins | sample MGYA00519695_ERZ832317 | MGnify/ENA primary metagenome ERZ832317 (study PRJEB31850, sample SAMEA3708726) | human gut metagenome | biome: human gut; feature: human-associated habitat; material: faeces | place: China | collected 2014 ...
CGAAAAATACTTGGAGAAGGCGGAATGGGTAAAGTTTTTCTTGCACTGGATCAAAAGACAGGAAAAGAGGTTGCTGTGAAGATCGTGAAGGATCAAAAACAGTGGGACAGGGAGAGGGTGATCTTGCAAAAATTAAAACATACCAAAGGTGTGCCGGAATTATTTTTTGCAGGAAAGGAAAAGGAACTTTTTCTGGTGATGGAATATATTCTTGGAAATTCGTTAAAACGATATGGCAGAGTCTGTGGAAAACTTTATAAAAAGAAAAGTTTATTGTGGATGATCAAAATCTGCAAAGTGCTGAATAAGATTCATGAACAAGGAATCATTCATATGGATCTGAAACCGGAAAATATCATGCTTGATCGATCTGGAAATATATACTTGATCGATTTTGGAGCGGCATTGTTTGCGGGAGAAAAATTAAGTGGATATGGAACCAAAAACTATGCATCGAAAAAACAGGCAAAGACAGAAGAAAGAGCAGACATTTATTTTGATATATATAGTTTAGGAAAAACAATGGAATCTTTATTGAAAGCAACAGATGCTGTCCAAAAGATCATAGAAAAATGTCTGATCGATGACGATGCAAAAAGATATCACAACATAAGGCAGATTCAGGCAGATTTTGAGAGAATATTGAGAATCTGTCGTATGAAGAAAGGGTTCATGGTGGTGATTGCTGTTTTTTGTATCCAGAATCTCTGGAATCAGATACAGAGGGAAGAGCAAAGAGAGAAAGAAGTCATTGTACAGAAAAAGTCTCAAAGAGAGATAAAAAAGGCAATGGCTTATTTTTATGGAACGGATCAGATACAAAAGAATACACAATTGGCACGAGTGTATCTTGAAAGATGTAGAGGGATGAAAAAGAATGTGTCATCGTATTTGGTGCTTTTAGATGTTTTAGATGGCAGGAGAAATGATATAAGTGCGGAAAAACTTATGAAGATCGTACAGGATTGTCAGACCGATGTGCATGATTTCTGGTCGGCATATTTTTATCTTCATTTTTATACAGTAAATACAGCAAAACTGTCAGAGAATGTATGGAAAGAAGCAGAAAAAATGTTAGAACAGATACAAAAATATCCACAAAAGGAAGAATATCAGAAATTAGTGGAAGCAGACCGGATCAATTTATATGAAAGAGAAGCAGAAAAAGGAGATGATAGAAAGTTTTTAGAGGAAACAGACCGGGTTCTCAAAGAAAATCTTAAAGGAGATCCTGCATGGAAATTGTATGAAAGAAAGCTTGTTTATCTGGAATCAAAACAGCCAGATATCAGCAGGGAGTTTGAACGATTTCTAAAGAAATATCCAAAAGTTATGGATGCCTATGTGGAGTATAGTATTTATTTATGCAGGAACAATAAAATGACACAGGCACAAAGGGTCTATAGGGAAGGTAGAAAACAGACAGGAATGACAAGCAAAAGAGCAGAGGAATTGAGGAGGAAACTTGGGTTATGATCAGAAAATATAAGATATATATCATCATGGGAATCACAGTACTTCTTCTTTTTATGGTTTTACCGGTCGATACGAAGGGAGATTGGGAAATCCCTTGGGACATTACTCTAGAAGGAGAAGGGAATGATCCTGCATTTCGAAGCAGTACAGTGATGGAAATATTTCTAAAAAATGGGACAGCACCAAAGGATATTACAGTTTTCGTGAATCAACAGAAAATAAATCCGATCTGGGATTACGAACAAAGTACACAGATCAGTTTTCAGGAAGAAGGGATTTATAAGGTTCATATTGTTCATAAAAATGGATATGAAGAAATAAGGCAGGTTATGGTCGAATTAAATAATCCAACAACAGCCAAGATCACAGCGGGAGCGTATACTCCAGGAGCATGGAGCAAAAAGAATGTGGTATTGGAAGCTTATGGAGCCAAAGCAGTTTCTGATATTCAATTTTATGAATATAAAATAGGACAAGATGAATGGAAGCAGATGAAAAATAACAAGTTAGAGATCAGCAAAGATTTTGATGATCTTGTTTATATCAGAGCAGTTTCGAAGGCTGGAAGAGAAGGAGTGATCAGTCAGATTCCAGTGAGAGTATGGAAACAAAAACCAGAACTTGCAAAGATCCAATGTGATCAGGAACCTATTGGTGGATGGTATTCGAAAATTCCTGTTTTCTCATATGATCTGAAGGAAAAAGAAGGACCACAGGTGCATCTTTATGCGCAGCTTACAGATTTGAAGACAAAAGAGGTACTGACAGGAATCAATCAGATTCCTAGGATCAGGAAGGATGGAAGATATCAGCTTGACATCTATACGAAAGATGAATCTGGAAATCGATCAGAACAACTCTACCAAACGACTTGTTTTGTGGATACAGATAATCCAGAGATTTTTGTTCGCTATCAAAATCCAAGATCAGAAATTTTAAAATACCAGAAAGCTCAGATCATAGTTAAGGATGAAAATCTGAAAAAGGAAAATATGATCTTAAGAACATCGGGGAAACAGGTAAAGCCATGGAAGTTGGAAGGTGATCATTATGAAACAGAAGTTATATTTTTAAAGGACGGAAAACAGACATTGTCTGTTCAGGCAGAAGATCTGGCAGGAAATAAGATGATCATACAGGAAAAGTCGTTTATCATTGATACACAAAAACCAAGGATTAAAATTCAAGGAATTGACAATGGAAGATCATATTCAAAGCCTGTAAAAATTCAAGTAGATGTGAAAGATCAAAATCTGAATCCAGATAAGACATATATTTATCTTAACGGAAAGAAGATGAATTCCGTTATGATCAAAAAAGATGGATATTATACCATTGATGTGAAAACTGAAGATCTTGCAGGAAATCAAAATAGGTGCAGCAGAAAATTTACTGTCAATCAAAAAGGCATACAGATTCATTTTCTGCAGGAGGATTTAAAGGAAAAACAGATATCAACAAAAAATCTGAAGCCAGGATTTCGCATTGAAAGTCTGGAACCAGTGCAGGTAATGGCATTTCTTGTGAATGGGCAAAAAAAGGAATATCAATGGAAAGAAGATAAAGTTTATATAAAAGATCCTATCACAGAAAATGGGAAATGCAGTGTCAGTCTGCATGTAAAAGACAGTGCCGGAAATGAAAAAACAAGTGAAGAAATACAGTTTTTTTATGACACACAAAAACCAGTGATCAAAATAGAAGGGCTTGATCAGAAATCTGAATGTGAATATGGAAAACAGATCGGCATCCTTCTGGAAAATAAAACAGATCAGTGGGAGAAGGTTATTTTGGATGGAAAAGAACAAAAACTGGAACATCATAAGATCACATGGAAAGAATTGGCTCCTGGAAAGCATGTTCTTCATCTGAAAGCAGTGGATCAGGCAGGAAATAAAACTGATCAAAGGATCACATTTAAGATCACAAAAGTCCTTCCAAAAGCAGTGAAACAAATTGTGGTAAAACAAGATAAAATACCATCAAAAAAAGATGAAAAAAAACAAAAACATCCAAATTTATGGATTTTATTTCTCATAGGAACAAGCATTTTCGTATCTGTAAAAATGTTTTGTAGTTATAGGAAATCCAGGCATTCTTGAATCTTTTTCATTCTATGTTATAATAAAGGTTACGTATATAGTTCAATCAAATGGAGGAATGGATATTATGGCAGAAGAAGTAAAAGAAACAAGAGAAGATTTCGAAGCACAGTTAGAAGAATCTTTAAATAAAGCATCAACAAATGAAGACGCAGTATGGAACCGTTTAGAGCAGATGAAAGAAGATGGGGATGTTCTGGCATTGACAGTTGGCGGTGTTGTAAATGGTGGAGTTATTGTTTATGTCGAAGGAATCCGTGGATTTATTCCAGCATCTTTATTATCAACAAAATATGTAGAAGATCTGAACGTATGGTTACAGAAAGATGTGGAAGCAAAGATCATCACAGTAGAACCAGAAGAACAGAGACTTGTCTTATCTGCAAAAGCTGTTGAGAAGGAAAAAGAAAGAAAAGAACGCGAGAATAAGATCAATGAATTAAAAGTTGGTACAGTTGTAGAAGGTACAGTTGAAAATATCATGCCATATGGAGCATTTGTTGATATCGGTGATGGAATCAGTGGATTAGTTCATATTTCACAGTTAAGCCAGAAGAGAGTAAAATCTCCAGAAGAAGTTGTGAAAGAAGGAGATGCTGTTACAGTTAAGATCATTAAAGTCGCAAATGGAAAAGTAAGTTTAAGTATCAAAGCATTAGAAGAGGATAAAGAAGCAGCTAAGAAAGCAGAAGAAACTGGTGTGGAATACACAGAAGATGCAGCTGGAACAAGTCTTGGTGACTTACTTGCAAATATCAAATTATAGGAAGGAACATATATGGCAGGATCAGGTTTTGGCACAAATTTTCGAATTACAACATGGGGGGAAACTCATGGTGCAGGCGTAGGTGTCGTGGTAGATGGATGTCCGGCTGGATTACCTCTTGAGAGAGAAGATGTTCAAAAATATCTGGACCGCAGAAAACCAGGACAGTCAAAGTATACAACACAGAGAAAAGAAGGAGATCAGGTTGAGATTCTTTCTGGTATCTTCGAAGGAAGAACAACAGGGACTCCGATCTCCATGGTTGTATATAACAAGGATCAGAGGTCTAAAGATTACAGCAATATCAAAGATATTTACCGTCCAGGACATGCAGATTTTACATTTGACATGAAATATGGATTCAGAGATTACCGCGGTGGCGGCAGATCTTCTGGACGAGAGACGATCGGACGTGTAGCAGCAGGAGCTGTAGCAGCGAAAGTTTTGAAAGAACTGGGAATTGAGATCAAAGCTTATGCAAAAGCGATCGCAGGAATTGAAGTATCTAAGGATCATTTTGACTTTGCGGAGATGAATAACAATCCATTTAACATGCCAGATAAAGAGGCAGCAAAACTTGTACAGGAGAAAGCAGACCAGATGATCAAAGAGATGGATTCCATCGGTGGTATCATTGAATGTCAGATCACAGGAATGCCAGTTGGAATCGGGGAAACCGTTTTTGATAAACTGGATGCAGAACTTTCGAAAGCTATTATGTCCATTGGATCAGTAAAAGGCTTCGAGATCGGAGATGGATTTGAGGCTGCCAACCTGCGAGGGTCAGAGAATAATGATGATTTTATCTGTGTTGATGGGAAGGTAGCAAAAGAGACAAATCATTCTGGAGGAGTTCTTGGAGGAATGAGTGATGGAAGTGCGATCGTATTCCGTGCAGCCATCAAACCGACACCATCGATCGCACAGACACAGAAGACAGTCAATCGTGATCTTGATAATGTAGAGATTGAAATTCATGGCCGTCATGATCCAATGATCGTGCCAAGAGCTGTAGTTGTGGTAGAATCAATGGCAGCTGTTACGATTCTTGATGGAGTTTTAAAGAATCTTGGTGCAACAATGGATAATATTAAGAAAATTTATGGTGAATAAGAATGTATGAATTAATCAAAAAAGACGGAAGAGCAAAAAGAGGCCGTTTAACAACGGTCCATGGTGTGATCGAAACACCAGTATTTATGAATGTCGGGACTGTGGCAGCGATCAAAGGTGCAGTCAGTACAGATGATCTCAAAGATATTGGAACACAGGTGGAGTTATCTAATACATATCATCTGCATGTAAGAACAGGAGATAAGCTGATCAAGGAATTTGGAGGGCTGCATAAGTTTATGCACTGGGACCGCCCAATCCTTACAGATTCTGGCGGATTTCAGGTGTTTTCATTGGCGAAGCTTCGTAAGATCAAAGAAGAAGGCGTTTCTTTTGCTTCTCATATTGATGGAAGAAAGATTTTCATGGGACCGGAAGAAAGTATGCAGATCCAGTCAAACTTAGGATCAACGATCGCGATGGCATTTGACGAATGTCCGCCACATCCTGCAACAAGAGAGTATATGCAGAATTCTGTTGATCGTACAACAAGATGGTTGAGACGATGCAAAAAAGAGATGGACCGCTTAAATTCTCTGGAAGATACAGTCAATCCACATCAGATGTTATTTGGGATCAATCAGGGTGGAACATTCGAAGATATCCGAATCGAACACGCCAAAGAGATTTCCAAGATGGATCTAGATGGATATGCATTAGGTGGACTTGCGGTTGGAGAAACACATGAAGAGATGTACAATATCCTTGAAAAGACAGTGCCATATCTGCCAGAAGATAAACCAACTTACCTGATGGGGGTTGGAACACCGATCAATATTTTAGAGGGGATTGAACGGGGAGTTGATTTCTTTGATTGTGTATATCCAACAAGAAATGGTCGTCATGGACATGTATATACGAATCAGGGAAAACTTAATATGTTCAATAAAAAATACGAACTGGACCATCGTCCGATCGAAGAAGGATGCCAGTGCCCAGCCTGTAGAAGTTACAGCAGAGCCTATATCCGACATCTTTTAAAAGCAAAAGAAATGCTAGGAATGAGATTATGTGTCTTGCATAACTTGTATTTTTATAATACAATGATGAGTGAGATTCGTCAGGCAATCGAAGAAGGCAATTATAAGGAATACAAGAAACGTAAGATCGATGGCATGATGAACCAGTAATCTTATTAGAAAGATGGAGGAAGAAAATGGATCAGGTTACAATGACAATTCTGATGTTGGTTGTTTGTTTTGGATTAATGTACTTTTTAACGATCAGACCACAGAAGAAAAAAGAAGAAGAATTAAAACAGATGATGGAAACTCTGGAAGTTGGAGACAGCGTGTTGACAACAAGCGGATTTTACGGAGTTGTTGTAGATAAAGTTGATGAAACAACAATCATTGTTGAATTTGGTAACGACAAACATTGCCGTATCCCAATGGAGAAATCAGCAATCCAGGCAATGGAAAAAGCGAACGCATCATCATCTGAAGAATAAGATGAATATTTGATCAAAAGAAAAGAATCTGAGACAGAGAATAGTATCTGTATTTCAGATTCTTTTTTGTTTCTTAATATTAATTCATCAGATCATCAATCAAATGATCTGGGACAAATAACGGTCCGCGTCCGGTTCCGATTTCAATATCTGGTTTATTCGTTCCATGGAAGTCTGATCCTCCAGTTGCAAGAAGATCATATTCTTTCTGCCATTGGCGAAGTTTTGTGATCTGGCCGATATGATGGGAAGAATGATAAACTTCGATTCCTGCGAGCCCTTCTTCTTTCAGATCATGAATGAGATGTTTGGTATCTTCATTTGAGAATTTATATAAAAATGGATGTGCAAGAACCGGAATTCCGTCAGCATCAAGGATTAATCTTAAGCAATCTTTTGGATCAAAAAATGGTTTTGGGACATAATATTTACACTTTTCACCAAGATATTTGGAAAAAGCCTGATCCATGGAAGAACAAATGCCTTCTGCGATCAAAGTTCTTGCAAAGTGAGCTCGTGTGATCACAGTGTGAGGATCACCATTTTGCAGTTTTTCAAGTGTGATCGGATAACCGTCTTTTTGAAAGAGTTCGATCATATCAAGATTTCTCTGAAACCGTTTGTCGCGGAGCATGTTGAGAGTTTGATTTAACTGCTGATCCTTATAGTTGATTCCGTATCCTAATACATGAATCTCACGATGAAGTGCATCACATGAAATTTCAATTCCAGAAATGAATTTCAGATCATCTGGAAGATCCATAGCAAGAATTTCCGGAATTCCATCGACAGTATCATGATCTGTCAGAGAAAATCCATATAATCCTTTTGCTATCACTTTTTGAACAATCTGTTTTGGTGTAAAAGTTCCATCGGAACAAGTAGAATGTATATGAAGATCGATCATAGGAAAACTCCTTTCGTATTTTTAATGTCAGTTTATCACAAAAAGGCATAGATTCAAAATACCAGTCATAGATTAAATAGAAAAAGGAGCAATTGTTATGGACATGGGGAAAAAGGGACTCTATATGATACAAAGTCTGGTATTTGCCTACATTGCCACAGGAATTTTATTGTGTCTTCTTGCATTTATCATCTATCAAAGCAATGCAGGAATGAAGATCGCGAATCTTGGAATCACACTTACATATATTCTTGCATCTGTTTTTGCTGGCATGCTGATCGGAAGTAAGATCGGAAAAAAGAAGTTTTTATGGGGATTTGCAGCAGGAATGTTATACTTTATGATCTTGACTTTGATCTCATGGATTTTTCAAAAAAATATCGTTCTGTTTTCCACAGAAAGGATCACAGCATGTTTCTTATGTATTGCAGGAGGAACTTTAGGTGGAATGCTTGCTATTTGAAAATGAATATGATACAATATAGCAAGTTATTTTATGAGAATCAGGAGGACGATAAGATGAAACATATTAAAACTCTGACAAATAAAACATTACAGAACACAGTGAAAAAAGGTGGATGTGGTGAATGCCAGACATCTTGCCAGTCAGCATGTAAAACATCTTGTACAGTAGGTAACCAGACCTGCGAACACAGCAAATAGTCAAATCGAACAAAGACTTTGTGCTTGAGGCGTTCCTTGTGGGCCGCCTCATTTTTTCGATGAAAGAAAATAACAAATAAAGGGAGAAAGAAACAATGGTTCACCAGTATAAAAATAATGGATATAACATGGTCCTTGATGTAGCAAGTGGATCTGTCCATGTGGTTGATGACCTGACATATGAGGTGATTGCTTTATATGAGGATCATACATTAGAAGAGATCATCAAAGAATTATCATCCTGGGATGAGAAAGATGTCAAAGAATCTTATGGAGAAGTTACAGAATTAAAAGATGCAGGTGTATTATTTACAGAAGACTGTTATGAAGAATACATTTGTGGATTCAAAGACAGACCAACAGTTGTAAAGGCACTCTGTCTTCATATTGCACATGATTGTAACCTTGCCTGCCGATACTGTTTCGCAGAAGAAGGAGAATACAAGGGAAGACGTGCATTAATGAGTGCTGAAGTCGGTAAGAAAGCATTAGATTTTCTTGTAGAGAATTCAGGAAACCGTAGAAATCTGGAAGTTGATTTCTTTGGTGGAGAGCCTTTGATGAACTTTGATGTAGTGAAAGAGATCGTTGCATATGGACGTTCTTTGGAAGAAACACATGATAAGAAGTTCCGTTTTACATTGACAACAAATGGTGTATTACTAAACGATGATATCATGGAATTTGCCAATAAAGAGATGGATAACGTTGTATTAAGTGTGGATGGAAGAAAAGAAGTTCACGATTACATGAGACCATTCCGTAATGGAAAAGGGAGCTATGATTTTGTTATCGACAAATTCAAGAAATTTGCAGACAGCAGAAACCAGCAGAAATATTATGTAAGAGGAACTTTTACACATCATAATTTAGATTTCTCAAAAGATGTTATGCATTTAGCAGATGCAGGATTCGAACAGATTTCTGTAGAACCTGTTGTGGCACCGGATACAGCAGATTATGCGATCACAGAAGAGGATCTTCCAATTCTGATGGATGAATATGATCTTCTTGCAAAAGAGATGATCAAAAGAGAGAAGGAAGGAAAAGGATTTACCTTCTTCCACTTTATGATCGACTTAACAGGAGGGCCATGTGTTGCAAAACGTTTATCCGGATGTGGTTCAGGAACAGAATATCTTGCAGTGACTCCATGGGGAGATTTATATCCATGCCATCAGTTTGTAGGAGAAGAAGACTTCTTAATGGGTAATGTTTACGAAGGAGTCAAGAAAGATGAGATCGTCAAAGAATTCAAGGCATGTAATGTATACTCCAAAGAAGAATGTAAAAAATGTTTTGCAAGATTCTATTGCAGTGGTGGATGCAGTGCAAACTCTTATAACTTTAACGGTACGATCGATGGAACTTATGAGATCGGATGTAAATTAGAGCGCAAGAGGGTAGAATGTGCATTAATGGTAAAGGCAGCATTGGCATTAGAAGGGGAGACGGAGAATGAAGAAGCGTAATAGCAGTGGCAAGTATATTGCAGGGCTTATTTTACTGATCGCTTTGTGTGTATTTGGAGCATTTATCACAACCAAAGGAATCACAAAGAAGAAGATCGGTCGAGCAAGCAATATCGAACTTGGATTAGACCTTGCAGGTGGAGTTAGTATTACATATGAAGTAGATGGCAAGAATGTATCTGACAGTGATATGAAAGATACTGTATACAAACTTCAGAAGCGTGTAGAAGGGTACAGTACAGAAGCAGAAGTTTATCAGGAAGGAAAAGATCGTATCAATATCGAGATTCCTGGAGTAACAGATGCAAACAAGATTTTAGATGAGCTTGGTAAACCAGGAACACTTTCTTTTGCTGTCCAGAAACAGGTAAAAGTAAAGAAGAATGGAAAAACAACGACTCAGACAACATTAGATACTGTATTGACAGGTCAAAATGTTAAGAAAGCCAAAGCTGTAACTAATCAGAATCAGACAACTGGTAAGAAAGAATATTTAGTTGCACTTGAATTTGATGCTAAGGGAACAAAGGCATTTGCGAAAGCTACAAAAGCCAATATTGGAAAACCAATTTATATTATCTATGATAATCAGGTGATCAGTGCCCCAAATGTACAGGAAGCGATCACAAAAGGAGAATGTACGATCGATGGTATGGAAAGTTATGAAGCAGCAGAGAATTTAGCTTCATCAATTCGAATCGGTTCCTTACCAGTGAAATTAAACGAATTACGTTCTAACGTAGTATCTGCGAAATTAGGAGTGAATGCGATCCAGACAACGGTCAAAGCAGGAGTCATCGGATTTGTACTGGTATGCTTGATCATGATCGCATTTTATGCAGTGCCTGGTGTGATTGCGTGTGTGGCACTTGCGATCTATATGCTGATGATGTTATTAGCATTGAATGGATTTAATGCGACACTGACATTGCCGGGACTTGCAGGTATCATCCTCGGTATCGGTATGGCAGTTGATGCAAACGTTATTATTTATGCCAGAATTCAGGAAGAGATCGGGGCAGGAAAGAGTACAGGAGCAGCGATCAAATCTGGATTCGGAAAGGCAGCATCAGCGATCATCGATGGTAACGTTACAACATTGATCGCAGTATTAGTTTTATGGTTTAAAGGATCAGGAACGGTCAAAGGATTTGCTCAGACACTTGGAATGAG
>ERZ832317.5629-NODE-5629-length-11117-cov-4.116073_pt1 | contig 11117 bp, 7 predicted proteins | sample MGYA00519695_ERZ832317 | MGnify/ENA primary metagenome ERZ832317 (study PRJEB31850, sample SAMEA3708726) | human gut metagenome | biome: human gut; feature: human-associated habitat; material: faeces | place: China | collected 2014 ...
GTGTATGGACTGTGGTTTCTTGGGAAAACCAACAGAGCATACACTTTTTTGATGGAAAAGTAAATCTGCGCTTTCGTAAAGCAGCGGAGCGTGCATTCTATTGTTTCACAGGTTTTTCCGGGACGATATCAAAAGCTGCTGGATCCGGGCAACGTCAGCGTCCAGATGAATGAGAAGCGCCGGATACGTCTGGTGGAGACGGGCGTCTAAAATGGCATTGTCGACAAGAAGCCGGTTATCCTGCGTTGTATCGGCAGCAGCCAGGAAGAAGAGCAGAGGGCTGCCCCAGGAAAGCATCTCGGAAATCTGTGAGTCGGAGATCCTTTCAGCCGCGTTTGTATTGTTGTATGTGCGGCAGACACCGTAGATACGCTGGCGTGCGTTCAAAAGGTCGACAAGCTGACGACTCTGCAGGGAGCCGAACGGAACCAGAAATGCGAGGTTGTCGCAGCTGCAGGTGAGTTCCAGAAGGTCGTCCGAGTAGGTGCAGTCGGTGTCCATGAAGTCGAGGAAAAAGCTGCAGTCAGGAAATTCGCGGATAAGCCCAAGCTGTCTGGTGTCTGTGGTAATGCTCTGGGCAGGCATATGGAGACGGAACGCGTAGGTACCATTTTTCAGGGCGGCGGAGAGCTGTTCTTTTAACTGGGAGGCAGAGCTTTCCGGAGAAAGGGAGATCTCTGCAAGCCAGTGCGGATAGTCTTTTTCAGCGGTAACCTGACGGAGCCGGGAAGCGCCGCAGGTCCAGGAATTATAGCCGATATTGATGCCGAGCGTCTTGAGGGAGTCGGTATCGACGGAAGAAACCAGCTGCTTTAGCATTTCATAATAAGGACCGTCTTCGTTGAGCAGCAATCTCTGGAAGAGGGAAAAAAGCTCTTCCTGAAAACGTCCCTTGGCAAACTGACGCCCGAGGTCAGCCAGACGACGGATACTTCTGTATGGATCTTCTTTTATATTTTTGAGGCACTGGCTGACTGCAAAATCGATCAGGCCGCGGGTAATGTCATTTTTCGTCATAACGGCTCCTTTGACTGGTTGTAAGTTTATAAATAGACAAAAATCAGTTTTTTTTCTATTCTAACATACTTATAGCTTACATGAGAACATAAAATAAAAAAATGGACAGATATTTTGAACTGTCCGAAAGTGAGACATTCAAAATGGTCTGTCCTTTTCCCGTAACAATAGAATGCCCGCAGCGCGACCTTTTATTCATGACAATAGAATGCTCGCAGAGCGTGCATTCTATTGTTGTGTACAAATTTTTTAGAGGATAGAATGCGGCGGCAGGTCAGCCAATGACTTTCCAATGTTTGTCGGCGTGGTTTAAAACCTCGCAGCCGTCAGCAGTGACTAACACAAGGTCTTCTACACGAACACCAAATTTGCCGGGCAGATAGACGCCGGGTTCGATAGAGAAGGTCATACCCTCCTGAACTTCTGCCGGATTGCCCTGGCTGACGTCGCCGGCTTCATGGGCCTGCATGCCGATGGAGTGTCCGAGGCGATGCGTGAAATATTCGCCGTATCCTGCTTCGGAGATCACGTCCCGCGCTGCCTTGTCCAGATCGCAGAAACGCACGCCTGGACGAATCAGGCTTTCCGCTTTTTCGTTGGCGCTGCGGACGAGGTCGTGGATCGCAGCGTAGTCGGGATCGGCCGTTTCGCAGAAAAAGGTACGGGTCATATCGGAGCAGTAGCCCTCTTTTTCGCAGCCCATATCGATAACGATGCCGTCGCCGGGCTTTAATACGGTGTCGTCAGGCTCGTGGTGCGGGTCAGCAGCGTTTGCACCGAACGAAACTATGGTGGAAAAGCTTTCTATACATCCGGCTTCTTTATAGAGGGAGCGGATATAATCTGCACATTCCAGCTCGGTCATGCCTGCTTTGATGTGGGCGGCAGCTTTTTCGATGCAGACATCGTTTAAAAGGGACGCCTCGCGCATTTTCTGACGCTCATATTCGTCCTTGATTGCGCGCTCGCCGTCGATGCAGGAGGATGCGTTTACATAGCGGACATTGGGATGATGCTCCATCAGGGCAAGCAGGAAACGTGCGGGCCAGTTTTTGTCAATACCCATGTCTACGTTGCCGTCCACCAGCCCCGCGATAACGGCAACGCCGTCGTCTGTATCGGAAAACCAGGTTTTCGGGATATCGATATCCGGGACAACAAAAAGATTATTTAAGAAAAAGCGATGCTTTCCGTCAGTGCGCAGGTACAGCGCATAGAGACGTTCGTAAGGGTCAACCCATACGCCGGTCAGATAGCGGATGCTCAAAGGATCGCTGACGATCATCTGAGTCAGACCCATTTTGGTTAAGCGGGAGCAGACATGCTCCAGCCGTGTTTTATACATCTGTTCCATGGAAAAAATCTCCTTTCATGATAAGGAATGCGCCAGGGGCGCTGCGCATTTATCATAATCCTTTCGGATAGCGGATGACAAGGTATTTTTGCGAATGGCGCGAGTGAACAGTAACAAAATTCATTACAGTTCATTTGTACCATTTGCGTATAAAATCGACGGAAACCGGAAACGCTGTAAATGGCTGGCAGACAGTTCAAACGATAGGGTCGTTTCATGACTATGTCATTGCATTATATGACTATGTCATGTCTGCCATGTTATCTGAAAGGAGGCTGAAAAATGAGCAAGACACTGGATTATATCGCGTTGATCGTCGTCTTTATTGGAGCTGTCAACTGGGGACTGATCGGATTGTTCCGGCTGGATCTGGTTCGGCTGATCTTTGGAGATATGACGTGGATCAGCCGGATTATTTATGTGCTGGTCGGAATCTGCGGCATCTATTTGCTGACATTTCTGGGTAGGATTGACCAGGAGGCGTAAGTCGTCGAAAAGTAGTCCGAACGCAGTTTCAGGGAGTTTTATCGGTATGACAGGAAACAACGTCTCGGCGGTTCATTTCGCACCTGAGCATTGCAGTGTTCAGGTGCGGATGAACTGTACAGTTCACTCGCACCATTCGCGGTGACGCAACGGTTGAATCTAAAACGCAGACATAGTAAAATAAGAATGATGTCGGGGTCAAAAGCCCCCGACTTGATGCCTACGGATTGTTCCGTGCTGCGCACTCCCACAATCCTGCCCGATAGTCGCATATCGTGGGATTATCATCCCACTTTTATGCTCCTATCGGGGCGGGTCACAAGGTCTTTCACCCACCTATGAGCAAGCTCATGTGGGCTTAGACCTTTTGACTCTGGCATCATAAAATATAAGGGGATCGATACGAATGAAAAGAAAACAGGTAACAGCAGCATGTCTGATGGCGGCAACGATGCTGTTTTCAGGCTGCACGCCGAATATCAGTGAATATGCAGCGCGAGCGCAGCAAGCCGGAAAGAGCTTTTGGGAAGGGAAAACAACAGACGCTATGGCGCAGGACAGCGATGCTGCGGCAACAGCAGAGGGCGAGACGTCTGTAGCAGGTGAAACACAGAATGTCAGTACAGGAACCGGCACCGCTGCAGTGACCAATGAGAGGCAGGATAGCGATACTGCGACCGATGACGAGATACAGGATAGCACAACAGCGACCGGCGGCGAAGCGCAGCACGGCGATACCGCGGCAACAGCAGACAGCGAGATGCCTGCGACCGGCGAAACGCAGACCGACACCGCTACAGAATCTGCGGCAGCAACAGCTCCTCAAATTCCGGCCCTGATGACAGAAGTGACCGACTCCGTTTATGAAGCATACGCGCAGAAATCGGATGCGTTTACCGGTAAGCTGGCGGGACACGATCGCTTAAGCCGCGCAGAAAACGCAGCGCTGACGGCAGTTCTTTCGCAGAAGGAGTACGGTGACAAGACGCTTTGCCTGCAGAACATGGCTAAGTATGACAGCAACGCAAATGAAAGCTTTCTGCTGATGTTTGAGAGCACACCGTTGACAGCGCGCGGGCGGATTTCCGGCGATCTCTGGTATTATGACGGCGAGTCGGCAAGGCTTCTGGAAAAAGGAATCGTCGTGACCGGACTGCAGCAAGTGACGGGAATCGGGAATCCGTTTGTTATTCTGGAAACGGAAGTCTCCGGCAAAAAACAGGCGGCTGTCTGGACGGTAAAAGATCAGAAGTGTGAAAAGCTTCTGGAGGATGCCGAGACGATCGAAGCGACAAAGGACGGCGTTTGTACGTTTTATCCTGCGGAGAAGACTGTGTACGATCCGCTTGTTTCGGAATGGGACAGTGCAGAAGAGACGATTCCTGTTTATTATGAAAGAACAGCGGACGGATTTGCAGAGCGTTCGTATCGGGAGCTGACAGCGTCGGAATATTTGGCGTATGTGTCTGCAGAGGATTCGGATGAAGAGGCACAGGCGTGGAAGGAAAAGCTGGAAGAGCAGTTCTACACGCAGACGGATGAAAATACAGAATATACCTATTGGTTTTATGCAATTGGGGAGGACAAAATTGCCTATCGCTGCAGAGAAGCCGGGCAGTCGGTCGGACAGGAAGAAGGAATCGATCATGCGGTTGCGAAGTACAGCTGGTGTATCAGCAGCCTGGATCAGGGAAAGCTGACCAAAGCATCGGAGACGATCAGCGGGGATGGATTTTTCTTTCCGTCGAGATTGGAGCAGGAAGAAGCGCTGGAGAGCCTGGAGGATATTCCAAACGAATTTACGAAAAACCGGTTGGATAAAGTGCAGAAAACAGCCCGCGCGGCGGTTAATCAGGCGGTTGCACAGATTCTGGAGGTACAGGAGTACCCGGACGATGCACTGTGTTTTGCAGAGACGGCGGATTACGATGGGAATGGCAAAAAAGAAACGTTTGCGGCGATCGGCAGATACGACGGGACATTCGGCGCGCCGGTATGCGACCTGTGGTTTGTCGGCGCGGACGGCGCAGTTTTGGAAGAAGAGAATTTTGCCTTTAAGGAGCTGGAAAAGCTGGGAAGCGCCTTTGTGCTGTATCGTGGCTACGAAGTGTCCGGCGTCAGCGACATGCTGTTTGGCGTGCAGGAGCAAGGAGCAGTGCGCCTGTTAAAACAGATGGGGCACTTTGAGCTGGACGATGACGGCGATCTGATGGCATGGACTGCCGGGACAGAAGCCGCGCCGGGATATTATGACATCAGCCTGCGCACACTGACAGAGTATCGATTAGAAGAAATCCGTGAAAAAGAGCTGTTACAGTATAAAAACGGCAAAGCAGTGTTAAAGAGTATCCTGCGGCAGGTTGGATCAGATTCCGGGAAAATACAGATTTTATCCGGGGAAAACGACAGGATTCATGTCAACCTTTCGGACGCGGAAGGAAGCTGGTACGAGACATGGAAAGTGGAAAACGACAGACTTGTACTGACAGACAGCGGAGAAGGCAGTGTAAAAGAGGTTCATGAAAGCGGTGATGTGTCCGGACAAAACGCAGTCAGTCAAAACAGCGCTGTATCTGACCGGGAAGCAGACAGCATCAGTGAAAACAATGCGACAGCATCCGACCGGACAGGCAGCATCGGCACGAGGTCTGTGACAAAGAGCGGGCAAAAGTCAGAAAACGGGACAGAAAGCCCTGCCTTTGACTTCTCTGCGCCCGATGGGACAGCAAAGGAAACTCAGACAGAACAAGAATAGGAAATTACAAAAATATGGCATTTGCACATTTGCACGTCCATACAGAGTACAGCCTGCTGGACGGTTCCAATAAAATCAAAGAATATGTAAAACGAGTCAAGGAGCTGGGCATGACGGCTGCAGCGATTACCGACCATGGCGCAATGTACGGTGTGATCGATTTTTACCGTGCGGCGCGGGCAGAGGGTATCAATCCGATTTTGGGCTGTGAGGTCTATGTTGCGCCCAATTCCCGTTTTGACCGGGAGATTACCGGCGGGGATGACCGGTATTATCATCTGGTGCTTCTGGCGGAAAATAATACTGGTTACGCGAATCTGAGCAAAATCGTCAGCCGCGGTTTTACGGAGGGGTACTATTACAAGCCGCGTGTCGATATGGAGGTTCTGGAGGAATTTCACGAGGGAATTATTGCGCTGTCTGCGTGTCTGGCAGGTGAAGTGCCGCGCTATATCCAGAAAGGACTGCCGGAGGAAGCAAAAAAATGCGCATTAAAGTATCAGTCGATTTTTGGGAAGGATAATTATTTTCTGGAACTGCAGGATCATGGGATCCCGGAGCAGCAGACCGTAAACATGGCGCTTTTACAGATGTCGCGGGAACTGGACATTCCGTTAGTATGCACGAACGACGTGCACTACACCTATGCGGAGGACGCAAAGCCCCACGATATCCTTCTGTGTATCCAGACCGGCAAAAAGCTTTCCGACGAAAACCGGATGCGTTACGAGGGCGGTCAGTATTTCGTCAAAAGCGAAGAAGAGATGAAGGGACTGTTTCCCTATGCGTGGGAGGCAGTGGAAAATACACAGCGAATTGCAGACCGCTGTCATGTGGAAATCGAGTTTGGTAAGACGAAGCTGCCGCATTTTGATGTGCCGGAGGGCTATGATTCCTGGGGATATTTGAATAAGCTGTGCACTGACGGCATGAAAGAGCGCTATCCGGAGGACGACGGCACGCTGCAGAAGCGTCTGGAATATGAGCTGGGTATTATCAAGCGCATGGGATATGTGGACTATTTCCTGATCGTGTGGGATTTTATCAACTATGCCAGAGAAAACGGTATTCCGGTAGGACCTGGACGTGGAAGTGCAGCTGGAAGCATCGTTTCCTACTGCCTGCATATCACGAATATTGATCCGATCCGTTATAGCCTGCTGTTCGAGCGTTTCCTGAACCCGGAACGAGTTTCCATGCCGGATATCGATATCGACTTCTGTTATGAACGCAGACAGGAGGTCATCGATTATGTCGGACGCAAATATGGAAAAGAAAAGGTTGTGCAGATTGTCACATTCGGTACGCTGGCGGCAAAGGGTGTCATCCGCGACGTCGGGCGCGTCATGGATCTGCCGTATTCCTTTGTGGATTCGATTGCAAAAATGATTCCGAACGAGCTGAACATGACGATTGATAAGGCACTGTCAATGAACGCAGAGCTGCGCAAGCTCTACGAGAGCGATGAACAGGTGCACGTGCTGATTGATATGAGTAAACGGCTGGAGGGATTGCCGCGCCACACCTCGATGCACGCAGCAGGGGTTGTGATCTGCCCGGAGGCGGCAGATCATTTTGTACCGCTTTCACGGGGGTCGGATGGTTCGATCACAACGCAGTTTACGATGACGACGCTGGAAGAGCTCGGACTGTTAAAAATGGACTTTCTGGGGCTTCGAACCCTGACAGTAATCGACCACGCGGTCAAGATGATTGAGCATGACACCGGTGTGAAGCTCGATATGGAGCATCTGGATTATAACGATAAAAAAGTGCTGGATTCGCTCTGCACCGGCAGGACGGACGGCGTGTTCCAGCTGGAAAGCGGCGGGATGAAAAGCTTCATGAAGGAGCTAAAGCCCCAGAACCTGGAGGATATCATCGCGGGTATTTCCCTGTACCGTCCCGGGCCGATGGACTTTATTCCAAAATATATTAAAGGAAAAAACAATCACGACGAGATCACCTATTCCTGTCCGGAGCTGGAACCGATCCTGTCTCCGACCTACGGCTGTATCGTGTATCAGGAGCAGGTTATGCAGATTGTGCGCGACCTCGGCGGCTACACGATGGGACGAAGCGACTTGGTTCGTCGTGCGATGAGCAAGAAAAAGCAGTCCGTCATGGAAAAAGAACGGGCGAATTTCGTTTACGGCAACCCCGAAGAAGGCGTACCCGGCTGTGTGGCCCGGGGCATTCCGGAAAAGGTCGGTCTGGAAATTTACGCGGAAATGATGGATTTTGCAAAATACGCGTTCAACAAGTCCCACGCCGCATGCTACGCGGTTGTCGCTTACCAGACGGCTTATCTGAAATATTATTATCCGGTGGAATTTATGGCGTCTCTGATGACTTCTGTAATCGATAACCCCGGAAAAGTGGCGGAATACATTCTGGTCTGCCGCCAGATGGGAATCGCGATTCTGCCGCCGGATATCAACGAGGGAGAGCCGGGATTTTCGGTATCGGGCAAATCAATCCGGTACGGACTGACCGCGATCAAGGGTGTAGGACACCCGGTTGCGGACGCGGTGATCGCAGAACGGAAGCTGCGGGGCGTGTTCAAAAACCTGCAGGATTTTCTTTCCAGAATGTCCGATACGGAAGTCAACAAGCGCAACGTGGAAAACTTCATTAAAGCGGGCGCATTCGACAGCCTTGAGGGAACGCGCAAGCAGTTTATGAGCGTATTTGCGCAGCTGATGGATCAGAATCAGCAGAATCGGAAGAATAATATGGCGGGACAGCTTTCCTTATTCGATCTGGTGGACGAGTCGGAAAAGAAAAACTATGAAATCCGTTTCCCGGATGTCGGGGAATATCCGAAGGAGATTCTTCTGACCTTTGAAAAAGAAGTGCTCGGTGTGTATGTCAGCGGACATCCGCTGCAGGAATACGAGCAGCTCTGGCGCAGGAATATTTCTAATACAACGGCAGATTTTATGCTGGATGAGGAGACAAACAGCGTCCATATTCAGGACGGAGCAAAGGCGGTTATCGGCGGAATTATTGAGGAAAAGAAGATCAAATATACCAAAAACGATAAGGTGATGGCGTTTTTACAGGTGGAGGATCTGGTTGGAACGATTGAAGTTATCGTCTTCCCGAAAACCTATGAGCAGTACGGCAGCAAGCTGATGGAGGATGAAAAGGTTCTCCTGCGGGGGCGCGTTTCCGCAGAGGAGGATAAAGACGCAAAGCTGATCTGTGAATCCGTGCAGACGTTTGACGAAATCCCCAAAAAGCTCTGGATTAAGTTTCCGACGATGGAAGCCTATCAGCAGCAGGAAAAAAAGCTGCTTTCGGCAATCGCAGCTTCTGACGGCAAGGATACCGTGGTGATTTATGTGGAAAATCCGCGCGCGATGAAGCAGCTTGGGGCGAATCAGACCGTTCATGGGGACGAGGCACTTTTAAAGCAGCTGGAAGAGCTGTTTGGAGAAGAAAACGTAAAGCTGATGTAAGTTTCACAAAACCATTGAAAAGAAAGCCCGTTTCGATTAAAATAAAAAATGGTTTTACGGATTTTGAAATCTTAAGATTGAAGTCCAGCCCGCAGCGGCAGACAGGAGGAACAATGGCAGCTAAGATAAAGACAATTGGAGTTCTTACAAGCGGCGGAGATGCGCCGGGTATGAATGCGGCAATCCGTGCGGTTGTTCGGAAAGCGATTTGCAACGGCGTCAAAGTAAAAGGCATTAAAAAAGGCTATCAGGGCCTGTTAAATGAAGAAATCATAGATATGGATGCCCGCAGTGTTTCGGATACCATCCAGAAGGGCGGTACGATTCTGGGAACCGCACGTTGTCTGGAATTTAAGACCGAAGCCGGACAGAAAAAGGGCGCGGAGATCTGCCGCAGACACGGCATCGACGGTCTGGTTGTTATCGGCGGCGACGGCTCTTACAGAGGTGCGCAGGCGATGTCCAGACTTGGGATCAATACGATCGGTCTGCCGGGCACGATCGATCTGGATATTGCATGTACCGAATATACGATCGGTTTCGACACGGCAGTCAATACCGCGATGCAGGCAATCGATAAGGTAAGGGATACTTCATCTTCACATGAACGCTGCAGTATTATCGAAGTAATGGGCAGAAATGCCGGTTATATCGCACTGTGGTGCGGCGTCGGCACCGGCGCGGAGGATATCCTTCTTCCTGAAAAGTACGACTATGACGAGCAGCAGCTGATTAACAATATTATCAACAACCGGAAAAAGGGCAAAACTCACCATCTGATCATCAATGCAGAAGGTATCGGTCATTCTACTTCCATGGCGAAGAGAATTGAAGCAGCAACGGGTGTGGAAACCAGAGCAACCATCCTGGGGTACATGCAGCGAGGCGGCAGCCCGACCTGTCTGGATCGTTATTATGCTTCTATCATGGGCGCTTATGCGGCAGACATCCTCTGCGCAGGCAGCTCGAACCGTGTTGTGGCTTACAAACACGGCGAATTTGTAGACTATGATATCGAGGAAGCGCTTGCGATGCAGAAAGAGATTCCCGAATATCATTATCAGGTCAGCAAAGCGCTGGCCACCTGACGATACAGGACGCAAAGGGGCGGCTGCACACGAAACGTGTGTGGCCGTTGTGCGTTTTCATAAAGATCAACGGAGGAACCTGCATGATTACTGCAGCATCCAACAGCCGGATCAAAAGGCTGGTACAATTGAATCAAAAGTCGAAGCTGCGCAGAACGGAGGACGTTTTTCTGGCAGAGGGTGTGAAGATGTTTCTGGAAGCACCGAGAGAGCAGCTGCAGGAGGTCTATGTTTCGGAATCCTTTCTGGAAAAGTGCAGCTGCAGGGAGCATCTGGAAGAGGTTGGCTACGAAGTTGTTTCCGACAGCGTTTTTTCTAAAATATCGGATACCTGCACGCCACAGGGCGTTTTATGCGTGCTGAAACAGTTTCACTATAATATAGAAGAAATGCTGCGGGACAAAGCACCGCTGTTTCTGCTTCTGGAAAATATACAGGATCCCGGCAACCTCGGTACGATGCTGCGAACCGGTGAGGGCGCAGGCGTTTCCGGGATTATCATGAGCCGGGATACAGTCGATTTGTACAACCCGAAGGTTATCCGTTCGACGATGGGCAGCATCTACCGCGTTCCGTTTTATTATGCGGACGATTTTGCGGCGGCGGTTCATCAGGTACAGCAGGCGGGTGTCAGCGTATACGCGGCGCATCTGCGCGGGAAAAATTCCTATGCCTGTCAGGATTACACAAAGGGGACGGCATTTCTGATCGGTAACGAGGGCAACGGCCTGCGGGAAGAGACTGCAGAGCTTGCGGACTGTTATATCCGAATTCCGATGGAGGGCAAAGTGGAGTCGTTAAATGCAGCGGTGGCGTCTTCGATTCTGATGTATGAAGCGCATCGGCAGAGGGCGATTTGAAAGAAGGTCGAAGCTTGAAAAATAACATTTTTCAATCTCGAGATTTGTGTCTGCGCGCACTTGACACAAACTCGACATGCGCAAAAAGCGTGC
>ERZ832317.5631-NODE-5631-length-11103-cov-4.786115_pt1 | contig 11103 bp, 10 predicted proteins | sample MGYA00519695_ERZ832317 | MGnify/ENA primary metagenome ERZ832317 (study PRJEB31850, sample SAMEA3708726) | human gut metagenome | biome: human gut; feature: human-associated habitat; material: faeces | place: China | collected 2014 ...
TTTCAACAAATTTGCTGAATTGAAACAACCAGAACCCCCAGAGAAAATATACCCTATATCTGTGGCCTCGGAGCAAGGTTTGGATGCGAGCACTTAAGCGAGTATTCAAACCGCCGCGACTAAAGTCACAGATATAGGGTATATTTTCTCTGGGGGTTCGTCTGTTTACTCATCCCGGCAAATTCCTATTTAATTCAATGTTTTTGATTTTAAGAAATATCGGTCAACGATAATCAGAATGGAAATAGCAATAATAGAAAGCAGATTCTCAAATGCCGTTGTATGTTCAATAATCATATGTCGTGCGATTACGAACATGAGAACTTCGAGCATCGTATCCTTCCGGGGTTTGCATAAGAGTTTGAAAAACTCAATACCGATAACGATATCAAATACGCTTGCCATATATTTAAGAAAGGCCCCTGATTCAGAGCGAATCTGCAGGAATTCCTTAAATGGTGCCCATAAAGAGCAGATAGCAATGGCGATGAGAACGATCGCGGCCATGATATGTTCTAACCATTCGCTTAAGTTCGCATAGCCTTGTTTTAGTTTTTCCAGTTTTTCTGTCATAATGTTCCTCCAATGTACATTACTCAAAAAAATACCCTCCATAAATAACGATAAAATAATTAAAAGTAATAATCCCAAAAACTATAATAACATAAGTTTACCTGCCGGTCATCTTAAAATGAAAAAGAAAATAATTTATTATGAATGCATTTTTTAATATGCTTGGGAGTTTCTGTTTGTACAAAAATCTGCACATACTTGACTGCATGGGATATTTGGCATATAAAGTATATTGGAATGTAAATTTTGTTCTCTGTATGACCGTCATTATAAACGCCGTTATTAAAGTAGAAACATAGAGGATATAAAACAATATAATATTATCTATTTATGACATAGAAGCTATAGCAATATAAATAGTAGTCTTATGTGCCGATTTACAAATACATTAAATAAACAGAGAAACGGAGAGACACAAAAGTGAAGGAATTAATTAACTTACAATTAATGATGTTCGCCCTCATCATCACAGGGCTGATTTTGAAAAAGGTGGGAGTTGTCGGAAAAGAAGCACAGAAAGGTATGACCAATCTTGTTATTGATCTTATTTTACCGTGTAATATTATTTATTCTTTTATGATAAAGTTCTCGTCAAAAATCGCACAGGACTTCGTAGTCATTCTTGTTATTTCTATATTAATTCAGGTTTTTTGTGTTATTTTAGGAGGCGTATTATATAACAAATGCTCCGTAAAAAGAAAAAAATGTTTGCGTTATGCAACGATTTGTTCTAATGCGGGATTTTTAGGGAATCCAATCGCACAGGGTGTTTTTGGAATGATGGGACTGACATTAGCATCTATTTACCTTATTCCACAGCGAATTATGATGTGGTCAGAGGGTGTTTCCGTATTCACCGAAGCACCAACCAAAAAGGAAATGCTCAAGAAAATCTTTACCCATCCATGTATCATTGCCTGTGAGATCGGTATCGTCCTCATGCTTACCGGATGGCGGCCTCCACATTTTTTAGAAGAAACAATTACTTCCGTAAGTAACTGTAACACAGCAATGTCCATGCTCGTCATCGGAATGATTCTCGCAGACGCAGATCCCAAAACGATTATTGATAAAGATGTACTTTTCTATACATTTATCCGTTTACTTATAATACCGTTTTGCGTCTTTATCCCATGCTGGATCCTGCATATCGACAGCCTTGTAATGGGCGTAAGTGTAATTTTGGCGGCAATGCCGGCAGGAGCAACTACAACAATTCTTGCTTCAAAATATGACTGTGAAGAAGAATTCTCCGTAAAATTAGTTGTATTCTCCACAGCGGCATCATTAATCACAACACCGCTGTGGAATATGATTCTGCTGAAATTTTGATTTGCCGCAGGCAAAGGAGTTGTCTTTGGTGCTTGGGGAAAGTCAGAATTTATTTTTGAGAAATTTGAGAAAGGCTTCAGATAGTTATGGTTTATTTATCTTCCCAGGTTCGTCTGTTTGGTCTGCCTTGCAGCCTCACAAATTAAATTTTGTATATTTTGCAAAGAAATTGCCCGTTTTTCTGGATATTATTAGAAGATAGAACATTGAAATTTGGTACATTATAGTATAAAATATTGAGAAGAGTAAAAATTTATAATTTTATGTAACTTATTTAGTAAATAGAATAGAAGGGAAAAGAGAATGTCAGTAATAGATTTCCATTCACATGTGCTTCCCCGTATAGATGATGGGAGCCATAGTTCGGAGGAATCTTTGGGGATGCTACAGATCTCAGCTTCACAGGGAATAGATGTAATGGCGGCAACGTCTCATTTTTATGCCACAGAAGACAGAATTTCTTCTTTTTTGAACAGAAGAAGGTGTTCAGAGGAACGTTTGAAAGAACGAATGAACCAGGAACTGACAAAAGGAGAGAGGATTCCAAGGCTGATAATGGGAGCGGAGGTCGCTTTTTTTACAGGCATAAGCAGGGCGGAGCGTTTAGAAGAACTTACTTATGAGGGTACGGATCTTCTTTTGCTGGAGATGCCTTTTACAAAGTGGAACAAGTCTGAGATTGAAGAAGTGAGATATATTTTGGAGCGCAGGAAGCTGCGTGTTATGCTCGCTCATCTGGAACGTTTTCTGATGATTCCGGGGAATAAAAAGGGAGTTTACGAATTGGTGGAACTTCCTGTTTATGTACAGATTAATGCCGGCAGCTTTGAGCGATGGGGTGAAAGAAGACAGATTTTAAAGATGATCAGGAAAAAGGAACAGATTTTTCTTGGAAGTGACTGTCATGGTCTTAATCATAGAGTTCCGAATCTTAAGAATGGGCGCGAGGCGCTTGAGAAGATGATGGGAAGTACCTTTATTGATAAAATGGATAAAGAAGCAGCAGTGCTGCTTGGTTTGGAGGATAAGTAGATGTCAAAGAAAGTTTCAATTATTATTAGTGTGATCTTGTTTGTAATCCTTGCAGTTCTTCTTGTATGTGAGAAGATGAATCCGGGAGCAGGAAGTGCTTTGCTCCAGGGGATTTTTTAACTGAGGTGTCTTAGATGGCGAAGAAGTACTATAGCAGAAGTGAAAAGGAGAAGCTTGCAAAGAAGCTTGCTACAGTGGTGGCGGTCTTTGTTATTGTCTGTACAGCAACGGTTGTGATCGGGCATATTGTTGATAATCAGAAGATGAATACAGGGCAGAAGGATGCAGCAGCAGCGTCAGATATTGTTAAGATCAATGGTGTGGAATGTAAACCGAACTGGGATGTGCAGACGTATCTTTTTATTGGAGAAGATGCCAGAGGTGTGAAGACACGTAAGACAGAATCGGATGGAACCGGACAGAGTGATGTTCTTGAACTTCTTGTAATTGATACGAAGAAGAATACATATCATAAGCTTCCAATTAACAGAGATACGATAACTGATGTAAAGTCATTAGATGATGATGGTTCTTATCTTGCTACAACGAAGACACAGATCGCTCTTGCACATGCGAATGGTGATGGAATGGAACTGAGTTGTGAGAATACAGTGGATGCAGTATCGAATATGCTGTACGGTATTCGGATTGAAGGATATATTTCATTGAATATGGATTCGATTAAAATATTGAATCATTTGGCAGGAGGCGTGCCTGTTACGATTGAGGATGATTTTTCCCAGTCAGACCCATCTCTTGTAATGGGGCAGAATATAACATTGACAGATGATCAGGCGATGCATTATGTTCATGACAGGATGAATGTAGGAGATGGTACGAATGAGTGCCGTATGCGCAGACAGAAGGCATATGTTGATGCGTTGTTCCCTTTGTATAAAGCAAAGTTACAGGCCGATAGCGGATTTGTTAATGAATTTTATAATGACCTCTCGGATTATATGGTAACGGATATGAGTGTTGGAGAGATGGGGAATGTCGCCAATATGATTATGAACAGCGAAGATAAAGGCGAGCTTTCTATCAAAGGAACGAACGCTATTGCAGAAGATGATGGTTTTAATGAATTTACTATGGATGAAACAAGCCGTGGCGAAGTAGCGATGGAGCTGTTTTTTAATAAAGTAGAAAAATAACAGGAATGAGGAAAGAAGATGAGTCTTATTAATAACAGAAATGAGGAGAGTCTCCCGGAATTTGAAGTGATTTCCGGAGGGAAAGAGGATATTCGCAGTAGTTTTGCGGATAGAACAGAAGAGGAAACAGAAATTGATCTAATTGATCTGGCATGGGCATTGCTTGACAAGATACATTATATTGTGCTGTGCTTTCTGATCGGAGCAGTGATAATGAATGCATATTCCTATTTTCTTGTCCGTCCGACTTATAAGTCAACAGCGAAGATGTATGTTGTATCTGCATCTAAGAATTCAGTAGTTGATTTAGATGCTTTGAATATCGGTACATCACTGACAGCTGATTATGAGCAGTTGATGTTAAGTTATCCGGTATTAGAGCAGGTAATCAATAAACTGAATCTGGATATGGATTCTGATACACTTGCAAAGATGATCACATTAGAGAATCCGACAGATACCCGTATTTTAAATATTAATGTAGTAAGTACTGATCCAAAGAATGCAAGAGATATTGCGAATACACTTATGGATGTTTCTGTTGACTATCTTCCTAAGACGATGAGTACAAATGCACCAAACGTTGCACAGAAAGCTAAATTAGCAGATCATAAGGATGGTCCAAGTTATACGAAGTATACAATGATCGGTGCATTAGCAGGAGCATTCCTCTACTGTATGTATCTTGTAGTGAAGTATCTTATGGATGATACGATCCATACAGCAGATGATATGGAGAAGTACTTTGATATTGTACCTTTGGCAGTAATTCCGGATGTTAGTGAGCTTGCACCGGAAAAGCAGCAGAAAAAGGGGAAGCTGGAGAAGGGATTTAGTAAGTAATGAAGAAGTTGAATTTAAAAATAAAGGATATGCCTTACGCTGCAGAAGAGGCTTTGAATCGTTTAAGGGTAAATATTAAGTTCTGTGGTAAGAATACAAAGAAGATTGTTATTACAAGCAGTGTTCCGAATGAAGGAAAGAGTACAGTTTCTGTACGTTTGTGGAAGCTTCTTTCAGAGGCTGGTTTCCCCACTGTTCTGGTGGATGTGGATTTACGTAAATCTGAAATACAAAAGAAGTATCAAGTAGAAGGAATTAAGGAAGGACTGAATCATTTCCTTTCCGGTCTGGCAGAGTATGAAGATGTTGTCTACGAGACAAATATTCCAAATGGACATATTGTTCCGGTTACTACATTGCTGGAGAATCCATCTGCTTTACTGGAAGATCCGAGATTAGGAGAACTTCTTGACAGATTAGCAGAAGATTATCGATATGTTATTATTGATACGCCGCCGTTGGATAATATTTCAGATGGAGCGCTTATTGCCAGCATGAGTGATGGAGCAGTCTTAGTTGTACGTTGTGGAGAGACTTCCAAAGCGTTGGTAAGACAGTCCCTGCAGCAGCTTGACAGGGTTGGCTGCCCGGTTCTTGGAACGGTATTGAATCGTGCGGAAATCAGAAGTGGGGCATATAAGAAGTATTATGGCCGTTATGGTAAGAAATATGGTGATTACTATGGTGCTTACTATGGAGGCAATACGACAGAAAAGAAAGCAGGTACCAAAGAGTAATAATTACATTCCTACATATAGTATGATTTGTATATCATATTATTAGAGGATGTTGATTATATTTAAATCGGACACAATTTTTCGTCGTGGCCGAAAGATTTTTGTCAAAAGGAGGCATAAATTATGAAAACAGTAAAGAGAATCGTAGCAGTACTTCTTGCAGTAATGCTGATGGCTCCAGCAGCAGTTAATGCAGCTGCTCCATCTGTTACAAAAACTAGTATTAAAAATGAGAAGGCTAATGCTACAGTAACTTACAACAAGAAAAAACAGACACCGACAACAGTTACAATCAATGGTAAGAAGTTGGTTGTTGGAAAAGACTGTGTTATTGTTGGTAAGAAAAAGAAAAATGCAGGAAAGTATATCCTTACTGTAAAAGGTATTGGAAACTATTCTGGAGAAACAAAAGTAGTATTTACTATTAAAAAAGCAAAACAGGTTATTAAAACATCTGTTGATCAGAAGGCTTATAAAGCTTCTGCATTAAAGAAATCAAAGAAGAAATTTGCTTTAAAACCAAAGGCTGTTAGTAAAAAGTTTACCTATACTGTAAAAGGCAAAAAAGCTAAGAAGTATATCAGCGTAAACAAGAAGGGTAAAGTTACAATTAAAAAAGGTATCAAGAAGGGTATCTATAAAGTTGTAATTAAAACAAAGGCAACAAAGAACCACAAAGCTGGTAAGAAAACAGTTAGAATTGTCATTGAATAATTTTTAACTATTTATGGGGCATCCTGCCACGAAGGATGCCTTTTTTCTATTAACAAGATAATAAGAAAAATAAAGGAAAAGTTTGTTTTTAATAAGGAGGTTTTCTTGATTTAAGGAAGATTCTATCAGTTGACAAAATAATTTTTCTTATATACAATATTTAAGATATTTACAGGATTGTGAAGGCTTTTTTGATGGAGTTATGGAGCAATTCTCAAAGATAAAGTAGAGTTATGAAGGTAGGCCTGTGAGATTGGTATTGGTCAGGGGAAGCCGGAAAGGAAGAAGTTATGTTTGAAAAGTTAGAGAGAAAGCTGGTTAATGTGCTGCTTTTTTTTGATCTGTTTAAGATGAAGACAAAGATTCCAGAGGATTTTAGCGGAGTTATGCGCACACAGGATAAGCGTGTAAGAAAGCTTGTAAAACGAGCGTATGAGATTCCATTTTACAGGAAGAGATTTGATGAGGCTGGAGTGAAGCCAGAGGATATTCGTACAGGGGATGATCTGTCTAAACTTCCGTTACTTACGAAGGATGAGCTTCGTGCATGGATGAATGAGGAAGCGAAAGATCCGAAGTATGATTGCTGGTTCCATGATACAACGAGTGGTTCTTCAGGAATTCCTCTGATGTTACTTGTTTCTCCGAAAGAGAAGGCATATAATATGGCGAACTGGTTCCGAGTTATGATGTGTGCTGGTTATAATCCATTTAAAGGCAAGACAATGAGTCGTAAGAGTGCCCATAGTATTTCCGGAGGCAGTGATACATTTTTACAGCATTTTGGGATTCTTCGTCGTGGCTTTGTCGATCAGTATGCGCCGGAGCCGGAGATTGTGAAGCAGATTAATGCTTATAAGCCGGACTTTTTATATATGAATAAGAGTGAATTTATGCGTATTTGTCTGTACTGTAAACAGAATCATGTGGAGCTTGAGAAGCCGAAGTTTTACTGTCCTACTGGGGAGAAGATAGATGATACAGCAAGAAAGCTCTTTGCGGAGATTCTTGGACCGGGAATTATTGATTCTTATGGAACTGCAGAGACCGGTGCGGCGATGGTACGGCTTTTTGATAATAAAGAATATACGGTCCATAATGATTCCTTTGTGGTAAATATTTACGATGAAAAGAATCGTCCGGCAAAAGAGGGTAATATTGTAGTTACACCACTTTATAAAACGGATTTACCACTTATTAATTATGCGATTGGAGACAGGGGAACCTGCGAGGTTCGGGATGGTGTCCGCTATATCACAAGTGTACAGGGAAGAATGAATGACTTTTTCCGCTATGAGACAGGAGAAGTGACAACTTTCTTTGAAATTGCCCCGATCATTGCCCACTGTGAAGATATACTTCAGATGCGTTTTATTCAGGAAACGTATCATAAGATTCATATTCAGTGCGTACATAATAAGGCAGAGTCTAAGCTGAGTAAGGAAGAAGTTGAGAAAGATATGACCGCAAAGTTAAATGCGAAGTTCAAGCATCCATTTGAGATTGTGTATGAGTGGATGGATTCTATTCCACCAGATAAGAATGGTAAGCTTCGTATGATCGTATGTAAGGTACAGGATTAATGGAAGTATTTAATAGCAATAATGGATTACAACAGGTATCTGACAGAGAAACCAATAGGATAATTATTAGATGGAGGGCGGATTATGGCAGGAAAGAATAAAGATGCCTCTTTGAATAAAAGAGCTTTTACCTCAGGATTTTTCTTTATCCTGGCACAGCTTTTTGCAAGAGGGCTGACCTTTGCTGTAACCCCGATCTATTCCAGGTTACTGACACAGGCGCAGTATGGTATAGTCCGTACGTACGAATCCTGGTTACTGATTGCATATACGGTCATGTCATTATGTCTTTGGAGAAGTGTGGATGTAGCAAAGAATGATTTTGAAGAGGATTATAATGGATATGTATCAAGCGTACATACATTATCTTACATCGCGATCGCATTTTTCTTTGGAATCTGCATGATTTTTAAGACACAGGTGCAGGACTTCTGCCAGATGGATGATTTGATGTTTTATTCCTGTTTCCTCTATGTATTTACTTATACAAGTATGCTCTATGTACAGCGAAGAGATAAACAGGTTCTTAAATATAAGTTTAGTACGATGGCAACCTTGCTTACGATTGTGCCAGGAACCTTCCTTTCTATCTGGCTTATCTACCGAGGCCGGGTGCAGGGACTCGTTGATCAGCTTGTTGACCGGCGTGTGATCGGCTACTATGTTCCACAGATTATCGGAGGGGCGATCGTTGCTATTGTTATTTGGACACAGGGTAAGAAGTTTATCAATTTAAAATATTGGAAATACGGACTGGCATTCAGCCTTCCGCTTATACCGGAAGCATTGTCGATTCAGATTATGAATCAGTCGGATAAGATTATGATTCAGAAAATGATCAGCAATGAAGCGGCAGGAATCTTTGCACTTGCGACAACAATTTCTTTTATTATATGGATTCTTGAGGATTCGGTATGGAATGCATGGATTCCATGGCTTTATGCCAAAATATCACAGGGGGAAGAAAAAGAAGTTGCGAAACCATGGACATCGGTTATGCATATGTTTGGAATTTTTTCTTGGGTGATTGTTATGCTCGCTCCGGAAGCAATCGCCATTCTTGGTCCGGCAAAGTATAGGCCGGCAGTATGGCTCATTGCTCCAATGGTATCCGGAACCTTGTTCCGTTTCTATAGTTACAGCTATTCTGCTCTCCAGAATTATTATAAGAGAACCCAGTATGTAGCAGCCGGAACGATTGGAACGATGGTATTAAATGTTATTTTAAATTATGTATGTATCTTGAATTTTGGTTATATGGCGGCTGCCTATACGACAGCGTTCAGTTATATCATACTTCTGCTCGTGCAGGGAATTCTTGAGCATAAAATTACAGGAATGGTTATCGTTCCACTTCGTAAAACGCTTCTTATTGCAGTGGTATACGGTGCGATCAACCTGTTGTCTATGAATCTTTATAAAGTATCATGGTATTTCCGATATGCTGTATTGATTCTTGTGGTAGCAGCAGCTGCAATCGCGTTAAGAAAACAGATGGCAGCAGTATTGAAAATGTTTAAAAGACGAAATAAAGGCGAAAATAAAAAACAATAGCATAGATCTGTAAAGATAGTCGCTGCGAGCCAAATGCCTGTCTGGCATTTGTTCTTGCTCCGACATTACAGATCTATGCTATTATTTTTTATTTTCGTATTTATTTTCTGGCTTTGATAATATTGGAGGGCTGGTTTTTACCATGTGTCTTTGATAAATTGAGGTAGGTATTACGGATAGAGCAAAAAAGAAGCGTTTAGCGCAACGGAACAAAATGAAAACACAAAATCATTCCTTCTTTTTTGGGGGGATATCATCTTCTACTCCACTACGATCTCTACTTTATCCATAGCTTCGAAGAGCAGTTCCTGGGCATCTTCTAAGGTTTCTCCTTTGGTGATGATATGTCCGATACGATGTGGTCCTACGTGGAACTTATGTACTTCATCGCCCGGCTGATAATCGAATTCAACTTCATAAATATTATCATTTGGTTTATTGTGGTTTGTTTGGGACTTGATGATTCCGTCTTTATCACTCATGAGAAGATGGCTGGCATTTGGTACAAATGGTTTGTCAAATGTGAAGGCAGGATCTTCGCCAAGAGCAGTTTTTAAAATCTTTTCGTAGTAATCAAATCCATAGTAAATAGATGTCAGCTCAGCAAGGCAGGTAGCGCCGCAGCGTCCACCGAGTTCTAATACGTAGGTTTTGTTGTCTTTTAAGATGAAATCGGCATTGATAGCACAGTTGTCAAGCTGCATTGCTTTTACTGCGCCGCGAAGCTGTGCTTTGGCATCTTCGATGACATCTTCGCTTAAGTTATATGGTGCAAAGTGTCCGATTGGTACGCCGGTGTCTCCGTGGAAAACGTAATCTCCATGAGGGAGGATAAACTGTACTTCTCCGTTGTATACGAATGCCTGTGCTCCGAATTCTTCGCCTTCTACAAATTCTTCGATCAAGAAGTAGTCTTTTCTTGTGTTTTCTTTTACATACTGTATAGCAGAGTCAAATTCTTCATAGGAATCTACACGAGTGATTCCGCGGCTGCCTGAGGAGTCTACAGACTTGAAGATCAGTGGGAATTCCAGTCCCTCGATTGTCTTTTTAATATCTGGATCTGTGAAGAGAACCTGGCGGAAGCGGGCAGTACGTACACCGTATTCTTCGTATTTGGTTTTCATAAGCATCTTATCGACTGCAATCTGTGCGGCTTTATAGGAAAGTCCGGCAAGTCCCATGGCATCGCATACTTTTCCGATAGTGATAACGCATACATCGGTACCGGTTGTAACGATTCCGTCAATCTGTTCTGCTCTTGCAATCTCAAGAATCTTTTCATCATCTACGGTATTTTCATAATATACTTTATCGGCTAAAGCAAATCCTGGATAGTTTCCAGGAATGCTGACAACAATCGTATATAATCCCATTCTTTTTGCTGTTTTAATTAAAGGAACCTGATAGATACCGGCTCCGAGAATCATAATTTTCTTCATGATGACCTCCTGATTGATTATGATGTACTCTCGGAGTCTTTCTTACACTTGATTTTGTGGCTGATTTTCCGCTAGTCGCACCCAAATTTCATCAACGTACGCACCGCGTACGCCTCAGAAATTTGGGCACAACTGACAA
>ERZ832317.5633-NODE-5633-length-11098-cov-3.833107_pt1 | contig 11098 bp, 10 predicted proteins | sample MGYA00519695_ERZ832317 | MGnify/ENA primary metagenome ERZ832317 (study PRJEB31850, sample SAMEA3708726) | human gut metagenome | biome: human gut; feature: human-associated habitat; material: faeces | place: China | collected 2014 ...
GAAATGCTAATCAGCAGTGGATTTTCGAAAAATGCTAAGATAGACCATAGAAAGAAGATCTTTATACAAAAAACCAATATATGGTGCAAAATGGCCGGGTGGACAAATGTTCATCCGGCCATTGCTCTTTTGAAAGTGGAGTCTTTGCTGATATCAAACATTTGTTAGTGTATAATTTTCATTGGCAAAAATAAGTAATTAAAAAGGGAAGAAGGAAATTTCCTCTTCCCAATCATACAGTTTTTCTTTATTATGTTAGTTGCGAAAAAAACAGATAAAGGAGACTGTATGATGAAATCCATTGTAGACGAAAACTTAGTATCTTTCAAGATGTTGGAGCAAAAAATATATGATTATGTTTGTGAACTTGGTCGCCTGATCACCCAGCAGGTCCTTGAATCCTATGATGCCAAGTTGGCAGAAAGCCGTGACAAAAAGACCTATCGAGGAAAAGGAAAGCGGAAAACCAGTATCAAAACCGTGTACGGTGAAGTGGAGTACAGACGAACGGTATATCGCACAAAAACCAAACAGGGAGAAACGGCATATGTCTATCTGTTGGATGAAGCCATGCAAATGGATAAGATTGGTCTGATTTCAACCAATCTTGCAGAAAAGATAGCAATGACTGTAACAGAGGCACCTTATCGTGTAACGGCAGAAACCATCAGCAATACATGCGGACAAACCATCAGTAGCAGTGGCGTCTGGAATATGATGCAGCGGCTGGGAGAGCGGATTGATGAAGAAGAACAGTATGCTGTAAAAGAAATGCATGCAGACCGGGCGCAAGGTGAAAAAGTCATTCCGGTATTGTTTGAAGAAATGGATGGTATATGGCTGCATATGCAGAATAGCAATCATCGAAAAATGAAAAAACAGGAAATGAAAGTGTTTCGATATATGGATGATGATTTTATGACTGCCTGTCTGGAAGATAATTATGAGGCTGTAGAACTTATTCTTCGAATTGTTTTGGGGCAAGAGGATATTACAATCAAATCGATTCGGGTGCAGGATTCCATGAAAAATTTGCAAGGGCGTTCTGCTATTTTAGATGTTCATGCAGTTGACAATACAGGTAAAGAGTTCGATTGTGAAATTCAGAGGTCAGATAAGGGAGCAGGAGTAAAAAGGGCGAGACATAACAGCAGTTTGTTGGATGCGCATATACTAAAACCAGGGGAAGATACGGAAAATATCGGGGAGATGACGAAGTTGGAAAATTAATGCACGACTTTTCATGTACCGATCCGGACGATATGAATTATGAAATACTTGCTCATCCGCCCGGAGATAGAGGAAGGACGGGTGCTGCAGAAAAAGAAGATGTGGATGGAGATGAAGGGAAAGTAGAGTGCCGTAAATAACATGATAGGATTAAAAGAGACTCTAATGAAAATCATTCACTCAAAGAGCCTCTTTTATTGGTTCATTTTAAAAGTTTTCGATATTCAGATGGTGAACAGCCTTTTTGTTTATGAAAGAGTCGGCTAAAATACAGTGGGTTATCATAACCGACAATGCGTGCAATTTCATTTACGGCGTAATTTGTGGTTTCCAATAACATCTGGGAATTAGTGATTCGGATGGAGGTGATGAACTGCATAGGTGTTGTACCGGTAAATTTTTTAAAATTCCGAATAAACCAACTGACACTCATTCCTCTGGAAACAGCATATTCTTCGATGTTGATATCACGGTTATAGTTTTCGTTAAAATAGGACGCTGCAGTGTCCATTTCATGATCGAGGTATTCGTTTTTTAGTACATATTTACGAGTAAGCTCCCGGTGAAAAATGATCAGTAAATGGCGTAGCAGTAGTGTCAGCATTTCTTCGTAATCATCCTGACATCTTTGCAATTCTAAAATAATGCGTTTAAAAATACGTTCGTATTCCAGAGATGTTCCAACATGGAAGATACGCTGGTCATTCGGGAAACCATAATTTCTTAAAATGTTCTTTACATCACTTCCGGTAAAATGCACCCAGTAAACTTCTGTTTTATCAATGCCATAGTATTCATATTTCTGAAATTCCTTGGGGCGGTAAAGTACGATGTTTCCTGCCGTAATGACAGTATCGTCATCGGTGTTGTCAAAATGAAAATGAGCTCGTCCGGCAGCTATATAGATGATTTGAAAGTCAAGTCTTCCTCTGGGACGATAAGTTGGAAGTTTTGGGTGTGAGGATAGACGATAGGTGCCACAGCTTCCTACAATAAGTGGTCGGCTTTTATCTTTGAAGTCTATAAGGGAGTGGTTGTGATAACCGGAATTTATATACATTTTGAATTCTCCTTTGGAAAGTGAAATATCTGACTGTAAGCAGTCAATGGTGAACAGAAGTTATAAAGTGAATGCCACCTCAAAACCTACGGTTTTTCGGTGAGAGCTGCGCTCATATAGTTTTAGTGTATCATTTTGTGCATGTTTTGTCTATTTCTGTTTATGGACATTTTTTTTGTAAAACTGTATGATGGTTTCAAGGTAATACAAGGACGGAATATAATGACACGCAGACGAAATTATATTGACTGCGTATTGCAGTGAATAAAAAAATATATGTTATAGGGAGGTTTTTGCAATGATTGTACCACGCTTTTATGAAGATTTGAATGTTATGCACGACAAGACGATGCCGGCGAGGGCATATTACATTCCGGCATCAGTTCGTATGGATGATCTGGTGGAGCATAGGGAAAACTCAGATCGTTTTCAGATGTTAAGCGGAGAGTGGAAGTTTCAGTATTATAACAGCATTTATGATGTGAAGGAATCATTTTACGAGAAAGGTTATGATGTTTCAGGATTTGATCATGTGACTGTTCCGGGTGTATGGCAGATGGATGGTTATGACACGCATCAATATACGAATATTCGTTATCCGTTTCCATTTGATCCACCATATGTGCCACAGGATATTCCATGTGGAGCATATGTTCATAACTTTGAATATAACAGAGAAAAAAAGGCATCAAAAGCATTTCTGAATTTTGAGGGTGTCGATAGTTGTTTTTATGTATGGGTAAATGGTGTTTATGCCGGATATAGCCAGGTATCTCACGCTACCAGTGAATTTGATGTAACAGATTTGTTGAATGAAGGGGAAAATACATTAGCGGTTCTGGTGCTCAAATGGTGTGATGGGTCGTATTTGGAGGATCAGGATAAGTTTAGGATGAGTGGTATTTTCAGAGATGTTTATTTATTGAAAAGACCGGAAAAGACAATCAGAGATTATCACATTACGACAGATGTAGAAAAAGACAGAGTTACTGTGAAATTGGATATGTATTTTTCAGAACCAGTGGAAACGAAAGTTACTATAGAAGATAAATATGGAGCAGTCGTAGCAAGAGGGGGAACAGCAGAGAATGGTGTGTTAGAACTGACCGTGCTAAATCCGGTTTTATGGAATGCGGAGAATCCTTATTTGTATCAGATTATTTTGACAATGCCGGATGAAGTGATTGTGGATCGGATTGGCTTTCGGACGATTGAAATTAGGGACAAGGTTGTTTATTTCAATGGAGAAAAGATTAAATTCCGCGGAGTCAACCGCCATGATTCTGATCCGGAGACAGGATTTGTAATCGATGTCCGGCAGATTAAAAAGGATCTGATGCTGATGAAGCAGCATAACTTTAATGCTATTCGTTCCAGTCATTATCCAAATGCACCATATTTTTATCAGATGTGCGATGAATATGGATTTATGGTGATTGACGAGGCAGATATTGAGGCACATGGACCATTTATGCTGTACCGGAAGGAGGACACAGACCAGAACCGTTTTCGCCGTTGGAATGAAAAGATTGCAGATGATCCGGCATGGGAAAAGGCAATTGTGGATCGTGTCCGGCTTATGGTACAGAGGGACAAAAACCGTCCCTGCATTGTAATGTGGTCTATGGGAAATGAAAGTGCATATGGATGCAATTTTGAAAAGGCACTTGCCTGGACAAAGAATTTTGATCCGGATAGGATCACACAGTACGAAAGTGCAAGATACCGTAATTATGATATTACCTATGATTATGACAATCTGGATCTTTACAGCCGGATGTATCCATCACTGCAGGAGATAGAAGATTATCTGAAAAATGATGGAAGCAAACCGTTTCTGCTGGTGGAATACTGCCACAGTATGGGAAATGGACCAGGAGATTTTGAAGATTATTTTCAGATGATTCATAAGGATGACCGTATGTGTGGAGGTTTTGTATGGGAGTGGTGTGATCATGCAATCGCACATGGAACGGCAGAAAATGGAAAGACAAGATATTATTACGGTGGGGATCATGGAGAAGCCATTCATGATGGCAATTTCTGTATGGACGGACTTGTCTATCCGGATCGTACACCGCATACGGGACTGCTGGAATATAAAAATGTCTATCGTCCGGTTAGGGTTGTGTCGTATGACTGGAAAAACGGACAGATAGTTCTTCACAATTATATGGATTTTGATGATTTGAATAATTATGTGGATATTTTCTATGAAATGACACAGGATGGAATAACAGTGGAAAAAGGAAAGCTGGTAAATGTTGTTGCAGCACCCCATAGCGATGCGGTGGTGGAGTTGAAGCTGCAGGTTCCGAGTACCGGTAAGGTTTATCTGAAACTTATTTACCGATTGAAAAAGCAAATGCCATTGCTTGAACCAGGTCATGAATTAGGTTTTGATGAAATAAAGCTCGCAAATGAGGATGACAGAAATCGACAGGCTGTAAAGTGGCTGGAGCAGGAAAAAGAAGTCGGAGCTATTGATGTGAAGGAAAATGAACGGCAGGTTGTGTTACAGGCAAATGACTTTACTTATGTTTTTGATAAGCGTACCGGATTATTTGAGGATATGCAGTTTGCGGGAAGAAGTTATATTGACCATCCAATGGAATTGAATATTTGGCGGGCTCCGACGGATAACGATATGTATATAAAAAAGGAATGGAAAAAGGCACATTATGATGCAGCATATACAAGAGCATACCGTATAGAAGTGCTTCAGAACAAGCATGGGGTCTTTATCATGGAGCATGTGGCAGTTTTAGCTGATACAGTACAAAAGATTTTGGATGTGGAAATGACATGGAAAATCAATGAGGATGGGAAAATAGAGGCGGTTATAGAGGCAGTAAAAGATAGAGAATTTCCGGAACTGCCAAGGTTTGGAATTCGGATGTTTTTGAATAAGAAAATGAATGAGGTTACTTATTTTGGAATGGGTCCACAGGAAAGTTACCGGGATAAACATCAGGCTTCTTGTCATGGATTATTCCGTTCTAAGGTGGCTCAGATGCATGAGGACTATATTCGTCCACAGGAGAATGGAAGTCATTATGACTGCGATTATGTAGAGATTACGAGTGGTCAATATGGAATTGCAGCAGTTTCAAATGATTCATTTTCGTTTAATGTTTCTGTTTACACTCAGGAGGAGTTAGAAAGGGCATCACACAATTATGAACTGGAAGAATCGGATAGCACCGTATTCTGTATGGATTATGCAATGAATGGTATTGGTTCAAATAGTTGCGGACCGGATGTTTTGGATAAATATCGGTTTGCTGAGGAAGCATTTCGATTTCAGTTTGAATTAATTCCATTTGTAAAAGGATAATACAAGACACTTGACAACCAAAGCAAATTTCCTGAGTAGATGATAAAGATTTTGTCCGGACAGTCAGACTCTTCTCAGGAAAAAACAATTAGAAAAGACAAAAATGACAAGACTACAGGGATTTCTAAACAATAAATAGTGAAGGAGCGATTCTTAATGGAGGAAAAGAAATATTTAAAATGGTACAACAAGATAGGATATGGATCCGGTGATATTGCAGGAAATGTAGTGTATGCATTTCTGACATCATTTGTGATGGTATATCTGACAGATACGATTGGATTGGCATCCGGAATAGTTGGAACACTGATTGCAGTTTCAAAATTATTCGACGGATTCACAGATATCTTTTTTGGAGCAATGATTGATAAGACGCATAGTAAGATGGGAAAGGCAAGACCATGGATGCTGTATGGTTACATTGGTTGTGCGATTACATTGGTAGCCTGTTTTGCAATTCCAACAAGTCTTGGCAGGACGGCACAGTATGCTTGGTTCTTTATCGCATATACGCTGTTGAATGGTGTGTTTTATACGGCAAATAACATTGCTTATTCTGCACTGACATCACTTGTTACCAAGAACAGTAAAGAGCGTGTGCAGATGGGTTCTTACCGTTTCATTTTTGCTTTTTCAACCAGTCTTCTGATTCAGGCGGTTACCGTTGGATTTGTTGAAAAATGTGGTTCAGATGCAGCAGCATGGCGTCTGGTTGCAATTATTTATGCAGTAATCGGATTGGTTGTGAATACTATTTCCGCATTATCTGTCAAAGAACTTCCGGAAGAGGAATTAAATGAAGTAGATATAACAAGTGAAGTGGAAAAATATGGGCTGGTTCAGGCATTCAAGCTGCTGGTAAAGAATAAATTTTATCTTATGATCTGTGGTACTTATATTTTACAGCAGTTATACAGTGCAATGATCGGTGCCGGTCTTTATTATATGACCTGGGTTTTGAAAAACAAAAATCTGTTTGGACAATTTGCCTGGGCGGTAAACATTCCTCTTATCATTGCGTTAATATTTACACCAACACTGGTTGGAAAGTGGAATGGTATGTATAAGCTGAATTTGAGAGGTTACATCCTTGCCGTGATTGGCAGAGCTCTCGTTGTTGTTGCCGGATATATGGGAAGTATTCCTTTGATGATGGCATTTACAGCATTAGCAGCATTGGGACAGGGACCTTGGCAGGGAGACATGAATGCAGTGATTGCTTCATGCTCTGAGTACACTTATCTGACACAGGGAAAGCGTGTGGATGGTACAATGTATTCCTGCACTTCACTAGGTGTTAAGATTGGCGGGGGTATTGGAACGGCAGTCGTAGGGTGGCTGTTAGAACTTAGTGGCTATGTGGGTACTCATGCCGTTCAGCCGCAGTCCGCATTGAATATGATGCAGTTTATGTATCTTTGGCTGCCACTGATCTTTGATGTACTTATTATGTTTATCCTTTCCAGAATGAATGTGGAGGAGACAAATGCAAAGATCAAAAAGGACAAGGGAATTACAGTAGAAACCGCTCAGCAGTAATGAGCAGAAACTGGTAACAGGAAAGCATTGTCTTAATTGAATAAACAATTACAGGCAATGCTTTTTGTTACGAAAGGAAAAGAAAAGGAGGAACAGGATAATGGGTAGCATTTTAGTATTAGGTGGAGCCGGATATATAGGTTCCCACACAGTTTATGAATTGATCGAGGCAGGAAAGGATGTAGTAGTTGTAGATAATCTTGAGACGGGATTTCGTGCAGCGGTTCATCCGGAAGCGAAGTTTTATAAAGGAGATATTCGTAACCGGGCTTTTATTGATTCTGTATTTGATAAAGAAAATATTGATGGAGTTATTCATTTTGCAGCTAATTCGCAAGTAGGCGAAAGTATGATAAAGCCATTAAAATATTATAGTAATAATCTTTGTGGTACAGAAGTGCTGTTGGAGAGTATGGTTGCACATAGCGTAGATAAGATAGTGTTTTCTTCTACGGCGGCAACATATGGAGAACCGGAGCGAATTCCTATTATGGAATCGGATCGTACACTTCCGACAAATTGTTATGGTGAAACAAAATTGTCTATGGAAAAAATGTTTAAATGGACGGCAAATGCACATAACTTAAGATTTGTGTCCTTGCGTTATTTTAATGCTTGTGGGGCTCATCCTAATGGAAAGATTGGAGAGGCTCACAATCCGGAAACACATCTTATTCCTTTAATTTTGCAGGTGCCGAATGGAAAGAGAGAGTATATTTCCATTTTTGGAAATGATTATGATACAAAAGATGGTACTTGTGTCAGAGATTATATTCATGTAAATGATCTGGCACAGGCACACATTCTTGCTATGAAATATCTTCGTGATGGAAACGACAGCAATATATTCAATCTTGGCAATGGAGTGGGATTTACGGTAAAAGAAGTTGTAGAAACTGCAAGAAAAGTAACCGGTCATCCGATTCCGGCAAAAGAAGAACCTCGTCGGTCAGGAGATCCATCTATGCTGATCGCCTCCAGTGCGAAAGCAAAGGAAGTGTTAGGATGGAATCCGCAATATGCAGATTTGGAAACAATTATCGGTACGGCATGGAAATGGCATAAAAGTCATCCCAATGGATACCAGAATGTGTAAAGGGGGGAAGTGGTCTGCTTTTTCAGTATTCAGTTTTCACAAATAGTCCTTTTAGCCAGATTATGCATGATATACATGCTCAAAGTATCCTTCATAGAAAGCTAAAAGGTTGTTCATATAATTTTTGAATTTGCTCATTTTGTATTCCTCCTTTCCTTGTTTGCAAGTTCATTATAGGACAGGCTGGATAAGAATGCTTGCCAAATTAAAAGAAAATGTAGACAAATGTTGCAGAGGAAATCAATAATTAAGTAATAAAGGGGAGATGTATCGATGCATTTGACGTTTAAGGAAACAAAGGAAGAGGTATATGCGGCGCAAAGAGTGTCAAAACATGTATCTCCACATTTGCATAATGCATTGGAGATTGTGTGCGTAACGGAAGGAACACTTGAGATGGGAGTGGGGCAGGAATTATATCATATGGAAAAGGGTGATATCGGATTTGTCTTTTCTGATATTATTCATCATTATCAGGTGTTTTCAGAAAAAACAAGCCGGGCAGATTATATTTTGGTTCCATCTTCTTTTGCAGGAGTATTTAAAGATAAAATACAAAGATATGCTCCTAAATATCCGGTTATTCGTGCGGGGCAGATTGAACCAGATGTTTATAATGCAATTCAGGCGATTATCCAAATGGAAGATAACGAACCTATGATTGTTCAAGCTTATGTTCAAATTGTGCTGGCAAGATGTATAGGAAAAATGGAATTGGTGGAAAAAAGTTGTGTGGGAAGTGATGACTTAATTTATCGTACTGTATCTTATATATCAGGAAATTTCAGGAGACAGTTTTCTTTGGAAGATATGGCACGCGATCTTGGAGTGAGCAAGTATGTATTATCCAGGGTGTTTTCTAAAACATTTCACCGTAATTTCAATCAGTATCTCAATGATGCCAGATTAAGTTATGCATGCACAAGATTGGTAAATACCAGTGATACGATCCTGAATATCTGTCTGGACAGCGGTTTTGACAGTCAGAGAACATTTAACAGAGTGTTTAGAGAACGCTATAAAACCGTACCAAGTGAATATCGGAAAAACAAAAGACGAAATGGGTAAGGGGATAGAAGTGGGAAATTCAAAAATATAGAAGGGCAGGACAGTTATAGAAAGACTGATTTGCCAAACGCAGTGGTCTTTCAACAAGCACGATTGACAGAAGGCAGAGGGTAAATTATCATACTATATAAAGACAACATGATAAAAACGGTATGTGATACAATGAGATATCAGATAAAGTAAACAAACACAACAGAATGATAGGAGGAAAATATGGCAGTAAATTTTAATCAGGACAGTGTTTTTAATTTGAAACCGATTAGCAATGATGAGGTACGTGGAGAGGTTGACGGGTTATTGATTGCAGACGAAAAGGTGGAGTTTGCATTTAAAACGATTCGCGATCAGTTAGTATTTACAAACAAGAGGATTATTTCTATTGATGTGCAGGGGATTACAGGAAAGAGAAAATCCTTTGCGACAATGCCGTATTCCAAAATTCAGTATTTTTCAATTCAGACACCGGGATTTATGGAATTGTTTCCTGATTCAGAATTATTCGTAATGTTTACGAACGGATTTACAGCCAAATTTGAATTTAAGGGTGCTGTAGATATTGGGAAGATTGGCAGGATGTTATCTGAGTACGTTTTGTGATTCAATGTCTTATAAGGTGTGAGGAAGGATGATGGACTGGAAGCAGATGGAGGTCAGGGATGACAGGGTTCTTCGTTCTCTGATCAAGGTGGCATCCCACAAGGAGGAAAACGACGGACTTTTTGATTATCAGGGAGAACGGGATAAAACAACATGGGAAAAATGATAAAGGAGTAGGAAATGTCATCAGGTAAAATTACACTGGAACAGAGAAAAGCTTCCCTGCATTATCATGTGCAGGAATACCGTAAAAGACGAGTGATCATTGATACGGATGCCGCCTGTGAGGCGGATGATCCTTTTGCAATCGCACAGGCATTGATGAGTAAAATGCTTGAGGTCAAGGGAATATGTGCGGAACATTTTGTGGCAGAGGGAAGCATGGAACAGAGCTATGAGATGATCTGTCGTGTAACAGAGGCAATGGGGGCAGATGTGCCGGTGCTTCGGGGACAGACCGGCAAAATGTCAGAGCATCAGGGGGAACCCATGACAGAGGCGGCGCAGTTTATCATCGAGGAGGTCATGAAGGAGGACGACAAGCCGTTGTTTGTTTTATGTATTGGGGCAGTTACAAATGTGGCGGAAGCCATCCGGGCAAAGTCCGAAATTGTGGATAGAATGACAGTAGTATGCATTGGAGGCAATCCCATTGGTTGTGAGAAGCCGGGATGGGAATTTAATTTTGGAAATGATGTGGAGGCGGCCAATACAGTGCTTCACTGTGGAGGAGATATATGGATGATTCCCAACAATGTTTACGGAACCATGCATATTGGTTTTGGAGAAATACAACGACGGATCGCTCCTTATGGCGAGATCGGCAGATTATTGTACGAAAATCTCATATCATTTTATGAAACAGAAAACGCCTCGTGGTCGGCGGGAGAGAGCTGGTCGCTTGGAGACTCCCCGGCGGTAGGAGTGACCCTGGAACCAAATTGCGGCAGCTTTATGTACTGCAAAGCACCGGAGGTACAGGAGGATACCTCTTATCGCTATCCGGAGAACAGTCCGCAGATCAGAGTATACACATCGATCAATTCACGCTTTATTATTGAGGATTTTATCAGCAAGCTTCAAATATTGTACGGATAAAATATAGAAAACTTATACATTGGAGATGTCAGATAGATTGGTTTTAACCTTGCGACACGTCGCATCGGTTATA
>ERZ832317.5638-NODE-5638-length-11092-cov-3.495153_pt1 | contig 11092 bp, 5 predicted proteins | sample MGYA00519695_ERZ832317 | MGnify/ENA primary metagenome ERZ832317 (study PRJEB31850, sample SAMEA3708726) | human gut metagenome | biome: human gut; feature: human-associated habitat; material: faeces | place: China | collected 2014 ...
TTATTGTTACTTTTGCATACGAAGAGTTCTTTGAAGGTTACGCAACGCGCAGAAGAATAATGCAGTAGATAACTAACTAATTCGTAACCTATTACTATCAAGAGCGACTAACTTGCGCTCATTTCCAATAAATTACACTCTTTTCGTAACTTCAATGGACAAAGATACGAAAAAGGATTGCTCTTAAAGAATTATTCCACTTAAATAATTACCCTTATTTTTTATTTCACAAATACTGCATTCTCCATATGCTCTTCCACAAAGATACCTGCCCAATCCGGAATCTTATACCATTGGGGCCCTTTGGGCATATCATGCCGACATCACCTTACCGTTTATCATCAGGTTCTCGAAACGAATACTCTTTATCTTCCTCATTCTTGAGAGGAACAAAGGAGCCTGTCTGATGGAACTCCTTATTTCTAATGGTGGAATCAACTGTTCCACACGTTGGAACACCCTGTTAACCATATAGGTTATCTGCATGAAATAGCTCATCGAGAGAACTACTTCATCCGTTTCTGTGTGACAGAAGGGTGACACTTTTTTTATCTGTCACAGTATTCATCACAGATTTAACACGCTGTATAACAAGGCATTGAAAAGTCATATGACAGTGTGACAGATATTTTTCAAAAAACATACAGTAAGAAAACAGTCGCTATACTACCGAACTCACTGCTACCTCATGCCATTTATAATAATCTTCTTTAGACAATGTTGTAGGTCTTTTTAGCTGAGTTGTTTAAATCTTCTTGAAACTCTTGCTTGAGACTGACCTTTTTTATTTTGTAAATACAATACTGCCCACGTGTTCCCCAACAAAGAAACGCGCCATGTCTGATGTTTTATACCATGCAGGCTTGCCGGCCATATCATCCGATATAACTTTACCGTTTATCTTCAGATTCTCAAAACGAATATTCTTCACCATCCGTTCCTTGTCATAGCCAACAATATGTGAGAGCTCGGCATGATCGCCATTATAGGTAATATCTTTAAAAAGCACATTCTCAATGCCCCTGCCCGGAGCCTTGCAATACTTCTTGTTATAAAATATACGCAGATTCACCAATTGTCCTTGCCGGAAATTCTCGATGCGGATATTCTCGAACCGCACATTCCGGACCAGATTATTATCACCTGCATTGATAGCCAGACAGCCTTGATAATCCACCTGCATTTCCCGATGATCCAAAATATCAATGTTCCGGTAAGTCAGATTCTCCATCACTTCATTTCTTTCCACATCTCCATGCAGCCCGATAAAAATAGGATGCGCCACATCTGCCCACAGGGTAGAATTCTGCATTGTTACATTACGGCATCCGCCATGAAACCCCATACGTGTAGCATACACGGTAGTGCAATCATCGGAGTTACGGCAAAATACTCCGTCAAACAAGACGTTGTTGCTGGCAAACACATTCATACCGTCCCCCCACCCGTATGAACTGATGGCCTTTACATTGCGGATTGTCACACTGTCCGAACCTCCAGTGGGACATTGGGTTGTGATGAGACCTTCCACATATATATTTCGTGAATTAATAATGCTGATACCTGCCCCACGACCTTCGGGATGCACCTCACCCCGTCCCAGAATTTTCACATCACGGGCATTGACCGCACGGATACATCCACGCACAATGGCCCCACCTGCCACATAGACAGTCTTTCCCGAAGGAACATTGAGTGTATCGCCGGGTAACTGATGTATTCCCGGAGCGAAATAAATCAGATTCTTGTCTTTCAATTTCTTCGGGCGGTTTTCATCTATCGGATTCGCAAAAAGATGAAGATTATGGAAGATGTCTCCATTTACTTCAATGGACAAGTTACGCGGACGGTCTAGTGTAAAAGTCATCGTACTGCCGCTGATCCTCGGAGTGATACCATACGACAACGGACGCACCCTGCCACTCTTTACTTCTCCTTTATTATAGGTGACGGAAACTTCCACCTGCCCGGAAAAGTCAAAATATCCCATTGAGGCCAGTTCAACATGATGCTTCGTCTGGCGTACTTCATCTACTTTCACCGGATAAGTGACTACTTCTTTCCATCCACCGCCCGATTGCCTCACCCGAACTGTAAAATCGTCTTTCAACTCCACCCCGTCACCGGGAACCGTGTAAGTTATCAACTGGTTTTGCGCATAAAGGATACAGGTCATCATCCATAAAAGACCTGTCAAGCATAATGTTCTCATTCTTTCCATTTGTAAAGTTTATTATTGGTTTTATAGAATATACGTTCGATAACTATCAATCACTCAAATCGCCTACCGGCAATTCTAATATACTGCAATTTCATTATAAATTAGGGCGTGAAATAATCTTTTACCTAAAGAATATTCTTATTTCACACCCTATCTGCTATAAATCAGTCTATTGATTTTCGATTTATCCTTCAGTTTTTATTACCAACCGGGATTCTGCGTTAATTGCGGATTCAAACGTATCTGCTGACGAGGAATAGGATCTAAATAATCTCTTTGTGTATAAAGCAAATTACCAGCCAAAGTTGCTATAGAACGTCCATAGTCAGGGTCGTTAGGATCAGAGCCTTCATAAAGCCCATAAAGCAAAGGATACTTTTCCGGATAATAACAAGGTTCACCGAAGTAAGTGGCATCATTGGCTTTCTCTGTTTCGTATGCTGTCCTCAAAACATGTCGGCCCAGTTTACGGCCAGTCAGGTTGATATGCGCAATACCCCAACGTTTCAAATCGTCCATACGAAAGCCTTCACCAAAAAGTTCACATGCACGCTCTCTACGTATTTCATCCAACATATTCATTTTTTTACAAATAGTTTTTCCTGTAGCATGATCCCAATAACCAGCATCCCAAACATTGGCAATCAACGCATTGGTCAAAGGAGCCACTCCGGCACGGGCACGATTTTTATTAATAGAAAAATTAAGATCTTCATCTGAAATGTTTCCATTGTTCAATTCACAAGTAGCTTCGGCATAAATGCAATGTACTTCTGCCAAACGGATCAACGGGAAATCTGCAGATTCTGTATTATCCGGACGATTCGCTCCTTCAATCAGATATTTACGGCTGCTATATCCCCCCATTGTACTATTATTTCTGATTGTGGGATGGAACACTGCACAAGAACTGCTATATACGGGATCAGTAGGATCATAATGATCATTGTCCTTCGGAAACACAGGAGTAGGATACGGTTGATTAGCATCCGTACGCTGACGTCCATCTTCAGTACGGCTACTATAAGATACACGGTCAGGCAAGAAAGTACAGCCGACAAAACGATAATCACGATTACGATATTCACCTATAAATGTAGCATATCCCTCGAATTCTGGATTATTCTGCGCATCAGACATACTACCTGTATAACTGATACGAATAGGAAGTCCGTTGCGACAAAGGAAAGATTCACCAAACTGGGCACTCATACCCGTTGCTGCGCCTACCATGACTGAATGCGATAAATTAATACCACCGCGGTTCAGATCGTAGTCATATTTTTTGTAAAAAATAAATTCTTTATTTGTACTTTTTCCCGCACTTTTGAAATTAGGAATATTCCCACCTTTATCATCAATATTAAACAAATAGTAATAACTCAAAGAGTCACATTCTGTCCACAACTTATAAGTTCCACTTTCAGCTTCTTCTATCACCTCTTTTGACATCTGCTTTGCTTCTGTCAGCATATCGGTTATAGAAGGATATCCTTCTGGCTTAGCAGTGCCTGCCCCTTGTGAAGTACCATCACCATCTAAATCATAATTGATAGCAGGAACATACTTTTCCCACGTAGCCTCATAAAGCAATACTCTGGCCAAAAAAGACTTGGCAGCTTCCTTGCTTTTCCTTTGCTTCCTTCCGGGATTTCTGTCTCTTTAGGTAAGTGCTTTACAGCCTCTCTTAAATCGGACATAATAAAGGCTGCCACTTCATACCGACTGTTTCGAGGGGCCTGTAACACTCCGTCACTGACAGTCAACACATGGTCTGAAATAGGCACACCACCAAAATGTTGCAACAAATAAAAATGCTGCCATGCACGAAAAAAATAAGCAGTACCCACTGACTGGGCAATATCGCTTTGGCTTCCATCATAGGCTTCTGCCTTTTCCAACAAGATATTGCAAGTACGGATATGGGAATAAGGCTTGTCCCAACTCCAATTTTCTTCCGGTGCAGAACCACCTCCATTGCTTCCTAGTCCACTGATATCCGTCCCCCGGTCCATTATATCATCGTAAGACGGCTTATCATCCAGATTTTTCCATCCAATTACATTATATAAAGCATTGGCAGCCTGTTCAAAATGTTCAGGAGTCTTAAACACAATAGCCTCTGTTCCCTGAGACAACGGTTCTTTATCAAGAAAATCACTGCATGCTGTCAATGCCATCACTACAGCCGATACAAGAAAAAATTTATTTATTATGGTTTTCATACGTTTATATTTTAACAGATTATTAGAATGTAACATCTACCCCGAATGTCAGCAGTCTGCTGAACGGGAATGTATTATTTGAATTTTCACCATATTCCGGATCATATCCATCCTTTACTTTTGTCCATTCCCAAAGGTCATCACCGGAGAAGTAAACTCTCAGTTTGCTGAGTCCGGCTTTTGAAATCCACTTTTGAGGCAATGAATACCCTACTACCAAAGATTTCAAACGGACGTACCGATTATTCTGAACACTGACATCTTTGTTATTATAGTTCCACTTATTAAAATCCTGATCACGTGAAGCGATAGTATATTCTGCATCCCGATTATTCTCACTCCACATTTTCCCTGCGAAGTTTTTATTTTGCAGAACATAATTTGTTGTCCATGGAGCAGCCAAATATCCATTTCTTAACAATACTTGTTTACCTACTCCCTGTAAGAAAGCCGAGAAGTCGATTCCTTTCCATTCCAACCCCAATTTAAAGCCAAATGTCAAACGAGGGGCCATATCTCCTGCATAGTAAAGGTCATCCTTCGTGATAGCACCGTCGCCATTCAAATCGACTACTTTGCGAGCACCCGGACGAAGTGTATTGGTAGCCGCCTCCTGAGGTGCAGGAAGAATATTATTAGCTTTCGGTCCTGAATGATCCGCATTCCAATAGTACTTTTCATAATATGCAGCCACTTCATCCGCATTTTGGAAAATTCCATCAGTCTGGTATACATACAATGCTTGTCTTGGCATTCCTATCAAGCGATTTTCATTCTTACCCTCATTGGGTACATTTTCATTATTAGCTAATTCAAGCACTTTTGACCATGCATCCGAAAGAGATCCTCCAATACTATATTTCACCTGACCTATTTGATCATCCCAATTCAAAGCCAATTCCCAACCACGGGCACGAAACTTACCATTGTTGCTTTTAGGAGCAGCCGCACCTAAAATAGAAGGATATTGTACATCAATAAACATTCCGTTATTGGTCTTGATAAAATAATCAAATGAACCTCTCAAACGGTTACTGAGAAAGGCAAAATCCACTCCCACATCGTGACTGTCGATAGTTTCCCATGTACGGTCCGCAGATCTCATACCGTCTACCCACAATGAAGTATGCGTACCGGGATTTATACCAAAAATAGTCGTACCAGTTTTGATAGTAGCAAACCTTTCGTAATTATCAATACCTTCCACACTACCCGTTCTACCATAATTATAACGCAGCTTCAGATCACTCAACCATGAAACATCTTTTAAAAAGTTTTCATTTGAAAGTCTCCAAAAACCAGAAATAGAGTAAAAATTCTTCCAACGTTGTTCTTTCGCTAACTTAGAAGACCCATCCCGACGTCCCAATATCTCTATTGAGTATTTATCAGCATAAGTATAATTTAAACGTCCTAAATAAGAAACCAATCCCCAAGAATTCTGTCCACCGTATGCCTCATTATTATTTCCATTTACCCATACATCCAAATCTGTTAATCCGGACCCCGGATAAACAGCACCGGATTTACGAACCGCACCTACCTTTTTATATGTTTCTTGTTCGGCAGTCATACCCAACATGGCAGAAACGCTATGTACATCAGCGAAAGTACGGTTATAATTAGCAAAAGCACCTAAAGTAATGTTTTCCCATTTTTCTATTTCTTCTTTCAATTGTCCGGGACCTTGCTTATTACCAGTCTGTGTACCTACCCAATCATAATATTGTACTTTATTCTTCACTTCCTGCATATTTCTCTGTACAGTTTTATAAGCTCCCGAAGCTGAAATAGAAAGTCCTTTTACCCATTTAGAAAAATCATAAGTCGCTTTGGCACTTCCTCTGAAGGTTGTCAATGAATTTTTCTTTTCCCCCCCTTGAGTCAACCCGCCAATAGGATTCCGGTTACCACTGAATGTATCATAAGCCTGACCATTTTGATTATACACAGTCCAAAACCAGGGGTCAAAATATCCAGCTCCCACATCAGTAGTTGGAGTTATAATATCACGTTTGTCATACGACATGCTTGTTTCAAATTTCAAAGCATCTGTCGCTTGATAATCAGCATTTAAACGACCACTATATTTTTTTTCTCCATCATTAGCAACTTTCAATTGTGAATTATTATCCGCATATCCCAAAGATGCCCGATAACTGAATTTTTCATCTGCTCCCGAAATACTAATCGAATGCTTTTGGGAAGTTGCCTGACCATAAAGATAATCCATCATATACACATTTGGATCCCAACGTTCTACCTTATCGCCATTTTGTAATGTCAAGACTTTACCTGCACGAAGGGCATTAAAAAGTGTTTCTCCCTTATATACTGTTGGTGCACCAGTAGCCGGATCAATATCTGATTGATCCAGAGTTGGACCTCCAAAAGAATTAAATATCCACCAATTCACAGCTTTATGAATTTCATCAGCAGTAGTCAAATTAGGATTTAAAGCGGCAGCATCGTTATATTGAGCTTCATAAAACATATCCAACCATTCCTGATTATTTGTGATAGGGGGCTGAATACCATTAATTGTACGACTAACTGAACCACTATATGATATTTGAGCCTTTCCTTTCTTACCACGCTTTGTTGTCACCAGTACAACTCCTGAGGCTGAACGGGCACCATAAATCGCTGCTGAAGCATCCTTCAGAACTGAAATATTCTCAATATCACTTGCATCCATGGCATTTAACTCATCCAATGAACCAGTTATACCATCAATGATAACTAATGGAGAAGATTTTCCGTTGACAGAAATATCACCACGTATTTTCATCTCTGCTCCCTCACTACCCGGACGAGTAGAAGTGCGTGTAATTGTCAATCCCGGAACTTCACCTTGCAAAGCGACTGTAGCATTAGCAATACCCTTATTTTTAAAAGCCTCATCCCCCTTGATCTGACTAATAGAACTAGTTAAAGAAGCTTTCTTTTGGGCACCGTAACCAACCACTACTACTTCATCCAGCACCTCGGTATCCTCTTTCACAACAACCTTAATGCTCGTTTTCCCTGATATATTTACTTCCTGAGCCTTGTATCCGATATAAGAAATAACCAATATGCCTTTTTCCGGGACATTATTCAATATAAAGTTACCATCAAAATCGGTAATTGTACCATTAGTCGTACCTTTTACTTGTACCGTGGCACCAATAACAGGTTCTCCGGCAGCATCCACTACTTGACCTTTCACTGTACCAGCCTGCATAACAGACTGTAACTCATTCACCTCTGCAAATACAGCCTGCGGACTACCTGCCAACAAGGCAGAAGCCATCACCGTAGAAAACAAGATTCTTCTCGATGAAAATTTAAAGAATTCGTTTTTCATAAACTTGAAATTTAATATTAACAGTTTTATTGTTGTTTTCTTATTATATACACTGTTTGATAAACTCGCGCACCTCATGCCGCCCTATCCTTAAATGGTTTTCAACGGTACGATGCGAAAGATTTAATTCCTCTGAAATATCTGAAATAGATTTGTCTTCAAAACGACTCATTGCATAAATAGTACGACGCTGTGGAGGAAGCAAAGACAATCTATATTTCTCACATGCTTCCAAGTCATCAGCCACCACACGAGCCTCAGTCTCATTTGTATAAGTTACCGCATGCTCATATAAATAAGAAGTCACTTCCTGCCTCTTATAATAACGACGTAAATAGTCAGTCACCAAATTACGGGCAATGGTAAAAATGAAATACTTAATAGTTTCTGCACAGAGCATCCGATCGTAATCCATCAGCCGTACATACACATCTTGTGCCAAGTCTTCTGCCTCTTCTTTATGACCTATCTTATAATAAAGATACAGATAGACCGAATGATGATAATTCGTATAAGAGTCTTTTATTAATTGAATAGATTTCATGGATATGTTTTTCATGTCTTCAGCTTTTTGGGTTACATTTACGAATGCAAATATAGAAGGTAGAAGAACAAGAAAAGCACTTTTCCGGTTCCAATAAATCTCATATCATTACCCTAGACAAAAAACAGTTTAAGCTGCTAATTTATAGCAGCTTAAGAATTTGAGACTATCAGTATCATATAATAATTTGATACTCTCAACAAGAAATAGCGAGGTTATTCATTGTTTTTCCCAATACTTCGGATGTACTCATTGGGAGTGATATTTGTCGCTTTTTTGAAATATCGGAAGAAAGAAGCCCGTGAACTGAATCCGCACAACTCTGCCAAAGCACTCAAAGTGTATTTAGCATATTCATCTTTCTCCACCAAGCGCTTGAATTCAGCTATACGATAATCATTAATATAATCATAATAATTACGGTTTAAATACTGATTAAACAAATAGGACAAAGTATGAGATGAGGTTCCGATAGAGGCGGCCAAATCGGCAATCTTCAAATTAGGATTGGTATAAGGCTTTTCTTTATGCATAACAATCTCCAATTTATCCGCCAACCGTTTACATTCTTCCACACTTATCTTATTTGTCTTATACTTTTCTTCCGCTACAACATTGGTTTCCTTAACCGATTGTATTTCCTTTTCTATAACCTTAGCAGGACCAGGCATTGGTTCTTCCCTTTCGTCCTCTCCCTCTTTCTTCTTTGACAAAAGAACAGCAATACCTCCGGTCACCACTGCTATCACGATAAACACTATGCTCCATATACTGATAGAAGAAGCGATTTTAACCGTCATCTGAGTTTCCGACTCTGGATTCCCCGTCCGCCTTACTTTAAAAGTATAGGTACCGGACGGCAAATCATAATAAGTCATATCCGAACGACCTGTCACAGCTATCCATCCGGCATCCTCACCCTCCAACTGATATTCATATGACATAAAGGCAGGTGCCGTATAACTGAAATCGGAAAAGTAAAAGGTAACATTCTTTTGAGAAGACTCCAATGAAATTTCACTCTTGCCGCCATCTCTCACAACAGATTGCACTACAGATTTTCCATTTACACATACCTCTGTTATGGCAACCGGATAGGGAATGGATTTCTTCTGATTCATCCGCACTGCATCCAAATATAAGAGCCCTTTGGAGTTTCCAAACCAAATGCCATTCTCATCACGCACCGGCGGACAAAGAGTAAATATGGAACTGGGAATGCCATCGACAAAATTATAAGGAATAAAACAGTCTTTCTTATCATACCGGAACAAACCATTGTTAGTTCCCAGCCATAACCACTTTTCACGATCCTCCACAACAAACATACCATCATTCCCATCCAGAGGAGTCCCCGGCTGCAAACGTCTGAAAGTAGTCATTGATAAATCAGAGATAAAAAGCGAGCCTTTGTCCGGAAAAAAATAAAGATCATGGTCGGAATCTTCGTAGATCACTCTTACTTTTTCCTTATGAATAAATCCTTCAGGAAACACATCGGTTTTTAATGTCCGGACGGAAGGGTCCCAAATACACATTCCATTCTCCGTACATATCCATCCTTTATGGGTGGAATCAAAATAAATTTCATATACATTCCCTTCCGGCAACTTAGAGTTAGCACTGGTATAATGAGCTATCTGTCTGCCATTTTTATAGCAGAATATTCCTAAAGATGTCCCTATCCACAAATTACTTTCATTATCCTGCTTGATACAGAAAATATGTCCTTTACTGAAAGGCATTCCTCCATCGGGGGCAAAATCTCTGAGTGTCAAAGTTACAGGATTGAAAACATACATTCCCCCACCGTATGTACCTATATAATACTCATTCTGATAATACAGACAACTGAAAATCATATTTGAGCGTAACTGTGGAACCTTGAAACTTTTATAACGATGATTTTCTTCGTCAATATAAAAAAGTCCGTCACGAGATCCGATCAGCTTTTCCTTCCCCTCGATGGCAAGTGCACGTACCGGCATATCTCCGGAATCAAAAAAAGGAGCATACGTATAAGTGGAGAACAACCCGCTCTGATATAATGTGTAATCCAATCCCAGCTGATAGAATCCTACCCATATCAATCCTTCCTTATCAACCAAAACAGAATAAACGGAATTAGAACGCAAAGTCTCATCCTTCCCTGTTTCATGACGCATGGAACGAACAACTTTCTTTTTATCCGTTGATACAAAATGAACTCCGTTACCATCCGTCCCTACATACAAAAGGCTTTTGCCATCACCGGACAAAGAAGAAATGACATTACAACCTACATCAACAAAACGGGCAAATTCTTTAGTTTGTGTATCAAAACTGATGATTCCCTGTCCCATCGTTCCCAAATAAAGCATACTCCCTATCCGGGCTATATTCTTAAAGGAACAAACATGTTTCTCTTCCACCACATTATGATAAGCCTCTATTTTTCCATCTGAGAGTTGTAAGGAATAAAGACCATTCTCCGTAGCCATCCAAAGTATTCCATCTTCCCCCAAATTCAAACCACCAATCGAATTCGCCGCCGACAACATATTAGGATCTATCATAATTTGGTTCAGGCTCCCTCCTTTATAAATGAAAAGTCCTCTTTCTGTTCCGATATAAAGTATTCCTTTCCCGTCATGTAAAAGAGAGCGCACAGCATATCCTATCGTTTCACGGGCAATGGGCTCCAAACTATTTTTCTGCTTGCTAACACGCCATAATCCACTGCCATTCCCCATCCACAATTCATTGCCAGGCAT
>ERZ832317.5643-NODE-5643-length-11074-cov-4.067792_pt1 | contig 11074 bp, 10 predicted proteins | sample MGYA00519695_ERZ832317 | MGnify/ENA primary metagenome ERZ832317 (study PRJEB31850, sample SAMEA3708726) | human gut metagenome | biome: human gut; feature: human-associated habitat; material: faeces | place: China | collected 2014 ...
GTTTTCGGTTATCTGGCAAGGTTTTTCATCCTTTTCCAAACCGAAAAATCGAGCCACGAAGTAGTTATAGGTCCCTTATTGTACATTATCAAAATCCCCGCGGCATATGCCGCGGGGATTCGCAGTTAAATGAACGGAAACGGCTGGGGCTCGCCGCGTTTACGGGCAATCCGGTTTAGGAGAAGTGATACGCCAACACTCACGATACATGCAACAAGAACATAGAGCGAGGACAGGTGGTCGAACCGCTCCAGCGGCTGACCAATCGGTGTGCAGAACAGCGCGACATAGCCGGCGACAAACAGCACCCCGACGGCAACCTTGATGACGGTATACTTCATAGCGAACCTCCCTTTCTATTCGGCAGCTTTGGGTATCCTTCTTATCCTTTATTATACAAATTTTTCTCCGGTTTGTAAGGGCTTTCTGGTAAATTTGCGAAAATCACCGGATTCAAAAGAATCCGGTGATTTTACAGGCTTTATTTTCTGACAGGAATCTTCTTGCGGATATCCTGCAGACGGTTGAGCGCCTCGTTCAGCGTCTCGTCCTTCTTCGCGAAGTGCAGACGGATCAGGTGATTCACCGGCTCACGGAAGAAGCTCGAGCCGGGCACCGCGCCGACGCCCACGTCGCGCGCGAGCACCTCGCAGAACTCGAGGTCGGAGTCAAAGCCGAACTCGGAGATATCGAGCAGGATGTAATACGCGCCCTGCGGGTCGGTGTGCGGGATGCCGATGTCCTCAAGCCCCTTGAGGAAGAGGTTGCGCTTGTGCGTGTACTTGTCCTGCAGCCACTGGTAGTACGAATCCGGCATATGCAGACCCGTCACGGCAGCCTCCTGCAGCGGCGCGGCGGCGCCGACCGTCAGGAAATCGTGTACCTTCTTTGCCGTCTCGATGATCTCCGGCGGCGCGATGATATAGCCCAGACGCCAGCCGGTGATGGAGTAGGTCTTGGACAGCGAGCTGCACGAGAGCGTGCGCTTCCACATGCCGGGCAGGGACGCGAAGTAGGTATGCTTGTTGGGGGCATAGACGATGTGCTCATAGACCTCGTCGGTGATGACATAGACGTCGTACTTCTCCGCAAGGTCGGCGATGATCTTCAGCTCATCATAGGTGAACACCTTGCCGCAGGGGTTCGAGGGGTTGCAGAGGATCATGGCCTTCGGGTGCTGGCGGAAGGCGGTCTCGAGCTCGTCGACGTTGAAGTGGAACTCCGGCGGATACAGCGGCACATAGATCGGCTCCGCGCCGGAGAGGATCGTATCCGCGCCGTAGTTCTCATAGAACGGGGAGAAGATCACGACCTTGTCGCCGGGGTCGGCGACGGTCATCATCGCGGCCATCATGGCCTCGGTACTGCCGCAGGTGACGACGATCTCGCTGTTCGGGTCGATCTCGTGGCCCATCAGGCGGGACTGCTTCGCGGCGAGCGCCTCGCGGAAGTTCTGCGCGCCCCAGGTGATGGAGTACTGGTTGAAGTCCTCGTGCGCTACCTGCGAGAGACGGTCGGTGATCTCCTTGGGCGGCTCAAAGTCGGGGAAGCCCTGCGACAGGTTGACCGCGCCGTAGCGCAGGGACACGCGCGTCATCCGGCGGATGACGGAATCGGTGAAGTCTTTTGTTCTGACGGAAAGTTTCTGCATAAAATCTCCTCCTGAGATTTCGGAATCTCTTGAAAAAAATCCCGCCGGACGGATCCGGCGGGATGCTTGCTGTGATTACTTCTTCAGCCGCTTGTCGCTGCGGCGGGAAAGCCAGGTCCCCAGGCTCTGGAACAGCTGCACCAGCAGGATCAGGATCACGACCGCCACCAGCATCACTAGATACTTGTAGCGATAGTAGCCGTAGTCGATGGCGATCTTGCCGAGGCCGCCGCCACCGATGATACCGCTCATGGCCGAATAGCCGAGGATCGTGGTCAGTGCAATCGTAATGTTCTGGATGAGCGACGGAACGCTCTCGGGGATCATCACCTTGCAGATGATCTGCATCGGCGTCGCGCCCATGCTCTGCGCTGCTTCGATGATGTTGCCGTCCACCTCGCGCAGACTGGTCTCAACCAGACGCGCCACGAACGGGAACGCCGCCACAACCAGCGGCACGATCGTCGCCGTGGTGCCGACGGCCGTACCGATCAGCAGACGCGAGAGCGGGAACACCATGATCATGAGGATCAGGAACGGGATGGAGCGCAGGAGGTTGATGATGACGTTCAGCACATGCAGCAGCCACGTGGGCAGCGGCAGAACGCCGTTCTTCTCGCCCACGACGAGCAGCACGCCCAGCGGCAGGCCCAGCACAAGCGACAGCGCCGTGCTCAGCACGGTGACATAGAACGTCTCCCAGATCGCGTACGGGATGGTCGGCAGAGCCGCCATCAGGTCCTGAATGGACTGCGGGTCAAACAGGTTACTGTACATTCTGGTCCACCTCCTCGATCTGGATGTTGCCGATGCCGGAGATAACCTCCAGCGCACGCTTATACTGGCCGCTGGGGATGCCCAGCAGCATGCTGCCGTAGACCTGCTCGGAGAGCTTCTGCGTCGTCGCGGAGATCACGTTGCAGAGGATTCCCTCCTCCGAGGCCAGCCGTGCGACCATCGGGATGCCCGTGGTCTGGCTGTCCTGGAAGATGATGCGCACCTTGCGCTCGGCCAGAGGGTCGGAGACAAGCTCGTCGATCCCGCCGGGGAACACCAGGCGGCGCGCGGCGGCGGACTTCGGCGCGGCGAACACCGCCGACACAAGCCCCGATTCCTCCACCACGCCGTTATCCAGAATGGCGACGTGGCTGCAGATCTCCTTCACCACGCTCATCTGGTGCGTGATGACGACGACTGTGATGCCGAGCTTTTTGTTGATGTCCTTGATGAGCTCGAGAATCTGGTGCGTCGTGTTGGGATCGAGGGCGCTGGTCGCCTCATCGCACAAAAGCACCTTCGGATCGGTCGCCAGCGCGCGGGCGATGGCGACGCGCTGCTGCTGGCCGCCGGAGAGCTGCGCGGGATAGGCGCTTGCCTTGTCCGGCAGGCCGACCAGCTCCAGCAGCTCCATGGCGCGCTTCTCCGCGTCGGCGCGCTTGACGCCGTTGAGCTCCATCGGGAAGCAGATGTTGCGCAGGCAGGTGCGCTGCATGAGCAGGTTGAAGTGCTGGAAGATCATCGTAATTTCGCGGCGGGCCGCACGCAGCTGTGCCGGGGTCATGGTGTCAAGGCGTTCGCCGTTGACAATCACCTCGCCGCTGGTGGGGCGCTCAAGCAGGTTGATGCAGCGCACCAGTGTGCTTTTACCGGCGCCGCTCATACCGATGATACCGTAGACGTCGCCATCTTCGATCGTCAGGGAGACATCCTTGAGCGCGTCCACCCCGCCGGTTCCGGATTCAAATGTCTTACAGACATGCTTTAACTCGATCACGAACGTCCCCCTCCTTTCTTACTTACCGGAAACTGCGTCCAGCGTGGTCTGCTTGCCGCCGTAGAGACCCATGGGCTCGACGTGGATACCGGCCACGGAGACGAGGTGCGTACCCTGCTGGGCGTTGAAGTCCTCGAGGTAGGGCAGGTGCTGGAAGTAGTTGGCGTCGATGCTGCCGTCCTCAACGAAGGTGTTGGGGGTGACGTAGTCGTTGACGACCTGGATCTTCAGTGTGATACCCTTCTCAGCCAGGATGTTCTTGACGATCTCGAGGATCTCGGCGTGGGGCGCGGGGGTCGCGGCGATGCTGACGGTCTCGCCGTTCAGCGCGCTGTAGTCGATGGAGGCGTCATAGCCGTCGGTGGGGTTCTCCACGACAGAGACGACGGAACCGTTATACTTCTCATTGATGTAGTCGACGACCTGCTTGCTCTCGAGAGCGGCCTTCAGGGCGAGGATCTTGGGGGCGTTCTCGTTGCCCTCCTTGACAACCAGCACGTTGACATAGGCGGAAGCGGCGCCCTCGATGGCCAGAGAATCCTTCACGGGGTTCAGGCCGGCGTTGATGGCATAGTTGCTGTTGATAACGGCGTAGTCAAAGTCCTTGAGCATGTTGGGCAGCTGCGCAGCCTCGGCCTCAACGATCTCGACGTTGTAGGGATTCTCGGCGATGTCGTTCTTGGTGGCGGTGATGCCGACGCCGTCCTTGAGCTTGATGATGCCGTTCTCCTGCAGCAGCAGCAGAGCACGGGCTTCGTTGGTGGTATCGTTGGGCACGCCGATCTTAACGGTCGCGGCGGTGGTCTGCTGATTGCCGCAGGCAACCAGACCCAGAGCCAGCACGAGGGCCAGCGCAAGGGTAATCAGCTTGGTAAAGTGATTGTGTTTCATGTGGATCTTCTCCTTTAAAAATATACAGTGCATTTCCATGCAGGTTGAACATTTTCTCCCGTCCCGGGACCATCTCTTAAAGTGCTGTGTCCGGAGGACACATTCGTTTGCTCAGGCGCATCACTGTCCTCAGCTCCTTCTCTTCAAAATAAAACAGCGGAAGGCCGTTCGACCTTCCGCTGCTCAAACCATCAGGCATCCCGGCGTACCGGGCTTTAACAGGGCTGGGAAAGCAGTTGGCCGAATTGGGCGCAACGAAGCATGCACATGGAGCACATGCGCATCAGCATCATCATCATGATGGCGCTCTGCTTCTTCATCTTGCTTTCCTCCTTGTTCCAGAGTATTTGCTTTGGACGTTTGGGATCGTAACACGTCAGCCCCCGCTTGTCAAGGGTTTTTGCATCATTTCCGCACATTCTCCAAAAATCCGGCACATACAGAGCCGTTCTTTAGGCAATTACTCCCGTCCCTCGTCAGGCTGCTGCACGTCGATCCCCGTGCCCGGCCCCTCCGGGAAGTCCAGCTGGATCACGCTCTGCGCCCGGTTTATGAAGCACGCGACGCCTCTCCCCTTCGCCTGCGCCAGCGCTTGACACCTCGTAAGAATGTCCTCAAGCACCGCACGATTCAGCCCGCCGCCGCGCCAGTGGAACACAAAGTGTGCCTGCTTTTTGCGCAGCGCCTGCTTCGCGCGGTTTTCGACGTCCTCCACCTTCGTCAGCGACACCGGCCGGTAAAAATACCCCTTCTCCTCCGTACACGGCGGCACCGGCAGCACCAGCTCCTCGTGGTCGCGGAAGATGTGTCTGTCATCGAGGTTGAAGTAGTCGTACCGCTTTACGCCCCGCTGCAGGGAGTTGTCAAACGTCGCGTCGAGGTGATAGCGCCTGCCGCCCACGGTCACGACGTTCCACGTGTGCCGGTACTTGACGCCCGCGTCCGGGTTTGCTTCACTGAGCGCGACGATGCACTCCAGCCCCACCGCGTCGCACAGCGCCTTCACCGTCTTCGCGATCCCCTCGCACACGCCGACGCCCTGCGTCAGCGGCCCGATGATCTCGTGCGAATAGCTCTTTTTGAGCTTGTCATAGCGGACGTTCTCCAGCATGAAGTCGTGAATCGCCTGCTCGCGCTCAAGCTCGCTCTTTCCGCGCAGCGGCCGCGCCAGCCGCTCCAGCCGCGCGTCGATCGCCTGCCGGTGCGTGCGGATCTTCCCCTTGTCGAAGAGATATTCCGGGATCAGCTCGATATGATCCCCGCGCGGGTCGAACCGATACTTGAACCCCGTCACATGAAACAGCAGCGGCTCGTCGAGCTTCAGCCGCAGATAGATCTCCGACAGCCGCTCCCCCTCCAGCCGGGGCAGGCGGATGGCGGGCGCGAGCGCGGCAAAGCCCGCCCGCATCCCGTCATAGACCTCCCGGCCGCTCCGGTCCCGCTGCCGATAGTACCAGCCCGCCATATACGCCGCCCCCTTCCGCGCTTCTCGTTTGATCACTCCCCTATTGTACCGAAAAGCGCGCCGCTGTCAAGCCGTCAGATGCCCGCCTCCGCGTCGTAGCGTGAAAACAGCGCCGCGAAGCGCTTCTTCTGCGCCGGGGTCATGCGGCCGCTGTACTGCGCGAGCAGGCTCTGCGCGCTCGCGCTGTCCCCCGCGCGGAAGTAGTTCCCGATCGCCCGCTCCAGGCTCTCCGCCGCCGCGGAGCTGAGCGACTCGGTGCGCTGCGCGGGCGCGGCGGTCCCGGTATTGTACGTCTTACCGTCCGCCGCCTTCTGCTCGGCATTCGCCTTGTCGCGGTAGTACTTCAGCGCGTCCTGCCATGCGTCATAGTCCTGCTGCGCAGCGGTCTGCGTGCGCTTGGCGGCGCTGTCCGCCTCCTTCTGCCAAGCCTCCATCGCCGCCTCCCACGCGCTGCGTTCATCGTCCTCACGCCCCTGCAGGAGCTGATACTGCTGCAGCATGCTTTTGCCCTCCGCGTCATAGCGGCTGCGTGCCGCCTGCTCCAGCTCTGGCAGCACCTCATTGAGCTTCTGCAGATACTCACCGTAGCTCTGCTGTCCTGTCGCCTGTGCATAGGAGCTGCCGTAGCCGCCCGTCAGCGCCGCGGCCTGTCCGAGCGTGTCCTCCATCGCCCGGCGGCCCTGCCGCTGATACATCCCGGCGTACTGCACAAACGCCGCATCCTCTGCCGGGTCATACCGGAACGCCCCGCGCCCGCTGATCTCACTGTAGAGCTGCTCGAGCTGCCCCGCATAGCTCGACCGCCACGCACCGGGGCGCAGCGCCTCGATGCTCCGCTGCTCCTCCTGCGCCGCCGTCACGTCGCCCGACGCCTCGTACCCCTTCTCCAGCTGCGCCAGCCGCGCTGCCGTCTCGTCCGAAACGCCCGAGAGCACCTGACGGCTCTCCGTCGGCCCGCTCGGCGCAGCCGCCGCGCTCATCAGATGGTTCCATGTCTGGCTGCCCGCGATCCCGTCGAGCAGCAGCCCGTTCTTCTTCTGATAGTCTCTCACCGCCGCGCGCGTCTTCGCGCCGAAGATGCCGTCCTCCGACAGCTGATAGCCCTTCTGGTTCAGCGCACTCTGCAGCTGCCGCACGGCGCTGCCCGTCGAGCCGTAGCGCACGGTCTGATAGGTCGATGCCATGATTTTCCCTCCTTATTTAAGATGTCCTCCGCCAAACGTAAACCGTCAGGTACGGCGGCATGTTGTTGTGTGCCTTGCCCCCGCAGTTGCTGCTTTGCTGCCCCGTGTACTGGTTCGGCTGTCCGTTGCGGTCATATAGCCGGATCGTGTCCGTACCTATGACCGTGCTCTGGCCGGTGTACTGATAGCTGTGCGTATGATCCGGGATCTCGTCCGCAGTCAGCGTGTGGCTCGCTTCACCGCCGGTCTTTCCCGCGGCGAATGTGTCGCCCGCAGCGAGCAGAAAGCGGTCCTTGATCCGCTCCCACGTCCCGCCGAAGAGCGTCTTCGGATCCGTCGCCGCCGCCGAGATGTAAATCGCGCCCACGGGGTAGATCAGCTCCCAGATGGCCTTCCCGCCGACCGTCACGCCCTTCTGAAATTCCGCAGGCCATGCCACCTCCAGAGCTTCCTTCTCGCTGTATTTGCCGAAGGCCGCGCCCTTGCCGCCGGAGCGCAGATGCAGCGTCACCTCCGCCGTTGAGACGGGCACCAGTACCGTCTTGCTCCCGCCGAGACTGTCCGACGCCGTCAGCTGCACCTCATACGAGCCCGTCGTCTCAAAGCCCGCGAGTACGCTTGCCGTGCCGCTCGTAATCGACTGATACGCGCCCCAGCTCCCGCCGACGCGCCGGTACCGTGCGCGCAGCGTCAGCGCGTTGTGCCCGCCGCACGGCGCACACCGCGCCGTGCAAAGAATGCGTACATACGCCCCGTCCGTCTGCAGCGTCCCGTCTGTGCCGCATCGCCCGACCGAGACCGTCTCCAGCACCGGCTGATAGTAGTCCAGCACCTCCACCGCCGCGCTCGTGAGCGTCACAGAGCGGCCGCGAGCATCCGTCACCACCGCCGTTGCCTTCTGGCTGCCGCTGCGCTCCGCCGGGCCGACCGTTCCGCTCAGTCCGTCCGCCGACGCTCCCGAGAAGCTCACCCGGCACGTCCGCACCGCCGCGCCGTAGGCGCCTGTCACCGCCGCCTGATACGAAAGGCTGCTCCGTCCCCGGATGCAGACACCCCAGTCCGCCGCCGCGCCCTCGTTCACCACCGAGACCGTCAGCGTCCCCGACGGCTTCACACTCTCCGGCACATAGACCGTGCAGGCATACGACCGACTTCCGATGAGCGTGCTCCCCTGATACGTCTCCACCGTCAGTGTTCCCGCCCCGGCCGTGCTCTCGGGCAGCTCCGCCGCCCACGCCAGCGGCATCGTCCAGCTGACGCTTCGTGCCGACGTCCTGTCGGCGATCACCGCGCTTTTCGACCCGAGCGCGCAGCGGATCGTGTGGCGGAAGCTCTCGCTCGCCGCCTGCACCGTGATCCCCGCCGCCGCACCGAGCGTGAACGTCCCGAAGCTGAGCGCCGACGCGCGCGGGATCGTGTTGAGCGTCACCGACGCCGCAATTTCCGTCGAGGACAGGCTCGTCCCCGAGATGCCGCCCGCGGCCGAGATCGTCACGCTGCGGCTGCCGTCCGTCTCGTGATACACGCGTACCGTCGCGCGGATGGCCTCCGTGTGCGTCTGATAGCCGATCTCGAGATACCGGCTGCCCGCCGTCGCCGCTCCGTTGATCGTGATCGACCCCGACCAGGTGCCGTAGGTCGTGTACCCGCTGTTCGTGCGGTCATAGGTCAGCACCGCCGTCACATCGGAGTAGTTCCCCTCCTGCGACTGCGCCGCCGACCATGTAATCGTCGGCACGATGGCGCTGTTGGCCGTCGTGCCCGTAAAGCTCCCGGATCCTGCCATCGTTTATCCTCCGATCCACTGAAATGCCAGTCCGTTTTCGCTCGCGAGCTTCCACCCGCCCAGCGTCACGCTGTCGAGCACCGTGATGTCCCGGATATAGAGCCGGTTGTCCGAGACATACGCCACCTCCGTGCTATCCTGCCAGAACGAGAGCCGTTTTGCCGTGAACGTCGCGCGGAAGTCGTTCTGCGCGACCGTCTCCACGCCGTCCACGAGCGTGGTCGTCAGGTTCTGCCCCACCGCCACGCCGTAAACCGGCAGCGCCCCCTCATAGTACACGACACCCGTGCGGATATACCCCTCCGTCCCGGCCTTATAGCTGCCAAACGCCGCGTCCACCGCGTCCACGTCCCCCTGCAGGTCGGAGCAGAAGCTGTAATACTGCGTCAGCGCGTCCGGATGCGCCTCGATATAGGCCGAGAGCTTCTCAACGTAGCTCCCGAATTCGGACGAAGCCACATACTCGCCCTCCAGCCGCGCCGAAAGCTGATCCATCCGCCGCTGCACCGTGTCCGCCGTCTTGATAATCAGGCTCTTGAGGTTCTGGTATTCCTGCTCCGTCCCCTGCGCCGCCCGACTCTTCCCGGCGGCCTGCACCGCCGCCGTGCGGGAGCTCTCCGCTGCCTCGAGCGTGAGGTTCAGCTGCTGCGCCATCTGGAAGAGATATGAGTACTGCTGCAGCACCTGCTGCTCCACCGTCCCGCTCGGATATGCCGGCATCGAAAGCACGCTCACGGCCCGTCACTCCCCTTCTCATAAACCGCCGACACGCTGTAGAGCACCATGCCGCCCTCTCCCGTGAGCCGCAGCCGCAGCTGCTTGGCGCGCCGCGGCCGCACATGGAGCAGACAGTCCTGCACGCGCCCCGCCGCCTGCATGCTGCCTCGCAGCTCCCAGCTCGCCCCGCCGTCATAGCTCACATAGAGCCGCACGCCGCTCCCGCTCTCGAGCGCCATGCGCAGATCGAGCCGCTGGAGATACCGGTTTTCCGGGCTGCTCAGCCCGAGGTCGCCGCTCTCACCCATCCACGAAACGCACTCCTCCTGCGTCCCGTCGTGCCCCGTGAGATCCCACAGCGTTCCGTCCGCGCTCAGCGCATACAGGCTCTCCCCAGCGCGCGTAAAGCCAACCGCCTGTACACCGCTCTCCGCGTGCCAGAGCCCGCGCCGCGCGTCGTATACCAGCAGCACCCACGCGCCGTCCGCGCCCTTCGCGCTCAGATAGTACCGTCCGTCAAGGCTCCCCGCCGCCGTGTCCGTGTACCGCTCCTCGCCGAGCACCTGCGACACCACTACCGGCAGGCTCCCGTCAAACACGCACACGCCGCCCGCGCTGTGGTAGTAGAGCTTCCCGTCCACCACCTGCACGCTCCGCCAGTCACCCCGGCGCACGCCGCTGCACCGCGTCGTCACGATCTGGTGCGCGCCCGACGCGCTCGGATACACCCGCTCCAGACAGTCCTCCTTGAAGAAAATCGGGCTGCCCAGATAGTCCGCCGCTCCGGTAAACGGCCCGTCTGACCCGCGCGCGGCGGCATAGCTATCGGTTGAGAGCCCCGCGAAGCAGTTCCAGTTCTTGAAGTCCCCGAGCTTGCTCGCATAGATCTCATTCACCGTCTCCCCGTCCACAAGGCCGTACTTGCAGCCCCACAGCCGGTTCCCGCACTCAATCACATAGTCCATCTCCGGCACGCTGCGGCTGACCGTGAGCGTCTCCGTCTGGCTCACCGTCTGCGTCAGGATCCCCGGCACGACGATCGCGCCGCTCTCCGCGCGCTCAAGCAGAAAGCTCCCGTTCATCCGCTCGTCGGCGCATCCGTCGATCTCCACGCCGTCGCCCGCCTGAAATCCCTCGCCGATCCCCGCCGCGCGGATCTCCACGCACACGCCGTCCACCGCGCTCCAGCTCTCGCCGTCAAAGCGCCGCAGCACGGGCGTCTGCGCAGCCGTGTCGACCCAGAGCGCCCCGCTCTGCGCGCCCTCCGGCGCGCTGTCGCCCGCCTGCCAGTCGCCGAAGTCCGTCCCGTCCGCGCGGCACAGCCGCAGCGTCACCGTCCCGGTGCTCTCATAGCGCCGCTCGAGACTCCCGAAGTCCGTCAGATCCTTCGTGTTGATGTACTTCTTGTCCGGCCAGATCACGAGATACGCCCCCATGCTCACCAGCTGCTTCAGCCCTTCGGTCAGCACCAGCCCCGTCTTGATCCCGCCGACATAGAGCGCCGTTCCGTCCACCCAGATCAGCGCGTCCTTTGCCGTCAGCCCGCCGGGTTTGACCGCCGTTCCAGCCGCGGACCGCCTGCTGCGCACCGCCAGCGCCGGATAGT
>ERZ832317.5649-NODE-5649-length-11062-cov-3.501681_pt1 | contig 11062 bp, 13 predicted proteins | sample MGYA00519695_ERZ832317 | MGnify/ENA primary metagenome ERZ832317 (study PRJEB31850, sample SAMEA3708726) | human gut metagenome | biome: human gut; feature: human-associated habitat; material: faeces | place: China | collected 2014 ...
GGGATAGATCTGCAAACTGCGACTGCACGGAATAGCTGCCATGCTTGCGGATGGACGGAAGCACTTCCGATGTCACCCATTTCCGAAATGGTTTTGCCTGCGGTTTGTCGCTCCGAAGAATCACGGTGTATAAACCGGATTCGTTGATGATCCATACTTTTTGTGATCTCCCCATTCTGTCGATGACCTCGGTCTGACCGAGGTCATCTTCGTCGATACGTGTAGCCGTATCCTTTACATGAGATATTTCCAGTTCTCTGCAAATGTCAGCAAGTACAAACCATGGCTCTCCATCAATCTGCACGGTTCTGACTTCTGCCCCTTCATAGTTCCATACCTGAACTTCATTCTCGTTCATTTGTAAACGCTCCTTCCTGACTTGCCATAGCTGCTACGGACATTCCGACCGAAGCCCATGTAATTTGTTCCTGTGCTTTTTTAGGTAACGCACCCAATGCTTGCAACAGCATTAAAAATTCTTGCATATCAACGTGCAAATTTGCACTCTTCATGATTTTGTTTAATGCTGCCAATGTTTCAAGGTCAACATTTGCCATAAAACAACATCCTTTCATAATTTATTACCCTTACGGGCTGGGATGCCGCTGATAACGCTCAACGACTCAGAAGCGTGTTAGTATAAAGGCAAAGTTCGGAGGTAATGCCCACGATGCTGCCACACCGTCCCCGTGTTGCCGATAGGTCAGCAGAATCTTTACGAGGGAGTGGATTGAAATTTGTTGTATCCTTTATTCCAGTGTGATATAATGAAACAAAGGATGTGATTTTATGTCGTTTAAGGACTTGATACTTAACAAAGAAGTAATTGCTGCGATTCTTACCAGTGTAGTCAGCATTCTCATTTCAATTTTTTCAATAAAAAAAAGCGAAAATAAACCATTGCAAAAAAAACAACTTGAAACAATTTACTTTCCAATATTCATCACTTTAGAAGAAGTTTTTTACCATTATTCAAAAGATGAAGCTTTTTCTAAAAAAGTTGATGCCGCTTATGCAATTGTTCAAGACAATCGCTTGCTTGCCGGAAATGACTTATATGAACGATTCTGGTATTTCTATCAAAATCCATGCGAAGAATCTTTTGATTCTCTTTCCAACTTCATCATCAAAAAATATAATGCACTTCTAAAAAAGAATGGTCTTTCTAAGGTGTCTTCTTCTTATAGAGCAAGAAACAAATTATATGATCGATTTGGGCTTGCTTTCTTTTATGTTCGCCTTATTTTTACTGGAACAGTTCGTTTTCTTGTTGTGCTTACTCTGATTTTAATCATTTTCTGGATGTTCAACGCTTTTTTAAGTCTTATCTTCTAAAAATCAAAATACACAAAAATCGCATTATACGCAATAAAATTTGCTATTTGAGTTAAAATAATTGCAAATGAACTACGTTCATAGATGCTTTTCAACAGCAACACAAGTAATATACTGTTTGTGAGCCCTTGTATCAGGTGCATCGCTCATACTTCCTTTCCATTTTGGCTTGCAGTCGAGCGTTTCGGTTTTCCGCTGGCTCGTGGCTTTCGGTTTTCCGCTGCCTGTCCTCGGCTTGTTTTCAGATTACGCTCGTTTGTGCGTTTCTGTAATTATATTATACGCCATTTTGAGCGTCATGTCAACATTTTTAGCATAAAAATATGCACAAATTTTCGTTCTTGGAATTGTGAAGTATGCATAAATATGCGTATTTTTAAAAAATCTGTTGACAAGTACGCTCATTTGTGCTACAATTTAAAGAAAAGGAGGTGATAATCATGAACGAAAAGTACAACAACCTTAAAAAGATACGGAAAGAGCGGGGGCTTACAGTTAAAGAAGTCGTCGAAGGGGCAGGTATACCAATGAGGACTTATCAAAACTATGAGTATATGGAGCGAGAAATTGGTGCAGGGGCGTTGCAAAAACTCGCCGACTTCTACGGTGTAACCACGGACTATTTACTTGGCAGAGAACCAGAACTGAATGACCCGATTAAAGATATGTCTAACCGTATGAATCTTAATCCTTACGAAAGAGCAATCATATCCGCTTATTTAGCAATGGACTCAAAAAGTAGAGAAGACCTTGCAAAAATGATTGGTGATGTCGCTGAATCAATTAAAAGCGGAACAGAGTACGAAAAAACCTATACCATGCATATTGATCCCAAAGAGAAACAAAACTAACCACCCCACTACAACCACCATATCACACCCCCACGCCAAAATCAAAGGTTATCTGACCAAATCGCCCTTTTATCTGACGAACGCATCTTTTTGCCTGTGAAATGGAAAAATGTACATAAAATAATCGTGTTTATTTTTCACGGTTTGTCGTACCCTAATCAAAGGGCGATAAATCATGTTAAACATCATTTTTGTGGACGATTTGCCAGTAGCGACTGAGAGGGCACAGGCAGCGTTCAGAGCGATTTGCAAGCATTATGGAATAACTTGTACCATAACTGTCAAAGACGCCGTAGAAGGCTTTCTGGCGTGTGTGGCAAAGCAGGACTATGATATCTATGTAATAGACATCGAATTGCCGGACACAAGAGGGGACAAGCTGGTACACGCAGTGCGTGCTATCAATCCTATGGCAACCATCGCTTTTTTGTCGTTTTACAACACATACGGTAATATTGCGGTTGGTGCACGAATAGATGCCTATCTGTACAAGATGTACGAAAGCAGAGAGATGCAGGAGCAGGCTGCAATCCTGATTAAAAAGTGTGCAGCGAAACGGCAGCATTACCGATTCCAGACGGTTTCCGGAGCGGTTGACGTTGCTGTGGTCGATATTCTGTACCTTGTATCCCATCACCGGCAAATCTATTTGCATATGTGTGACGGGACGATCTACAGCGTATATAACACCAGTCTGACCGCTTTAAAAGCTGAGCCGCAGTTCTGGCAATTCGCACGGCTGAACAGAAATTATCTGGTAAACGCCAAAAACGCCGTAGAATTTGATCGCAAACGCAATGTCATCTGGATGCAAGACGGGCAGAAGATAAAAGGTAAAAAGGATGCTATCATTGATATGTTGATGTTGGTCGCTGCGGAATGCTGGCATGATTACGGCGAAATCAACGAAGAAGACGTAGAAGCTTTACAAAAATGAAAAAGCCACCAGAGCATTTAATTTGCTCTGATGGCTTTTTCCTATGCTATAATTTTGTGATTTACTGAACAATCATGCAATCCGACAATACCAAATACTGTCCATCTGTGACGGTTACATAACTCTGTCCCTCAAAAATATGGTTGGCAACAATGTCGGCATCCGGAAGGCTGTTACCATAAATGCAGTAATAGCCGCTGTCGTCCGGAAGACTATTAAGGCGATATTCTCCGGCAGGAAGGTCAATACCAATCCGGAACATGCCAGATTTGCTGGTATCAATTTGATAGGTTATCCCATCAATCAGGCTCACCGGAACTGCAATTGCATCCGATATTTTGAAATACTGCCCATCGGAAATCGTTACAAAGGCATTATAGTCAAAAATGTGGTTGCCAATGATGGTATCACCGTTGCTGTCTGCATTTACGCTATAATAGCCGCTGTCGTCTGGATCAGCATAAAGGCAGTACTCGCCAGCTGGAATATCCGTGCCGACCTTATACATTCCCTCTTTGTAGGAAACTGACTGTACCGCTTCGGTTGCTGGCTCTGCTGGAGCAGCTGGAACTTCTGTGTCCGGAGTTGCTACAATGTCTGTGCACTGTGCCAATGCTTCCTGAAGCTTCTGCAAGTTTGTAACAGTGTCATTTCCGTCTACAGTATCAATTCCACGATAAACATATTTAATTGCTGTGAATGCATAGAAGCCTGCCTGCTCATAGCAAGTATTCGTGTTTTCGTAGTAATAATACAGCAGCTGGCTGTTATACATCGCATACTGCATGGTATCATTGTTGATAAAGAAATCGTTGTAGTTCCGGATGTTCTTCAATGCCTTCTGCAAATCTTCCGGCGTTGCTGTTGCAGCAGCCGCTTTCGCATCATTAGACAGTTTGTCAACCATCTCTGTGGTATTCGGCTGTGGTGCGTGTGTGGTTGTGGTTTCAGTGGTTTCAAAGGTAGTCGTCATGGGTGGCTCTGTTTTCTTTTTCGTAGCGACAGGCGGTGCAGTCGTAGCAATCGTTGTAGCTGCTACTGTTGTTACTTCTTCTGTGCTGCTCTGCTCTTCTACGGTTTTGTTGCCGCATCCAGAGATGCTAAACACACATAACAATGCTAATACCCCAGCGATTCCCGTTCCCTTTTTCATCGTTTCAATCTCCTTAAAATAAAATTACTATAAAATGAATCGTACCATATAAACTACTTTACCACTTTATTTGCGATTTTACAAGGGAATCATGCATATTGTAACTAAAATGTAATAAAAACTGGTGCAACAGCTAAATTTCATATTGCATATTTATTTGATACAGGTAAAAACAACCACAACAAATAGAAATATTATTTTCTCTTGAAACTGCTTACAACATATGATATAATAAAAATACCGCTTATTGCTGGTACAACAGGCGGCATTACCGATTCCAGACGGTTTCAGGAGCGGTGGACGTTGCTGTGGTCGATATTCTGTACCTTGTATCCCATCACCGACAGATTTATTTGCATATGCGTGACGGGACGATTTACAGCGTATATAATACCAGTCTAACCGCCTTAAAAGCTGAGCAGCAGTTTTGGCAGTTTGCTCGCTTGAATCGGAACTATCTGGTGAACGCCAAAAACGCCGTAGAATTTGACCGTACACACAATGTCATCTGGATGCAAGATGGACAGCGAATAAAAAGCAAAAAGAATGCTATCAGTGATATGCTGATGTTGGTTGTTGCGGAACACTGGCATGATTATGGCGAAATCAACGAAGAAGACGTAGAAAACCTACAAAAATGAAAAAATCCCACCGAAGCAGGTACATTAACCGCTTCGGTGGGATTTTTCTTGATTTTCATGCGAATGTATGGTATAATAAAAAAGCCGTCTAAGTTGGATTTCTTACCAGTTTAGACGGCTTTTTTATAACTTACCACGACACAAATACGACATTTAACCCCATTTATTTCCGTTTATATCAAATCTCGACAAAAAGAAAACGTGCAGAAAATCGGCATTTTTGCCGTATTTCCTACACGTTTGGTGGTGGAGGCGACGAGAGTCGAACTCGTGTCCGAAAACCGATTCCTGCAACTTTCTACGAGCGTAGTTTATCTTTTCAAATTCCGGACAAAAGCCGCCGATAAACAGGCTGCAACTGTCCGTAGTTCAAATGCCATTCAACGGTGTGAACAGGCCGAAGAATCGTTCACCACTGCGTTATGCCGCAGCACAGGTCGTGGTACTCCTGTGGGCGACAGTAGCTGACTTAGGCAGCTACCTGTAAGCTTCTGTTGAAGCTTACAGAGATATTTCTTTTAGCGTTTAATTTAAAACGTGCTTCGTTTTAAAGAGACGATGCCAACTCTGCTCGCTTATTCCACTGCACAGTCCCCGTCGAAACCTTTACGCCCCCATTCTATAGAAACAGGTTTTCCCTGATTTCATCGGTATTGTGATTTCATTGTGCGGTCAATCTGTCGCTTTGCTGCCTGCTCTGCTGCGGACTGCCGCTTATCATACAACTTTTTCCCTTTGCAGAGTCCAATCTGTACTTTTACATTCGACCCGCTCCAATGCAAATTCAATGGAATCAAGGTCAGACCGTCTTGTTTGATTTTTCCGAACAGCCGCAAAATTTCTCGCTTATGCATGAGCAATTGCCGCTCCCGTCTGGGATCGGTACGGGCTAAACCGTCTTTCTCATAGGGAGAAATATGCATACCCTTTAACAACAGTGTTCCATCTTTAATATCACACCAGCTGTCTTTCAAGTTAACATTGCCCTGCCGAATGGATTTCACTTCATTTCCCTGCAAAGCAATGCCTGCTTCAAAATCTTCCAATACAAAATAAGAGTGCCGAACAGCACGGTTATCTGCAATTTGTTTGGAACGTGTTTGTTTCTGTGCCATATCAAGCCCTCCTCTTTCTTCTTTGGATTCTTTTTTATTATAACATGATTTTTTTCATTTGTCAATACTTTTTTTACGATTTTATTCGACTTCCTTTTCTGATTTTTTCGTCAATTCTGCCAGTGCTGCATAGTGTCGAATCGTAAACGATTCTGGTGCAATTCGTTCCAGCAACTGTAAATGTTCTGTTTCCCACGCTGCAATTTTTTCCGGCAGCAATGACGCTCCAATACCACGACAAGCTTTCATGCGTCCGTTCCAACTTTCCCGTGTAAATGGTACATCCAAATCACACTCCATTTGGTGCGTAACGGTAAAATCATCAAGCCATTCCTCTGCAATTGCAATCGGATGCTTTCGCTCCCCTGCTCCGCTCCAGTTCGGATTGTATTGTAAAACAGGCTCTTCGCTGGCGTATGCAACTGGGTCTTCATATGGCAGCCACTGCATGCAGAGCAACAGCACCTTTCCACCCGATTTCAATACCCGTGCAAACGCTGGAGCTGTTTTTGCAACATCGAAATACCAATAACATTGACACGCTGTAATCCAGTCAAATGGCTTTGCAAATGTTGGCAGCGTTTCCGCTGTGGAAACCAAATAAGCAATCTCCATGCCTTGCGAAAGCTGCTTTGCCTGTGCAATTTGATTCGGTGCAATATCACAGCCCGTCCAATATGCACCGGCAGCATATAAATTTCGTGGCAGAACACCCGTTCCCGTTCCGACATCCAAAACCCGTTGCCCAGCTGTACCGCAGCCTCGATTCAAAATCATTTCATAGAACTGGGGCGGATAGATGTCCCGAAAACGGGCATAATCCGCAGAAGTTTTTCCCCAGTCAAACTTGTTTCCATGGTCAATGTTTTGATTTTGCATTGTCAATGTCTCCTTCCCTTTCAAATAAAAGTAGATGCATCTGCCTCTATTATAATAAATATAATAAAAATGAGTTCCCTTGTCAAGAAAATTCATTTCCTATGAAAAAACCAGCAGGAAAGCACTTCTCTCCTGCTGGTTTTCTCTAATTTTCTATTATGGTTTCTCTTTACGACTCGGATTTTGATGGAATCGTTACATCCATGTTCTTTGGCAGTGCCAAATTCAAAAGAATCGCAACCAAAAAGACGACTGCAACGCAGCTCTGTGCAAATACATTTTGTACCATCTGCGGAAAAACCCGGAATAAATCTGCACATTGTGTGAATCCCAGACCAATGCTCAGGGACAACGCTGCAATGGTAATATTTCGCTGCGAGAATCCACACTTGCTAATCATCTGCAAGCCGCTGACAACAATAGTTCCAAACATCATAATGGTACAGCCACCCAGTACAGCATCTGGCAGCGTTGCCAGCAATGCTCCGAAAAACGGGAAAATGCCTGCTAAAATCATAATGCCTGCTCCAGTCGCAATGGTAAACCGATTGACGACTTTTGTCATGGCAACCAATCCGACATTCTGGCTAAATGAAGTAATTGGCAGGCAGCCAAACACGGAAGACAATGCACTGACAAAACCATCACAGGCAATCGAACCGGAGGTTTCTTCTTTGGTGACATCCCGATTTAAACCGGAGGCTGCCAGAGCGGAAGTATCTCCGATGGTTTCTGTTGCGGAAACGAGAAAAATCAATGTAACAGAAAGAATCGCATCCGGATGAAATTCCATTTTAAATGGGAGCAGGTGCGGAACAGCAAAAATACTGGTGTCTTTCAAGGCGGAGAAATCCACTGCCCCCATTGCAATTGCCAACAGATACCCGACTACCAAACCAAACAAAACGGAAAGCTGCTTCCAATAGGACTTCGCAAAGATATGGAACAAAATGCAGCAAAGCAAGGTTACACTGCCTAAAATCCAGTTCTGGACAGAGCCAAAATCTTCACTGCCGCTGCCGCCGCCGAAAGAGTTTGCCCCTACCGACAACAACGAAAATCCAATGGCAGTGACAACACTGGCGGACACGATCGGAGCAATCAGTTTCAGCCAGTACTTTGCAAACAAACCTAAAATGCCCTCTATGATACCGCCAATGAGAACCGCTCCCATAATTGCTCCATAGCCGTATTGTGTCCCGACAAAGCAGAGAATGGAAACGAATGTAAAGCTAATGCCCATGACGATCGGCAAGCCCGAACCAATCTTATGAAAAATCGGAAACAGCTGCACGAGTGTTCCGATTCCGGCAATCAACATTGCACTTTGAATCAGCATTGCTGTATTTTGGTCGCTCAGTCCGCAGGCGTTGGCAACAATGAGAATCGGGGCAATGTTGGCAACAAACATTGCCAGAATGTGTTGCAGCCCGAATGGAATTGCTTTTACAATCGGAACAGTACCATTTAATTGATAGATGTTTTCTACTGTTCCCTTTTGATGTTCTGTTTTCTGTTTCATTTTGCGGTCGCTGCCTCCCCTGTTTCCTGCGAACGGAACTGAATTTTTCCGGTTGCAGCATCCATTGCATCCACAATGGCAAGCGATTCCAGCTGATAGCCCAGATTCCGGATGATTTTTCCGCCCTGCTGGAAGCCCTTTTCAATCGCAATGCCAATGCCCTCTACGGTTGCTCCTGCCTGCTGTACAATGGAAATCAAGCCCTGCAAGGCACAACCATTTGCAAGGAAGTCGTCAATAATCAAAACCCGGTCTTCCGGATGCAGGAACTTCTTGGACACAATCACCTGATTCTTGCACTTATGTGTAAACGATTCCACCTCTGCCACATAAACAGCACCGTCAATGTTGACACTCTTGGACTTCTTCGCAAATACCACTGGTACGCCGAAACATCCTGCAACAATGCAGGCAATGCCGATGCCGGATGCTTCAATGGTCAGAATCTTGTTGATTTGCTTTCCGGCAAACCGTTTCTGGAACTCCTCCCCCATCTGCCGAAACAACGCTACATCCATCTGGTGATTCAAGAAGCTGTCTACTTTTAAGATGTTTCCCTCTTTGACAATGCCGTCTTTCTGAATGCGTTCCTCTAAAAAGTTCATGTTTTTCTGTCCTTCCCAACATACAAATTTTGTCCAAAACTGGTAGTCGCTTGTACGTTTTTGATTTTTTTCGTATTATACCATATTTTTATGGTTCATACAAGTTCTTTTTGTAAAATGGGACGAAACAGTCTACAACATCCAGCAGGAACAAAAAAAGAACCGATTCCTGTAAATTTTATTTGAACGGACAGCCGTCTGTCTGGGATGAATTGTATAATAGGGATAGAAATTGCAAATGACGCATTCTTGCAACGCAAAAACTAGGATGTATCATCAGAAAGGAGGAAGTGTTATGGCAAAGGGATGCTTTCGGAGAACCGACCGTGTCTGTGCTCTGTGCCGACACTGGAACGGAGCAATGGGCAGCACTACCATTCAACCGATGTTGGGCGGACGGTTTCAGGTGGAGATGAAGGAAAAAGAAACTTGCTACCAGAGAACCGGACAGACGCAGGCAACATTTGTATGTTCCAAATTTGAGCCGAGATATTAAGAGATGGCTGGGGAATTGGGGCAATGATTCCATGTAAAAATAAAAAATGAAAAGGAGCGTTATTCGATGTCAATGTTTGATGTTTTGTTGGATGTTTTGGGGGCTGTTGGTGATATTGTTGCAGCCGGCGGAAAATGTACAAAGGAAGATTCAAAGCTTCAGGGTACAGAATATGAACAGTTAGGCTCAGACTTGGAACGGTCTGGAAACGATTTCGCTAACAACATGAGAAAGTTAAAGCGTACGTTCGGCGATGATGATGATGAATATGACGATTGAGTTTTCGAAAAAGTATTTTTTAACAGAAAGGGTTTTATCAAATGGAACCAAGTATTATACACCTGGTGCGAAATGCCCACTTTGTGGTTATGTGTTCAGACAACCACGCACGTCTTTTACACCCAAAAATAACAACAACGATTAATATAATTGCTGCTCTCATTTGAATATCCCCTGCCGGCTCATTGTGATTCCCATCCGGCAGGAATTTTTTTAAGTTGGTCATAGTATGCAATCAGAGCATCTTCCTGTTTTTCCATGAAGAATGCCTGCTTTGCTGGGTTCAGAAACAGAGCTTTCCGCCTCGGTGGTAGAAACAACCGTGGTTTTCGCCGTGGAAGTGGAACTTTCCTCGCTATCTCCGCAACCTGTAAAAATAGATGCTGCCATTGCCAGAGAGGCAGCCACACAGAGCCATTTTTTGAAATTCATACAATCTCTCTCCTTCTCTGTTACAACAACTGCACCGACTACCACAACAACTTATGCAAAAAAATCAGCCGGTATTGATGTTACATGGGACGATATTGTGAACAAGTAAACCTTTGAGGCAGTATAAATGGAAAAAGCAGGTAGAGGACTTCCCTATCTGCTTTTTTCTTTTAGGTTTCTGAATTTTTTATGAAAAACAGAAAAGAGGGATATATGTACATACATCCCTCTTTTTGGTGCCGCTGACCGGACTTGAACCGGTACGGATTTTACTCCGAGGGATTTTAAGTTTGTAAATCGTTGAAGTGCTTTGATCTCTTTTGTGGTCTTTCATTCCCTTTTTTGCCCGATTTTTCGAGCTTTTTAAGCATCAAAAGTTGAAAAGCACCGAATCACATCAGCTTTCAAAAATCATAAAAAACCATGTTTTTTGGTAGAATTTCGGTAGATTTGTGGTAGACAAAAAACCGATAACATGACTTGGTAGACCTATGGTAGACACACGAAATAAATTTAGTCCTCTGCGAAAAATGCCGATTCAGGTAGAAAAAATCGGCACAGGGGATAGGAAATGTCTCGTGTATTTACCACACAAGAAAATGATAATCTATTGTTACTAATAAAGCGGATCTGTGCTTTTGACCTCTAAAATTCAATCAAAAAAGCAATCATTCAGCGGACGATGTTCCATATAATTGGAGCGTTGTCCGCTATTTTTATGCCTGAAAATCGAATATCACGTCTGCTGTTTTAGTTATGCGTAATGAAAAATAGGAGGTTTTTTATGTCTGAACGCCAGATCATCACGATCAGCGAT
>ERZ832317.5650-NODE-5650-length-11061-cov-3.497274_pt1 | contig 11061 bp, 6 predicted proteins | sample MGYA00519695_ERZ832317 | MGnify/ENA primary metagenome ERZ832317 (study PRJEB31850, sample SAMEA3708726) | human gut metagenome | biome: human gut; feature: human-associated habitat; material: faeces | place: China | collected 2014 ...
CCAAAGGGAACGGAAAAAGGAGAACGCTTATGAAAAAGACATTTGGAAAAATACTTGGGGCTTTCTTATGCTTAGGAATGGTGCTTGGACTTATGCCAAGTCAGGCATTGCAGGTAAAGGCAGCCGGTGAACACAAACACTGTGTATGTGGAGCAACGCATAAAGATGTTGGCGACCATACGTCGGAAACAGAAATCACATTTGAGGCATGGACAAAAACGAATAGCCTGCCGGATACAGCGGGGAATTACTATCTGGAAAATGATGTCGTACTTAATGTGCCGACAGATGCGGAGGAAATGTATCGTGGCTGGCAAGTGCCTGATGGTGTAGTACTTTGTTTAAACGGTCATAGTATTACAGCGACAGGTAGGAATCTGAGTAATGATATTTTCGTAACGAGTAATACTACATTTACAATGACGGATTGTCAGAATACAGGCAGGGTTACGCATGCTAAGAATGCGGATGGAATAACATATACAGGTAGTGCTATAAATGTCAGCGGGGGAACCTTCAATATGTATGGAGGATCAATTACTGGAAACGATGCTACAAGTAATAATCCATCTGATGGTAGAAATTGTGGTGGTGGCGTGTATTTATCTGGAACCTTTAAGATGTATGGTGGCTCGATTACCAATAACCATTCGGCTAGTGATGGTGGTGGCGTGTATATACCGAAACAGTGGGACTGTTATTTTTATATGTATGGCGGAAATATCACAGATAATACTACGGGAAAAGAAGGCGGTGGAGTGTATGCTGTTAGTGATATGACAGTGTCAGGTAATGCCAACATCACTGGTAATAAAAAGACAGATGGTAGTGTAAGTAATGTTGGCCTATATACAACCAATAGTGGTAAGACCAAGACCATTAAAATTGATGGAAATATGAATGGTACGATTGGTGTGTACACGGATAGAGTGGTGCCAACTGCTGAAAATCCGGTTGTTGTTGTTCAAGGAGCAACTGCAAATAAGGACTATAGTAACTTTATTACCAGTGATAGCGCTAACTATAAGATTATGCACGATAGTAGTGATCCTACGAAACTGGTGTTAACAGGGAAGGACGCAACAGAACCGACACCTACGGAACATACACATTGTGTCTGCGGTACGAATAACTTAAGTACGAAGGGTCACAGATGTAATAAGAATCAGGTATGGACGGGTATTGATGATTTATCGGAAATTACATCAGGTGGATATTATTACTTAAAACAGGATGTGACAATCACATCTACGAATACATACAGTAGTGTATATACAAGCGGAAATCAGTTATGTGGATTGAAAATATCAGGCGATGTTGCACTCTGTTTGAATGGTCATAGTATTATCATGCAAAATCCAGAAGGAGTAACAGATGATGTGGATGCTGTTATGGTTGAGGGACATTTCGTGCTGACAGATTGTCAAGGTACGGGAACGATTAAGCATGCAAAGAATTTATCAGGAGAAACATACCAAGGAAAAGGTGTAAAAGTACAGGGTGGTACATTTGATATGTATGCCGGTACTATTACAGGCAATACATCAGAATATGATACGGGCGGAAGCGGTGTCAGTGTAGAAGGAGTGAAAGAAGCGGGCAAATCCAGCATATTTCATATGTATGGTGGAACAATCAGCGGAAATATAGCCAAAAATGGCGGTGGTGTTGAAGTTACCCGTAGTGTTTATAATGGACCGTCAGAATTTCATATGTATGGAGGAACAATTACAGGTAATACCGCAGATAGTACATGGTCTAGTTATGGTAATGGCGGCGGAGTATATGTCAGCTGGACAGCAAAGTTTTTCATGAATGGTGGTAAAATATGTGGAAATACGGCAACTTATCAAGGCGGAGGGGTATATGGATCCGCATTAGCAAGAGCTAGTGCATATGATACCGGTGGAGCAGCAGAACTAAATGTTTCCGGTAGTGCCACAGTTATAGACAATAAGGCTGGCGGAAAGAATAACAATGTATACATGACAAGTTCTACACAAAAAAGTGGTTATGAAACGTTATATGTGAAACTAGATATATCAGATCCATTCAGTGGCATCATAGGAGTATCGACAAAAGACAAACCTGTGGCTGGAAAACCTGTTGTTGCTGCAGCAAGTGCAACACCTGGTGTAGATTACAGCAAGCATATTGTCAGTGATGATACGCAATACAAGATACGCCATGTAGGGTATATGCTTATGCTGACAACAGCCGATGAACCAAATCATCAGCATACATGGGATGAAGGAAAAATAACAAAACAGCCGACAACAAGTGAGGAAGGTGTGAAGACATTTACTTGTACGGGATGTGGAGCAACCAAAACTGAGCCAATCGACAAATTGGTTTCAAACACCTATAAAATAATCGATGGAGCCAATGGGAAACATACCATTGGTAAGGATGGTACATTGACCTTCCGTTCTAATGCTCCATTCAGTGAATTTGTAGCTGTATTGGTCGATGGTGTGAAAGTGGATCGATCCAATTATGATGTGTCGGAAGGTAGTACGATTGTACGGCTGAAACAGTCTTTCCTTGACACGTTATCCAAGGGAAGTCACACGATTGCTATTCAGTCAATCGGTGGAACAGCAGCAACAAACTTCTCAGTCACAGCATCTTCTAATAGTGGAAATACTGGATCTGCCACAACACCAACACCTTCTGCTCCGACAGCAGGCATTACAAATGTCCAGCCAAACGGTGGAACGCAGGCGGCATCAAATACCAATAATCAGGCAGCACCGAAAACAACAGTAAATGCCAAAGCACCGGTAACCGGAGAAACTTCACCGGTATCATGTGTGGTACTTGCCCTTATTATTGTTGGTGGATTTGCACTTTTGATTGCAGAACTTCGCAGAAGTCGACAGATGCAAAAGAAGCACTAAAATTGTTGATAAAAAGTAAATAAGATATTAAAATCTGGGACGTTCCTTTTGCCACAAGGAGCGTCCCTTTTGTCATAAGGAGTGTCCCTTTGGCTTATAAAAAAGTAATTTTGTAATAAATACAGACATATGTGGCATAAACGACGCATAGTAATTATGTATGAAATTAATGGACATAATTTGTGCAATATGACATTTTTACACAATCGTGGCATTATGTGTCGAAAAAGCGCATAGATTATGATAAACTTTAAATAATCTTTTTATAAACTTCTTATAAAGGGCTATGCATAAGTAAAGTAAGGGAGACAGCAAATGAATACAGACAAGATTGATGCCAAGATCCTTGCCGTTGCCGGTAAGGGTGGCGTTGGTAAGACCTCGCTTGCAGCAGTTATGGTCAAACTCTTGGTGGCAGCCTATCCGGATAAGCGGATCCTTGCCATTGATGCAGACCCGGCTGTTGGCTTGTCTACCGCCTTGGGTGTGGACGTGAAACTCACGGTAGACGATATCCGCAAAGAGGTGGTTGCAAACGCAGAGGACGGCAACGCTAAGGCGGCAATTGAATTATTAGGAGAAGCCAGATACCGTATTTTCGACGCGCTCGTCGAGATGGATGGCTTTTCTTTTATTGCTATCGGAAGACCGGAGGCAGCAGGCTGCTATTGCAAGATCAATAGTTACCTGAAAGAAGTTATTGGTCTTTTGGCAGAGAATTATGATTATATCGTGATCGACGGCGAGGCGGGGATCGAGCAGATCAACCGTCGTGTCATGGAAAAGGTGACACACCTCATGCTGATCACAGACTCTTCCAAGAAGGGGACACAGGTCGTAAAGACCATCAAGCAGGTAGCAGACGAACTCGTTATGTACGACAAGGTCGGCGTGATCGCAAACCGCCTTCCGAATTTAGACGTCAAACAGTACATGGACGTGGGCGATATCCCGGTACTTTCCTACATATTATCGGATGCCTCTTTGGCAGAGTTCGATCTCAAGGGAGAGAGCGTATTTTATTTGGATGATGATGCGGCAATCGTCAGGGGAGCCAAGGAAGCTCTGATCGGTATAGGAATCTTAGAAGCGTAAAGGAGGGCAAGCGTGAAAGACTTAAAGCACTTATATTATTTTGAAAAGTTATTGGAAGATGCCAATAACGAACTTGTGCGTCAGGCACAGGACGAGGGTCTTAAGTGTATCGCAACGACTTGCGAGAATGTACCGGAACCACTCTTAAATCTTCCGGGCACATTTTCGGTAAGACTTCGTGCACCGCGTACAGGCTCTATGGAGATGGCTACTTACTACATGACAAGTTTCTTGTGCGAGTACAGTAGAGCACTTTTGGAGAGAGCCATTGAGGGCGGCTACAACTTCGTAGATGGTATCGTGACACCGGACGGCTGTACCATGATGAATCGTTGCGTAGAGAACATGGAACTGCTTAAGACCATGGGTCAGGGCAAGGACGGATTTTTCTGGGAATACATGGAGATTCCACAGAAAAACGATGACAATGCGCTGGAAATGTATACCTTACAGTGCCGCAACCATATCTTAAAGCCTCTGGCAGAAAAATATGGTATCGACACATCCGATGAGGCGATCCGTGCAGCAGTAGATCAGCATAATGAAGTATGCCGTCTGATCCGTCAGATCGGAGACTTCCGTAAGGAAGCCAATCCGCGCGTGACAGGCTATGAGTTCCACATCCTTACCATGGCAAGTTACGTGGCACCAAAGCATCTGATCCTAGACAAACTCCGCGAGACCTTGGAGGAGATCAAGACCAGGGAGCCGGATGCGGCTGACAAGTACCGTGCTCGTGTTGTTTTTGTCGGCTCTGAGGTGGATGATGTTGATGTCATCAAACTGGTAGAAGAATCCGGCGCTTATGTATGTGCAGACCGTTTCTGCTACGGATCTTTGCCGGGACGTGATGAGATCATCCTAAATGACGAGGAAGACGTGGTAAAACAGATCTGCCGTCAGGTGCAGGGCAGAGCACAGTGCCCGCGTTATTGGGATATGGCAAAGATGACTGGCAGACGTGATTACGTTGCAGATCTTGCCAAGGAATACGGCGCAGACGGTATTATCTACGAACAGATGAAGTTCTGTGATCCATGGGCTTATGAGCGTATGATCGGTACGATCGTGCTCCGTGATGAGCACGGCTATCCGGTACTTGCTGTGGATCGTCCGTATTCCATTGGCTCTTCCGGTCAGATGCGCACACGTGTGCAGGCATTCGTAGAGAGCATTGAGATCAAGAAGATTCAAGGAGGTAAGAAATAATGGCAAAAGAAGTAGGCGCAGAAGCGCTGGGTAGATTTTTTACCGATGGAAAAGTACGAAGCAGACGTGAGTGGCGTGGATTCAAAGATACCTTTTATGATTACACACGTTGGCTTTATATTATGAAGCAGTTGGCAGGCTTTATCATCAAACCTAGAAATATCAAAGCCATGTTCCGTTACCGCTGGATGGCAAACTATCTGGCAGTACCGATGATGGTAGATAAGCATACACAGGGACTGCGTGGACCATACCTTCGTATGTGCCATTTAGAGCAGGATCTGGTCGTTTATGACGTAGCAAAACTTCTCGACAATCTTTTCCGTGGCGACCGCCGCATCGGCAATGATGAGGAGTTTTCCAAGAAGGTCGTTTTGGTAGATGAGAACGAAATGACAGCCGTTATGATGGGATTTCCTACCTTGAAGGGACTTTCCCGTGAGACGCCGTCCACCTATGTATCCGTTCTTCTGAACCAAACAGCAGCCCTTCATTATATTGATGTGGCACAGGAATACGGACTTGCCGGTGATGTTTGTCCGATGCCGGAGGCAGAACTTGGCGTTTCCATTGATGACGATGCACCGATCCTTGGTGCCTGCGCCGTACAGTGTAATACGACCTGTGACGGTTCCCTTATGAGTAACGGTGGTATTGCTAAGCGTCTGGAATTAGAAGACGGTATCCCGATCTTCCAGTTGGCAGCCCCGATGCGCCACAGAGAGGACGACGTACAGGATTACGCTGCACAGGAGATCAAGAATTGTATCGCCTTTATCGAAGAAAAGACAGGCGAGAAATGGGATTGGTCTTACTACTTTGAGTGTGCAAAGCGTGTCAATGAGTCTACCAGACACCGTATGGAGTGGCTGGACATGAACAAGACCGCTTATCCACAGGTCTTTGGTTCCAACCTTGCGCTTTATACAGAGACCAACTACATGGCTATCTGTGGTAAGGTACCGGAGTTCGTCAATGTAGACCGCAAACTGACCGCACTTGCCAATCAGGCATACAAAGACAAGATGATGATGGCAAAAGAATATCGTCACCGTGCGATCGTATGGGGCGTACAGTCGCATTTTTACATGGACTTTTTGCTTTGGATATTAAACTGCTGGGGTATTGTTCCACTGACCGATATGCTTTCTATGGTAAATACCGAGATGATCGCAGAGGAAGATACACCACAGAACCGTGAAAAAGCATATTACGATATGGCATGGCTGACAGAAAACATGATCATGAGAAACCGTACTCATGGTGGTTACAAGGTACTTCTCGATGAACTCTGGGAGTACTGTGAGGAGTTCAATGCCGATATGGTCATTCTCTGGGAACATATGGCATGTAAGGCACTCAATGGCATGCATGGTCAGTTCGAGGAAAAGGCAAGAGAAAAAGGTATTCATCTGATCTGGGTAACCCACGATCTGTTCGATCCTCGTATCGTATCCCGCCAGGGTGTTCGTGATCAGGTCAATCGTTATATGAGAACTGTATTTAAGGAAGAACCACTGGATCCGTCGCTGGAAGTATTGCACGACGAGCATTCATGGTAAAAAGGAGGAACAAGATGAAATATTATGGCGGATGTGATTCCGGATCAACTTATACAAAATGTGTCATCATCGATGAGACAGGAAAGATGGTAGCAGATGTAACACTACGCAGCCGTATCAATGCGGTACTTTCCTGTGAAGAATCCATTGAAAAGGCAGTTGCCCAGGTGCCGGACTTAAAGTCAGCAGATGATCTGGCTTATCTGGTAGGTACCGGATACGGACGTAACAAGGTACCTTCCGCAGACGAGAATATCTCAGAAATCTCCTGTCATGCCATGGGCGTGCATGTAGCAGACCCAAATGTCAAGGCAATCATCGATATCGGCGGACAGGATGTCAAGGGTATTGCCATTGATGCTGACGGAACCGTTTTAAACTTTGCCATGAATGACAAGTGTGCAGCCGGAACCGGACGTTTCTTTGAGGCAATGGCAAAGGCATTTGAAATGGATCTGTCTGAGTTTTCCAAGTTATCTTTGAAGGCAAAGAATGTGATCCCGATCACGGCACAGTGTACCGTATTTGCAGAGTCAGAGGTTATCTCTTTGGTAGGAGAGGGCAAGCCGATGGATGAGATCGCAGCAGGTATCGAGTTATCCGTTGCAAAGCGCTGCTTCGTTATGTCAAAGAAGGCAGGTGCTGTAGATTCCATCACTTTGACCGGTGGATGTGCCAAGAACGACGGCTTGAAGGAAGCCATCGAAAAGGTATTGAATTTGAAAGTCATCGATCTTCCGATCGACCCACAGTTGATGGGAGCACTTGGTGCGGCAGAGTTTGCACGTCAAAAGGGAATGGCTAAGGAAGGAGCGGTTTAATATGGCAACATTTCTTCATGTACTTTTGATCATTGCGATCGTTTTGGTTTGCCTCTTTGTTTTGAGTTTTATCGTATATTTCTTTAACTTGGATATGAAACTTACGGCAGCGATCGAACCGTTGATGTTAAAGCACTACGATAAGATAGAAAGAGACACACATCTATGAGACTTTATGATGAGATTATCAATGACATTCTGACTGACCTTTCAGGTCAGGATGTCGTGAAACTTCCGGTCGGTGACGCTGCAGATCCGATCAGCAGAGACTGGCAGGATGCCGGAAAAGCAATGATGATCTTACAGGCAGATATGGCATATGAACTGGGCGGGCATAATCTTCCTGCCGTGGGCAATACCTTAGTGACGACGGAGACAGATCTGGTAGGAGAGGATGAGATCATCCTCATAGGAAAAGATCTGCCACAGATCACAGAGGATACCCCATATGCAAGGATCGCCCTGGTACGTGTTGCCGAGGATAGTATTGGAACGGGAGACAAGTTATACAATACCATCCAGAACATCGGCTACTTCCGTTACCACATCTACCCTAAGGGATTTATGCTTCGCGTTTCATCTTCCAATGACAGGGAGAGCGTGCGCGTGGCGGCAGATGCACTGGAACAGGGGCTGAATTTTACAGCGATCGGTAATGCCATGCAAAAGGCACTCCACCTGCACAAGGAAGTCGAGGCAGTAAAGATCATCTTTATCACAGATCCGGGTGCTGATTACGCCGGTCTGCAGGAAGGGCTCAAAAAGACCAAGCAGATCACGGCGACCATCGATCATATGTTAAAAGATGTCAATATGGATTGTGGTTCCTGTGGCTTACAGGAGATCTGCGACGAGGTTGAGGGCCTGCGGGAAATGCATTTTGGCATGAGCGAAGAACATACATAAGTAATTACAAGAGAATGTTTAGCACCGCATCGGTGCAGACAATAGAAACAAGCAATAAGAAATGAGAAAAGGAGAGTATAGACATGGACATGAATAAGTACAATGAGTGGCCTGCGAATCACAAAGGCGACAAGAATCCAAGTCCAAAGATCATCGCTTTAGGAAAGCGAATCACAGATGTTGCCGGTCATATGATCGGTGGCGTTACCGCAGAGGATCCGGAATACTGGGGACTCGCAGAGATCATTACAGAGGAAATGGCAGAGGTAGGTCTTACCATGAAAAGACGTGTGCATTACACGTTTGATCAACTCTGTGAAATGAACAAAGACAAGGTAGCAGAAAAAGGGAAAGAAGGCTTCCAGAAGTTATTGGATGAAATGTCTTATATCGGACTTTTGGAGTATGATTACGGCTATCATTATGACCACAATGGCCGTACAGCACCACAGTCAGAAAGACGCTACACACTTCCGATGTTTGTACCTGGTTCTGCTGAACTTTTCAACATGGAAGAAATCCCGGGGGATGTCAAGGGCAATCCTAGATTGGAACAGCACCCGGATGTTGCTTCTTTCTTCGAGCGTATGACTTATATCCCATTGGATGGTATTACACAGATGGTACCTCCTGGTGGTGCAGGTGTCGGCATGCACGTTATCCCGGTAGAGAAAGCGATCTCTATGGAAAATGAGGCCATCGACATCGAGAAATTATCTTACTGGCTGTCTAAATACGAAGGCAAGATCGGTGTAGGACGTTGCTCCTGCCGTGCTTCCCGTAAGGCGATCGGTGAAGGTGTTGCAGATGATGATTACGGCTGGTGTATCGGTGTCGGCGATTTCGCAGATTACTGCCGTGAGACCGGTAAGGGTCATGACATCACAAAAGAAGAAGCACTTGAGATCTTACAACGTGCTGAGGACAATGGTTTCGTACATCAGATCACCAATATCGATGGCGAGAACAAGATCTTTGGTATCTGTAACTGTAACGTAAATATCTGTAATGCACTCCGTACATCACAGTTATTCAATACACCAAATATGTCACGTTCCGCTTATGTGGCACACGTAGACAAGGACAAGTGTGTGGCTTGCGGACGCTGCGTAGAGTATTGCCCGGCAGGTGCAACCAGACTGGGACAGAAACTCTGCAAGGCAGACGGAACCGAAGTGACCTATCCAAAGCAGTTGCTTCCGGATAAGGTAAAATGGGGCAAGGAATACTATGACCCGGATTACAGAGACAACAACCGTATCAATTCCCACAAGACCGGTACTGCTCCATGTAAGACAGCATGTCCTGCGCATATCGCAGTACAGGGATACTTAAAGAAGGCAGCACAGGGTGAGTACACAGAGGCTCTGGCGCTGATCAAAAAGCAGAATCCATTCCCGGCTGTCTGCGGACGTATCTGTAACAGACGTTGTGAGGATGCTTGTACCAGAGGAACCATTGACGAACCGATCGCTATCGATGCAGTAAAGCGTTTCATCGCAGAGCGCGATCTGCATGCAGATACCAGATACGTTCCTCCGATCGTTGTTCCAGCCAGCATCCACAAGAACGGATGGGAAGAAAAGATCGCTATCATCGGTGGTGGACCAGCCGGACTTTCCTGCGCATTCTACTTGGCAGAGAGAGGCTACAAGCCAACCGTATTTGAGAAGAACGAGAATGCCGGCGGTATGCTTCGCTATGGTATTCCATCTTACAAGTTGGAAAAAGACGTCATCGAGGCTGAGATCGACATCATGCGCGAGATGGGCGTTGAGATCAAGACCGGCGTAGAAGTTGGTAAGGATATCTCCTTAGACGAACTTCGTGCACAGGGATACAAGGCATTCTATATTGCTATCGGATGCTCTGCAGGCCGTCGTCCTGGTGTACCGGGGGATGATGCAGAAGGCACCTTCACAGCAATCGATTACTTACAGGTAGCAAATTGCGGTGGCGCTGATTATAATGGCAGAGTCGTAGTTGTCGGTGGAGGTAATGTTGCAATTGATGCTTCTCGTGTTAGTGCTAGAAATGGTGCTTCTGAAGTGACACAGCTTTGCTTGGAGTCAGAGAAGGAAATGCCTGCATCTGATGAAGAAGTAAGAGAAGCAGGTGAAGATGGTGTTACCATCAAGTGTGGATGGGGACCAAAGGAGGTTCTCGTTACAGACGGAAAGGTATCCGGCATCATCTTCAAGAAGTGCGTATCTGTATTTGAAGAAGTAGACGGACGCAAGAAATTTGCTCCAAAATATGACGAAAGCGAGACCATCACGATCGACTGTGACCGCGTGATCTTTGCCGTAGGACAGCAGTCTGTATGGGGCGATCTCTTAAAGAGCGAAGATGTAGAATTCAGAGGACCGGCTCTGGTAGCAGACGGACTTACCTATCAGGTGCAGGGCGCACCGGATCTCTTTATCGGTGGTGATGTCATGACAGGACCGAAGTTCGCAATCGATGCGATCGCAGCAGGTCACTGGGCATCTGAATCCTTACATAGATATGTACAGAACGGTCATATGACGATCGGACGTAATAAGTGGGAATTCATCGAACTCAACA
>ERZ832317.5662-NODE-5662-length-11042-cov-3.039956_pt1 | contig 11042 bp, 9 predicted proteins | sample MGYA00519695_ERZ832317 | MGnify/ENA primary metagenome ERZ832317 (study PRJEB31850, sample SAMEA3708726) | human gut metagenome | biome: human gut; feature: human-associated habitat; material: faeces | place: China | collected 2014 ...
AAATACCCATCTGCATACTTCATAGGTCTCGTTGAATGCCTTCGGGTACGGATACTCCGGAGCCAGGCTGTAATCCACATCCACATGGATACTGTCCTCATCTTCAATGATCCTGATATCCCCTGTATCAATACCGATCAGAATATCTCCGTAAGGTGTGCCATATCGCGTCATATTCCTTTTGTTCTGTTCAAAGATCATATGGACATTGATAAACCCCTTTTTGGTCACCTCTACCTGGGAGCCCTTTATCTTGATCGTGTTTTTAACTGTTTCCGAAAAATCCTCCATCACCTCATCATAAATGATGTAATGACTGTCATTTCTCTTATAATACTCAGCCGGTGTAATGGTTTCCAGTGCCCTGGCATCCTCTTCAGCTGCTGCAAACTGCAGCCCCTTGAGCGCCAGCAAAACTTCTTTTTTCATATAAAAATTCCTCGTATAAAATATTTCAATAGCCTTCCACATTCAGCGTCTTGGCAGAAAGGATGCCATACTTGATGATGGAATTGGCAAACTGCTTGAACTTTTCGGAGGCATCACTGACGTAGAACTGATACTGGTTATCCCCCAGTGCCGGCCGCACCTTACGCAGCAGCTCCTCCCTCTGCAGCAGCTCCTTCAGCTCCCGTGCGGTCTCATAAGCAGGATTTACAAGTGTAACCTTATCCCCGACAAATCGCTGGATCGGATTGATCAACAGTGGGTAATGTGTACATCCAAGGATCAGAGAATCAATATCATATTGCTTAAATTCTCTTAAATATCTAGATACCATATCTTCTGTAATGCGATCATCAATCAATCCCTCTTCTACCAGAGGGACAAATAATGGACATGCTTTTGTAACGACAGTCACAGATGGATCTAGTTTCCTTAAATATTGGCCATACTGTCCACTCTTGATCGTTGCATTTGTCCCAATGATCCCGATATTCTTGTTCTTCGTCGCATTCATTGCTGCGATCGCACCTGGCTGTACCATACCGATGATCGGCACATTATAAAGTTCCTGTAAATCAGCTAAGGCGAGCGCACTCGCTGTATTACAGGCGATGACCACTGCTTTAACACCCTTGCTCAACAGAAAATTGACAATCTGTCTGGAATAGCGCACGATCGTATCCTTAGACTTCGTTCCATAAGGTACACGTGCGGTATCCCCAAAATATATCATACTTTCTTCCGGGAGCTGGCGCATGATCTCTCTTGCAACAGTGAGTCCGCCAACTCCAGAATCAAACACCCCGATTGGTGCATTCATATCAAATTCCTCCTAACGATATCTTGTCATTGCCTGATCGATCAATGTATCAAGTAACTCAGGAATGTCAAGTCCGCATGCTTTCCATAACATTGGATACATACTGATCGATGTGAATCCTGGCAATGTGTTGATCTCGTTAAATACAACTCTTCCTGATTCTTCTAAAAAGAAGTCAACTCTTGATAATCCAAATCCGTCAACAGCTCTAAAGATCGCTTCTGCATCTTCTTTGATCTTGCGTTTAGATTCTTCTGGCATCTCTGGATCAACAACCGTTTTAGACTCTGCATTGTTGTATTTTGCATCAAAATCATAGAACGCGGCTTCTTCGGCTGCAAGGATCTCTCCAACACATGTACTCTTCACCTGTGTTCTGTCACCTAACACCGCACATTCCACTTCTCTTCCGACAATTGTTTCCTCACAAAGGATATTACGGTCATGTTTCACTGCTTCGTATAATGCCGCTTCCAATTCTTTTCTATTCTCTGCTTTGGAAACTCCCTTAGAAGATCCTGCACAAGATGGTTTTACGAAGATTGGATATGGAATTTCCTTTTCCACACGATCCATGGCTTCTTCTAAATGTTCAAAATCGCTTTCTCTGACATGAACAAACTTTGCCTGATCAATTCCAATATGATCGACGATGATCTTTGTGTATACTTTATCCATTGAAACTGCTGATGCCAATACACCACATCCAACATATGGAATTTTAGACAATTCAAACAATCCCTGAACGGTTCCATCTTCACCATTCATCCCATGAAGAACTGGGAAGATCACATCAACTTTCTGAAGTTTATATGTACCTTCTGCAAGGATTACTAAAGAACGAGTTGTTGTATCAGGAGAAATAAATGCTTTCACTTCTCCTTCTCTCCAACTTCCATCTTCGATATCTTTAACACTATCTACTAATAACCATCTTCCTTCTTTTGTGATACCAACTAAGATCACATTATATTTTTCAGTGTCCATGTTCTTGATGACTGTTGTTGCTGACAAACATGAAACATCATGTTCAGAGGAATCTCCTCCAAAGATCACTACTACATTCTTTTTCATTGATTTAAACTCCTTTATCATCATAAAAAGTATTTCATCATTATCATTTGATTATAGCACAAATTTTTCAAAAATAAATCCTTCAAAATAAGGTTCATTCTCTTTATATGCTTTTTTGTCACGAAATGTCCATCCGTAAATTGGAATCTTGTAAAATCTGCGGCAGATCTTGAGTGGAAGACAGTCTTTATATTTATAGTGATAGGCTATGAAATCTGGTTTTGTAATAAAATTTGTCAATAAATTTTTCACAATAAAATAACCGATTTTGCGAATAAGCGTCCCTTCTTCTTTTTCTTTTAAAAACTGCTCACTTAACTGTCCACGGATCACTTCTGGACGGTTTTTCTTAAACCAATACAGAGCATACGGATGAAAACATTCCATACAATATAATCCTTTATATTGATCTAAAGCTTTTGCAACTTTCTTGCATAATTTACGGTTGCATGTTTCCATTTTTAATTCTACTAATAATGGTACTTTTCCATCAACTTCTCTTAAAACTTCCACAAACCTTGGAATTCTTTCTCTCGTTCCCATCAAACGATATCTGCATAATTCACGATAAGTAAGATCAGCGATTTTTTTATTTACTCCACATGTTCTCTTAAGATCATAGTCATGATGAACTACCATTACACCGTCTTTGGTCAGCTGAACATCTAATTCTATTCCATAGCCTGATCCCTTTGCTTTCTTGAAAGCTGCCATGGAATTTTCTGGAATTCCTTCTTCTCCATGAAGTCCTCTGTGTGCATAGTATTTTACATTTAATACCGGATGTTTTCTTTTCTTTCCCGGATCGATCATCTTGATGTATACAATAATTAAGACCAATATCCATAACAGGATCATTTCTCATCCCTCTTTTCTTCTGCCATCTGCGTTAATGTTTCGCGTTCATTTAACTGTGGATCTTCTAATACCTGATCTAACAGCCAGGATAAAATTTGACCGATTTCTTTTCCCTGTGGAACTCCCATATCCATCAAGTCTTTTCCATTGATCTTTAATTCTTTGATGGAAAGGCAGTTTTTCTCTTCGATGATTTCTTCGAATAATTTCTTTGTTTCTTGTAATACCTGTTCTTTCTTATCTCTCTGATAATCACTTTGTGCACTGATATCTGCTTTCTGGACCTCCATCAGTCTTGTAAACAACTCTGGGGTTAACTGGCTGACCCATCGTCTGACTGTTTTCTTATTAACTTCTTCTATTGAGGCAAATCTGCGGTCATGCCATCTGACAAGAGTCGTTACCTGCTTGATCGTCTGGTTGTCAAACTTTAATCTTCGGAGGATCTTCCTTGCCATCTCTTCTCCGATCACCGGATGCATTTTAAAATGATCTTTATCTGGACCTTCAACTCTCGCTGTTGGTTTTCCCACATCATGAAGCAGCATTGTCCACCGGTAAATATGTTCTGCTTCGATCTGTTTCATTGCTTCGATCGTATGGATTCCAACATTGTATTTGTGATGCGGATTATTCTGCGGTGTTTCCATCATAATATCAAATTCTGGAAAAATGATCTTCGTCACACCTAGTTTATATGCATTGACCAATACTTCTGGATGTGCCGATGTGATCAGTTTTTCAAGCTCTACCTGAATTCGCTCAGCACTGATATCTTTTAGAAATTTTGCCTGATTTTTAATTGCTTCTTCGGTTTTTTCTTCGATTTGAAATCCTAATTGAGCCTGAAATCTTAAAGCTCTTAAAATTCTCAATGCATCTTCATCAAATCGTTTCTTTGCTTCCCCGACACAGCGGATCGTTTGATTTTTAAGGTCTGTCATACCATCATACATGTCAATGATCCCTTCACTGTCATTATATGCCATCGCATTGATCGTGAAATCTCTTCGTAACAGATCTTCTCTTAATGACTTTGTAAAATGCACTTCATTGGGACGTCTATGATCTTCGTATTTTCCATCGACACGATAGGTTGTTACTTCGTATGGTTCATGATTCATAAGAACCGTAACTGTTCCATGTTCGATTCCTGTATCTACCGTATGATCGAAGATTTCTTTAACTTCCTGAGGTGAAGCTGATGTTGTGATATCCCAGTCACCCGGAGTTCTTCCTAGTATGGAATCTCTGACGCAGCCCCCAACGATATATGCCTCAAATCCATGTTGTTCTAATGTCTGTATTACCTTTGCTGCCTGTGCGGGCATCTTAATCTTCATCCTATCACCTCTCCTTTTCTTTGTTCTTATATCTGCTTCTCATATTTATTTACTATTCTTACAAATGTATCTCGCAAACGGAAGAATTGCCGGAAATGTATCTTCATAATCCCCGGCAATTGTTATCATTATACTCTTAGTAAGCTTTTCCAAAGTAAACCATCTTCTTCGCAGGTTTTCCACAGTGAACACATACATCACTTAAATGTTCCTGCTCAAATGGCATACATCTTGTTGTAGCTGTTGTCTCGTCTTTGATCGCTTCTTCACATTCTGTTTCTCCACACCACATTGCTTTTACGAAACCATCCTGTTTCTCAATGTGGGCTTTGAATTCATCCCAGTTTCTAGCCTCTACTGTATGTTCTTCCAGATGTTTCTTTGCTCTCTCAAGCATATCGTTCTGCATCTGTTCTAATACTTCACCAAGTTTTGTCTCGATCTCATCTAAAGATACAATGATCTTCTCTCTTGTATCACGACGAACGATCACCGCCTGATTCTTCTCGATATCTTTTGGTCCGATCTCGATTCTTGTAGGAATTCCGCGTACTTCCTGTTCACTGAATTTCCATCCTGGGCTCTTATCAGAATCATCAACTTTTACTTTGTAAGAAGAAGCAAGTCTCTTTCTGATCTCTTCTGCTTTATCAAGCACTCCTTCTTTCTTCTGCATGATCGGTACGATCATTGTCTGTACTGGTGCGATTCTTGGTGGTAGTACAAGACCTGAATCATCTCCGTGAACCATGATGATCGCTCCGATGATACGTGTAGACATTCCCCATGATGTCTGATGTACATACTGAAGTTTATTATCTTTATCTGTATACTGAATATCAAATGCTTTCGCAAATCCATCACCAAAGTTATGGCTTGTTCCAGACTGTAATGCTTTTCCATCGTGCATTAATGCTTCAATCGTATATGTGGAATGTGCACCTGCGAATTTCTCTTTCTCTGTCTTCTGTCCTTTTACAACTGGAATTGCCAGGTACTGCTCACAGAAATCTGCATACATATTTAACATCTGTACCGTTCTTGCTTCAGCTTCTTCTTCTGTCGCATGTGCTGTATGTCCTTCCTGCCAGAAGAACTCTGAAGTTCTTAAAAATGGTCTTGTTGTTTTTTCCCAACGTACAACAGATACCCACTGATTATATAATTTAGGTAAATCTCTGTGAGACTGGATGATCTTTGAATAGAAATCACAGAATAATGTCTCAGATGTAGGTCTTACACAAAGACGTTCCTGTAATTCTTTATCTCCACCATGAGTTACCCATGCAACTTCTGGTGCAAATCCTTCGACATGGTCTTCTTCTTTCTTTAAAAGGCTTTCTGGAATAAACATTGGCATTGCAACATTCTCCACACCTGTTTCTTTAAATTTAGCGTCTAAAACTTTCTGGATATTCTCCCAGATCGCATATCCATTCGGACGTAAGATCATACATCCACGAACGCTTGAATAATCTGCTAATTCTGCTTTCTTAACAACATCTGTATACCACTGTGCAAAATCATCTTCCATCGCAGTGATCGCTTCTACTAATTTCTTATCTTTTGCCATTGCAAAATGTCTCCTTTTCTATGGTTATATACACAGTTTTTGTGTACAATGATACTAAGAATAATATTACTGTAAAATGTCGGATTTTTCAAGGGGTGACGTTTTATTTAACTACACAAAAAGGAGTTTTTTATGGCAAATGAAAACAAGATGGGGTATCTTCCCATCAAAAAGCTGATATTGCAGATGTCCCTTCCTCCGATGTGCTCCATGTTTCTGCAATATTCTTACAACCTTGTTGACAGCATGTTCGTGGCTAATATCAATGAAAATGCACTTGCGGCAGTTTCTCTTTCCTTCCCGATCACAACCCTTATGATCTCCCTGTCCATCTGGATCGGGGTCGGTATCAACGTTTTGATCGCAGGTTATCTTGGAGAGAAAGAGCAAGACCTTGCTGACTGTGCAACAACACTTGGATTGTTGGTAGCCTTGATCGTCGGTATCTGTATCAATATCCTTGCACTATTGATCATGAAACCGTACTTTTCAGCATTCACAAACAATCCAGCTATTTTTGACTATGCGATGCAGTATATGTCCGTCTGTGCTTTTATGCAGGTTCCAAACATGGTACATATCGCCATCCAAAAGGTCTTTCAGGGTACTGGAAATATGATCACTCCTATGTGGTTTCAGATCGCAGGAGTTATCTTTAACTTTGTTTTCGATCCATTACTGATCTTTGGAATCGGACCATTCCCTAAGATGGGAATCCGTGGTGCTGCACTGGCTACTGTCTTTGGATATGCTTTATCTATGGTGATTGCTTTTCTTCTGCTTGTTTTTACAAAACAGAAAGTTCGTATCAAGATCAAAGGATTCCATGTTGATTCTCATATGTTAACGAATCTGTTTTCCTATGGATTTCCTTCATTTGTTATGAATGCTCTTGGATCTTTTATGCTGACATTTACCAATCTGTTTTTAACAGCTTATTCAGATACTGTTGTTGCCTTTTTTGGCGCCTATTTCAAAGTACAACAGATGATCTTCATGACAGTAAATGGCTTGATCCAAGGATGTTTGCCTGTCATGAGATTCAACTACAGTGCCAAACAGCCAGAACGTTTAAAAGAAGCTTTTCATTTTGGCACACAGGCGGCAACTGTTATGATGATCGGTGGAACATGCCTGCTTCTGTTTTTACCAAAACAGATCTTGTTCCTGTTTGCAGCTTCTGAATCAATGATCAAAATCGGAGTTCCAGCCATGCGGATCCTGTCAATCGGTTTAGTTTTCTGTGGATTTTCTATTATGATCGCTACTTATCAGCAGGCAATTGAGAAGATCCAATCTAGTATGTTGATCCACATCTTACGGCAGGGAATTTTATTGGTGCCTTTGATGTGGCTGTTTAATCATATGTTTGGGATAAATGGGATTTGGATCTCATTTCCTGTAACAGAAATTTTAGTGTTTATTGTGGCTGTTTTATTACAAACTGTTATTCCAAAACCACAATAAAAATTATTATTTCTTGTATTAAAAAAACTCACTCCTGTGAAAATAAAAAAGGTAGCAGATTCCTTTTCCGACGAAATTGGAATCTGCTACCTTACATTTTATACTCTATCGCATTTTTAAATATTACAGTAAAGATTTATACAATCCAATAATATCCTCAACACTTGCATCCTTAGGGTTTCCAGGTGCACATGCATCTGCATAAGCAGATTCTGCTAAGAACTGGATATCTTCTTCTTTCACGATTTCTTTTAAGTCTGCTGGTATTCCGACATCTGCTGATAATTTTTTAACCGCATCAACGGCTGCTTTTCTGTATTCTTCCTGTGTCATATCTTCGACACCTTCTACACCCATTGCTTTTGCGATATATTTGTATTTATCTCCTGTTGCATCTGCATTGTATTCCATAACTGTTGGAAGTAAGATCGCATTCGCTACTCCATGAGGTGTATCATAAACTGCACCTAATGCATGAGCCATAGAATGTACGATTCCAAGTCCTACATTTGAGAATCCCATTCCTGCAATGTACTGTCCCATTGCCATTCCTTCTCTTCCTTCTGGTGTATTCTCAACAGCTCCTCTTAAGCTGTCAGAGATCAGTTCAATGGCTTTGATATGGAACATATCTGTCATTTCCCAAGCTGCTTTTGTTGTGTATCCTTCGATAGCATGTGTTAATGCATCCATACCTGTTGCTGCTGTTAATCCTTTTGGCATAGAAGACATCATTTCTGGGTCGATCACTGCGATCACTGGAATATCATGAGGGTCTACGCATACGAATTTACGTTTCTTTTCAACGTCTGTGATAACGTAGTTGATCGTTACTTCTGCAGCTGTTCCGGCTGTTGTTGGAACTGCGATGATTGGTACGCAAGGTTTCTTAGTATCTGCAACTCCCTCTAAGCTTCTCACATCTTCAAATTCTGGGTTGTTGATGATGATTCCAACAGCTTTTGCTGTATCCATAGAAGATCCACCACCAATAGCGATCAGGTAATCAGCTCCTGCTGCCTTAAATGCTGCAACTCCTGTCTGTACGTTTTCGATCGTTGGATTTGGTTTGATCTGTGAATATACTTCATATGCAAGTCCTGCATTATCTAATACATCTGTTACCTTCTTTGTAACTCCGAATTTTACAAGATCTGGGTCAGAACAAACAAATGCTTTTTTGAATCCACGTTTTGTTACTTCTGTTGCAATCTCCTGAATTGCTCCTGCTCCGTGATAAGATGTTTCATTTAATACGATACGATTTACCATTTTATACACTCCTTTTATATTGACATTTTTTTAACTATCTTCAGTATAAAATTGTTTTTTCACAAATACAAGTTACACATTTGGCAAAATGTAAAAAATGTTACACTTCATCAAAAGTGTAACATTTTGTTATCTTTATATATCTTTGAACAGATCATATAGCTTTGGAGGCATCGCATCGATCAGCTGATCTGCGAGTTGTTCCGGCGACATCTTCATTCCTGTTGTCGCCCATTCTACAGTCATGGCAATTGAACCTCGGCAATACATTCTCAATAAGAATTCTAATTCTTCTGGAATTTTATCAACTCCCTGTTTGTGAATGATATCACAATAGAATTGATAAATGCACTGATAATCATACTCCATCAGACAGTTCTGACTCTCGCTCGAAAAAGCTGCTGCGAAAAATTGTCCTTCACCTTTGATGAATTCAAATTTCTTGAGCAACCCTTCTCTTAATGTCAGACTGATACCCATCTGTTTAAACGACATCTGAGCCAATACATCAAAATACCAATTGATCAGATCATATTTATCCTTAAAATGCCGATAAAAGGTTGGACGAGTTACATCGCACTGATCTACGATCTGTTTCACTGTAATCTTATCTACTGGCGTATGCACCAACAACTCTTTCATTGCATTTGCTAATTTATATTTCATTTTTTCTGATATGTCCATCTCGTCCCACCTTCTTTCATACATGGTTTTATTGTACCTTATTTGACACAATTTATAAAGGCAAAAAAGGCTGTTATCCAAATAACAACCTTTTTATCTATTATCAAGAAGTTTCATGTTTAATAAGAAGCATTTCCTCTTTGACCACAAAGTGCTTCGAATTCTTTTAATTTGTTTTTTGCCTGCTGGGAGACATTTCTTGGAACCTGAATCTGAACAACTGCGTATTGATCTCCCTTCTGAGATGGATTCTTCATAAGCGGCATTCCTTTTCCACGCAGTCTGATCTTAGATCCTGACTGAGTTCCTTCTTTGATCTTACAGATAACATTTCCATATAATGTCTTGATCACTGCTTCACCTCCACAAACGGCTGTGCTAAATGGAACATTGATTGTTGTATACACATCATTTCCTTTTCGCTCAAATCCTTGTTTCTCACCGACTGTTACTTTCAGGAATAAATCACCTGCTTCACCGCCTCCGATTCCTGGATTTCCTTTTCCTCTTAAGCGGACACTTTTTCCTGTATCAATTCCGGCTGGTATATGAACCTGTAATGACTGCATCGCACCATTTTGATCTTGCAAATGAATGACTTTATCGCAGCCCGTAACCGCTTCATCAAAACTAATAGAGATATCTGCGTGTGCGTCGGAACCTTTCTGTCTGAAGGATCCACTTCCGAATCCACCACCTCCAAATCCATCAGAAGAGCCAAAACCTCCTTGATGGAAACTGCTTCGATGGAATCCTTTGTTGTTTCTTCCACCACCGAACATACTTCCAAAAATGTCACCAAAGATATCATCACCATCTCCACCTTCAAAGTGGAATTCCTGATATCCTCCATGAGCACCACCATAGTTTTGGTAATTCTTATAGAACTCAGATTCTGCTCCGGTTCCGTCAAAGGCAGCATGACCATATTGATCATATAATTTTCTCTTCTCTGGATCACTTAATATATTATAAGCATCGGTCGCTTCTTTGAATTTCTGTTCTGCTGTTTTATCTCCGGGATTCATATCTGGATGATATTTCTTTGCCAGTTTCCGATATGCTTTCTTGATCGTTTTTTCATCTGCAGTTTTACTGATTCCAAGAACTTCATATAAATCACGTTTTGCTGCCATTTCGTTTCACCTTCTTTTCCTTTCATTCTCAAATAGATAGAAAGATTCCCCGGGAATCTGATCATCCCGGGGAAAGTTCTTTTATCCTTCGATCGTTACGAATTTCTTTTCTTCTACTTTCTTTTCCGGAGCTTTCTTCGGAATATCCAGCATCAGAATACCATTCTCGTATTTACCGTGGATATCTTTCTCTGTGATATCTTTGCCAACATAGAAGCTTCTGCTCATGTTTCCTGCGTAACGTTCACGACGGATATATTTACCTTCTTTATCTTTCTCGTCTTTATCTAATCCTTTTGCTGCACTGATCGTTAAATATCCGTCTTTCAGTTCAGCTGTGATCTCATCTTTCTTAAATCCTGGAAGGT
>ERZ832317.5666-NODE-5666-length-11033-cov-16.349882_pt1 | contig 11033 bp, 10 predicted proteins | sample MGYA00519695_ERZ832317 | MGnify/ENA primary metagenome ERZ832317 (study PRJEB31850, sample SAMEA3708726) | human gut metagenome | biome: human gut; feature: human-associated habitat; material: faeces | place: China | collected 2014 ...
CCGCCGGAGCGGTGCTTAAGCCGTAAGGCGGGAATTGTGCGGTGTTGCCTAAAGTCAGATGCCATATAAAAATTGGCCACTACCGCCATTTTTGTCCTATTTTGTTATTTGCTATGCCCAACATCCCGGACCGGACTACAAACGTTCCCCAGAAATCCGCGCCGCAAAGTCAAAAAAGGAGGGCCCACCATGTTCGTCCAGAAAGTACCGCATATCAAGGACCAGTTTTTGACGCAGGAACGCGCCAGCATGGAGCTGGAAAGCGGTCAGATTGCCGTGGGTTGGTATACCAACGAGCAGGACAGCCAGTCTGTTGTACACTCTCACCCGTATTATGAGCTTGTACTGCCCCTGGTGGGCAGCAACGTGCGCTATTCTGTGGACGGCAACATTTATGATATAAACCTGGGGGAAATGATCATCTTCCCTGCCCGGTGCTATCATGCGGGCATGTTCAATATCACGGATAAGATTTCTGAACGTCTGATTGCCCAGATCAACGCCGAGCTATGGCAGGAAGCCCTGCTGGCCAGCGGGCTGGCTGCCCCCACCTGGCTGGGGCAGCTGGTGATCCTGGATGCAGACGCCGTCACCGCATGGGATCTACGCGGCTTATTTGAGCGGATGGCCCAGACCGCTTACTTACACGGCAGCATCCAGCACATGGTGCAGCGGTGCGAGCTGGTGGAGCTTTTGCTGCTGATGGACCAGATTGTGGCCGAGCGCCGCACGGCACCGCCCAGCGCTACAAGTGCCCTGGTTGCCAAGGCCGTTGCTTTTTTGCAGGCCAATTATACCGACCCGAACCTAACCGTTGGCAGCCTTGCCAAATATACCTACACCAGCCGGGAGCATTTGTCCCGCGCGTTCAAAACCTACACGATGGAAAGTGTACACGGCTATTTGACCAACCTGCGCATGCAGCATTGCCGCCGTGCCATTGCAGCCGGCGCCAGCGTGCTGGATGCCTGCAACGCCAGCGGTTTTACCAATTACACCAGTTTTTTGAAAACTTTCCGCAGTTTATACGGCATTACGCCGTCCGAATATCGCAACCAGCTGCGGCGTACGCCGGAGCGGGTTCACTCTACCCCATAAACAATGTAAGCCGCCCGATATCAAGTCTTGGACAACTTTTTTCCCAAATAAATTTGAAAAAGGCACAAAAACAGGCTCATCAAAGCCAAAGCAGTTTTCAATCTGTCCTTGGCTTTGATGAACCTTTATTCAAAAGAAAAGAGCCATCTCAGTTCACTGCATCTCTGCATGACACCTGAAATGGCTCTATCATCACTGTGCTATGGCAACACCGCACAATTCCCGCCTGACGGCTTAAGCACCGCTCCGGCGGCTGCGGCACGGCATCTGCGTTGCCAAAATGCTCGATAAGACATCCAGTATTATCTGCGCTTTTGGCTTAGCATCTGCCGCACCTCGCTCGCCGTATCGGCACTTAGAATTATGCGGTATTGCCCTATATACAAATCTTTTCGTTCGCTCAAAATCTGATCTTTCGTTCTGCCTACCACCACTCCGCCGATCAGCATTTGAAGTGCTTCTATCCCCTGCGACTGCTGCATCAGAAACGAAAGCACCGCCGTTGCCAACACCACACTGCCCAGCAGATAGAAAGTCCATGCCGAACAATGATGCAGAAATACCACAAACCACTTTATCAGCCACACAGCAAGAATCAGTGGCAGGGTTATCATCGCCAGAACCAATTTTAACAGCCATCGAATCGCTTTCATATCCTTTCTCTGGCCGGCATATTCGCCCTGGCACGCTTTGTTTTGGGCAGCTTCTGCTTTGTCTTTCACTGCCTTTCTATAAAACCCAAAAGGCCGGGCGCTTTATTGCAGCGTCCGGCCCGAAATTGTTTATTAGGTGCGGCTGGGGCAAACCTACCCAGCCGGTTTACAGGGTAACTTTTTTAGGTTCAACAAACGGAACAACGTGTGCCACTGCCTCCTGCAGGGTAAGGGGAGACTGGTTGTTATCCAGGTCGATCAGCTTATACTTGCGGTTGCCCATGCCAAGCTCCTGCATGTAAGAAAGCTGGCGCAGGCCATGGCGGGTCTTGATGCGCTCCACCAGGTCGTGGTGATCTTCCTCCTTCATGGCATAGATCAGGTCCACGCTGGCCTGGTCAATGGCGCAGATATCCAAAGATGCCAGGATGCCCACGTTGGGGGTAACGACCGGTGCCGCGCTGACGCCCTCGCAGTCGCAGGAGACAGACATGTTGCGCATGACGTTGATGAAGGAGATATGATCCTTAAAGTAATCCACCGTTGCCTTGGCAGATTCCGAGATGCGTTCCATCAGCTCTTCCTCGCTGATGGACCACATGTTGTCAGAGCCGACAGCGGTGTGGATCTCGGCCTTGCCGATGCGGCCATCGGCGCAGCCAATGCCAATGTTCTTATTGGAACCGCCAAAGCCGCCCATCGTGTGGCCCTTAAAGTGGGTCAGCACCAGCATGGAATCATAGTTCAGCTGGTGAGAGCCAACGTGCATTTCGGTAAACCACTTGCCGTTCTTTACCGGCAGGGCTGCCACGCCGTCCTCGTCCATAATATCCACCGGGCAGAACGTCCAGCCGTTTATTTTCAGGGTTTCGCGGTGCTGTGCGGTGGTGTAGCGGTCGCCCTCGTAATAGGTATTGGTTTCCACAATGGTGCTGTTGGGGATCTGTTCCATCAGGCTCTTGACCCAGGGACGCGGGATGATGTTGGGGCCGTTCTGCTCGCCGGTGTGCAGCTTAACAGCCACCTTGCCGGTCAGGTTGCCCTGAATGGCGGCATATGCCTTTTTCAGGCCCTCTGCCGAAAGATCACGGGTAAAAAACACAACGGATTCGCCGCCGGTGCGCTCTGCATATGGCTGGTAATGCTCGCCGCCAATGCCTGCTTTAACTTCACTCATGGAAAAATTCTCCTCGCTTCAGTAGCCAACGCCGTATCATTCCCGCTTTGCACTCAGAATGATACGGGATTGCTTTTATTGTATCGTTTTCTGTATGTTTTTGCAATATTCAATGTTTGAAATTGCATGGTCAACATATTTTCGACATGCTTAATTTACCAAAGTACGCCTTGATTTCCTGCATGCGCTGCTGCTGTTTTACGTGGAAGGGGCAGCGGCTGTTGCAGTGGCCGCAGCCAATGCAGTGTGCGGTATTGCATTGCTTTGCTCCTTCTTTGGTGTGCCTCACCGTGCGGCTGCTCAATTCCGCCCGCTTTTGCTGTTTGGGATACTTCCGTTTCTGATTATAGCATACAACTTAAAGTCAGGTTTAAGTCAAGAACATTTTTTGCGGTGTTGGGGGTACAGGGATGGTTGAACAGAGTTTATTATTGATTAGCCCCTATTATAATGTGAATCAAGAGTAGAAAACGAGAAAAAATTAATGACGGATGCTTCGCATATTCGCTCTTCTGCGGGTTTACTTTTTCACATCTTTTGCTCGCCCTTACTTTGTGCTTGCTCAACTCTTAATTCACATTTTTTAGGCACAAACAGCTTTATGCAGTCGGTTCCTTCCAATTTCAACAGCTGGATTTTTCGCTCAACACCACCCGCATAACCGATCAGGCTGCCGCTGGCACCCACCACACGGTGGCACGGGATGATGAGCGAAATGGGGTTATGTCCCACGGCTCCGCCCACCGCCTGGGCGGACAGGTGCGCCGTGCCATGCTTTGCCGCAAGCCGGGCGGCCAGCGCGCCGTATGTTGTCGTTTGCCCGTATGGGATTTGCAGCAGCAGTGCCCACACTTCCTGCCGGAAGTCTGACCCGATGGGGTGCAGCGGCGGCATAAAATCCGGCATTTTTCCGCTGAAATACACATCCAGCCAGCGCTTTGCTTCGGTCAAGGGCGGGGTTTCGCGCTCCGTGCTCTGCGGGGCCAGGCCCGCCGCATAATACTTTGCGCGGTCAAACCACAAGCCGGTCAGGCCCACTTCATCCGCTGCCAGCAGAATTTCCCCCAAGGGGGACTGATAATGCGCGGTGAACATCATAGCATCTGCCCTTTCTGTTATACTTTTGATGTTTTCTCCGTGTGGGAACCAGCGGGTGCTGCCTTTTTGGCCAGGGCTTTCTTTTTGGGGGCATAATCCCTCAACCCCGGCACCGCGCCGCCCGCGGCAGCCCACAGGTAAAGGCTCGCCACGCTGCAATAAGGGCTGAACCGCCTGCGGTACTTTTCAAACAGTTTGCGGTCAATTTTACGGTGATGGTACACCATGCGCAGCCCGCGCTGGATGGCAAGGTCATCATAGCTGAACACATCGGGCCTCTGCATGCAGAAAAGCAAAATCATCTCCGCTGTCCACACGCCAATGCCTTTCAGGGCACTTAACTCCCGGATCACTTCCTCATCCGGCTTCTGCCAGATGCCCTCCAAATCAAACTCACCGTTCTGGATCTTTCGTGCAAAGTCCGTGATGTACTCTGCCTTGCGGCAGCTGATGCCAAGCAGCTGTAATTGCTCGTTCCCTGCTTCCAGAATATGCTCGGCATCCACCGTGCCAAGGGCACCCCGCATGCGCTGCCAGATGGTAGCCTGCGCCTTGGTGGAAATCTGCTGCCCCACAATATGGTGCACCACGGCAGAAAACAGGTCTGTATCCACCTCGCGATTCACCCGGCCCACCTGGGCAATCACCGCCCCAAGTTTTTCATCTTTGCCGCTCAGGTATTCCGTTTCTTCCTGCCCGTATTGAAAGTACATGGTCTTTCCTTTCCTGTGTTCTTTTCGTGTTCTGTGTGTTGGTTTCTGCGTTTATCCTGCCATCATTATACCATGCTTTGCGCGGTTTGGGCATCGGCGGCGAAAGCGTATTTTTTTATGGCAATACCGCATAATTCTAAGTGCCGATACGGCGAGCGAGGTGCGGCAGATGCTAAGCCAAAAGCGCAGATAATACTTTGTGTATTATCGAGCATTTTGGCAACGCAGTTGCCGTGCCGCAGCCGTCGAAGCAGTGCTTAAGCCGTCAGGCGGGAATTGTGCGGTATTGCCTTAGCATCGGCTTTCTTGCAGAATAAAAGCGCAGAATTTGGAACAAAATACCCGGCTTAATCCAGCATCCCAACCTCGATATAATTCGGGGTGCCGGTCAGGTAATCGGCATACGAGATCAGCCCAAAATAGCGGTGGGAGGATTGAATCGTGTAGGGTGCGCCGTCCGTTCCGGTTGTGGTGCGGGTGTATGGCTCCGCACGGCAGAGCACCAGCAGCCGGTCTTGCAGCTGGGCCAGGATGGTGGTGCTGGTGTGGTCGTACCCGTTCCAGTTCAGCGGCGGCAGGGCGGGCTTTTCCGCTACGGTGCCGGCGGCAAGGTCAACCAGGTAGACGGGTGTTTTTGTTTCGGCGTTGTCGTCCGTCCAGTCGTTGGAATAGTACTCCACAACCAGCTGGCCGTTCAGGATGCGGGTAATTGTCACATCAAACGCACCGCGCCCCTCATATGGGTCAGGCGGCAGGGCATCGGTTACGGTGCGGGTCTGCCGGTCAGCCAGCCCGATGGCGGTCAGCTCGCCGGTGGTGTAGTCATATTCATATAAAGTATCGTCCAGCACAGCGGTGCTTATATTAGTGGTGCGCCCGGCGGAAGCGTTGGTGATCGGGTATTCCCGCAGCAGTTCTGCTGCGCCGGTGTCGGCATCTACTAGATACAGGCAGGAAGTCTGTGGCTCGCTGCTGTCATAATAAGGAGATACCGAAACCACCAGCTGCCGCCCGGCGCAGCCGATGATGTTGGCGGATTGCCCGCTGGTATCCCCGGCATCAAACAGGGTGGTGATGCCGCCGGTGGACAGATCGAGGCGTTTGATGCGGTCATAGCTGTCCCCGCTGGGGCAGGTGGAAAACCAGAGGGAAGAACCGTCCGTGCAGCAATAGAAACTTGAAATGTAATTGCAGTGGTACAGTACCTGTTCCACGCCGTAATCCTGATTCAGCCGCACGATGGACATGCCGTCGGAATCATATCCATAGACAAAGGAAAGATAAGTGCCGTTCCCAACCGGGCAGGGCAGCGTGACGGGCACGCCGGTAAAAAAGCAGGCCGGGCAGCTTGGGCTGTCATGCGTGCAGCCGGTAATATGGCAGGCCGGGGCCTGGGTGCCGGTCTGGTAGTCCGCATAGAGCACCTGCTGGTAATCGCCCGAAGCGGCAGTCATGGAGGTATAATATCCGTTTTCATCCCCCTGGTACAGCGGGCGCAGGCTGGGCAGATCAGGATTCGCTGCCGGTTCCGCGGCGGCAGGGGAGGGGGACGGCTCCGCCGCAGAACTGCCGGAAGAGCCCGGCACGGCGCTGCAGCCGGAAAAGGCAACACAAACGGCGGGCACAAGCAGCAGTGCAGCCAGGCGCACAGCGCACGGCATGGTCTGGTTGAACGTCTTTTTCATGGGGCAGACCTCCTTTATGGCGTAACATCCCCGCGGTAAGCGGCGGCATCCTGCGGGGAGAGCGATGCTGCCGACACCCGCAGCCCTTGCCCGCTGCGGGCCACGCAAAGGTAAAGCTGGGCACTGACGCTGTAGCGTACCGCGCAGGGCTCGTGCAGCTGCAGGGGCAGCGTTTCCCAATCGGTGATCGCATCCCCGCCTAAAAATGCGGCGTAAGCATCCGCTATTTCATCCAGCGCGGAATCCGCAAAGCTGCACTGCTCCACCGTAAACCCAACGGGCAGGCCGCTGGCTGTCAGGGTGAGGGTGACATGGTTCTCATCGGATGTAAAAACATATTCGCTCTGGCCGGTATCGTCAGTGTAGGTAGTACAACTGTCTGTTTGCTGCATGGCGGAAAGAAGCACATCCGCCATGCTGGCAGGCAGTACCCCGGCCGCCTGCAGCTGCTGCACCGTGGCAAGGGTGGGGGCAGTGCTGGCTGGAGTTGAATCAGGCTCCACCATGGTGCGGGATGTATTTTGCCAGGTCATACGCCAGCAGTAAAGCTCCCGTGCGGCAGCACAGCTGCGCCCGGCGGGGCTTAACGCTTCAGCATCCTGCTGCACCGCAATGCTGTGCCCGGCGGCACGGTCCAGCACGGCAAAAACCGGCAGCGGCAGGGCCAAAGCCGCTGCAGAAAGTGCAATAGCCACAGCAGCCAACCGCAGTGCAGGCGGAAAAAACATTTTCCTTTCCCTCATGGCTCCACCTCCGGTTGGCTGCCCGCTTTTTGCAGGCAGAAGCTGACCGTGGTTCCCTGGCTGGGCACACTTGCAAATTGCAGCGTTGTGCCGTGCAAGGCGGCAATTCTGGCGCACAGGGCAAGCCCCATGCCGCTGCCGCCCTGCTCCCGTGCACGGGATTTATCTACCATATAAAACGGCTCGGTAATGCGGGCCAGTTCCTGCGGCGGAATGCCGCAGCCGGTATCCTGTACGCGGATGGTCAGCCGGGTGGGTGTTTCGTCCAGCAGCACTTCCACTTTGCCATCCGCCGGGGTGGCTTTGTGGGCATTCTGGATCAGGTTGTACAGCATATCGCACAACAGTTCCGGCTGGGCCAGCACCACGGCGTCACTGCGGGGTAGGGTGGGCACCGGGCTGCCCTGGGGCAGGGCGCGGCGCAGGCTTTGCAGCACACGGCCCAGGGGTACGGCTTCCAACTGCGGAGGCTGTTGTTCCAGCCCCATCAAAGCCAACAGGTTCCCGCTCAACGCTTCCAACCGCTTGCTTTCGTGGTAGATATAATCAGCGGCGGTGCGGCGGGTGGCGGGGCTCACCTCGCCGCTGCGCAGGATATCGGCAAAGCCGAGGATGCTCGTCATCGGGGTTTTCAGCTCGTGGGTAAACGCGGCCACAAAATCATCTTTCTGGCGGGCGTTTTGCTGCAAGATCTGCACGGTGCCCTCCACCGCCTGGGCCATCTCGTCAAAGCTGCGGCTTAAACTGGCAATTTCGTCACTGCCATGGATGGCCGTGCGCTGGCTGTAGGCCCCGGCGGCAATCTGGCGGCTGGCCTGCTCCAGCTGCTCCAGCGGGCGGGTCATGCGGCGGCAGAGCAGCAGAACCAGGCCCCCGGCCAGCACCATGGCCAAAAGTTCTACGATCAGTGCATTTCGGGTGCGGGCCTGTCGCGCCTGCCACACGGGGGCGGCATCCTGCGCAATGACCAAGGTGATGCAGCGTTCCGGCAAAACGACCGTTCCGGCGCACAGCAGGGTATGGTTGTTCGCCAGCACCATGCGCGGCTCGCCATCCCGGGCAAGCAGGGCTTCCACTTCGGATAAGGGAACCGCGGTGGGCAGGGCATAATACAGGGAGGTTCCATCCACACTGTAAGCGGCGCAGGCAAGGCTGTTCTGCTCGGTGATGGCCTGCAAATAGCTGCCCACCCGTGCGGCCAGGCTGCCGCTGCCGGGTGTGACCAAGGTGCGCTGCATGGCGCGGCTTTCCCGCTGCCAGTCTGCAGATAACGTTTCCTGCGCGGTGTGCAGCTCCTGCCGGAACTGCTGCCCGATCAGCACCGTGTTGCACAGCGAAAGCACAACTGCCAGCACCACCAGCAGGGCAAGGGTCAGCTTGTGGGCAAACTTCATGGCAAAACTCCTGCTTTATATAATTTATATAAAAGGATAGGCAAAGCGGCGCTCATTCCCCGCGCTCCAGCACATAGCCCACACGGAATACGGTGCGGATCTCGTTCTTCCAGCCCAGCTTTTTGCGCAGCCGCTGGATGTGCAGATCCAGCGTGCGGCTGTCATACTCGGCATCCAGCCCCCACACGCGCTCATAGAGCACTTCGCGGTACAGCACAATGCCGCGGTTGCGCAGCAATACTTCCAGCAGGTCAAATTCCCGCGGGGTCAGGTGCAGCGGGGTGCCGCTGCGCGTTACCCGGCGGGCAGCCGGGTCCAGCACCACATCAAAAGCAGCAAGAGTACCCTGGGCTTTACCACAGCGGCGCAGCACCGCTTCCACCCGTGCCACAAGCTCGGTGGGCTCGAACGGCTTGGTAATGTAATCATCCGCGCCCAGGTGCAGCCCACGCACACGGTCCGCCACCGCGGTTTTGGCGGTCAAAAAAATCACCGGGGTCTGCACGCTGCGCAGGTAGTCCAGCAGCTCGTACCCATCGGGGCCGGGCAGCATAATGTCCAGCAGGGCCAGATCATAGGTGTTTGCTTCAATTTTATCGGCGGCCTCGGTGCCGGTGGCAGCTTCGTCACAGGTGTAGCCCGCGCGCTCCAGCGTCAGGCGGATCAGCGCACGGATGGGCGCTTCGTCATCCACAATCAAAATAGGTTTCATGGGCGGATCCTTTGTCGTTTTGGCTTTTTGTGCTTCTTCACTTTCTAATTCTACTGTATACTTGTATCCAAAATCTTGCAAGATGGAAAACGCCCGAAAAAGCAGGAAAGTTTTTGACAGTTCATAAATCTTTTTCAATTTACCCTATTGACAACAGTTGGCTATGTGTTACAATATTAGCAGTCGAACAGATAGAGTGCTAATAAAGATAATGCTTCCGCATAACGCCCTTGAACCTGCAAGGATATCAAGCCGCCGGGCACGAAGCAGCACTTGAACCGGTTCGCTGCTAATAGATAGAAAACCATTATCGTTGCCGATAAAGGAGGTTTGCGATATGAATACCAACCAATTTACCCAAAAAACGATGGAAGCCCTGCAGGCTGCCCAGCGTTTGGCAATTGAATATTCCAACCAGGCGTTGGAACAGGAGCACATGCTGGTGGCCCTGACCCAGCAGCAGGACGGCCTGATCCCCCAGCTGCTGACCAAGATGAACGTTGACCCCGGTACCTTTGAAGCTGCCGCAGCGGAAAAAGTTTCCCAGCTGCCGCATGTGACGGGTTCCGGCCGTGACCCTGATAAAGTCTATATCTCCAATGAGCTGGACCAGGCCTTGACCGCCGCTGAAAAGCAGGCCCAGCAGATGAAGGATGAATATATCAGTGTGGAGCATGTCTTTATGGGCATGCTGCAGTGCCCCGGCCGCGTGGCTGGCGAGCTGTTCAAGCAGTTTGGCATCACACCGGAAAAGTTCATGCAGGTGTTGTCCGCCGTGCGCGGCAACCAGCGCGTGACCACTGATAACCCCGAATCCACCTATGACGCCCTGAAAAAATATGGCCAGGATCTGGTGGAAGCCGCCCGTGCCAACAAGCTGGACCCCGTCATTGGCCGTGATTCCGAGATCCGCAATGTGATCCGCATCCTGTCCCGTAAGCGCAAGAACAACCCTGTGCTGATCGGTGAAGCTGGCGTTGGTAAAACGGCTATCGCTGAGGGCCTTGCCCAGCGTATCGTGCGCGGCGATGTGCCCGAAAACCTGAAAGACCGCACCGTGTTCAGCCTGGATATGGGCGCTCTGGTCGCCGGTGCTAAGTACCGCGGCGAGTTTGAGGACCGCCTCAAGGCCGTCCTCAAGGAGGTCGAGGCCGCCAACGGCAACGGGGAGAAGGTCGTGCCGGTTTCGACCGCCGACTACTACGCGAATGCCGCCGGCCCCATCGCCCCGCGCCCGGTCCACTCCGCGCTCGACCTGTCCAGGCTCGAGGCCGCCGGCTTCCACATGCCCGACTGGGAGGAAGAGCTGGGGGAGTACCTCAAGGCTTTCGCCATACAGGATGGTGAAGCCTGATGTTTGGTCAATATGGTCCTTCCGAGACGTTTAAAAATGTGTGGGCGCTGCTTCTCACCAAGGTGTTGTTCCCTGGTGCGAGACTTGTCCGCCGCCCCTTTTACCTTCGTGGTGGCAAGTGTCGCTTCGTTTATGGTGAGGGCTTCACCTGTGGTTATTCTTGTCGTTTCGACCTTGCTGGTGACGGCACCCCTCTAATTGTTGGCAAGAACTGCAAGATAAACGATCGAGTTCATATCTCTGCGCATGAGAGAGTCGTTATCGGAGATAACGTGCTCATGGCTTCGAATATTTTTATATCTGATAACAGTCATGGGTCCTATGACGACGATCCCTCGTTGCCCGATATGGCGCCCGATGATCGAAAGATCGTTACTAAGCCCGTGCGCATTGGCAATAACGTGTG
>ERZ832317.5672-NODE-5672-length-11017-cov-37.518154_pt1 | contig 11017 bp, 6 predicted proteins | sample MGYA00519695_ERZ832317 | MGnify/ENA primary metagenome ERZ832317 (study PRJEB31850, sample SAMEA3708726) | human gut metagenome | biome: human gut; feature: human-associated habitat; material: faeces | place: China | collected 2014 ...
TTGGGGAGAATTGTGGGAGTGCGTAGCACGGAGCAATTCGTAGGTATCAAAGTCGGGGGCTTTTGCCCCCGACATCATTTATATGATAATGGAGGTTGTTATGGATAATAAGGAAGATGATATATCAATCCATACAAAAGAACAGATAGCAGGAAATGAAGATAACATATTTGAACAAGCAGCAAAGTATGAGAAAAAAAGAGAAAAGTCTCATTATTTTAAGAATGGATTGCTGCTTGGTATAGTAGCTGCATTTCTTGTAATGGTTATAATTGTTGTAAGTGTGGCTGGTGTGTGTATACAGAAGGGATATATTCATATAGGTGTTAATGGTGATGTATATATCCAGTCAGATGCAGTTACAGATGGAAGTGGAATAGGAAGTGAGGTTGAGGCTAAGCTGAATGCTATAGATTCTGTCCTGGATTCTTTCTATTTTGACGAAGTTGATGAGGAAAAGGCCAAGAATAACATATATAAAGCTTATCTTAGTTCTTATGGAGATAAATATACTGTTTATTATACAGCTGATGAGTATAATAAACTTAAGGAAACTACAAATGGTACATTTTACGGAATAGGAGCTGTCTGTCAGTTAAGTGAAGAAGGCGGAATCCTGCTTGTAGATGTATATGATAATGGTGCAGGATATAAGGCTGGATTAAGAACTGGAGACAGGATAGTTAAAGTAGATGATACAGATGTTACTGATATGGATCTGTCCTCGGCTGTTGCACTTGTCAAAGGTGAGAAAGGTACAACAGTCAGACTTGGTATTGTAAGAGAAGGGGTTACTTGTGATTACACAGTAGTAAGGGATGAAGTTGAAATCCAGACTGTAAGTTATGCAATGACAGATGATTCCATAGGATATATAGCAATTTCACAGTTTGAAAGTGTTACGGCAAAACAGTTTAAGGCAGCTATTGAAGACCTTAAGGCGCAGGGAGCTAAAGGGATAGTTATAGATATAAGAAATAATCCAGGAGGCTTGCTTACAACTGTAGTTACTATGCTTAAATATATACTTCCAAATGGTCTTATTGTGTATACAGAAGATAAGGCAGGAAATAGAAAAGAATACAGCGATAGTGATAATGAAGAACTGGATATTCCACTTGCAGTACTTGTCAATGGAAATAGTGCGAGTGCTTCAGAAATATTTGCAGGTGCTATACAGGATTACAAAAAAGGTATCATAGTTGGAACACAGACATATGGAAAGGGTATTGTACAGACACTAAAGCCGCTTACCGATGGAAGTGCAATTAAGTTTACAATAGCCAAGTATTTTACACCTAAGGGACAGGATATACATGGAAATGGTGTTACCCCGGATGTTGTTGTGGAATTTGATAAGAATGCTGATGAGGATACACAGTTTAACGCAGCCATAGACAGCCTGAAGGCAGTTATGAATTAAGCTGTATTATTATTAATATTGTTATTAGTATTAATATTATTAGCATTATTAGTATTATTAGTATTATTAGTATTGTTAGTAGTATTCAGACCTTGCATGATACTGAATGAAAAAGAAATATAATAACAGGTGCAGATAAATGTTCTGTTTATAAAAGGAATGTTAATGGATTATCCACTAATAAAACAGGAACAGATGTTCTGTATTAGATAGACAAAGTCTATTTTTTGTAGTAGAATTAAGCATGTAAGTGCATACTATGAAATATTGACTTTGTCTTTTTTTAGAAATATTTTGTGGGAATCTTATTTCAGGAAGGAGATGGCATTATGGAGTTTAAGTTACATGCCCCATATGAGCCAACAGGCGACCAGCCCCAGGCTATAGAGGAACTTGTAGAAGGATTTAATGAAGGTAATCAGTTTGAAACTTTAGTTGGAGTTACAGGCTCTGGTAAGACATTTACTATGGCAAACATTATCCAGCATGTACAGAAGCCTACTCTTATAATCAGTCATAATAAAACATTAGCAGCACAGCTGTACTCTGAGATGAAAGAGTTCTTTCCTGAGAATGCAGTAGAGTATTTTGTTTCTTATTATGATTATTATCAGCCGGAGGCTTATGTGCCACAGAGCGATACTTATATAGCCAAGGATTCTTCGATTAATGACGAGATAGATAAGTTAAGACATTCAGCAACAGCGGCACTGTCTGAAAGAAATGATGTAATCATAGTTGCTTCAGTTTCATGTATATATGGATTAGGTGCACCTATTGATTATAAGAATATGGTTATCTCACTTCGTCCAGGTATGGAAAAAGACAGGGATGAAATGATAAGAAAGCTTATAGATATACAGTATATGCGCAATGACCAGGATTTTAAGCGAGGAACATTCAGGGTAAGGGGAGATGTTGTAGAGATATATCCGTCAGCTTCCAGTGGAGATGCTGTGAGAGTCGAGTTCTTTGGTGATGAGATAGACAGGATAAGCGAGATTGATTCTCTTACCGGTGAGGTTAAATGTAACCTTGACCATGTTGCTATATTTCCTAATTCACATTATGTTGTTGAAAAAGAGAAGATGGAAAAGGCGATTGAGAATATAAAGAAAGAGCTTGCAGAGAGAATAGAGTATTTTAAGAGTGAGGATAAGCTTCTTGAGGCACAGAGAATAGAAGAACGAACGAACTTTGATATAGAGATGATGCAGGAAACAGGCTTCTGTTCAGGTATTGAGAATTATTCAAGACATTTAGCAGGGCTTCCGGCAGGGTGTCCACCATATACGCTTATGGATTATTTTCCAGATGATTTTATGATTATTGTCGATGAGTCACATATTACTATTCCACAGATAAGGGGAATGTATGCTGGTGATCAGGCAAGAAAGACGACACTTGTAGATTATGGCTTCAGGCTTCCTTCAGCTAAGGATAACAGACCGCTTAATTTTCAGGAGTTTGAGGGCAAGATATCACAGATGCTTTTTGTATCTGCTACGCCTAGCAGGTATGAGGAAGAACACGAGCTTATGAGGGCAGAGCAGATTATAAGACCTACAGGACTTCTTGATCCAGAGATAACAGTCAGACCAATAGAGGGTCAGATAGATGATCTTATAAGTGAGATTAATAAGGAAGTTGAGAAAAAGAACAAGATACTTGTAACTACACTTACCAAGCGAATGGCAGAGGATCTCACAGATTATCTAAAGGAAGTCGGAATAAGAGTCAAGTATCTTCATGCGGATATTGATACACTAGAGCGACAGAAGATTATAAGGGATATGAGACTTGACGGATTCGATGTGCTTGTTGGTATTAATCTGCTTAGAGAGGGACTTGATATTCCAGAGATAAGTCTTGTGGCTATTCTTGATGCTGATAAAGAGGGCTTCTTAAGAACAGAGACTTCACTTATCCAGACGATAGGACGAGCTGCCAGAAATGCAGAGGGACACGTTATTATGTATGCAGATACTATAACAGAGTCTATGGAAAAGGCTATATCTGAGACAGAAAGACGTAGAAAGATACAGCAGGAGTACAATGAGGTACACGGAATAACCCCTCAGACTATAAAGAAGGCAGTAAGAGATCTTATAAGTATATCTAAGGCAGCAGAAGCAGATAATTCAAATGGAAGGCTTGATGTAGATTATGAATCTATGAGTATTAAAGATCTTGAAAAGGTTAAGAAGCAGATTGAGAAAAATATGCGTAAGGCTGCAGCAGAGCTTGATTTTGAACAGGCGGCTATGCTTCGTGATAAGATGATCGAGATTAATAAGTATATTTATGAGGATAAGAAGTCAGGCAAGTGATAAGAGGATATATTTTACAGTTTTTTAAATAATCGTTTTTGTTTGTGGTTGACATACATTTCAATAGATTAGGTAAAATATATCTTCATAACAGGGACATAATTGTACAATATTTTAAATTTGCTCATTTATAGCTTGATATCAATTAAGCCAGATTAAGCTACGAGTTCAAAAGCAATGTTATGCAGTCAGTAATGGCAGGCAGATATTATCATTATGGTATTATATGATGTAGGTGTCAAATGTATAAAAGCATTTGCTGCTTACAGAAAAAGTCTTTTTAATTGAGGCGGTTAAGGATTAAGAAAGAAGAAATAACGGAGAAAAAAATGGAAAAAGGCGATTACAGGAATTATATAAGAATAAGAGGTGCAAGTGAGCATAATCTTAAAAATATTGATGTAGATATACCAAGGGACAGTCTTGTAGTGCTTACAGGTCTGTCTGGTTCTGGTAAGTCAAGTCTTGCCTTTGATACTATATATGCAGAAGGCCAGAGAAGATATATGGAGTCATTATCTTCATATGCAAGGCAATTCTTAGGACAGATGGAAAAGCCGGCGGTAGAGAGCATAGAAGGACTTTCACCAGCTATTTCCATAGACCAGAAGTCAACTAACAGAAATCCACGTTCAACAGTTGGAACTGTTACAGAGATATATGATTATTTCAGATTATTATATGCAAGAATAGGTACACCACATTGTCCAAAGTGTGGCAAAGTAATCAACAAGCAGACTGTAGACCAGATGGTTGATACTATTATGGAGCTTCCAGAAAGAACAAAGATACAGATATTAGCTCCAGTTGTAAGAGGAAGAAAAGGTGAACATAAGAAGCTTTTTGAACAGGCTAAAAAGAGTGGTTATGTAAGAGTTATTGCTGATGGCAATATGTATGAGCTTACAGATGAGATAAATCTTGATAAGAACAAGAAGCATAATATAGAAATTGTTGTTGACCGTCTTGTAGTTAAAGATGGAATTAACAAAAGACTTACAGACTCAATAGAAACAGCACTTAAGCTTGCAGAGGGACTTATGACAGTTGATGTTATAGATGGTGAGCCGATTAACTTTTCACAGAGCTTTTCGTGTCCGGATTGTGGCATAAGCATAGATGAGATAGAGCCAAGAAGCTTTTCGTTCAACAATCCATTTGGTGCGTGTCCTGATTGTTACGGACTTGGTTATACAATGAATTTTGATGCAGAGCTTCTTATACCAGATGATTCATTAAGCATCGATGAGGGAGCTATAGTTGGTATGGGATGGCAGTCTGTAAAGGATGAGGGCAGCTTTTCTAGGGCTATTATGAGCGCACTTGCAAAGGAATATAACTTTAGTTTATCAACACCATTTAAGGATTATCCAGATGATATTAAGGATATGATTATAAATGGTACTAAGGGCAGAAGTGTTAAAGTGCATTACAAAGGCCAGAGAGGCGTTGGAGAATACGATATAGCATTTGAAGGCCTTATCCATAATATGGAGAAAAGATATAGGGAAACTTACTCAGACAGTGCAAAGCAGCAGTATGAGGAATTCATGCGCATAAGACCTTGTAAGTCCTGCCACGGACAGAGATTAAAGCCTTCATCTCTTGCTGTTACGATAGCTGATAAGAATATATATAAGATTACAGATATGTCTATTGTTAAGTTAAAGAAGTTTTTAGATGAGCTTGAGCTTACAGACAGACAGAAGTTTATCGGTGCAGAGATACTTAAGGAGATTAAGGCAAGAATACAGTTTCTTATGGATGTAGGACTTGATTATCTTTCATTATCAAGAGCTACAGGTACGCTTTCAGGAGGAGAGGCACAGAGAATAAGACTTGCGACACAGATAGGTTCAGGACTTGTTGGTGTGGCTTATATACTTGATGAGCCAAGTATCGGACTTCATCAGAGAGATAACGACAAGCTGCTTGGGACACTTATACATTTGCGTGACCTTGGTAACTCAGTTATTGTGGTTGAACACGATGAAGATACTATGCGTGCCGCAGATTATATTGTTGATATAGGTCCGGGTGCCGGACGTAATGGTGGAGAAGTCGTTGCGACAGGAACGGCGGCTGATATTATGGCATGCAAGGATTCGCTTACAGGTGCATATCTTAGTGGAAGAATCAAGATTCCGGTGCCAGCGAAGAGAAGAAAGCCGACAGGCTGGATAACTGTTAAGGGTGCAAGGGAGAATAATCTTAAAAATATTGATGTTGATATACCACTTGGAGTATTTACATGTGTAACAGGTGTATCGGGTTCAGGAAAGAGCTCCCTTGTGAATGAAATTCTGTATAAGCACCTTGCGAAGTCTTTAAACCGTGCAAGATGTATCGCTGGTGACCATGATGATATTACAGGAATCGAGCAGCTTGATAAGGTTATAGATATTGACCAGTCGCCAATAGGAAGAACTCCACGTTCTAATCCTGCGACATATACAGGCGTATTTGATATGATAAGGGATCTTTTTGCTTCAACAACAGATGCTAAGGAAAGAGGTTATAACAAAGGACGTTTCAGCTTTAATGTAAAGGGAGGACGTTGTGAGGCTTGTTCTGGAGATGGTATTATCAAGATAGAGATGCATTTCCTGCCGGATGTATATGTGCCTTGTGAAGTGTGTGATGGAAAGCGTTATAACAGGGAAACACTTGAAGTTAAGTATAAGGGAAAGAGCATATATGACGTGCTTGATATGACAGTTGAGGATGCAGTTGATTTCTTTGAAAATGTGCCATCAGTCAGAAGAAAAATAGAAACTCTTAATGACGTTGGACTTTCATATATTAAGTTAGGACAGCCATCTACAGAGCTTTCAGGTGGAGAGGCACAGAGAATAAAGCTTGCTACAGAGCTTTCTAAAAGAAGTACAGGAAAGACTATATATATTCTTGATGAACCTACAACAGGACTTCATTTTGCCGATGTCCACAAGCTTGTTGATATACTTCATAAGCTTGCGGAGGGCGGTAACACTGTTGTTGTTATTGAGCATAATCTTGATGTTATCAAAACAGCCGATTATATTATAGATATGGGACCAGAAGGCGGCGACAGAGGTGGTACAGTTATTGCAAAGGGTACACCGGAAGAAGTTGCCAGGGTTAAGAAGTCTTATACTGGACAGTATGTTAAGAAGTATTTATAAAGATGGTGCAGATGACGGCATTGTGGATGAAAGTTCAATGATAGAAGATGTTTAAAATCTCTAAATTGGCAAATTTGAAAATTGCAGGTGCTGGTCAGCGTTATAAATTATAAAAACATATCTTTTATAGTTATTTTGAATAATATAAAGTGTAAAAATACGACATTTGATTGCTAGGAGAAGAAAAATGGTATCAGGCATTATATTTGATATGGATGGCGTTCTTATAGATTCAGAAAGACAGTCTAATGAGGGCTGGCTATGGGCGGCATGGCAGCTTGGAGTGGATATGCCAATGTGGCTTATAGACAGCTTTAAGGGTGCTCCGGCAGAGCTTTGCTGCAAGTTCTTTGATGATTATTACAAGGGTGTGATATATTATTGGGAAGCGAAGGAGCTTAGAACACAGCATGTATACAAGATAAGGGAAACAGAAGGTATTCCTGTTAAAAATGGCGTAAAGGACATATTTGAATATATAAGAAATAATGGATTAAAGTGTGCAGTTGCTACATCAACAAGGCGTGAAAGTGCTGAGAAAACACTTCATGAAATAGGAGTGTGGGATTATCTTGATGCGGTTGTATATGGAGATGAAGTCGAACATGGAAAGCCAGAACCAGATATATTCCTTCGTGCGGCTAAGGCAATAGGCGTAAATCCGTCAGAGGCAGTAGTAGTTGAGGACAGCATTAATGGCATTAAGGCTGGATATGCGGCAGATATGAGAGTTGTTCATATTCCTGATACAATAGCAATAGATGATGATATCAGGAAACTTACATATATGGTATGTGCTGACCTTAATGGACTTATTGATGTCGTGGAAAGTATTAACAAACCAGTTATTAACAGGAAAAATGTTATCAATGCATTTGCAGAGTATGTAAGAAATTATGACCCATCAGATGAAAAGATAAAGCTTAAGATAGATCATACCTACAGAGTAGCAGGACTGTGTCAAAGAATTGCAGAATCATTAGGCTTAAGTGAACCGGATGTAGATATTGCATGGCTTCTTGGAATGTTACACGATATAGGAAGATTTGAGCAGATAAGGCGTTTCGGTACATTTAATGATGCCCAGTCAGTAGACCATGCAGAATTCGGAGCAGACCTGCTGTTTAAGGAAGGTCTTATAAGGAAGTTTGCAGAAGGGTATTATGAAGAATGTGAGCTTGCACGTTCAGGGAATGAAGAAGCTGGACAAGCATACAGCAGGCAGAAAGATTGTCAGGAAGAACGGAAAATTAAAGAATTCTTAGTTAATAATGATGCAACGACTGTCGATGATGAGCAGATAATAAAAAATAATGAGTACCACAATAAAGATACAGGACTTCTTGAAATGGCGATAAGACAGCATAATAAGTATCGTGTAAAAGAAGACCTCACTGAAAGACAGCGTATGTTTTGTGATATATTGCGTGATGCAGATAAGGTTGACATATTTAAGGTAAATGCAGATATTCCTATGGAGATTATATATGATGTAACAACAGAGGAGCTTAAAAGCGGAGTTATATCCAAAGAAGTACTAGAAAGCTTTTATAAGAGGGAAACAGTGCTTAAAAGTGTGAGAAAGAGTGCTGTTGACCATATCGTAGGGCATATATCATTGCTTTTTGAACTTGTATATAAAGAAAGTTATAGACAGGCCAAGGAACAAGGTTATGTATATAAGCTTCTTGATTTTAAGTCAAATGTACCAGAGGTCAATGCAGAATTTGATAATATGAGGAAATATGTGGATGAGTTTCTTAAGAAAATATAAAGCTGTATAAATCTGAAATTTAAGCGGTATTAGCATACAACAGATTAATAACAGGAGATTGTGTTGTATGGGATTGTAATAAAGACTGAAGAATAGATTGTAATAAAGATTGAAGAATAGGCTTGTCATTATACCGCTTGTTTACTATAATAAATATATATATGAGTTGTAGATGTGTTATATATACTGATATATACTTTAAAAGCAATGAAAGAAATATAAAACAATAAAAGCTGTAAAATGATATAAAAAATTGTTATGTAAAATATCTAATTAATATATGTGTGTTATATGTATATATTATAATATTGTATATGTATATGTATATGTATATGTATATGTTATATATGCGTATGTTATATATGTGTATATTATATATATGCATATTATGATACCAGGGGCAAAAGGTCTAAACCCACATGAGCCCGCTCATAGGTGGGTGAAAGACCTTGTGACCCACTCCCTGATATGAGCATAAAAGTGGGATGATAATCCCACGATATGCGAATATTGGGGAGAATTGTGGGAGTGCGTAGCACGGAACAATTCGTAGGTATCAAAGTCGGGGGCTTTTGACCCCTACATCATGTTATTTATATATGCATATTGTGTCTGGATATTTTTTATGATTGGCTGATTAAAGTATAGAAATGCATATAAAATATATCTTCAACGCAAACTTATGATTAGGAAAGGGACAATATGAATCAGGAAAAGGTTATAGTTATTGACTTTGGCGGACAGTACAATCAGTTAGTTGCACGTCGTGTCCGTGAATGTAACGTATATTGTGAGATATATTCTTACAAAACACCTCTTGAGCAGATTAAGGCGATGAACCCTAAAGGAATTATCCTTACAGGTGGTCCGAATAGCTGCTATGAAGAAGGTTCACCTACTTGTACTAAAGAACTTTTTGAACTTGGTGTTCCAGTACTTGGATTATGTTATGGTGCTCAGCTTATGCAGCACGTTCTTGGCGGCAAGGTTGAGAAAGCTCCAGTAAGAGAGTATGGAAAGACAGAGACATTTGTTGATAAGAGCAGTGCTTTATTTGGAGATGTTTCAGAAAAGACTATCGTGTGGATGAGCCATTTTGACTACATTTCACAGGTTGCTCCAGGATTTAAGATAATTGCACATACAGCAGACTGTCCAGTGGCAGCAGCAGAGTGTTCAGAAAAGAACCTCTATGCAATCCAGTTCCATCCAGAAGTTCTTCATACACAGGAAGGTACAAAGATGCTTCACAACTTTGTGCGTGGAGTATGCGGATGTGCTGGAACCTGGAAAATGGATGCATTTGTAGAGAATACTATTAAGGAAATACGTGAAAAGGTTGGCGATGGTAAGGTATTACTTGCACTTTCTGGTGGAGTTGATTCATCAGTGGCTGCAGGTCTTCTTTCAAGAGCTATTGGAAAGCAGCTTACATGCGTATTCGTAGATCATGGTCTTCTTCGTAAGAACGAGGGCGATGAGGTTGAAAGTGTATTCGGTCCAGAAGGACAGTTTGACCTTAACTTTATAAGGGTAAATGCACAGGAAAGATATTACTCTAAGCTTGCAGGTGTTACTGAACCAGAAGCTAAGAGAAAGATAATCGGTGAAGAGTTCATCCGTGTGTTTGAGGAAGAAGCCAAGAAGATTGGTGCAGTTGACTTCCTTGCACAGGGAACTATATATCCAGACGTTGTAGAGAGTGGACTTGGCGGTGAATCAGCGGTAATCAAGTCACATCACAATGTAGGTGGTCTTCCAGATTTCGTTGATTTCAAGGAGATTATTGAGCCACTCCGTGATTTATTCAAGGATGAAGTACGTAAGGCTGGTCTTGAACTTGGCATACCAGAACATCTTGTGTTCCGTCAGCCATTCCCAGGTCCAGGACTTGGAATAAGAATTATCGGCGAAGTAACAGGCGACAAGGTTCGTATCGTACAGGATGCCGATTACATCTACCGTGAAGAAGTAGACAAGGCAGTAGAAGCCTACAAGAAAGAAAATGGCAAGGCACCATCCTGGATGCCAAACCAGTATTTTGCAGCCCTCACTAATATGCGTTCAGTTGGTGTTATGGGTGATGAAAGAACTTATGACTACGCAGTTGCACTTCGTGCAGTCAATACAATTGACTTTATGACAGCCGAAAGTGCCGAGATACCATTTGAGGTACTCCAGACAGTTATGAGTAGAATTATAAACGAGGTGCGTGGGGTTAATAGGGTATTCTATGACCTGACTAGTAAGCCACCGGGAACGATTGAATTCGAATAAATCGAGTTGCTTAAAAAAGCCAGTGTTTATGCGGGTTTCAGCGATTTCG
>ERZ832317.5673-NODE-5673-length-11015-cov-4.150182_pt1 | contig 11015 bp, 4 predicted proteins | sample MGYA00519695_ERZ832317 | MGnify/ENA primary metagenome ERZ832317 (study PRJEB31850, sample SAMEA3708726) | human gut metagenome | biome: human gut; feature: human-associated habitat; material: faeces | place: China | collected 2014 ...
ATATGGATCATCTTCGTGCCCGTGTCGGCCTGCTGGAAATTGTTGGTCATGGCCACCGAGTAGAACTCCCCGACGGAGTTGTCGCCCGCGAGGATGCAGCTCGGGTATTTCCACGTGATCGCCGAACCCGTCTCGACCTGCGTCCACGACAGCCGGGCGTTCTCGCGGCAAATGCCGCGCTTGGTGACGAAGTTATAAATGCCGCCCCGGCCCTGCTTGTCGCCGGGATACCAGTTCTGAACGGTGGAATACTTCACCTCGGCGTCCCGCTCGACCACGATCTCGACCACGGCAGCGTGCAGCTGGTTCTCGTCGCGCTGCGGCGCGGTGCACCCTTCGAGGTAGCTCACGTAGGCGCCCTCGTCGGCCACGATCAGCGTGCGTTCGAACTGCCCCGTGCCGGCGGCGTTGATGCGGAAATAGGTCGACAGTTCCATCGGGCAGCGCACCCCCTTGGGGATGTAGCAGAACGAGCCGTCGGAGAAGACCGCGGCGTTCAGCGCAGCGTAGAAGTTGTCGGTATAGGGCACGACGCTCCCGAGGTATTTTTTCACCAGCTCGGGAAAGTCGCGCAGCGCCTCGGAGATCGAACAGAAGAGGATGCCCTTCTCGGCCAGCACCTCCCTGAAAGTGGTCTTGACCGACACGGAGTCCATCACGGCGTCGACCGCGACGCCCGCAAGAGCCATCTGCTCTTCGAGCGGGATGCCCAGTTTGTCGAACGTGCGCTTCAGCTCGGGGTCGACCTCATCCATCGAACCGAGCTGCTTTTTGGGCTTGGGAGCCGCGTAGTAGATAATGTCCTGAAAGTCGATCGGGGGGATCGTCAGGTGGGCCCAGGTCGGAGGCTCCAGCGTCAGCCAATGGCGGTAGGCCGCCACGCGCCGCTCGGTCATCCACTCCGGCTCGCCCTTTTTGGCGGAGATCAGCCGCACGACCTCCTCCGAAAGACCCTTGCCGATGGTTTCGGTTTCGATGTCCGTCGTGAAGCCGTACTTGTATTCCTGCTCTCCGATATTCTCCAGTATGTTTTTCTCGTTTTCTGCCATTACAAGCGAAATATCATGCAAAGATACAAAATTCCATTTACATTTTTACCATCTCCCCTGCAAATCCGGTTCCGCAACGGTCAAACGGCAAAAAAGAGGCGCGGAATGTTCCGCGCCTCTTTCATGCGAAGCCTTCCGGCTACCTGGTGTATTCGATAACGACCTTGCCGATCTCAATGTTGGTAGAAGTATCGGAAAAGCCGATGCGGAAATCGGAAGCATCGACGCCGGCCGCCGCGAAATCGAAGGTGATCGTGCTCGAATTCGTTCCGGTCGGTTCCGTGGCGGCCAGAACCGTCGCGGAGGTTCCGTAGGTGCATGTCAGCAGTTCGGGCTTGCGGGCCGAATTGGGATTGATCGTGATCTTCCGGATTTTACCCATATCCGATGCCGCCACATGGGTCTCGGCCTTGCCCTTGTTGAAATACCACACGATGTTCTTCGTATCGCTGGTGCTGTAATAGATATTGCCCGTGAAGGTGATCGCGCTGGTCCCGGTATCGTCGGTCGCCGTCCACGTGCTGTCGCCGGCAGCCCAGCTGGTCGGCAGGCCCGTGATGTTGGACGAGAGCACACCCGCCGTGGCCGACAGGGTCATCGTATAGTCGGTTCCCGCGTCGCCGCCGCCCGAGCCGCCTTCCGGCGTCCAGACAATCGAAAAGACATTGATACCGCTGTTCTTGCTGTAAACCGAAATCTTCGAACCCGCAGCAGCGGATGAGCAGTCGAAGGTCAGTTTCATCGTACCGTCTCCACTGGCCGGAGCATCCTGCGACAACTCCGCGCCACCGACATCCACGCCCAGCGCACGAGCTACCGTACTGCTCGAAACGGCCTCCACAACCAGCGTACCCGGTCCGTCAACCACGAACGAAACGCACGCCTTGGACACGGAACCCGTACCTCCGAACTGGAAGCGTGTGGCTTTCTCTCCGGCCGCATTGTTGTTCTGTCCGAATTTGAACTTGCCTCCGCCCATCAGGAACGAAAGACCCTTGTAGGTGAAGCCATCCGTATCCTTCTTCAGATCGGCCGTTTCGGTCATTGAATCCAGCGCCGCAGCATTAATATCACCCGTGCTGTTTCCAAAGCCGGCCCAAACAGCCATAAGATCATCCGCACCCCATGCCAAAGCCGTACCCGGACCCGTCTGAACGTCGGCAACAGTCAGCCTGGCCGTACCGGCATCGGAGGCCTGCGCCGAAGCGTCGGCGGGGTTGGCGACCACCGAGATCGCGTACTCGCCCGCGGCAAGCCCTGCGACCGTCGCGGCCGCGATCGTATAGGAGGTCCCGGTTACGTTCTCGGAAGCTCCGCCGTTGAAGCTGACGTCATACGACGCAGCCCCGTCTACGGCATCCCAGGAAGCCGTCACTTCGGTCTGATCGCCTCTGGTGACCTTCGCCGGGGTGACCTTCACCGCGGGAGCCGCCAGTTTGGTGTCGGCGACCGTCAGCGCGGCGGTTCCGGCCGGCGACGGTTTGTAGAGGTAGTCGGAAACGGCTGCCGCGGTGACGGAAATCGTGTACGTGCCGGGTTTGAGTCTGGCGACGGTCTCGGCCGGAACGGTCATCCGGGTCGCCGAAACGGTCTCCGAAAGGCGCACGACCTCCTCGGTCTCGCCGTTGAGCGTCGTCAACGCAAGGCGGTAGGTGTAGGTCGAGGCGTTGGGAACGGCGGCCCACGAGAAGGTCACCCCGGTGTTGTCGCCCTTGGTCACGGAGGCGGGATCGGCCGTCACCACGGGAGCGTCGAGCGGCATGGCGTTCTGCCCCGGAGCCTCGGCGCCCTCGTACCAGCCGATGCTGTAAATGTGATTGATCGTCGCGTCGGTCCAGATCGAAACCTTCGCCGAAGCCGGAATGCCCGGGCAGGGAATGTACACTTTGCCGCGGTTGTCGGCCGTGGGGGCCTCGACCGGCCCGAAGCTCTTGCCCAGCGCATCGACGTGGGCGTAGAAGTTGCGCCCTGCGCCGTTGGCGTAGCAGTCGATGGCGATCACGCCCTCGCCCACGACGGAGAACTGCACGGCGCGCTGCGAAGGCGCCTCACCCTCCTTGACGGTCGATTTGCCGCGCAGGTCGAGGTAGTTGCAGCCGTAGTCGGCATCTTCGCGTATCTCGACGTTCTTGCCCGAAGCGGCCAGAATCGTAAGGCCGTCGATGGTCTGGTCGGTCTCCCAGCTGACGGGCTGCCAACCCGTCGTGAAGTCCCAGAGACTGGACTGCCCCAGCGTCGTGACGACCAGACTGCCCGACTCGACACCGGCGATGTAGACCGAAATCGAATACTCGGTCCGCGCCTTCAGCCCCTCGAAGGTATAGGTGTGCGCGGCGACCTCGGCATCGGTCAGCGTAACGTTGCGCTCGTCGTCGCCGCCTGTCAGCACGAGGCTCGTAACCTGCCGGTCGGCGCCCCACGCGAGGGTGATCCTCGTCGCGCCCTTGTCGACGACGTCCACGTCGATCTTGTCCGAAGCGACGAACGAGATCGTACCGCGCACGGCCTCGTCGCGCAGCAGCCCGACGGTGTACGACGTGCCGGTCACAAGCCCGGTCAGCTCGTATTCGCCGGCGGCGATTTGGGCAGAGGTGAGCTTGATCAGCCCCACGTCGGGCGTGACGTCGAGGTGCGTGACGTTCGAGCCGGCGACCCAGCGCAGCATGGCCGTCGTGGCCGTCACGTCGCCGTCGCCCATCTTGCCGTCGTTCAGGAACAGGTTCTCGACACCCGTGGCGAACGCGCAGGCCGCGGGCTTCGAATCGGCGACGCCCGCACGCTGCGAGACGGCGACCAGTTCGGCGATCCATTCACGGTTGCCGGGCAGCTCCCGGAACGAGTATTCCATCGTCTTGACGGTGTTTCCGTCGCCGTCGAGCGGGGCGATCAGGTCCACCTGGTCGTAAACGCCGCCCTCGCCGTCGGCGTAGGAGAGCGTCAGCGTGTAATCCGCTATTCCGGCCATGACCGTCCACGAGAAGGTCACGTTGACGTTGTTGGACAACGTATGGGTGAAGTTCAGCGGGGAGAACTCGCGGCCGTAGGCGATGTCCTCGATGATCCCGTCGGGGTCCGAACAGCCGTGAAGCGACGCCGCACCGGCGAAGAGCGTCACGAGCAGCAGGAATTTATTGATGATCGTTTTCATGCGTTTTCTTGTTTTTTCCTTTTTCAGAACGCTATTGCATCGGGTAACCGTAATCGTTAACCAGCAGGCTGTTGGTGGTGATCGACTGCTTGAAAAGCGGCCAGAACATATGCACGTCGGGATCGTACTGGTAGATCATGTCGATGCGCGCCGCGGCGGTCGTGCCGCTCTTGATATACTCCTCCTCGGTCGTGCCGTCGGTCTTCTTCGACGTGAAGAGCGTCCAGCCCGTGCCTTCAGGCTCGCCGGCCTCGCCGAAATCGAGTCCGTGGAGCTGCACCGTCTCGCCGTCGGCGTCGTACTTGTAGTAGACCTTCGAGCCGATAAGGTCGAATTCATAGGTTTTGCCCGTCAGTTCCGACGTGTAGGGCGTGTGGTCGAGCATGGCCTTCATCTTGCCCTTCACGTCGTCGAGCGACTCTTTCAGCAGTCCCCAGCGGATCAGGTCCTGCTTGCGGATCTGCTCGCAGCTGAATTCGAGCATGCGCTCCCTGTATATGGCCTTGAACATGGCGTCCTTCGAGCCGATGCCCTCAAGGTATTTATCCACCGCCTCGTCGGACTTGAAGGCGCGGTAGCGGACCTTGCGCAGCTGCGTCTTGGCGTAGGGCAGGTCGTTCAGTTCGTTGGCGGCCTCGGCGGCCATCAGCAGCACGTCGGCATAGCGCATCACGATCGGCTTGATGCCGCAGTCGTTGCCCGAGATGACCTCGTCCATCCATTCGTAGCGGTATTTGCCGCTGTACCATTTCTGGATGTTCTCCAACTCCTGCCTGCCGCCGTTCCAGCGGAAGGGCACGCAGGAGATGTCGCGGCGGCGGTCGTTCCTGTCGTACTCGTAGTAGAGCGTGGGAAGCGGGCCGATCGTGCCGCCGGCATTCGCCTTGCCGCAGTACTTATCCGCCGTGTAGTGCTTGACGGCGTAGTTGTTCATCCACTGGCCGCGGTTGTCGGCAAAGGGGATCACGAAGAGCGTCTCGCCTCCGGCCGCGACCTCGCGCTTCATCATGCCGCGCCAGATCTCCTCGAACGAGCCTTCCAGACCCACGCAGGCATTCTCCTTGGCGATGACCTCCTTGCAGGCGTCGAGCGCCTTCGTGTAGAGGGCGCCGTCGCCCCACGCCTGCCCGCTTTCGGTGAGCCTGCTGCGGCGGTTCTGCCCGACATTGCCCGTACCGATCTGCCCCTCGTCGGGACGCTGCGAATACCCGGCGGCCGAGAGGCACACGCGGGCCAGCAGTCCGTAGGCGAACGCCTTGTTGACACGGGTGGTGAGTCCCGTTTTGCCGGACTCGTTGGGCCAGTAAACGTAATTCACGGCCTCCTCCAGATCGGAGATGATCTGCCGGTAGATGACATCGCGGTCGCTCTTGGGCTTGATGACGTCGCCCGTCTCGCCGATGGGCTGGAAACGCGCAGGAACGTCGCCCCAGGCCTTGACGAGGTCGTGGTAATAGAGCGCGCGCAGCACCAGCGCCTCGCCCAGCAGGTAACGCATCCCGGCATTGTTCTCCACGTTGCCGTACTTGCGCAGGCCGGCGATGGCCAGATTCGCGTTCTCGATGGCGGTGTAGGCCAGGGCGAACTGGCCGCTGCTCTCGTTGAGCTGGCTGTTCGCATCGTCGTACGACGCGTTATAGGAGTAGATCAGCGTCTTGGTGTCGGTGGGTTTGTCGGGCGACGCGCCTACGTACCACTCCGTGTCGCTGTTGGCCCCGTAGTAGATCAGCCAGCGGTTGCGGTAGGATTTGTCGACGCCGAACTGGCGGTAAATGTTCATAACGGCCGCCTCGGCATAGGTCTCGTTCGAAAACATGGTCTCCGAATCGGACGACGAGGACGAACGGGTGTCCAGCAGGTCTTCGCCGCACGAGGTGGCCAGCAGGCCGGTGCAGGCAAGGATATAGATTAACTTTTTCATCGTTGGATTGTTTTCTGTCGGTTGAAGGTTAGAAGCTGATGTTCGCACCGAAAACCCACGAACGGCTCTTCGGATAGGCCGAGTAGTCGACGTTTGGGGTCATGGGCGTCGCGCGGCGCGTGTCGACCTCGGGATCGAAACCGCTGTACGGCGTCCAGCAGAAGAGGTTCGTGCCCGTCGCATAGAGACGCACCTTGTTGATGCGCACCTTGCGCGTCCAGCTCGCGGGCAGCGTGTATCCGACCGTCAGCGACGAAAGACGCAGGAACGAAGCGTCCTCCAGCAGCCAGCTGTGAACGACCGTCTGCGGCATGTAGGGCGACCACATGTTCGTCGCGGCGTTGGCGGCGGCCAGCTCGGCAGGATCGGTGATCAGGGCGCCGGTCTCCCAGTTGACGTTGGTCCAGCGTTTGCCCAAAGCCATCGCGTCCGAAAGGTTGCGGATGACGCCCTTGCCCGTGTACTTCTGCGACGAGGTGAACTCGACGTTGTTGGCATTGAAAACCTTATTGCCGTAAGAATAAGTGAAGTTGGCGGCCACGTCGAAACCATAGGCATAGGCCGAGAGCGAGAAACCGCCCGTGAACTTGGGCTGCACGTTGCCGATCTTTCCCTGAACGGGCGTACCGTTCTCATCGCAGAGCAGTTTGAGCGAGCCGGGACGCATGTCGCCCACCACGCCGGCGCAATTCGATCCGTCGAGCGTCCGCCACTTGCCCGTCTCGTTGTAGTAGTCCAGGTCGAAATCCCCGACCTCGTAGCGGCCCAGCGTCGTATAGCCGCGGATGTCGCCGATGGCGCCGCCCAGCACGGCGTAGTAGTCCGTGACGTTGTTGTTCCAGCCCGACGACTGCGAGTAGGTCTCCAGTCCGGCCAGATCCATGATGCGGCTGCGGTTGAAGGCGATGTTGGCGTTGAAGTTCACGCCCCACTTCGCCTTTTCGGCCAGAACGGCGGCCACCGACACCTCCAGACCGCGGTTGCGGATCGTACCGGCGTTGCGGTACTGGAAGCTGTAACCCGAACCCGAAACCGGATAGCGCATCAGAATGTCCTCGGTGGTGTTCTGGTACACCTCGACCGATCCCGAAAGGCGGTTGCGCCAGAATCCGAAGTCGAGACCCAGGTTGTGCGAATAGGTCGTCTCCCACGTCAGGTTGGCATTGGCCATGTAGCTCTCGCTGGCCCCGTTGCCGTTGGGCGTCCAGTAGACCGGATCGCCGTAGATGAAGCTGCTGCCCGTGCCGACCTCGTAGAGCTGCGTCAGGCCGCCCATGCCGGTCGGTATGTTGTTGTTGCCCGCCGTACCGAAGCTGTAACGCAGCTTGAGGTTGTCGAGCCACTTGAGGCCCTTCATCCCCCACTCGTCCGACAGACGCCACGAAGCGGCCACCGAGGGGAAGTAACCCCACTTCCGGCCCTTCGAGAACTTCGACGAACCGTCGCCGCGCATCGTGGCCGAAAGCATGTACTTGCCCTTGAAGTCGTAGTTGATGCGTCCGAAATAGGAGAGCAGGATGTCGTCGGCCGCATAGTTCATGTTCGACGAACTGGCGTTCGAGGCCGAACCCATGAAGGTCCACGCCTGCTCGGCGGTGTAGAAGTCGGGCAGTCCGTCGACCCAGGTGTTGAACGTACGCTGCTCGGTGATGATGTACTCCTGTCCCAGCAGCACGTTCAGGTGGTGGTCGTCGTTCGAAATGAGCTTCCTGAAGTCATAGTTCAGCGTATTGGTGTTGCGCACGCGGCGGCGCGTCACGTCGTTGTAGTTGGTCGACGGGGTTCCCGGGACCGACGACCCCGAGCCTCCGACCTTCGAATAGTAGGTCGTCACGCCATAGAACGAATTGGTCTCCTGGCGGTACTCCTCCATGCCGGCCTCAACCTTCAGGCGAAGGTCGTCGACGATCTCCCACGTGAAGCCCGCGTTGGCGTTCCAGTTGGTGCGCTCGCGCTTGCGGTCCGAATCCGAAACGGCGACGGTCGGCATCACGGCGTCCGAGGAGTTCTCCTCCAGGTCGTCGCCGCCCTCGATCTGGGCCTTGAGCGGAATGGGCGTGTAGAGCATGGCGTTCTTCAGACGGCCCGTGGTCTGCGAGCCCGAGTCGTTGAGCGAGTTGGCGCCCGCGCCGCGGACCTTGATGCGCGAATAGCGGATGTTGAAATCGAGCGTGATGCGCTTGCTGGCCTTGAACTGCGTTTTCAGGCCCAGGTTGTCACGGCTGTAATTCGAGCCGATCATAATCGCCTTGTCGTAGAGACGCGCATAGGTGGCGTTCCACTTGAACTTGTCGCCGCCGCCCGAAACCGTGAGGTTGTGGTTGAACTGCTCGCCCGAACGGCCGAAAAGCTGGTCCATCCAGTCGTTGCCCTTCACGCCGTCGTAGAGGTCGATGTCGGAGAACGCCCCGAAATAAGGCTCGTAGTTATCCGAAACCTTGTTCTGGATGGCGGCCAGTTCATACTGCCACCTGGCGAACTCCGAAGGGTTGAGCGCCTGCACCTGGTTCTTGCGGGCGATGTCCTTGAAACCCCAGTATACATTGTAGTTTACGTTCACCTTGCCTTTCTCGCCGCTCTTGGTGGTGATCAGCACGACGCCGTTGGCGCCTCGCGAACCGTAGATGGCCGTCGAGAAGGCGTCCTTCAGAATGTCGATCGACTGGATTTCCGACGAGGAGATGTCGCTGATGCTCTCCACGGGAAATCCGTCGACGATATAGAGCGGCGCGCCGTCCGACGAAAACGACCCCGCACCGCGCACGCGGATACGGATTTCGGCGTCGGGGTCTCCCTCCGTGGCCGTGACCTGCACGCCGGCCATGCGGCCCGTCATCGCCTCGGCCACCGAGGCCACGGGCATCTGCTGCAACGTCTCGGCGTTGACCGAAGCGACCGAACCCACGACATCGCGGCGTTTCACGGTGGCGTAACCCACGACCACCACGTCGTCCATCGCCGTCGACTCGTCTTCGAGCCTGACGTCGATCTGCGTTTTGCTGCCGATGGCGATACGCTGCGTCTTCATACCGATATAGGAGATCACCAGCATCTTCTTCGAAGCGTCGGGGACGGTGAGCGTCCATCGTCCGTCGACACCCGAACTCGCCCCCAAGGTCGTCCCGTCAACGACCACCGAAGCTCCGATAACCGGTTTGCCCGCCGAATCCTTGACGACTCCTCCGATCTTTTGAGCCGCGGCCGTGGAGGCCAGACCCACACCCAGCAGGAACAACAGGGCGAACTTTAGAGTAAAGCTTTTCATATAAAAGGTTTTGGTTAATAATTAGGTTTTCGCTTTTTCCGTAAAAGGGGTATTTCCCTATACAAAAATAAATTGCCCCGGAGGATTCGATTGGTAATTTTTATCACTTCTCATGGATAATTTGTCAAACCGCTCCGAACGGCCCCGCAAGGCCCCGGGAAAAGGAAAATGGGGCAAAAAATCCTCCTTCGGCAGGAGGATTTTCCCGGAAAAAGATTTACCTGTTCCACAAAAGCATCCGGCTTCTTAAGCCGGGCGCGGAACCGGACGGAGAGCGGCCGGACCTGCCATCGCCCCTAAAGCCGGCTTCTTAAGCCGGGCGGGCGATCTCCAGCGACGCCCAGATAAAGGGACCCACGCCCTTGCAGTCGTTCTCGATCACCGGCTCGGAAATGTAATATTCGAACGTGCCGCTGCGCATCTGCCTGCCGCCCAGGCCCGCCACCGAACAGCAGCCGGTCAGCGAGATCGTGCCGTCGGGATTTTCCTTCACGAAACAGCCGACGAACTTTTCATACAGCCGCCGCGCCTCCCCGCCCAGCTCCGCGGGCAGGTAACCCAGCCGCACGCCCTTGAGCATGGCGTAGACGAACATCGCCGAGGCGGTCGATTCGAGGTAGTTGCCCTCGCGGCCCGGCTGGTCGAGCACCTGATACCACATGCCGGTCGCGGGATCGGCGTATTTCGGCAGCACCTCGTAGATATGGTTCAGAATCCCGACCATCGGCTGCGTCGCATCGTCGACGCCGAGGTATTGCAGCGTCTCGACGATGGCCATGGCGTACCACCCCATCGCACGGCCCCAGGCATGGGCCGACTGCCCGGTGGTCTTGTCGCACCAGAACATTTCGCGCGAATCGTCGTAGGCGTGGCGGTAAAGCCCCGTCGCGGGGTCATAGGTATGCGCGGCCACGACGACGAACTGGTTCACGATGTCATCGACGGCCTTTTCGTATTCGACTCCGGAGAGGTTCCTCGCGGCATATTCGGCATAGAACGGCTCGGCCATGTAAAGTCCGGCAAGCCACATCTGATGCGGATAGACCTCCTTGTGCCAGAATCCGCCGTCGTCGTTGCGGGGCTGCTCCCGCAGCTGCGCGAAGAGTGTGTCGAGCGCTGTTTTATAGCGCACGTCGCCCGTGCGGTCGTACAGCGCGAACAGCGCACGCCCCGGACAGACGTGGTCGAGATTGTATTTCGACTTCTTGTAGGTCAGCACGCTCCCGTCGGGCTGCACGATGGAGTCGTAATAGCGCAGCGCATAGTCGAAGAAATCGGGACGGTCGTACGCCTCGCCTGCGTCCATCATGGCCAGCAGTTCGAGTCCCGTGGTGTAGTTCCATTTGATTTTGCCGGCGGGGATGCCGTCGAGCGTCATGGGCGAGGGGTTGCGGGCGATCTCGCTCTCGACCATGCGGACGGCGAGCGGCGTGGCGGAATCGTAGAGGTGTCCGCGCGAGGTGCAGGCGGCGGCCAGCACGCACAGGGCAGGTATCAGCAATCGTTTCATGCGGTTTTGGTCTCTTGGTTTTCTTTCAGGTTATGGGTTTTGAGGTATTCGGCGGGCGACATGTGGTACTGCTCGCGGAAACAGCGGCTGAAATAGCCCGGATCGGAGAATCCCACCTTATA
>ERZ832317.5682-NODE-5682-length-10999-cov-5.161915_pt1 | contig 10999 bp, 8 predicted proteins | sample MGYA00519695_ERZ832317 | MGnify/ENA primary metagenome ERZ832317 (study PRJEB31850, sample SAMEA3708726) | human gut metagenome | biome: human gut; feature: human-associated habitat; material: faeces | place: China | collected 2014 ...
ATCAGGTTTGTGAAGGCATCACCGAGCTGGAACGCAAGGACGGATGTCTGGCGGGATACGCCGAGAAGGTCCGCGAGCGGTGCCATGATCGGCATGGTGATCGCCGCCTGGCCGGAGCCAGATACGACGAAGAAATTGAAGACCGACTGAAACACATACATCAGCACGGCTGCGGCTGCGCCGGAAAGACCGGCCAGGGCCTGTGAGATGCCGTACATAATGGTGTTGATAACGGTCGGTGTGGTCGGATCGGAACCGCCGAGCACCTGCATGATGCCCTGTGCCATCGCTACAACGAGTGCCGCACCGATCAGGTCCTTTGCGCCGTCTTTGAAGGAAACGGCAATATCGTTCACTTTCATGTCATTCAGATGGAAAATGACACCGATCACACCTGCCACAATTCCCATGATGAAGAACTGGGTTGCGATTTCGGCCATGTAATAGCCTTTTGCCATAACGCCCCAGATGACCCAGACAACGGTAACGGCCAGTGTTACCAGAACTAAGATATGGCCGATGCCGAAGGAATGGCCCTCGTCGATGCCTGTTTTTTCGTTCTGATCACGGAAATACTGGTCGCTTTCGTAAGCAACGGAGATTTCCGGGGTCTTTTTGACTTTTGCTGCATAGAACATGGTCATGCCGCAGCCAAGAGCGGTGAATACGACCCACATCACCATACGGAAACCTGCGCCGGAGAAGACGTCAACGCCGGCGATTCCCTGTGCGATTCCGACGGAAAACGGGTTCATCCAGGAAGATCCGAAGCCGATCTGTGTTGCCACGTACGTAACAAGCACGGCAATGACGGTGTCGTATCCGACAGCGACGAACAGCGGGCAGAGGATCATGGTGAACGGAAGGGCCTCTTCTCCCATTCCGAACACGGCTCCGCCGAGGGAAAACAGGACGAAAAGGACCGGGATCAGCAGTTTTTCGGCTCCTTTTGCTTTACGGATCAGGCCGATCAGACCGGCTTCAACGGCTCCGGTGCGGATCATGATACCGAAAGCGCCGCCGACTACCATCAGAAATGCGATGATTTCGATGGCGGAGCTGCTGATAATTCCGTTATACATGTAATTGAAAAATCCGGTTCCGCCGTCGCCGCTGAACAGTGCAACGCCTTCTGTGACCGGTTTTCCGGCAGCATCGGTCAGATACTGGAAGCTTCCGTCTTTGATGACGGTACGGGTTTTTTCTACCCCGTTCATCAGGTATGTGACATCCTCCGTCTCGTAATAGCCTTTCGGGACAAGGAAAGTCATGACGGCCGCGATAACCACCACAAAAAAGATGATAATGTAGGTATCCGGCACGTTAAATCCCCTGTTGAATGATTTCAGGCCTTCGCCTTTCTTTTTGCTCATATTTTGAGATTTCCTCCATTTGATATTCTATTCTCGTTTTTAACACGCATGGATTAGTGTACCATAGATCATAGAGGAAAGTCACTGAAAAAATCAAAAAAGTAACAGAAAAATTTTCCATTCGGATTTTTCTGCCGGCTGTGTGCAATGTCATGCATAACATGATTGTATAGAAAGGCAAACAATTCCTTTTAGGGTTTCCTGCTTCCCGTCTCTTATGCTATACTTGAAAGGTTGTTCTAACAGTAATACAAATCTAATACAGAAAGCGAGCTTGTGAACCTCACATGACTAAAGTCACGTGCTTCCGGCCGCTTTAGGCGGCAGACCAAATATCGGCGGATACGCCTGTTACTTAGATTTTGCACGGATATGTGCTTCTTCCATGCCGGATACGGCAGGTTTCCACATAACAGGTAATCCACTGCATATCTGCCTGTGTTTATGCTGCTTTTCGCAGTTCCATTTCTGAAATTAAGTCTCTCAAATCCGCATAAACACATGAGGTTCTACGCTTTACTGCAGGAACTTTTGCCTCCAGCAAAGACCTTTCCGTTTCCGGCAAGGGTTTTAAAATTTCACGGATAAAATATCTTGCTCCGATATTATACGATGCTGACAAATCACAGTTGTATCTTTTTCCAGTCTGAAACGTACACAGACGATGATCCCGTGTATCACGGGCAATCTCTCCTGATCCATCAAAGGCAAGCCTGCTCGTGTTCCAGGCACAAATCCGGGAAATTCGGATTCCCTTTCTGTGTGCCTGCTGTCCGCACCGTTTCTGGATATCACGTTTTCTCCACATCTGCAGTTTCTGCTTTTTCTTCCCGGAAAGTTTTCCTTTCATTTCCAGATATTCGAAAACAATCACATCTGCCTTATTTTCTGATGCATAAAAAACGATTTCCTTTGCAATTTTTCTGCCAAGCTCTGTATTCAGACGTTTTGCATATGCCCATTTTCCCTGCACCTGACGCGATCCATGTTCCCGCTGAAATCTTCGAATCCGTCCCAGCACACGGTACATCCGGTCTTTGTCACTGGGAAAGTTAATAAACTTTCTCCCCAGGATAGTTCCGTCTGGACGCATGATGGTACAGACTGCATCCGTATTGATGCCGAGATCCACGCTGCAGATCGTTTGCTCTTTGACAGGTGTCTGGTTTAAAGATACCTCTTCCGCATATGTAAAACGCAGAAAATATTTGTGGTGCTTCTTCTCCAACGTTGGAGCCGAAGCTTTTTTGCCCGACCAGTGTTTTCTTAAGTATTCCATATCCGTATGTTTCAGCCACACAGCAAACCATTTCCAGTCGTATCCATCGTACAGTTTTAAAAAGGCCGCATCTTTCTCTTCTGTGTTTTCACGGTACATGACATCGTGGTAAAAAACAGGCATGGCATACTGCTCACTTTTCAGATACGGCTTTCCTGTTTTCTGTCCCTCTGCTTTCCACTGTTCCAGACGCGTCCGATAAGAAGATACACTCCCAAGCGCATGCTGGACTGCCGCCCGTCTGAAATAGGATGGCATTTTGGGAAAGCAGAAATCAAAATCAAACCGGGCCGGATTCCGTTTCGTTGTATGCACCAGATGTTCCGCTGCATTGAAACGTTTCTTACTTTCCTCAATTTGGGCCAGTTCTTCCCACACAGATTCATACACTTCGACCAGATAGCGGACAGCAGAACGGTAAATCTCCAGTGTCTGGCGGATCGGAATATTCTGTTTTCGTAATTCAACACCATAACTGGATATGATTTTCATTCGCTTTCTCCTCCGGGTTTTAACGGGATTTTTCCTTCTGCCCTTCTATGTAAGCAAGTACCTGTTCACGGCTCCGGTCACTGACCGTTACAGCACAATAAGACGGATTTCACAAATGTTCTCCCCACAACTCTTTCCTTGACGCCGGATAGGAAAAACCATTTTTATTAATTGTAAACATATCTTTCTCCATAAAAGTATTTTACCATATCCATAATAATATATCAAACATTTGTTCTGTTTTATATTAAAAAAATTGCGCGTCTAACTCATCACTAAAGTAACGAGAATGCGACGCGCAGTTTTCAATAGAAAACAATGCTCTTGCTGATTTCAGATCATTTCGGGCTGTTTCCAGACGATATAACACCAGATCCCGTCTAGTACCGATTTCCTGATTATGCTGCTCCATACAAAACTACCCCTTCTTTATGAATATTGGAATAAAATGGATAGTTCACAATCCACTTGTTAAAATGTGCTTCACTTTTTGCAATAGGCTTAATATCCGTGTCATGATCCATATTAAAGTCATAGGTCATGTACGAGAGCTGTTGTGCATATGCCTTTAATTCCAGATCTGATATATCCACCAGAATCATAATGTCTACATTAGAATCCGGGCGGAAGTCCCCCCTTGCATAAGAACCATAAAGGATTATCTGGCGTACATGGGAACCATAAATCTTCTTGACCTCTTCCACATACTGTTTAATTAAATCCTGCATAATCTTTGGCATACATCATCACCTCATTTTCTGCTGATAATACTATAAGTTTCTCGATTCACAAATCTTTCTTCTTGATTTTATTATAACCAGTTTACCTTCGTTTCTCAATCAGTATTTTCCATGTATCAATTTTACTACTTTCTTCGACGAATTTTGTTCACCGTTATAGCCAATCCATCATGTCCATTTACTTTTAACGCATCGTTTATTATGCTTTATATAGTATTATTTTACCTTTCCAAATCAATATATGGTATGCAAATTAATATCAAGATACTAGGAGACAAAGTATTCCACTGCGTTTTCCGGGAAGAATTCCTTAAACTCACCATACAGCTGTGCTGCAAGTGTTTTATTGTGCGCTATGATCAAGGTTGGCTAAGCCCCATTAACAAGGCAAAGACCATCTGCATATGGATCCGTGTCTCCTTCGATGCTTCCAGCAACAGTTTTACCTGCTCCAAAGTATATGTTTTAGTCTCATCTACAATAATCGTATAATACTTTGACTTTTTTACTCCTTTTGGCAGTTCCAAACCTTCACAGGGATTCGTCATAATCAACCTTTTCGATAATGCGTATCTCATAGAGGTATTCATAATTGTTCTTGCCCTTTTAGGAATAGCAGAATATTGTTTTACAGGTTCTTTATACATTTTCATCAGATGCCCTTGATTGAGCGCAAGCAGCCTCAGACCGCCAATTCTGGGAATAATATGTTTCTGAATACAGTCCCTATAATTATAATAGGTATTCGCCGTAAATGACATATCAGATGGAGACATTCTCCATCTGATATACTATCATACAGATACGATCATTTCAATATATGACTAAACCCCAACAGTTTAGCATCGTAATACCCAATTGCCACCTTTAAAAAGATAACTGTATCTTTTTTTCATAAATATTAATAATTCTTCCTATAAATAAGGCTGTCAGTATGGTTCCTATACCAAGACCATAAAAATGGGTATGATTAATTAAACATAAAATAATAGTGACAAACACAAGTGTAATATCAAAAGTATTTTTCACTATTGAAAAAGGAAAAGAGAAGACTTCTGAAATAGTTTTTACAATACCATCAGTTGGTGTTAAAATAAGATTTGTTTTCACGCTTAAAAATACGCCCATTGCAGTAATGAACATCGTCATAATAAAACAAATAACCCTTAAGTATAAACTTAACGATAATGTAGGAATTATAAAATCATATAAATCAGTCAACCAACCAAAAGCAAACGATAACGGAATTTCTAAAATAAAAGTAACTGTGATCTTTTTGGATAAAATACATTGAATAATAACAAATATTAAGTAACAGATAATAGAAGCTGTTCCTAAAGAAATGTTATAGATTTGTGATATTGAATACATCACAGAACTAAAAGCAGCAACTCCTAAATCAAAGCGAACATTTAATACAACAGCAAAAGCTATTAAATTCAAACCAAGAAAATACAAAAAATATTTTTTCATTCTTATTACCTCATCATGTCTATGGTACTGTAAGCCACCAGAACCGGAGATTCTGCCTTGATGGCACACTTATAAAAAGCCCAAAGGTCTTGATTTCAAGGCTTTCAGGCTTAAGTTAACCCCAGCGGAGTCTGTTGTGTTTATCTTACTGGAATTTCACCTTCATCTATCAGTCTGTCTGGGGAAAATACAATACGGATTCTTCCGTCTGTCGCAACCTTGCAATCTCCGTCAAACGCATTCTTACCGCCATCCTCGATTTTCGCAGTTCCTGAAAGGATATTCTCACAGATGCGTATCGCTGTATTCATGATGCTATGATCCATGGAACCAACGAAAGGCATTCCCGCATATCCCACATGGCCATTAAAATTGCGGTCAAATTCACTTTCATAGGACTTGATTTTATCCAGAGCTCCCAATAGTGTATTAATACTGTCTCTGCAGAGCAGATTACCATTGCAGGCATCTCCAGAAAACAGGATTCGCTCTTTCCGATCAAGGAAACAACAGCCTCCCGATGTATGACCCGGTGTCTCAATTACCTCGATACTGCGTCCCCCCAGCTCAAACACCATTCCCTCCTTCAAAGGAAGACATTTTGGCATCTTTTGTATCCGCCGGATATCCGCAGGGCTACAGTCATACACATCGTAAGCTCCCATATTTCCCAAAAGTTCCACATAATCTGCGATGCTATCATAATTTATCGGTTTAAGACTATCCTCATCTTTTTCGTGAATATATACCTCTTCAAACTGAGCAGCTCCTCCGATATGATCCGGATGTCCATGTGTCAGCACTACATCATAGGGAAGCGGAGTCAGCCAGGAAATCAGCTTTTTCAGGTCTGTCATTCCGACACCCGTATCGATGAGTAATGCACGTTCCGTACCTTTTAACAAAAACATGGCTGTCATACCAGCCTCATTGATAACCCAGGTGTCTTTTGCAATCTCCGTCACCTGATATGTAGTCAGCTTTGCCATATGCATTCCATCCTTTCCGCATCAGTGCATAAATACATTTTCTGCATCCTCATCTAATGGTACAGTAAATGCCGGAGCATGTTTAACAAGAAGCTCCATCAGCCTGTGGTCATAATTATCTTTAACTTCGCAGATATTGTCAAAAATCATAATTGCCTCTTTACCTGGCTCACATACCGGCCACTGCGGAAGAGAAGGAACGGAAGGATTTCCGTATCTCGCAAAGTTTATCCAGGCACCACATATTCTCTCCTGCAGGCGGTCTGTTTCTCCCGGCACATTGCAGATAGGAATTCGGTCAATATTATGGAAAACAAACGGGATTTCAGAGCAATGCCATGCCAGTTTTCCTCCCTCATATGGGAATTCATAATTAAACATGTAGGAATATACGGGAGCTTCCTTATGTACTGACTTCTTCGCAATGAAATCTTTCGATGCATAACGGAAAATATAATCCAGCGACAGAACATCTACAAGGCGATTATTTGGATATGCTTTTTCGAATTCTGCTGCAATCTCTTCTGCATCCTCCTGAAAGCATTTTTCCAGAAGTTTCATCGTTTCCTCACGGGTCAGTTCATCCCTATTCTCCAGAACCGGCTTGAAATCAAATTCTCCAAAAACGCTACCCACTATCACCGGAATCTTTTTTGCTCCATCGGTAAATCCTACTCTGCGCGGATCACCGGCATACCATGAATTTGCTCTCGGCTCTCCTCCCACGTAGAGTCCTTTCTCCTGCAGCTTGGGTGACACCTTATTATATGCTTCCGCAAGGAAATAGTAAGGAATCGTTTCCAAATCCTCAACGGATTCCAACTTCAATTCCGTCAGAAGGGCCTCCACAATTGCGGTACCGTCATCCTCTGCCTCTTTTTTACCTTCTTCTATTACGCCGCTCTGGATAATCCCCTTATGGAATAAACCTTCTGCAGCCGGTGTATTCATCAGGGAATAAACTTTCATTCCACCACCGGACTGACCAAACAGGGTTACATTACCTGGATCTCCGCCAAAACCAGCAATATTGTCCTGAATCCAATGAAGGGCTGCGACCATATCTGCATTTCCCACATTAGCAGAATTGTAGTATTTTTCCCCATAAGCAGATAAATCAAGATATCCCAAAATATTCAGACGATGGTTCAATGACACGACAACCACATCTCCGTACTCACTCAGATGATCTCCTTCATACGCCACCTGTTCAATGGATGAGCCTGCAAAGAATCCACCTCCGTGCAACCATACCATAACCGGTTTTTTTGCTTCCGGATCCAGACTCTGTGTCCAAATATTCAGATACTGGCAATTCTCATCCATTGGCCAGTAACGATGTGGGATCATAACCTCCATCAACGGATGATCCTGCATCAGCATAGGGCACACATAACCATAGGCCAGAGCATTTTTAATACCTTTCCATGGTTTTACCTCTCTGGGCATTTGAAAGCGATCAGCATCAGCATACTTGATGCCATGGAAAGTGTATGTAGAATTCATCTTAAATCCCCGTATCTTACCCGCCTTAGTCTGAACTACCGGTTCTGCCTTACTACAGTAAAAACAATCTCCCATTTTGTATTCCACCTTTCTTTAGTAATTTTATGTATATCTTATTTCATTACCATTTTGTCATTTTTTTGTTACCGTTTTATTACATCTCTATCTCCACATACAGTTTGCATATTGGTCTCTTCCTGTATTGTAGCCCGATACTGAGAGGGAGTCATATGATAATGCTTTTTAAACGCACGAAAAAAGTTTTCCGTATTTTCATATCCAATCTCTTTTCCGACTTCAGTCATCCTCTCATTTTCTAAACTTTTTCACCTCATTATGCAATAATTGTTGATACCCATCTACTATAATCCCATACATTTCAGAATGATCCGAAGATTATGGACTGCACATCTTTGCACATCTCCGAGACACAGACGAGGTTTCTTATCTAAATGTCCTTTGTACCCGATTGCTCTGCCATCATCTAAAATAAAAGCAACTTTCTCATTGGCCGGGCATATCTTTGGCACAAAGCTTGCCGGATCATTGAAAAATGTTTTCATATCATTTGCCTGCATGTAGACTTTTTCCCCATCAACCAAAATCTCTCCATCCTTCATCTCGGCAGTATGTCCTTCACCCAGAGGTGCCATGACTGTATCCGGTCCTTCCGGATCAACCGTAAAGGAATTCCAGCGGGCTGCGAAAACCGGTGCAAATGGTACTTCCTGCACCATAATTACCTGCCCACGTTCATCAAACTCCGGCATAACTGTTCTCACAGCCTGAAGAATATTCATGGCCCTTCCTTTTCCTCCCGGCATAATCAAATCATTTCCGGCATGCATGGATTTCCAGGGTGTACTGCTGCCTCCGTTCCAATCAGTCATGATCAGACCTTCAAATCCCCATTCTCCGCGGGCAAGATCCGTACATAAGTCATAACTATCTGCTGTAGGAACACCGTTGATCAGATTGTAGGAACTCATGATAGACAACGGCTGAGATTCCTGAATAGCAATTTTATAGGGTTCCAGATAAATCTCCCTCAGTGCCCGCTGACCAATCACAGAATCCACAGCATTCCGATTCGTCTCCTGATTATTAGCTGCATAATGCTTAATGCATCCACCTCCTCCTGGCAGGCTCTGAAGACCGCGTACCATTGCTGACGCCATCTTTCCAGATATGAGAGGATCTTCAGAAAAATATTCAAAATTTCGTCCACACATAGGATCACGCTGAATATTCATTCCTGGTCCCAGAAGCAAATCAATCCGCATTGCCTGCATATCTGCTGCCATTCCGCATCCTACCTGTTCCAAAATTTCCGGATCAAAAGACTGAGCAAGAAGCGTACCCACCGGCCATGCCGTACAGTAATGGTATACCTGCCTCTTTTCCCCCGATTCCAGATCGGTTGCCTCAAACTGCTGTGTGATACGCACACCGCCCGGACCGTCTGCCAATACAATAGAAGAAACACCATAACTTTCCAGTGCGTGTGTTGTTTCCCCTGCCGCTCCAGGTACAGATTCCGAACTGGCTCCAATCACAGGATTGTTCTCATCCTGCACACCCCAGCCTGTACCACAGCAAAGATCCGCCAATTGTGCAGCATCAAGCTGTGCGGCAAATTCTTCCATTGACACTCTGCCCGAAGCCACATCATTCAGCTTCCATTCTTTCTTTTCCACATACCGTACTGTTTCGTAAGGCATAACCGGCTGATAGCTGGTATCTGTCGCATATGTAACCACCTTTTCATCGCTATAGGCTGAACGCGAATCCAGCGTTTCCGGTATCTGCACAGCCAGAAGAACCGGTACATCCTTCCATATAGTTTCATCCTTTCGGTCAGTTAACCCCTTCTTTTCCTCCAAAGTTTCCGTTAACGGAAGCTCCACCAATACCTGTTCTGTCAAAGCAGTTTGTTCCAGCCGAATCTTGCACACCGGTTTTGTATCTCTGGAAGAAGTACCGATACGCACTCCATAATCTCCTTTTGACAGAATATAACCTCCTGCATTTTCACTATAAGATGCAAGATTACGCAGCGGTATGCGGATTTTGATATCTTCCTTTTCGCCCGGTGCCAGTAACATCGTTTTTTGGAAACCTTTCAGCTCCTGTTCCGGCATATCCATCTCCGATACCGGTGCAGAAACATATATCTGCACAACTTCACGTCCAGCAAACGCTCCTGTATTTTCTACTGTTACGCCAAGAACCAGTGTATCCTCATCCAGCGATGCCTCCAGATTTCCCAGTGCAAATGTCGTATAGGAGAGTCCATAACCAAAAGGATAACCCGGCTCAACATTAAATGTATCAAAGTAACGATATCCTACATAAATTCCGTCTGTATAATCTTCCTGATCTACGTTTCCGTCATTTGCTCCGAAAGTCTCCGCTGTCGGATAATCGGAATATGCTGCCGGCCATGTGTCTGTCAGTTTTCCAGAAGGAGTTACTTCTCCGTTGAGCACTTTCACAAGTGCAGTTCCACCTTCCATACCAGCCTGAGACATCAGAAGCATTGCATCCAGACCATCGATTTCATGGAAGAAATTTGTATCAATGACACCGCCAACGTTCAGCACTACGATCACTTTGTCATATGCTGCGCCAAGTTTGGTCAGGTTTGATTTCTCATTTTCTGTCAGATAGTAATCGCCTTCTGTCTCTGTACGGTCAGCACCTTCACCAGAGTTTCTGGAAATTACATAGATTGCTGTGTCTGTGCCGTCTGTCTGTCCCGCTGCAACTTCCTCATCTGTAAGTTCCGGATCCGGCATGGAAAATGTATCCCAGAATCCACCGTCAAAGTCTGCTTCACCTTTGTCATAAGCTTCTTCAAAACTATTCAGCCAATCGGAAGAAGTGATATTGTATCCCGCATTTTTTAGTCCTTCCCAGACAGAAAAGGTTTACGTCACCAGAACCAGTTCCGCCTTTGACAGTCTTTACGGCACCGCCGCCGTATAAAGCTATATTACCGTCCACTGCGATCGGAAGTACATCATTATTATTCTCCAGAAGTACCATACCCTGAGTAGCGGCTGTCATGGAAAGCTGAGCATTTTTTGTTTCACGGTCAGACTGCTCATTCGTTGTAGCCGGTGCTGCAAAGGTAGTAATTCCGCC
>ERZ832317.5686-NODE-5686-length-10986-cov-9.671302_pt1 | contig 10986 bp, 9 predicted proteins | sample MGYA00519695_ERZ832317 | MGnify/ENA primary metagenome ERZ832317 (study PRJEB31850, sample SAMEA3708726) | human gut metagenome | biome: human gut; feature: human-associated habitat; material: faeces | place: China | collected 2014 ...
GTCTTGCTGCCGGTGCTCAGCCTGCCGCGCCCGGCGAGTACACCCGCCGCGCGTTCCTGAACGGCAAGCTGGGTCTGACGCAGGCCGAAGCCGTCATGGATCTGATCTCGGCGGATGGCCGTCAGGGTGCCGCGCTGGCCAATGCCGCGCTGGGCGGTGCGCTGGCAAAGAAGATCAGTGCCCAGAAGGAAGCGCTTACCGCCATTCAGGCTCACCTTGCCGCATGGGTGGATTTTCCCGAAGAAGATGTGCCGGAGCTGGACGGTGACCATCTGCACCGCGTACTGAGTGGGGTAAAGGCAGAGCTGGACGAGTTGATCCATAATTATCAGGCGGATACCGTCCTGCGCGAAGGTGTGGACTGCGCCATTGTGGGCAGACCAAATGCGGGCAAATCCACACTGCTCAACCTGCTGGCCGGGTTCGACAGGGCCATCGTCACGCCGGTGGCTGGCACCACCCGTGACGTGGTGGAGCAGGCGGTACAGCTGGGGGATATCCAGCTGAATCTGTTCGATACCGCCGGTCTGCGGGAGACGGAGGACGCCATTGAAGCCGAGGGCATCCGCCGCAGCTGGAAAAAGCTGGAGGAAGCCGGGCTGGTGTTGGCCGTGTTCGACCTGGCCGCCCCGCTAAATGAGGAAGACCTGGAAATTGCACGCCGCTGCCAGGGCCGCCCGGCGCTGGCCATCCTGAACAAGCAGGATCTGGCCGGGCAGGGGGAAGCATTCACTGCCGCACAGCAGCAGTTAGCGCCTTACTTCAAGGCCATCATTCCGCTGACCGCTCGGGACGCCGCCAGCCTGCAGCCTTTGTGTCAGGCGGTCGCCCACCTGCTGGGCACCGCCAACCTGGACCCCAACGCTGCCGCGCTGTGCAGCGCCCGCCAGCTGAGCGCCGCCAAGGAAGCCCGCGATGCCCTGGCCGAAGCCCTGAACAGCCAGGAGGACGGCTTTGGGCTGGATGCTGCCGGGGTGTGCATCAGCGATGCGCAGCGTGCCCTTGCCCGCCTGACCGGTGAGGATGCCACCGAAGCTACCATTGACGAAGTGTTTTCTACCTTCTGTGTGGGCAAATAACCCACCTGTTCTTCTGCGTTTCAAAAGCGCCTGTTTACCCGCTATTTTCTGCGGGGGCAGGCGCTCTTTTATTGTGTTCCGGGCGCGGCTGTGATACAATGAAGTGACGAAAATTTCTTCCATCAAAGAGTTTTGATTTGAGGCATAGAGATTATGGATTTTTTGGGAAATTATGATGTGGTCGTGGTGGGTGCCGGACACGCCGGAATTGAAGCTGCCCATGCGGCAGCCATGCTTGGCGCCAAGACGGCGATCTTTACGTTGACATTGGATTTTATCGGCAACATGCCCTGCAACCCGTCCATTGGCGGCACAGCCAAGGGGCATCTGGTGCGGGAGATCGATGCGCTGGGCGGTTTGATGGGCATTGCGGCGGACGCCACCTTTTTGCAGAGCCGGATGCTGAACCGCGGCAAAGGCCCTGCGGTACACAGCCTGCGCGTACAGACTGACCGCAAGCGCTACCACATGTGGATGAAGCACGCGCTGGAGCTGACCCCCAACCTTGAGATTCACCAGGCGGAGATCGTGCGGCTGGATGTGCAGGACGGCCATGTGTGCGGGGTGGTAACGGCGCTGGGCGGCTATTACAGCTGCAAGTGCGTGGTGATTGCCACCGGCACAGCGCTGGGCGGGCGTATTTTTGTGGGCGAAGCCCACTATGACGGCGGCCCGGACGGCACCCATGCGGCCACCGCGCTGACCAAGGATCTGACGGCCCACGGTGTGCCGCTGCGCCGCTTCAAGACCGGCACCCCGGCCCGCGTACACCGCCGCAGCATTGACTTCAGCAAGCTGGACTGCCAGCCCGGCGACCCGGACGAACTGCTGCAGCCGTTCAGCTTTATGACCCACAAGCCGATGCACAACAAGGTGGACTGCTACATTGCTTACACCAACCCGGAGACCCACAAGGTCATCCTGGACAATCTGAGCCGCTCGCCGCTGTACGGCGGGGACATTCAGGGTGTCGGCCCGCGGTACTGCCCTTCGATTGAAGATAAGGTGGTGCGCTTTAAGGGCAAGGAACGCCACCCGGTGTTTGTGGAGCCCTGCGGCGAGGACACCGAGGAGATGTACCTGCAGGGGATGAGTTCCTCCCTGCCGGAAGCCGTGCAGAATGCCATGTACCGCACCATCAAGGGGTTTGAGAACCTGGAGATCATGCGCCCGGCTTATGCCATCGAGTATGACTGTGTGGACCCCACCAGCATGCTGCCCACGCTGGAAAGCAAAGTGATCGGCGGCATGTACGGGGCAGGGCAGTTCAACGGAACTTCCGGCTATGAGGAAGCCGCCGCGCAGGGCCTGCTGGCCGGCCTGAACGCCGCCCGCCAGGCTCTGGGCAAGAGCGAGCTGGTGCTGGCACGGCATACTTCCTATCTTGGCACGCTGGTGGACGACCTAGTAACCAAGGGCGTGATGGACCCCTACCGCATGATGACCAGCCGCAGCGAGTACCGCCTGAGCCTGCGGCAGGACAACGCCGATGAGCGCCTGACCCCCATTGGCCGGGAATACGGCCTTGTGGACGACACCCGCTGGGCGGCGTTCACCCACGACATGGAAGTGAAAAAGGCCGAGCTGCACCGGCTGGAAACCACCAAAGTACCGCTGGCGGAGCTGCGCACCGTTGCCCCGCCGGAAGTGCTGGAAACGCTGGGTGAATCCGGCGGCACGGCGGCGGAGCTGCTCAAGCGGCCCGGCGTACACTATGAGCTGCTGGCCAAGGTGATTGGCCGCGGGCAGGATGTGAGTGCTGCCATGGCCTTGCGCATTGAAACCGAGATCCGCTATGCCGGTTATATTGCCCGTGAGCAGCGCGCTATCCACGAGGTACAGCGCCACGAAAATGTGGTGATCCCCGATGACTTTGATTACGCCCCACTGGAAACCGTGACGCTGGAAGCCCGCGAAAAGCTGGCGAAGATTCGCCCCCGCACGTTGGCACAGGCCGGACGCATTCCTGGTGTAAGCCCCAGCGACCTGGCCCAGCTGAGCATTGCCCTGATGAAAGCAGGGAAGACTGCGGCGGCAGAATAAGGGCTGGATACTTCCTTTTTATAATACGCAAAAGCCAATAAAGGAGCTTATATGATCGATAAAGAACGCCTTGCACAAAAATGTTCCACGTGGAACATTGTGCTGAGCGGTGCCCAGCTGGACCTGCTGGACCGCTATGCGGAAATTCTGGTGGATTACAACCAGAAGGTGAACCTGACGGCCATCACCAGCCCGGAGGGTATTGAGGACCGCCACTTTGCGGACAGCCTGCTGTTTGCCGCCCAGCCGGAAGTAACCGGCAAACTGGTGGACGTTGGCACCGGGGCAGGGTTCCCTGGTGTGGTGGCAAAAATTTTCAAGCCGGATTTGCAGCTGACCCTGATGGAGCCCACCGGCAAGCGGGTGGACTTTTTGAAGTACCTGTGCGGGGAACTTAGCCTGACAGGGGTAGAGTTCGCCAAGGAGCGCGCAGAGGAAGCCGCCCGCAAAATCTGGCGTGAACAGTTTGATGTCGCCAGCGCCCGTGCGGTAGCCGCCCTGCCGGTGCTGTGCGAATACTGCCTGCCTCTTGTGCGGGTCGGCGGGGTGTTCATTGCAATGAAAGGCCCTGATGCGGATGCTGAGTTGGGCGGTTCCGCTGCCGCCCTGAAAAAGCTGGGCGGTGCCTACGGCGATACCCGCGCGTTCACCCTGCCGGACGGCAGCGAGCGGCGGCTGGTGGTTTGCAAAAAGATTTCGCAAACGCCGACAGCTTACCCCCGCAACGGCGGAAAAATTGCAAAAAAGCCTCTTTAATTTAACAAAACTCCGGGTTTTACCTCGAATTGCGGCGAACGAATTTTCTTTCTAACCGGTTTGGCCTGTGCTATGCTTTTGATAAAAGGCAAGCACAGGCTTTTTATTGCCTGTGCGGGGGAGGGAGAAGCCATATGTCCAAACCGGATAAAAAAGCCGCCAATCAGAAACCCGGCAAAATTATTTTACTGCCGGTGGAGCAGATCGAGCCATCGCCGTTCCAGGCGCGTACCGCCTTTGATGAAACCGAGATTGCGGCGCTGGCTGTCAGCATTTTACAGAACGGGCTGCTGCAGCCCATCAGCGTGCGCAAGACAGGCTACCACAAGTACCAGCTTGTGGCAGGGGAGCGGCGGCTGCGGGCCTGCCGCCTGGCGAAGCTGGAACGCATCCCGGCCATCATTCAGGACTTTGACGACAGCGAAACCGCTGCGCTGGGGCTGCTGGAAAATTTACAGCGCGCCCAACTGGATGCCTTTGATGCGGCAAGGGGTATCCGGGAGGTGATCCGGCTTTGGAACTGCACCCAGGCCGAGGCTGCACGCCGCTTGGGGTTAAGCCAGCCCGCGCTGGCCAACAAGCTGCGCTTACTTACCCTGACCACCGCCCAGCAGCAGCTCTGCACCGCTGCCGGTCTGACCGAGCGCCACGCCCGCGCTGTACTGCGCCTGCCGGAAAGCCGCCGCACCGCCGCGCTGGAAAAGATCGCACGGGACAAGCTGAGTGTGCGGGAAGCCGACCGTCTGGTGGACGCCATGCTGGCTGCCCCCAAAGACACCCCCGGCCCCTGCCGCAGCACGGTGCCGATGGTGGGGGATGTGCGGCTGTTTGTAAACACCTTACAGCACGCGGTTGACCTGATGACCCAGCGGGGCATTCCCGCCGTGACCAGCTGTGAGCAAGCGGATGGATTTTTGGAATACACGGTACGCATTCCCACCGCTACCCCTGCACCGCTGCCCGTGCCCAACACACTGCCGGCGTGCCATGAGCCGGAGATGCCGAGCGGGGAAGGAAGCAGCCTTGGGGAAGAGGATGAGTTAGTTAGGAGTTAGGAGGGAGGAGTTAGGAGTTTGGGCGAATGCGAAATTAGAAATTAGAAATGAGAAATTGGAGGTAGGGTGGGGGCATAAGATTAGGTTCGTGGCTGTCCGTGGATTATATATGATTTTCGGGGATGGCTGGATGGACACATAAGGCAACACCGCACAATTCCCGCCTGACGGCTTAAGCACCGCTCCGGCAGCTGCGGCACGGCATCTGCGTTGCCAAAATGCTCGATAAGACATTTGCACCATGAATTTTGGGGCACTACCTGTGGAACCACCCCTCAGGCCTCTCCGCGTCCAGCTCCCCTCTAGGGGAGCCATCATTTATTGAAACTTTGCGGCTAATTTAGTAATGGCATATATCGCAAGGCCTCGGAACGGTCGAGACCGTTCTCTACAGTGCATTTTATAATAGGCAATCAACATTTTACCATGCATCCCACCCGTAGGGGCGCACAATGTGCGCCCGCCGTCTCATACCATATAGCAGAATGAAATATTACACAAAGCCCGCCATGCGGGACGATGCAAGCATCGTCCCCTACAAACTGTTTTTATGCACAATCAATCTTACCGACAAAATAGATTTAGCTGAGGTTTGAGGTTTCCATACAAGAAGCGTTAAAATAGAAAAAGACTGGCTGTTCCGATGTGAACAGTCAGTCTTTTTTGGTATCTGGTATATATTCGATTACATCCCAAATTTCACAACCCAATATCCGGCACAAATCATCCAGTGTATTTGTTGTTACATTTCGTGTCTGTTTCAGTCTGTCTAATGTGCCCCGGCTGAACCCATACTGCGAAATTAAGGCATATGTTGAAACACCACGCTGCTTCATTGTCCGCCACAGCGGTGCGTAAGATATCATGGCTACATTTTCCTTTACTTGGTGCAATCACTTTTATCTTTTATTATATTATGGAATTGATTCTTGACTATTCCCCATATACGGGGTATAATCCAGATATCAAGACGTTCAGCTTTTATAAAGGAGGTAACCATGAAAAAAGCAACTGCGATTCTTTTATCATCCGTAATTTTTGCATCCCTGTTGTGCAGCTGCGGCAAAGCGGCGGATTCCTCTGCGGTTTCTTCTGCCGTCTCAACCAAAACTACTTCCCCCACAGCGGCACCGACCGAAGCACCCACGCCAGAACCCACCCAACAACCAGCCGGGCAGCCCGCCAGCCAGTTGTTCAGCAAAGTAACCGGTTTCAGCAGGGAATGGCAGGATGGAAAGCACGTTATCAACGGGCTTGATACTTCCGGTAACAAAATTTGCGGCATTATCGATGGCGGCGGCAACACCGTTTTAATGGATGGGTACACCGCACTATACCCTTTGGCCGATGGGCACCTGATTGCTGCAACAGACGAAAATGCTTCCGGCGAATGCGTCTACACCGGGCGAACCATAGAGCTTTCCACCGCCGGTTTTGCCGGGGTTATTCTGGATGAAAACGGCAATGTGATTTATCAGCCGGATGAATCTCTGGGGTATGAACGGCTGTATCCGATCAATTCTCATCTCATTCTGTCCATCCGTGCCAAAACGGGCTTTGATGGGAAATCGGCATCCATGTGCGTATTGGACCAGGATGGTCAGTTTTTATATGACTGCACCGATAGTTCCCACAATCTTGTTGACCTTATGAATTTTGACGACGATGGCATTGTGTGGACTTTCCCTAGCGGTTCATCTTCTTTGCGGAGAATATCTTTTGGTCCTGATGATGATCTTGGCGAAAACAGTATCCTCAGAATAGATTTTCTCTCTACGATAATAAACCCTGCCCTTTTTGGACTTGAATACACAAATAATGATTACTATGTTCTATTTCATTTTGATCATGATTCTTTTACTAGTGAGCTTACATACTATTCTGACCTTCCCACTAAAGAAAATCCTCATACCGGTGTCCGTAACTCTATTATCTATAATTCCTCCTGCTTTATCCGTGGCGGGAAGGTCAAAGATGCAGACGGTAACATCATCGACATCTTGCCCTGGGAAACTTTCCCGTCTGATACTTTCGATTGCACTGCTATCGATACTTGGCAAGCCAGCGTGAATGAAATACCTCTCAGCGGTATTTCGTTTTTAGGTTCTTCCTCCTCCGGTCTCGGCTATTTCGGTCTCTATAATTACCTGGAAAACTCCTACACCAGCGATATTGTTCGAACATATTTTACTGCGGATGGGAAGGAAATCAGCATTCCTCAAAACTATATGGATGCCCTTGGTTCCACACAACTCTTGGATAACAAATTTTTGCTTACCCTAAACGGTGCCGATGGAAAAACTTATTTCACCCTGCTAGATCTTGCCGATGGCAGTACATTCGATCCTTTCCTTATTCCGGATTCTCCACGAGTTGTCGCACAAAACGGTTCTGTACTTGCGATTTGTTCTCTCAGCAAATCTTTCCGGATTTACAGTGTTGAAAACGGAACGGAACTGGATGCCTTTGACATTCCAGGTACGGACAACTACAGCGTTCGGTACATTTTCTTTAGTGGTAACTATCTTATTATTTACTGTTACGACGACAGTTATAACAATGAGGATTTTCTCTATCACGTATACTCCTTGAGTGATAGCGCACTTATTATTTAAGTAACGCCACAAAATCAGGACATCCATTTTTCCATTTATACCATTTCACATTTTATAATCCTCTCAAAAAACAAATCATTTTCGGCAAAATCCCCCCGGAATGTTCCACGTGGAACATTCCGGGGGGATTTTTTGTGTTTTTGGGGGTTAGGACTTCCACAAAAGGGGCTGCTGTGTTATAATAAATAAGTTCTTAGCGGTTCCAACCGATACATGGAGGGTAAAATGGCAAAAGTAATTGCAATCGCAAACCAAAAGGGCGGCGTTGGCAAAACGACCACCTGCGTCAACCTTTCTTCCTGCGTGGCTGCGCTGGGCAAAAAGGTTCTCGTGGTTGACCTTGACCCGCAGGGCAATACCACCTCGGGTTACGGCGTTGCAAAAAAAGGCCAGCAATCCAACATTTACACCTGCCTGATCAACGATGATGACGTTCGGCAGGCCATCGTTCACACCAAGTTCAACGCAGACCTGATTGCTTCCAACACGCAGCTGGCCGGTGCTGTGGTGGAGCTGGTGGAGCTGCCCCGGCGCGAAAACCGTCTGCGCAGCATCCTGGCACCGCTGATTCCTTTGTACGATTATGTGTTCATTGACTGCCCGCCCTCGCTGGATCTGCTGACCGTCAACGGTCTTTGCGCCTGCGATACGGTGCTGATCCCCATTCAGTGCGAGTATTATGCGCTGGAGGGGCTTTCGGAGCTGATGAATACCTTAAAGATCGTGCGCAAAAAATACAACCATTACCTGGACATTGAGGGCGTGGTGTTCACCATGTACTCCGGCCGGTTCAACCTGACCATGCAGGTGGTTGCACAGGTCAAAAAGTACTATGGCAACAAGGTTTACAAAACCGTTGTGCCGCGCACCGTGCGCCTTTCGGAAGCGCCCAGTTTTGGTATGCCCATCAATTTTTACGAGCCGAACGGCAAGGGCAGCGAAGCCTATATGGCCATGGCGCGTGAATTTTTGGAAAATAACGAGCGGGAATGACCTTGGTTTTCCTGTTTGGGAAAGGGAAGTGTGTGAATGGCAAAACGCAAATTGGGCGGCCTTGGCAAAGGGCTGGACAGCCTGTTTGAGGACCTGCCCATGACCGAAGATGCTAGCCCGGATCTGACCCGCCTGCCTGTGCGGGAGATCGAGCCGGACCCCGACCAGCCGCGCAAGAACTTTGACGAAGACGCCATGACGGCTCTGGCAGAGAGCATTGGCGAAAACGGCCTGCTGCAGCCCATTGCGGTGCGCGCCAAAAAGACCGGGCCGGGCTATGTGATCATTGCGGGCGAGCGCCGCTGGCGTGCCGCGCGCATGGCCGGGCTGGATGAAGTTCCGGTTTTGATCAAAGAAGTTACCGATGAACAGGCCGCTGCGCTGGCCCTGATCGAGAACTTGCAGCGCGAGGATCTGGACCCCATTGAAGTGGCTGAGGGCTGCAAAAAGCTGATCGAGCGCTATGGTTTAACGCAGGAAGAAGCCGCCAAGCGGCTGGGCAAAAGCCGCAGCGCCATTACCAACGCCATGCGCCTGCTGAACCTGCCGGAGTATGTGCGGGATCAGGTGCGGACAGGGGACATCAGTGCGGGCCATGCCAAAGCGCTGTTAAGCCTTGGCTCACCGGAGCAGATGTCCGCCGCGGCGGACCAGATCATTGCCAAGGACATGAGCGTGCGCCAGGCCGAAGCGTTGTGCCGCAAAATGTCCAAGCCGCCGAAGCCCGCCAAGGAAGAGGATGCTTTTACCCGCCCGGTGCTTGCCGTGGAGGTGGAGGGTGCCCTGAAAGAGACCACCGGCAGCGAAGTGCATGTGGACTACAAGGGCGGCAAGGGCGTGCTGCACATTGCATTTTATTCTGATGCGCAGCTGCAGCAGTTCGCCGGGCTGCTGGGGCAGTATGACCCTGAGCAGGCCGCCGAGGCGGCTGATCCGTCCGGTGAAGACGAGGTATAACTCTTTCATTTTATTACTTTAGATTTCAGGCATTTGCAAAATTACAAATAGAGGAAAGGATTTTGAATCATGCTGGATATTCGTTTTGTGCGTGAGCACCCCGATGAGGTCAAGGAGAACATTAAAAAGAAGTTTCAGGATGCCAAGCTGCCGCTGGTAGACGAGGTCATCAATCTGGATGCCGAGTACCGCGCCGCCATTGGCGAGGGTGACACCCTGCGCGCCAACCGCAACAAGCTTTCTAAGCAGATTGGCATGCTGATGGGCCAGGCTAAAAAGGACCCCAGCAAGGCCGCCGAAGCCGAGGAGATCAAGAAGCAGGTGACCGCACAGGCTGACCGCCTGAAAGAGCTGGAAACCAAGGAAGCCGAGCTGCAGGACAAGATCCGCGACATCATGTACACCATCCCGCAGATGATCGACCCCAGTGTGCCCATCGGCCCGGACGACAGCTGCAATGTGGAAGTACAGCGCTTTGGCGATCCTGTTGTGCCGGATTATCCCATCCCGTACCATGTTGACATCATGGAAAGCTTTGACGGCATTGACCTGGATGCTGCAGGCCGCGTTTCCGGCAACGGCTTCTACTATCTGCTGGGCGACATTGCCCGCCTGCACGAAGCTGTTCTGGCTTACGCCCGCGATTTTATGATCGACAAGGGCTTCACCTATGTCATCCCCCCGTTCATGATGCACGGCGATGTGGTGAAGGGCGTTATGTCCTTCCCCGAAATGGATGCCATGATGTACAAGATCGAGGGTGAGGACCTGTACCTGATCGGCACTTCTGAGCACACCATGATCGGCCGTTTCATTGACCAGACCCTGGACGGCGCCAAGCTGCCCCTGACCCTGACCAGCTACAGCCCCTGCTTCCGCAAGGAGAAAGGTGCCCATGGCATTGAGGAGCGAGGCATTTACCGCATCCACCAGTTCGAAAAGCAGGAAATGATCGTCGTCTGCAAGCCAGAGGACAGCATGAGCTGGTACGACAAGCTGTGGCACAACTCTGTTGAGCTGTTCCGCTCTATGGAGATTCCCGTTCGCCAGCTGGAGTGCTGCTCCGGCGACCTGGCTGACCTTAAGGTGAAGAGCTGCGACATTGAGGCTTGGAGCCCGCGTCAGCAGAAGTACTTTGAGGTTTGCAGCTGCTCCAACCTGGGCGATGCCCAGGCACGCCGTCTGCGCATCCGCTACAAGGATGAGAATGGCAAGACCCAGCTGGCCCATACCCTGAACAACACCTGCGTTGCCCCGCCGCGCATGCTGATTGCTTTCCTGGAGAACCACCTGCAGGCTGACGGCACCGTGACCATTCCGGCTGTTCTGCAGCCGTACATGGGCGGCAAGACCGTGCTGGTACCGAAGGAGAAGTAATTTTCTTTTTGGAGTTGTTTTCCAGCCTTTTTTGAAAAAAGGCTGGGCGAAAAACTTTAGGCAACACCGCACAATTCCCGCCTTACGGCTTAAGCACCGCTCCGGCGGCTG
>ERZ832317.5691-NODE-5691-length-10974-cov-14.991666_pt1 | contig 10974 bp, 7 predicted proteins | sample MGYA00519695_ERZ832317 | MGnify/ENA primary metagenome ERZ832317 (study PRJEB31850, sample SAMEA3708726) | human gut metagenome | biome: human gut; feature: human-associated habitat; material: faeces | place: China | collected 2014 ...
CTGACGCTCAATCAGCATCGTACCAACCCCACAGAAAGGATCAAGAATCTGCGCATCCGGGATCATGTAATCTTTGGCAAGTTCCACAAGTAAAGCAGCATTGACTGGTTTGATACTTGTTGGAATGAACTCCTCGCGGTAACTAAAACGACGATCAACGATCGTATTTAATTTCACTAATAAATAATAATCCCCAGATTTACCTTCTATCATACGGATCTCAAATTCATAATGAGACGTAGAATTTCTTAATTTATGTGCTGTCAGCTCTTCTAATTTCGAAGCAACTTTCTTCGCAAATTTGGAACGCTCAGAAAGTGCCATACGGCTTTTCACTCCGATTCGGAAATAAAAAGGGAAATCCCCTTCATGAGTATTTTCTAATAATGCCATTAAATTCGAACCAGCGATCACGGATGCAGCAACATCAGCATCAGGTTTACATGAAACCATGCCTGGAATTTGAAATAACAATTCATTGTATGTGCGGATTGGTAATAAACGATTCAGATGATTTGTCTTTACACGCACGCCCATTTTTGAAGAAGCAGCTGAAGATTCTTCCATCAAGGCAGCAGTAATTTCCGGGTGTAATGGGTTAGTGCGGAAAATACAATGAAATGTCTGGCGGCCGCCTAAAAATCTATGCTTCTTAAATGGTTCGATCGTATTGATCAGTTCAGAAAGTGCATGAAGTTCATGTTCTACATGCTTTTTCTCATCGTCAGAAGCTTCATAAAGAGATAATTCTTCATAACGTTTTCGGAAAACATCCACATAAGGAGTCGCATTTAAAGATTTTAAAGCAGTTAAATAAGCCTCTTTTACAAAACGTGTATCTTCTGTCTGATAAGCATGAAATACAGCATCGCTTTCAGAAGAAAGTGCCAGATCACCGATCAAAAGAGCAGCATTTTTTCTTGTTTTTGCATCTTCATTTTCTAAAAATACGGATAAGTCCAGATCACCATCATGGATCCAAGACAACAAAAGTTCTCTTTTAGAAGAATCCTTGATCTCCTGACGCAGGGAACTTAAAGACTGACGTACTTCGATATTTTGATTTAATCTTTTACATAAACGATTGATCATATATACATTCCTTTTCTAAATAATGTGTATAAGGAAAAGTCCTTAAAAACAGTATACCTTATTGAAATAATTTTTGCAAAAAAAGTGAAAATCATGCTATAATAATATGTAAACAAGAGAATAATAGGTAAGGAAGTATATGAAACATATAACGATCAATAGAGCAGAGCAGGCAGATGTCGATGCCATGGCACAGGCTATCGAAGATGCGATTGCTGCTCTTGAGAAAAAGCCTGCCAGTACTAAATTGGGAACATCCGATAAGAGTCCGCTGACTGGCAATACAAGCAACCTTGCACTGTGGATTTCCCTGCTGTTTGCCAGCGGTGGCGCAGGAATTCTCACAACCGTTTACGGCAGAAAGAAAAAGTACAACAGATAATTGAATAGCATTCCCTTGCTCCATCTTCTGAGCAAGGCAAAAGCGTCGTAGAAATACGGCGCTTTTTTGTTACCTAATTATTGAATAGAATATACGAGACTTGAGTTTGGATTAAATCTGATTGAATAATGACCTTTTATATTCTTCGTCATCAAATGGTGCAGTACCCTACTGTAAATAATAATGCGGATTTAGAGTTTCTTTCGACACCTCAGTGTAAGGTTCGCAATTCTTCATACGAATTTGCGGTTATAAGCAAAAATAAAATTCTGAGAGATTTTTGAGAGACGCAAAGCCTGAAAAATGGCTTAAATAGGCGGTTTTGAAAAAAGATTGTGAGCCTCTGACTCCGTCATTTAAGGTTCGAATCCTTATACCTCTGCCAATACCTCGGAACATTCGTGTTCCGAGGTTTTTTTATGCCCGAATACTGCTTTTTATGGCGGTATTCGGGCACTTTTTCTTTGCCTCAAAATCTTGTGAGAGTCTTTGAGAGATTCTAAGAGACAGCAAATTTCAAAATTCTAAAGTCATTTTAGTGCTATTTAGGGCATTTATGACTGAGACTTTTGAGAGACATCGCTCAAATCGAAATCGTAACACGAATTGAAATGGAGAAAAAATTTGAGAGACATTTCAAAAAATAATGAGGGCTTAAAGTAATAAAACTTTAAACCCTCACTTTAAGTTTACCCTTTTATATTGTTTATCCATCAAAAATGCAAAGGTAGATTTTTTTGATGTTATTATCGAATGTTTGTTTGCAAGAGTTCACTTTTTGGTACATTTGTCATTTATTTGTTGATATCGCACGATTTCTAATATATAATTGTATTTGTAGTATTATATGTTACTCATATACAAAAATCATTCGAGGTTAATTTTATGACTGATTTAGAGCTAAAAAAATTAAAAGACGATTTGTGGCATTCAGCAGATATGCTGCGTGCCAGTGCGCACCTTTCAGCAAATAAATATGGTCAGCCTATTTTAGGATTAATTTTCTTAAGATATGCTGATGTTCTTTATAAACAGCACAAAAACGAAATTGAAGAAGAATATAACAAACTAAAAGGCACAAGAAGAGAACGATGCATTGAAGAAATTGCAAAGGAAAAATGTGGTTTCTATCTACCCAATTGTGCTTATTATGATTATATCAATGACGCTCCTGACACTGCAGAAAAAGCAACACTCGTAAAAGAAGCAATGGAAGCAATTGAAGCTCATAATCCGAGTATTGATGGCGTATTGCCAAAAGAAGTTTATGGTCAGCTTGTTCCGGAAGAAGAACCTGAATTACTTTCTAATATTGTTAGGGTATTTAAGGATATACCTGAAACTATTAGTATTGACCTTTTTGGTCAAATTTACGAATACTTTCTTGGTAATTTTGCTTTGGCTGAAGGTAAAGACGGTGGCACATTCTACACCCCAGCCTCAGTCGTTCAATATATGGTTGAGGTTATTAAACCTGAAGCAGGAAGCGAAAAGAAATTTCTTGATCCAGCCTGTGGTTCTGGAGGTATGTTTGTTCAAACCGCCAGATATATGCATAGTCACAATTCTTCTAATGATGATTTAATGAAGTTTCGTTGCTACGGAGTTGAAAAAGAGCCGGATACTGTAAAACTTGCAAAAATGAACTTGCTGCTCAATAATGTTCGTGGTGAAGTCATCGAGGCAAATTCCTTTTATTCAGACCCTTATGATGCAGTAGGCAATTTTGATTATGTAATGGCTAATCCGCCATTCAATGTTGACGAGGTCGTTTACGAACGTGTCAAAGATGACGAGCGTTTTAATAGATACGGTATTCCAAAGAACAAAACGAAATCTGCAAAGAAAAATAGCGATAAAAAAGAAACCGTTCCTAATGCAAATTACCTTTGGATTAATTATTTCGCAACATCACTTAATGAACATGGCAAAGCAGGCCTTGTTATGGCTAATTCGGCATCAGATGCAGGCAAGAGCGAATTAGAGATTAGAAAGGCTCTTATTGATTAAGGCGTAATTAAGCAAATGGTTACTCTGCCTTCAAATATGTTTTCATCCGTTACACTTCCTGCAACATTATGGTTTTTTGATAAGGAAAAAGCATCAACAGACAAAAAAGACGAAATCCTATTTGTTGATGCTCGCAATGTGTTTACTCAAGTCGACAGAGCACACCGAAAATTCAGTGATGAACAAATAAAAAATCTCGGCATAATCACTCGTTTGTACGAGGGCGATACCGAAGCTTTTGATAACCTTATTGCTGAATATAAGCAAGCAATTGACGAAGCACCTGCCGAGACTGATGATAATGATAAAAAAACGAAGGCGTATTATCAAGAACAAATTGATTGGCTAATGGAACACTTTCCAAATGGTGAATATCAAGATGTCATAGGTCTTTGCAAAGTGGCTAAACTTGAAGGTGAAGACGGAATAATTGATCAAGATTATTCGCTTAATGCAGGTAGATATGTTGGCGTTGTTATTGAAGATGATGGCATGACAGAAGATGAATTTAAAAACACTATACTTTCTCTTAACGCTGAACTTATAGAACTTAATGCACAAGCACAAGAATTAGAAAAACAAATTGCTCACAATTTAGCAAATTTATTTGGTGAATAATATATGTTTAAAGAATATAGAATTTCCGACATTGGAGAGGTAATAGGAGGAGGAACTCCATCCACAAAAAATGATGAGTATTGGAATGGTAATATTCCTTGGATCTCTCCAAAAGACCTAACAGGATACAATTCGGTTTATATTAGTTATGGCAAAAATTTTATAACAGATAAAGGACTAAAATCAGGAACAAGACTTTTACCAAAAGATACTGTGCTGTTTTCTTCAAGAGCACCGATTGGTTATATAGCATTAGCAGCAAATGATATATGTACAAATCAAGGTTTTAAAAGTATAGTATGTGACCATTCGAAAGTAAATCCATTATATCTATACTACTATTTAAAATCCAATATTAACTATATAAAACTATTCGGTAGTGGAGCTACCTTTCCTGAAATTTCAGGTAGTTCGATGAAAAAGATTAAAATCAATATTTTTAAAAGCATTGATTATCAGAAAAAAGTTGCAAATTCAATTTATAAATACGATGAATTGATTGAGGTTAATAATAAGCGCATTAAATTATTGGAGCAAGCTGCAGAAGAATTATATAAAGAATGGTTTGTTCGTTTTCGTTTTCCAAATTATCAAAGTGCACAATTTGAAGCTGGAAAGCCAAATGGCTGGCATTTTGGTGATGAATCAAATATGAAACGACCAAAGGATTGGGAATATACAAAATTCAAAAAATTAGGTTTGTTTAAACGAGGGAAAAATATAACAGCTTCGGAAATGGTAGAAGGAAATATTCCGGTAATATCAGCCGGGATTGAACCTTCAGGTTATCATAACAAACCTAATGTTTATGGAAATTCGCTTACAATAAGCGCATCAGGTGCAAATGCAGGTTTTTTAAAATATAACCTAAAAAACATTTGGGCTGCAGATTGCTTATATTATCAAGATGATGAATTATTATGGTATGTATATAATGCTTTGAAATTTCTTCAACCTGTTATAAGCAATATGCAATGTGGTGCAGCTCAGCCTCATGTATATCCAAAAAATATAAGTAAATTATGTATCATTATTCCTCCAAAATCATTAATAAAAAAGTTCTGTAACACTGTAACTCCATTTTATAATGAAATCAAACAATTAAATCAAAAAAATGAAATCCTTGTAAATCAACGAGATTTATTACTTCCTCGTTTAATGAGTGGTAAATTAGAGGTGAAATGATTGCCTTTTTTAGATATTGCTATTTGCAATGAGCTAAGAGATACGATAAATAGCTCTCCAATATTTACTGAAATTGAAGAATACTCAAAGCATTTTAATCAAATTTGTGCTATTATGGACAGAGTGCAAACATCTGTAAATTATTTAAATAACCATAACTATTACCCAAAGTCCGAAGAAGAATTAATATGCTTTATGGTGTTTTCTTGTATGATAGTTGATGCTTCAAAGTATTTGTTCAAAGATATTCTTAACAATATTGCTCCAAATAGAAAAAGAAGCGAGTTTTTTAAAGAAATATGCAAAAATACGCCATTTTCACTATCAGATGAAGAATGTTTAACCGATGATGAATTTTTTGAGTATATTAGATCCTTAATTTTTGCTCATCCTTATGAAACAAGTCGAAATAAAACATTAAGGCAAAAATTCGGAAAACAAGTTTCTCCATGGGTTTTCTTGGATTGTCGTTTATTAAAGAATAATAGTGATAATTGTATCGGGATAAGAATGTACACTTCCAAAAAAGACGAATACGATATGGATTCACATTCAATTTATATTCCATTTTCACTATTAAAAGATTATATCAGTTCTCGATATTCAGATTTAAAACTTGTTATTGAATGGTTGAAACAACAAATCCAATTGCATGAAGACAAGTGGAAAAAGCATAAAATTGATAGAACAAAAAATAAAGAAGAAATACTTAATCAAATAATAACTGTATTACAAGAAAGATTTGTTGAAACTTATGAAATAGAAGAAATTAAATCTTTACTGTTTTGTGATATCTCTTTAGATGAGAATAAACATTACATAAATCAATTTCGTAAAAATATCGAAAGCAAACTAGTTTCTTTGTATGATTCTGTGGATAATATGGATTATGATAGCTTTTTTGCTATTATACGTGAAATGTTAAGTTATTATCCAAAAAACTTGCACGAAGGTGGACATTACCAATTAGAAAAGATTTTTTCATATTTAAAAGCAGAGTATGAAGATTCCATTTATGAGGGTAGTAATGCTGAATGGGGATTAATTCAAGCAGAAGCTTTCTATAAACAATTTGCATATAAATGGGTAAAAATCGACGTTAGAAAAATGTCATTTGCAGAGATAAGACTTTTGGTATCAGTAGCGTGTTTCATGCAAATACAAGAAGAAAAACTAATAGGAAGTGATTAAATGAAGGAATATTTACCTTATTTAGTATCGATACTTACAGCTGTTTTATCTGCAATAGTAAGTATTACTGTTTGCAAAAAGCAAACTAAAACAGAAATAGATAAAATTAAAGAACAATCAAAAGCTAATATAGAATTAGAACGAGAAAAGCTCCAACTAGAAAAAGAAAAAATAGAACTTGAACATAAGCTTGAATTAGAGAAAATACACACTCAGAACGATGATGCTTTTGCAAGTGGAATAACAGATAAGTTACTTGATATGGCTTTCCAAAATCCTGATGTACAAAAACAATTTGCAGATGGAATAAAAAAAGGATTAAAGAAAAAGTAATCAACGAGGAAGTGATTAAATGGCAAATTACATATCTGAAGATGATATTGAAAGAGCTATACTGGAGAAGTTGAATAATTCACCATTTAACTACGATATATTAAGATGCCCTGCTGATGCTGAAAGCAGAGATAATCTTAATGATGGAACTGGTAGAAATAGCAAACGACAATGCGTTCTGCCGGTAGTGTTAACTGATGCTTTATACAGAATCAATCCTGCTATCGATAAAAGTATTATCGATGGTATTGTTCGTGATTTATCAAGAGATTTTACAGGCACTGATTTAACCGATACTAATTATAAGAACTATAAAAAAATCAGAGACAAAATCAAAGTTAAAGTTAAGAAAAACGGCAAGGATGATTTCGATTTTGTCCAACTAATTGATTTTGATAATCCTGAAAACAACACATTTACTGCCGTGTCACAAATGTGGATTCAGGGACATTATAATTATAGAAGACCTGATATACTCATATTCGTTAATGGATTGCCTCTTGTTTTCATTGAACTTAAAAATAGTATTGTTAAGGTTGAAGAAGCTTATAATAAAAATTTACTAAATTACAAAAAAGATGTTCCTAATTTATTTGCATTTAACCAGATTTGCGTTTTGTCAAATGGACTTGAAACGAAACTTGGTGCGTTTAATGCAACATATGATTATTTCTTTGAGTGGCTAAAAGTTGAAAATGAAAATGAGACAATCAATAGAGAAGAACTAAATGATACAGATAAAAAAATATCCGTTGAACGCTTTGTTGATGGTATGCTCAACAAAAACAGGCTCATTGACTATATAGAAAACTTCATTTTATTTGAAAATCAGCGTGTTAAAATTATTGCAAAAAACCACCAATTCTTTGGTGTAAACAATCTTATGCAGTCTGTTGAAAAAAGAAAAGAACTACAAGGTAAACTTGGTGTATTTTGGCACACCCAAGGGTCTGGTAAATCCTATTCAATGGTTATGTTTGCACGTAAGGTTAAGCGTAAGATAAATGGCAATTTTACATTTTTAATTATCACCGACAGAGATGATTTAGATACACAAATTCACAAAAATTTTGTTAGAACAGAAGTTATTGGCGACAAAGTTGAATGCCAACCAAAGAACAGTTCACAACTCAGAGAATATCTTCAATCTAATAAAGAGTTTGTATTTACCTTGATTCAAAAATTCAGATATGATAAGTCTAAAGCCTATCCTGTATTATCGACTCGTGACGATATAATTGTTATGGTTGATGAAGCACACAGAACACAATATAAGGATTTGGCAGAAAATATGCGTGCCGGACTACCAAATGCAAACTATATTGCTTTTACCGGTACTCCGCTTTTGGGTGCAAAACGATTAACCAACCAATGGTTTGGTAATTATGTATCTGAATACAATTTTGCACAATCAGTAGAAGAAGGTTCGACCGTTCCTTTGTTTTATTCTCGTAGAGTTCCAACTGTTGAACTTGAAAACAATTATCTCGATGATGAAGTTCTTGATATTATTGAGGACGAAAATCTGACGGAAGAGGAAGCTAAAAAAGTTGAAAATTCAGCTTCTAAAGTTCTTGAAGTTATCAAACGTGAAGATAGACTTGACAAAATCGCACAAGATATTGCACATCATTTTCCACGAAGAGGATTTCTTGGTAAGGCTATGGTTGTAAGTGTTGATAAATTTACAACCGTCAAGATGTATGATAAGGTTCAACATTATTGGCAAATTGAGATACAGAATCTTGTAAAAGAACGCAATCAAGCAAAGACAAAAGAAGATCGAGACGATTTAACCAATCGCATCAATTATATGCGAAATGTTGAAATGGCAGTCGTTATTTCTGATACAAATGCTGATGAAGAGCGATTTACAAAGCAGGGATTAGATATCTCTAAACATAAGGCAAAAATGGCAGAAATATCCCCTGAAGGACTTGATCTTGAGGATAGATTTAAAACTCCTCATGATCCTTTAAGTTTAGTGTTTGTATGCGCTATGTGGCTAACGGGATTTGATGTTAAAAACCTTTCAACATTATACCTTGATAAGCCAATGAAAAGTCATACTCTTATGCAAGCCATTGCAAGAGCAAACAGAGTATATCCAGGTAAACCTTGTGGAATTATTGTGGATTATGTAAATGTGTTCAAATATATGAAACAAGCTTTATCCGACTATGGAAGTGGTAATGACGATGATGATTACCCTGCTAAAGATATCGAATCACTAAAAACAATGATTGACGACAGTGTCAAAGAAGGCGAAGAATTTCTCAGTAGCATTGGCATTGATCTTAATGAAATGATGGCAGAAAAAGGCACATTTAATAAATCTTCTGCTATTTTAAACGCTTACAATACTATAATTGCAACGGATGATGGAAAAGAAAAATTCAAAGTTATAACTAACACCATGTGTAACTTGTACGAAGCTTCAAAACCGGAAATCTTTGAGCAACATTGGCGAAACCCTAAATTTGCCCCATTAAAATACATTCATGATCTGTTCGATAACTCTATAAGAGACGATAGGGTTGAAGAAGCAAAGCAACGAATTAGTGATGTACTTGATGGTAGTATTAGTTCAAGTGATGTTGAAGAAAATAGCGATATCGTTATTCACGAAGGAAAGGTTATAGATTTAAGTAAATTAGACGTGGATGACCTAAAAAAGGAAATTAAACATGCACCTTATAAAGCTATTGAAATTAATGACTTGAAAGAATATCTTGAAAAAGCTTTAGAACAAATGATAAATAAGAATGTTGAACGAGTAAAGTTTTCTGAAAGATTCAAAGGAATTGTTGATAGGTATAACTCTGGTAGTTCAGAAAATGAGGATTACTATGATCAATTGCTTCAACTCATAGAAGATTTAAAGAAAGAATCGACTAGAGCAAATTTCGAAGGTTTAACAGAAGAAGAACTTGAATTGTTTGATCTGCTCATAAAAGATAAAAAATTAACAAAAGCAGAAGAACAATCAGTCAAGTTAGCTGCCAAGAGCATCTATTCTAAATTAACTGAAGAAAAATCCGACTTGTTTGTTGTTGATTGGTACAAAGATGAACAACCAAAACTCAAAGTTAAGCAAGTAATAGAACAAGTTCTGGATGAAGGTTTACCAGATTGTTACGATAAGGAGATCTTTGCTGTGAAAACAAATCTATTGTTAAATCATTTTGTTGATATGACAGTACAACATTATGGTTGGGTTTGTGCTTAAATTACAGCATAATTGCTCTCGCTCTATAATAGAGTGAGGGCAATTTGTTTTGTTAACAATCTATTTGACTTGCAGATACCCTTAATAGTATAATCATCTTGCCAGGAAAATTTCATATTCATAGTTTTCGGAGAACTAAGCGTGTGTTTTCCAGACTATGAAATTTTCGTCACAGAAAGTTTGAAGCAAGTGTTTTTTGGGCGTAGCTTCGGCTACGCTCTTTTTGCTTTTCTGCGGTGATTTCAATGGATTATAAAAGCCAAACATGTTGTTTTACAGGGCATCGCAACATTGCCCCATATACGCCCGACACGGTCTTTGAACAGACAAAGGCTGTCGTTACCCTGCTTGTTTCTAAAGGTTTCAAATACTTCGGCACAGGCGGTGCTTTGGGGTTTGATACCATTGCTGCACAGGCTGTTTTGTCGGTGAAAGAAACTCATCCCGTAGTTAAACTCATCTTAGTATTGCCATGTGAAAACCAAACGAAATATTGGAAGCAACAAGATGTTGATGTGTATAATGATATTAAATTGAGAGCCGATAAGGTGAAGATCCTTGCTCCGCATTACTATAACGGATGTATGCAAAAAAGAAACAGACACCTTGTTGATTGTAGTTCTGCTTGCATTTGCTTTCTGACAAAGCACGAGGGAGGCACGGCATATACTGTTGATTATGCAAAACAAAAGGGTCTTTATTTAGTAAATGTTGTTGAAAAAATTAAAGGATAGCCGAGTTTATTTCTCGACTATCCTTTTATTTTTTGTATATCAGTTTGTTGCGGTCAGGCTTTCAACTTGTTGAGATTTGGTTACTGCATATTGAGCCATTCTAATTCGGTTCTGCTCGAATACTTCGTCTACCATATGTGTATAGATTTTTGCGGTTACCGATATGTCAGAGTGCCCCATCCATTCTTTTGCCACATTGA
>ERZ832317.5697-NODE-5697-length-10960-cov-2.920403_pt1 | contig 10960 bp, 10 predicted proteins | sample MGYA00519695_ERZ832317 | MGnify/ENA primary metagenome ERZ832317 (study PRJEB31850, sample SAMEA3708726) | human gut metagenome | biome: human gut; feature: human-associated habitat; material: faeces | place: China | collected 2014 ...
TATATAAATCATCATCGAAAAACAAAAAGAAGAAGAAAAAGAATATTGTGAACGCCAGATTTTGGGGAATCCTGGGCGGGATCACTTTACTTTGCGGTGTATCGGATCTGCCGGATAATATCCAGTATTTCTTTTAACCGGCCAATGCCGTAAAACAGGAAAAACAGCTGTGCTGCGATCACCACATACAGAGCATATTCTCCCCTTACCCCCTTCATCCACACTGCTAAAAGCACCGCCGCGACCCCGGCTGCACCGACTGTCAATATATTCATGATTCCTTCACCTCTTAACGATGTTCCTTCGGTATCAGAATGGCCAAAATACCCGTTGACCCCAACATTTTTATAACAAAAACAGCCGTTTCATAGTCTCAAACAGATCATATATGTACGGGATCATCCAGAACAGCACCATGACCAGCCCCGCCAGACTGGTAAGAAATGCCTGTTCATCTCTTCCGCTGTGTTTTAGTACCTGGCAGATCACAGAAACCAGGATCCCCACTGCTGCTATCCTGAAAATGAGATTTACATCCATAATTACGTTCTACCCCTAAAGCATTACAATCACTAAAAACAGGCTTCCCATCACCCCTAAGACTGTACTGAGCCGGCATTTTTCCCGGATCTCTCCGCGGAGTCTTGAAACAGAAAGTTCCAGCTGTTCCAAATACAAAAGTAACGTCCTCTCCTGCATCTGGGTATCCAGATAGCCCAGCTGTCCCCCTAAAGAAAGGAGTTTTTCCCTGTCCTCTTTTTCCAGAAACAGTGGTTTTCCATTTTTTTCCATTTCTTCTATTGTCTGTTCCCAGATTTTGGAAAATGTCTCTCCGTTATGACAGCCGATCTTTTCTGCAGTCTGTGTAAAAAGTTCTCCCAAAACACCTTTTTCCCGTTTGCCGATGCGCTCAAAGGCTTCCTCTAAAGGTGCATGACTGTAAACGATCTCCCCTTTCAGGCAATAGATCATCCTTCTCAGGTTCTCTAAAGTGCTCAACCGCTTTTTATATCCCCATGCCAGCCATACGCCCATTCCCGAACCTGCAAAAAGGATCAGCAGCCCGCCTGTCCATTTAAGAAACATAGAAATCCTCCTTTCTGTTAAAATGTTCTCCCGGAATACAACCGGTTAAAACCACTGTCATAAACCACTTCCACTTTTCCCCGGCATTCCCGCTTTTCTTGGATATCTGGAAGATACCGGTCTGCGTGATGCAGCGAAAACAGGATGGAAGGTTGATCCGATAACAGGAGATGAAGTAGAAGTAATTCCGGCTAATCCAGATGTGCCGGTTACGCCGGAGCAACCGACAGATCCGGTCAATCCGGATACACCACAGCAGCCTTCAGATGGCAATGTGAACAATGAACAGCAGCCTTCGGAAGATCAGACAGAAGGCTCAGAAGAAAAAAACAAAGCGCAGGAGCAGGAAAAAAATACGCAGGATAGTGAACACAAGATGACCAATGAAGAACTGGTCAAGAGACAGCAGATCGTCAGTCTTCCGGAATACGAAGAAGATTTCCGTTTCTGGACAGTTGCGAGAAAATATGCATTTGCAAAGACAAAGATCAGCATACGTGAGGCAATTCCGGAGGATATCAGTGGAGCCGTTGATACTGATCGGACAGAAAGTGATATTCAGGAAGCAACAGCTGATGCTAAAAAACTGTTTCATAAGGAAACTTCTGTAAAGGCGAAGAAATCAAAGACGAAAACAGCAAAGAAAGTACAGCTTAATACATTTTCTGCCGAGACATTAAAAAACACAGCAGACACTTCGGGAAAGAAGTCATCCTTAAACTCGGATACTGCTACAGCATTGCAGGATGATACTTTAAATGCATCCCCAGCATCCCGGCAGTTGACCGAAAAGGTGCGTTCTGTCGGAGAAATTTCACAGGATGGACTTCTCTACATTCTGAAAGAAGAAAAGAATGGGTGGCTGTATGTAGAATCCGGAAAGGTCAGAGGATTTGTAAAAGAATCCGAGCTTTATACCGGAGATGCCGCACAGGTACTGCTGAGTGGATACCAGAAGCAGGCAAAAAAAGCTGCAAAAAAAGCCAAGATTGCATACACTGGAATCGAAGGAACAGCATCCCTTGCAAAAGAAACGGTTCCGGCAAATGAAAATCAGGCATTTACCCATGTACGTGCAACCGTAAATCAGACACTGGCTACGAAAAAATATGCACTGGCAGATGCATCAAAGTCGGATGGAACTGTAGCAATCCAGGAAGAGGCAAATGGACAGTCACGTGTGATCGGAACCATGTCCCAGGGTAATCTGTGTTATATCCTTGCGGATGCAGAGAAAGACTGGATCTATGTGGAGTCCGGGGATGTCCGAGGGTTTGTCTCTAAAGAGGCTGTTCAGACTGGGGATGAAGTAAAAGCGCAGGTAGAAGCAGCAGGCGAAGATGCTTACCAGACAGCTACAGAACTGATCGCACCGGAAGATAACCGGGCACTTTATTATAGCTATGCTTCTGTAAAGCCGGGAACACCGGGGAATGCGATCCGCCAGGCAATGCTGGATTTTGCCGCACAGTTCATTGGCAATCCTTATGTATGGGGCGGTACAAGCTTGACAGAAGGGGCGGACTGCTCCGGATTTGTACAGCAGATTTATAAGACTTTTGGCTATAATCTGCCAAGAGTAGCCGAAGATCAGAGCCAGTATGGAACCAAGATTCCGGTTGAAGACGCACAGCCGGGGGATTTGATTTTCTATGCAAAAGATGGTTATGTCCATCATGTTGTGATGTATGCAGGAGACGGAAAGACCATCGAAGCTGCAAATGAAGACCAGGGAATCATTTCCGGAACGGTATATATTCCGGAAGCTGTCTGGGCAACCAGAATCCTGGAAGAAAATTATAATCTGGAAGGCACGGATGTGAACGAACAGAACGCTACAGCCGAACAGTATGGAGACAGTATTGGAGAGTATACCATTGATTATTATTGTTCCTGCGAAACTTGCCGTGTGAAGGCAAGCAAAGTCAAAGCAACCGGAACTCCGGTTGTTGAAGGGCAGACCATTGCGGTTGACCCGGATGAGATTCCGTATGGAACAAAGGTGATCATTGACGGACATGTATTTACTGCTGAAGATTACGATACTTCCGGCAAAGAAAAACATATCAGTATCTATGTCAATGAGCATGAGACTGCACAGAAGCTGAATGAGAAGAAGGCAGAAGTACATCTGGTGAAATAAAGACAATCAAAAAAAGAAATATTAAACAAGAAAAACTTCGGATCACTGGCGAAAATCCAGAATATCCGAAGTTTTTTGCATGTCTACACTATTCAGACAAGTCATTCTCCCGGCTAATGTTTGATCTTTTTCAGTTTTTCATTGTCTGCCTGACATTCGGTCGGGGAAATATGATACATTTTCTTAAAAGCACGAAAAAATGAAGAATAGTCTCCAAAACCGGACTGGACAGCAACCGTTTTAAGCGGAACATCCTGCCGGATCAGCGAGACCGCAAGTGCCAGCCGTTTCTTTAAAATATACTGATGACAGGTCGTATTCAGTTGTTTCTGAAAAAATTTGTTCAGACTGCTCTTGCTCATGTGGAAAGTACGCGCCAGATCCTCCACACCGATTTCTTTCAGAAAATGCTGATCCAGATAGCGGACGATCTGATTGGTCTGATCGGATTCGATCTCAATAAATTCGTTGGAATATTTCAGGGCATAGTTAATGACTTTTACCAGAAGACAGGTGGATGCACCACAGGCATAGGTTTCAGAAAGCTCCCCATAAGAAGCATATTCCCGGTAAAAGGTTTCAAATTCTTTCTCAAAATTACACAGCTTATTGGTAGTATGAAGAAGATGAGGTGTGTCAATATTGAAAACAGATTCCTTAAGGGCCGGAAGCTGGCTTTTCAGATTGGAAATATATGATTTTTCCAGCCATACAGTGATAAAATCATAATAGTTTGCAACGAGATCACTGGAAGTAAAGTAGTGTGGAATATCCGGTGGAATAACCAGAATATCGCCATTTGTAATAAAATGCCGTTTCTGGCCGATGCGGAACAGAAAATCTCCGCTTTTACAAAAGCTGATCTCATAAAATCCGCTTTTGATCATGGAAAGATCTTCCATCAGATATCCTTTGTGGTGCGTGCATTTTACATGGCGCAGCTGGCATTTGCCGGACAGCTGCATTTCAGGGCTTTGCTCATATAATTTTTTCATTTATAAACCTTTCATGTTGAATAAAATTTAACAAATCTTTTGTAATCATTATACAATACACATTGCAAAAAAGGTAAAAGAAATTGTAAAAAAGTTATATTTTTTACTATAGATAAAAGCAATAAATTGTTAAAAGATACAAAAATAACGGGAAATCAGCGTTTTCTGGAATTATTGATAAACGTATCAATAAGTACAAAAATTGATAGAAAAAAGCAATTTGCAAAGAAAAAAACATTTTGGTAGTATTTTTGAAGAGTTGTTAACGAGGGGATACACAGACAGAACAACTTAAGGAAAATACAATGGAGGAAAAAGGAAAATGAAAAGAAGAGCACTCGCATTATTGTGTGCAGGAATTTTAGCAGTCGGTATGCTTGCCGGATGTGGTGGAAGTTCTGACAAGAAAGACAGCAGCGCAAAGACAGAAGACACGAAGAAAGAGGCAAAAAGTGATGGGACTTTTACAGTTGCATTGAATTATATGCCAAATTCACTTCAGCCAAGTGCACAGAGCAGTGATGACTTGGTAAGTGCAATCCGTCCAATCTATGAACCGTTATTTGCTGAGACAAAAGACGGTCTGGAATATTATCTGGCTGATAAGCTTGATATTTCAGAAGATGGTCTTACCTACACACTTCATATTAATGACAAAGCAACATGGAGTGATGGAGAACCGGTTACAGTAAAAGATATCAAATTTACCATTGATTATGGTGCATTGGTTTATGGCGGACCTACATCATTCACCAAGGTAAATGGTGGAGAAGTGCAGATTAACGAGATTGATGATAAGACAATGGAATTTGTACTTCCATCAGTATATGATAACTATGTCAGAACGTTATCTCAGTTCTATCCAATGCCGGCACATGCATTTGATAATGATCCGTCAAAGATTAATGACAGTACATACTTCAAAACACCGGGTATGGCTACATCTGGAGCATATGTAGTAAGCGAAATTAACGAAGATAGTTTTGTTTATACAGCAAGAGATGACTACTACAGAGGAACTCCTTCTGTTAAGAAAGTCGTTATGAAAACAATCGGCAGCGGAAGCACAAAACAGATCGAATTTGAAAATGGCGGAATTGATTATATGCGTGTTACAAGCGCAGAAGACCTGAAGAAATACAAAGAGGAGTCTGATAAATACAATATGTACAGTATATCAGAAGCTCGTCTTAATTACCTTCAGTTAAACCCACACGGACCGGTAATGTCTACATTATCTCAGGATGCAAGAAAAGCAATCTTCCTTGCACTTGACAAAGATGCGATCGTTGATTTTGCATGGGGATCAGATGAACTTGCAGAGCCAGCAAACAGCCTCATCACACCGGACCAGTCTATTTATAATAAAGACTGTAAAGGATATAACTTCAATCTGGAAGAAGCAAAAAAACTTGCAAAATCATCTGGATTGGAAGGAAAAGAACTTACATATATTTACAATTCAGACCGTGCAAATATGGAAGCTGTAGCAACTGTCGTACAGCAGCAGTTAGCTGAAATCGGCGTAACAGTAAATATTGAAAGCTGCGATACTTCTACATTCTTCCCACGTTTCTTTGCAAGCAAAGATAAAGAACAGGCTACAACATGGGATCTTGGTACAAACGGATGGGATTCACAGCGTGGTTCAAACTGTGGACAGGCAATCAGCTACTTTACAAATCGTCTCTGTGATTGTGGATACAGTGATGAAGTTTCAGGGCTTGCTCAGAAAGCCATAGGAACTGCAGATGCGAAAGAAAAACAGGAACTTTGGAATACAATTCAGGACAAAGCTTTGGAAGAATGTTGGGAATACCCACTTACATATACAAACTTTGTTATGGTTTCGCAGAAAAATGTTACTGGTTTAGATGGTTCGTCAGTTGTTCCTGAATTCATTGATTACTTATCTATTCATGTGGATTAAAAATTTACACTAGCTGAAAAGCATACGGAATGTGGCATGCCTTTAAAGTAAAGACAAGCCACATTCTTTCATATATTCGATTTTACAGAGAGGAATACTTATGTGGAAATATTGTTTAAAAAAGACGGCTCAGGTAGTAATCGTAATGATATTGATTTCCTTTTTTTCATTTGCAATTGTCTATTTTGCACCAGGTGACATATCGGATATGTATGTGAATCCGGAAATGACGGAAGAACAGAAAGCTAATGTGATTGCACAATTGGGGTTGGATAAGAGCATGACAGAGCAGTATTTTGCCTGGGCTAAACGTGCGGTACACGGAGATTTAGGTGTATCCTTATCTAATAAGTCGGCTGTGTGGCCACAGTTTATGCAGCGTCTTCCGGCAACAATCATACTTATGGGAAGTTCTATGATCTTGTCACTTTTACTTGCAATCCCGCTTGGCTTATGGTCGGGATATAAGAAGAACTCATGGCTTGATAACTTGATAAGTTCGTTAGCGTATATGGGAATGTCCATTCCTTCTTTTTGGTTTGGTATGCTGCTTATTATTGTATTTGCTGCAGTATTAAAGGTATTACCTTCTTCCGGTATGCATACCGTTGGAAATGTATCTGCATTTGATACGTTCCAGCATATGATTCTTCCATGTATTACGCTTAGTATCGGTCATGTTGCGGTTTATATCCGTTATATCCGTGCAAATACCATCGGACAGTTAAGCGAAGAGTATGTGCTTACCGCCGAAGCAAAGGGAGATTCTCAGACGAAAATTTTATTCCGACATGTGTTGAAAAACACGCTGTTGCCTATCATTACATTGATGGGAATGAATCTGGCATCTTTGGTATGTGGATCCTTTATTGTAGAAAGTGTCTTTGGATGGCCGGGAATTGGAACCTTTGCGATGTCTGCGATTGGTTCAAGGGATTATCCGGTAATCATGGCGTATGTTATGCTTTCTGGTTTTCTTTTGGTAGTCGGTAATTTTATTGCAGATTTATTGTATGCCTTTGTTGATCCAAGAATTAAACGGGGAGGTGCATCCGGTGGAAAATAATATAGTAATAACCAACGATTCGTTTGCAAAACTGGAAAAAAAGAAAACAGTAGAAATTTCTGTGGAGAGACAGAGTGTATGGAAAGATATCTGGAAAGAACTAAAGAAAAACAAAGTTGCTATGGTAAGTGTCGTACTTCTTGCCATTCTCATCATTGCTGTCCTTTTGGCACCTCTTAGTCCTTACGATCCTTATAAGTTAGACGCCTCTCAAAAGCTGCAGGGTATTTCATCCAGTCACTGGTTTGGCACAGATGAGTACGGAAGAGATTATTTTACCAGAACCTTATATGGTGGAAGAGTTTCTTTGCTGGTGGGATTCATGTCTATGATCATGACAGTTGTAATCGGAACATCATTAGGTGTATTCTCCGGTTATGTCGGAGGAAAAGTAGATGTGTTTTTGATGAGTTTTACAGATATTTTCCTTGCTCTTCCGAGTATGCTGTTAATGGTTATTTTAAATACCTTTTTAAAGCCTGGTTTACCGACTCTGATTGTTGTGTTGAGTCTGTTTTCCTGGGCATCCGTCGCAAGAATTACGAGAGCGGAGACAATGTCATTAAAGGAACGAGATTTTGTGGTGGCTACACAGAATCTGGGGGCATCAAACTTCCGCGTGATCATTAAACATATTATCCCTAATATTTTAGGACCGGTTATTGTTGCAGCAAGCTTGAGTGTGGCAAATGCAATTCTGATGGAATCTTCTCTAAGCTTCCTGGGATTAGGCGTGCAGATTCCACGTGCATCCTGGGGAAGTATGCTTCAGGGAGCACAGGCGCATATTTTGGATTACCCTTTATTGGCGGTATATCCGGGCGTAATGATCCTAATTACAGTTTTGAGCTTTAATTTACTGGGAGATATTCTGAGAAACGCATTAGAACCTAAAATTGTAGAATAGCAAAATATGCAGTAACCACCTTAGTGAAAGGGATAGAAAAAATGAATAATTTATTAGAAATGAAACATGTGGCTGTGAATTTTGCTGCATATGGAGGCACTGTGCAGGCGGTGCGGGATATATCGTTTTCTATTGAAGAAGGACAGACGGTTGCACTGGTAGGTGAATCGGGCTGTGGAAAATCGATTACAGCGAAAACTATTATGGGGCTTGTAAAAAAGCCGGGGAAAGTAATGGAAGGAAGCCAGATCATATTTGAAGGTACAGATATCGCAAAATATTCTTCTAAGGAGTGGAAAAAATTCCGTGGCAAAGAATGTTCTATGATTTTTCAGGATGCACTTGTTTCTTTAAATCCGACCATGAAAATCGGAAAGCAGATCATGGAAAGTCTTGACAATCATGCCGTAACGACTTCTAAAGAAGAAAAAAAGAAAAAAGTAATCGATATGCTGAAGTTAACAGGCATTGCAGATGCTGAAAAATGTCTTGAAAAGTATCCGCATGAGTTATCTGGTGGAATGCGACAGAGGATTATGATCGCAATTGCATTGATTTCTCATCCGAAATTGTTGATTGCTGATGAACCAACCACATCTTTGGACGTAACGATCCAGGCGCAGATTCTGGCTGAAATGAAAGCTCTGCAGAAAAAACTGAAGATGGCAATTCTGCTGATTACGCATGATTTGGGAATTGTGGCGGATGTGGCTGATAAAATTATAGTTATGTACGCCGGGAAAATTGTAGAAGAGGGTACGGTCAGAGAGATTTTCTATCATCCGGTTCATCCATATACAAAAGCCCTTTTAAATTCCGTTCCACGACTGGACAGAGACGGAAAAGAAATGCTTTGTACCATAGAAGGAAACATTCCGGATATGACAAATCCGCCGAAGGGATGTGCATTTTGTGAAAGATGTCCGCATGCCATGAATATTTGTGCACAGTATATGCCGGAGGAAAAAACGGTATCTTCCAGTCACAGGGCATCTTGCTGGATGATGGATGAACGTGCCGCAAAGGGAGGTGTTGCACATGCCTAGCCAAAAGAAAATCTTAGAAGTTAAAAATTTGAAAAAATATTTTCCGGCTGCTCAAAAACAACAGTTAAAGGCTGTTGATAATGTGTCATTTGATATTTACGAAGGTGAGACTCTGGGAATTGTTGGTGAATCCGGATGCGGAAAAACAACCTGTGGAAAAACCTGTCTTGGAATGTATCCGGTAACAGATGGAGAGGTTCTGTTTCACGGGAAGAACATTCATACCATGTCAAAGAAAGAACGGTTTGCATTTACAAAACGTGTGCAAATGATTTTCCAAGATCCGTATGCTTCTCTTGACCCACACCAGAAGGTTTATGATATAATAGCAGAAGGAATCCAGATTCACGGGATGGCGAAGAACAAAACGGAAGAAAAGAAGATGGTAGCGGAACTACTTGAGATGGTTGGATTGAATGCAGAGCATGCAGCGAGAAATGTCCACGAGTTTTCAGGTGGGCAGCGTCAGAGGATTGGAATTGCCAGAGCACTTTCCGTTAATCCGGAATTCTTGTTTTGTGATGAGCCTATTTCAGCATTGGATGTTTCGATACAGGCACAGATTATAAATCTGCTTATGAAATTACAGAAAGAAAAAAATCTGACCATGTTGTTTATTGCACATGACCTGTCTATTGTAAAACATATATCAGATCGTATAGGGGTAATGTACTTGGGGAAAATGGTAGAACTTACAGAATCCTCTAAGTTATATGTTGAACCAAAACATCCCTATACGAGAGCTCTTTTATCAGCGGTCCCGATTGCGGATCCTGAGGCATCAGCAGAAAAAGAGCGTATTATGTTAAAAGGCGATGTCCCAAGTCCGGTGAATCCACCAGTTGGATGCAGATTTGCAGGACGCTGTGAAAACTGTATGGAGATCTGTCGTAAGGAAGAACCTCAGATGATAGAGATTGTTCCGGGACATTATGTGGCATGTCACCTGTATGATGAGATACCAGGGTCAAAAGGTCAGAAAGCCGATGCAAGCTTGCTTGCAAGAGTGCAAAGCACGTAGCAATCTGGTATCAAAGGGGTCAAAATACCTTTTGACTACAATATCATGATGACTAAAAGAAAAAAATGTATGTAACAGAGGAGAAAGAAAAATGAAGTACGATTTTACAAGTATTATTGACCGTAAAGGAAAAGATGCCCTTGCAGTTGATATCCTTCCAAATATGCTTGGGCCGGGGAAAAAAGTAGAAGTAAGAGAAGGGCTGGATTACATTCCGATGTGGGTTGCGGACATGAATTTTCCGGCACTCCCAAAGATCACCGAAGCGATCATTGAAAGAGCGAAACATCCGACCTATGGATATTTTATTACCAGAGATGAGTATTACAACAGCATCATCAAGTGGCATGAAGAACAGAATCATGTGACCGGACTGAAAAAAGAACATATCGGTTATGAGAATGGAGTTTTAGGCGGCGTGGCAAGTGCACTTCACGCGGTCTGCTCACAGGGTGATAATGTCCTTGTCCATGCACCGACTTACATAGGATTTACCGGCACACTGAATAATAATGGCTACCATATCATCCACAGTCCGCTGAAAAAGGATGAAGAAGGCATCTGGCGGATGGACTTTGAGGATATGGAAGAGAAAATCGTGAAAAACAAGATCCATGCAGCCGTTTTCTGTTCACCGCACAATCCGACCGGTCGTGTATGGGAGCGCTGGGAAATCGAGAAAGCAATGGAAGTTTATAAGGCAAATGACTGCGTTGTAATTTCTGATGAGATCTGGTCAGATCTGATCTTGGATGGCTATAAACAT
>ERZ832317.5731-NODE-5731-length-10905-cov-4.283041_pt1 | contig 10905 bp, 7 predicted proteins | sample MGYA00519695_ERZ832317 | MGnify/ENA primary metagenome ERZ832317 (study PRJEB31850, sample SAMEA3708726) | human gut metagenome | biome: human gut; feature: human-associated habitat; material: faeces | place: China | collected 2014 ...
AACGCGACTTCGCCAGGCTGCTGTTACGGTGCTGGGTAATCATTTTGGAGTGTTACCGTTGACATCTGTTGACAACGCTCCGATTGCACTGCTGAGTGTAGTCGAAGGCAAAGATAGCATTTTCATTGCTGAAATGAAAAAAAATGAGGATGTCAGTGATCTGGCAGAGAAACTGATCCAGTGTAATCCGGGAGTACTCCTCGTATCGGACGAGGTGGGATATGGAGTTGTACCAATGGATGCATTTGACCGCGCCTACAGAGAGGCTGTTGGCAGAATCTGTACAAAACTTGCTGCGTACAGTGATGAAGTAACACGCGTTGTATGCGGAATCGGGACGGTGATCAAACATGATTAAGATCTGGCTGATACGTCATGGTATGACAGAAGGAAACCGTCATCAGAGATATATTGGAGTGACGGATGAACCGCTGTGTCCAGAAGGAATCGAACGACTGAAAAATATTACATATCCGAAACCACAGGCAATATTTGTGAGTCCGCTCAGACGCTGCCAGGAGACTGCGGAGATTCTTTTTCCGGAGCAGAAAGTCCGTATTATAGACCAGCTTGCGGAATGTGATTTTGGCGCTTTTGAGAATAAGAATTACAAAGAGTTAAGCGATGATCCCAGATACCAGGCATGGATCGACAGCAATGGAATCATGGCATTTCCGGGAGGAGAAAGCAAAGAAGAATGTGCGGCACGTAATCTGGAGGGATTTCAGAGGGCAGTGACGACCTGTATCAGGGAAAATATTTCTGAGGCAGCGCTTGTCGTTCATGGAGGTACGATCATGAATATCATGGAAGAGTATGCAGATATACAGAAACCATTTTATGAGTGGCATGTGAGAAATGGCGGCGGCTATGAGGTGGAACTGGATGAGAATCTCTGGAAGAATGGACGAAAACAGCTCAGGGTTAATTCTGCGATTATGGAAGGATAACTCTCCTATCTTACAAAAATTGTTGACAAACCTGAAAATTTGTCATAAAATCAGTTTCATCAGAAAACAGGAAAACTAAAAAAGAACGAGGTTGTTCATTGTCATCAATGACTGCCCCGTTCTTTTTTTATCTGTTCACCGGAGATAGTATAAAACCTAAAAAAAATTTGAAAAACCAAAAAGTTTTTGTAAATTCTACTTGCATTATCCGGAGAAATATGTTACAGTATTAGTACATAATTCCTAAACAATAGGTAAAAAGCAGTAGCGAATTGGTAGTTTTTAACAAGTAAAAGGAGGAACTATATGCTGGTAATTGGTAATGGAAGAATGATCACACAGGACGCATCCAACCCATTCCTTGAGAATGGTGCTGTAGCAATGGATGGTAACACCATAGTAATGGTGGGGGTAACTGAAGAGGTAAAGAAAACTTATCCGGATGCTGAATTTGTTGATGCGAAGGGTGGGGTTATCATGCCGGCATTTATTAATGCCCATGAGCATATCTACAGCTCCTTCGCAAGAGGCTTAAGCATTAACGGATATAATCCTCAGGGATTTCTGGATATTCTGGATGGCTTATGGTGGACAGTTGACCGTCATCTGACACTGGAGCAGACAAAGCTTTCTGCATATGCTACATACATTGATTCTATCAAGAATGGTGTAACCACAGTGTTTGACCACCATGCAAGCTTTGGCCATATTACAGGTTCCCTCAATGCGATCGAGGAAGCTGCGAAGGATTTAGGTGTGCGTACCTGCCTCTGCTATGAGATTTCTGACCGTGACGGAATGGAGAAATCCAGAGAATCTGTAATGGAGAACGTGAATTTTATCAAGCATGCACTTGCAGACGACAGTGATATGATCGCCGGAATGATGGGTATGCATGCATCCTTTACAATCTCTGATGAGACAATGGCTCTCTGCAATGAACTGAAGCCGGAAGGTGTTGGATATCACATCCATGTAGCAGAAGGCATTTACGATCTCCATCAGTGTCTGAAAGAGCATGGCAAACGTATTGTTGACCGTCTTCATGACTGGAATATCCTTGGACCGAAGACTTTGCTCGGTCACTGTATCTATGTGAATGAACATGAGATGGATCTGATCAAAGATACAGATACCATGGTTGTACATAACCCGGAATCTAACATGGGTAATGCCTGTGGATGTCCTCCGACCATGAGAATGGTACAGAAGGGAATCCTTACAGGTCTTGGTACAGACGGATATACCCACGATATGATGGAATCCTGGAAGGTTGCAAATGTTTTACACAAACACAGCCTCTGCGACCCGAATGCAGCCTGGGGAGAAGTTCCGCAGATGCTTTTTGAAGGAAATGCAAAAATTGCAAACAGATACTTTAAAAAACAGCTTGGTGTCCTGAAAGAGGGTGCGGCAGCAGATGTGATCGTAATCGATTATGATCCGCTGACACCAATGAATGAGAATAACATCAATGGTCACCTTGTATTCGGAGTAACTGGACACGATGTTGTGACAACTGTTGCAAACGGTAAAGTATTGATGAAAGACAGAAGACTGACAGAGATTGACGAAGCGAAAGTTATGGCAGACTGCAGACAGGCAGCAGCCGAACTTGGAAAACGTATCAACAGTCGTTAGGCTTAGATTGACGGATACCGTTCATTAATGTTAACATATATAACAGATGTGGACAGTATCTTTGATCGCACATTTCGTCAAAACTAACCGGAAAGGACAATAAAATAATGAAAGAAAAGAAATCAGAAGCACCTCGCAGAGGAAACGAAGAACTGTTTAAGTGGGATGGTAACCCGACATTTGGTCAGATACTTCCGCTTGCTGCCCAGCATGTACTTGCAGCAGTTGTAGGATGTGTTACACCGGCAATTCTGGTTGCAAATGCAGCGAATAATGCAGGCGGAAACGTAAACATGGGTCTCTTGATCCAGATGTCACTTGTATTTGCAGCATTATCAACATTCCTTCAGCTGTATGGAAATAAGATCCATCTTGGATCCGGACTTCCGGTCATCATCGGTGTAAGTTTTGCTTATGTTCCGACAATGACAGCAATTGCAGCACAGGCTCAGGACGTTAACACGATTTTTGGCGCGATGATCGTAGGTGGTATTGTAGCAATTATCGTTGGACTTACTATTAAGCAGATTAGAAAGGTGTTCCCACCACTGGTAATCGGAACTGTTATCTTTGCGATCGGTCTGTCTCTTTATAAGACAGCCATTAACTACATGGCAGGAAACTCCGCGAACACATATGAAGTGATCGTAGAGCAGAGAGGTCAGACAGCAGCACTTGTTTATGGTTCCTGGCAGAACTGGCTTGTATCCCTTGTAACACTGGCAATCGTAATCGGTCTGAACCATTACGGAAAAGGACTTTTCAAACTTGCATCTATCCTGATCGGTCTGGTCTGTGGATATGTACTTGCATTGTGCTTTGGAATGGTTGATTTTTCAGCACTTTCAAACGCAGGTTGGTTCCAGCTTCCACAACCGTTCGCTTTCGGTGTAAAATTCGATATCTCAGCGATTATCCCGCTGGCGATTTTGTTCCTTGTCAATTCCATTCAGGCAATGGGAGATTTCTCCGCTACAACAAGTGGTGGTATGGATCGTCTTCCTACTGACCAGGAGCTCAACGGTGGTATCATCGGTTATGGTATCAGTAATATCGTAAGTGCATGTTTCGGATGTCCTCCGACAGCAACTTACAGCCAGAACGTAGGTATTGTTGGTTCTACAAAAGTTGTAGCAAGAAAGGTATTTTCACTTTCAGCATTTATCCTTCTGATTGCAGGATTGATTCCGAAATTCTCAGCACTTCTGAGAACAATTCCTCAGTGTGTACTTGGTGGAGCAGTAGCATCTGTATTCGCAGGTATCGCAATGACAGGTATCAAGCTTCTTGTAAGTGAAGGTATGTCTACAAGAAATACAACAGTTGCAGGATTATCTATTGCAATCGGTATGGGTGTATCCTTAAGTAACGGATGCTTAAATCAGATGACATCAACAATTTACGATGGATTAGGAATGACAATGGGACTTGAGAACTTCCAGTCCATCATCAATAACACATTTGCATCATCACCGGTTGTACTGGCGACAATTTTTGCAGTTATTTTGAATCTGGTTCTTCCGAAAGATCCAAAGCCGGAGGCAAAATAAAAGGAAACAGATCTTTGAGAAAAGACAGGTTCTTGGGGAATGATCTGTCAGAGATTTCAAAGATTTAATCATTACGGAAGAACCTGCCGATGGCAGGTTTTCCGTGATAAAAGAAAAAAAGAGAGGTAAAAAGTATGAGTGAAATTATGAGACCTATGTCATTTGAACAGCTTTTAAACTGGACATTGACAGAGTACAAAGAGAATGGAACAGTATTTGGAGAGCGTCATCCATATCATGCGGACAGCAAGTTCAACCGCACAATCTTCGGACGCGATCTTGAGACACCAATCGGACCGGCAGCAGGTCCAAACACTCAGCTGACACAGAATATTATCGCAGCTTACTACACAGGAAGCCGTTTCTTCGAGCTGAAGACAGTTCAGGTAATGGACGGAGACGAGCTTGCAGCATGCATCAACAGACCATGTATCAAGGCTGATGACGAGTGCTACAACTGTGAGTGGTCTACAGAGCTGTTTGTTCCACAGGCAATGGAGGAGTACATCAAAGCATGGTTCCTTCTGAAAGTGATCTCAAAAGAATTCGGACTTGGAAGCATGGACGGATTCCAGTTCAACATCAGTGTTGGATATGATCTTGCCGGAATCAAATCAGAGAAGGTTGACACATTCCTGAACACAATGCAGCATGCACAGGATTCAGAGATTTTCAAGCACTGCAAGGCTTATCTTCTTGAGCATGTTGACCTGTTCGAGAAAGTGACAGCAGAAGATATCGAAAGCATTTCCGGTGATATCTGTAATTCTGTTACAATCTCTACACTTCACGGATGCCCTCCGGAAGAAATTGAGAAGATCGCAATGTATCTGATCACAGAAAAGGGATTCCATACATTTATCAAATGTAACCCGACACTTCTTGGATACGAGTATGCAAGAAAGACAATGGATGACATGGGATACGATTATATCGCATTCGGTGACTTCCACTTCAAAGACGACCTGCAGTACGAGGATGCTGTTCCGATGCTGAACAGACTGATCGCTGTCTGTCAGGAAAGAAACCTGGAGTTTGGTGTGAAGATCACTAACACATTCCCGGTTGATGTAAAACAGAACGAACTTCCAAGTGAAGAGATGTATATGTCAGGAAAATCTCTGTACCCACTTTCCATCTCCGTAGCAAATATGCTGGCAAGAGATTTCGGTGGAAAACTGAGAATCTCCTATTCAGGTGGTGCTGATTTCCATAACATCGAGGGAATCATCGATGCAGGAATCTGGCCGGTAACAATGGCTACAACAATCCTGAAACCAGGCGGATATGACAGACTTTGCCAGATTGCAGGACTTCTTGAGAAAGAAGGCGTTGTATTCACAGGTATCGACGCTGCCAAGACAGAGAAACTGGTTGAGGAAGCAAAGACAAGCCCATATCATGTGAAGGCTGTAAAACCGCTTCCGTCCAGAAAGATCAACAAACAGGTTCCGCTGATCGACTGCTTCATCGCTCCTTGTAAAGAAGGATGCCCGATCCACCAGGATATCACGACATATCTGCAGCTTGTAGAAGCTGGTAAATATGAAGAAGCTATGGATGTTATCACAGAGAAGAATCCACTTCCATTCATTACAGGAACAATTTGTGCACATGCTTGTATGGGCAAATGTACACGTAACTTCTATGAGTCACCGGTACATATCCGTGAGATGAAGCTTGAGGCAGCTCAGAACGGATACGAAGCACTGATGAACAAGCTGACAGCACCTGCAATCACAAAAGAAGGTAAGGCAGCAGTGATCGGTGGAGGACCGGCTGGTATGGCAGCTGCTTACTTCCTGCGCAGAGCCGGAATGGCAGTTACAGTATTTGAGAAGAACGACGCTCTCGGCGGTGTTGTTCGCCACGTGATCCCAGAATTCAGAATTCCGGGAACATCTATTGATAAAGATGCAGCACTTCTTGAGAAGATGGGCGTTGAAGTTCGTCTGAACACAGAAGTAAAAGATACAGCAGCACTGAAAGCAGAAGGATTTACAACAGTGATCCTTGCAGTAGGAGCTTCTGAGCCTGGAGTATTAAGACTTGAGCAGGGTGAAGCTAAGAATGCACTCGAGTTCCTGGCTGACTTCAAGGCAAATGACGGAAAACTTGATATCGGTAAGAACGTTGTAGTTATCGGTGGTGGTAACACAGCAATGGATACAGCAAGAGCAGCAAAACGTACAACAGGCGTTGAACATGTATATCTTGTATACAGAAGAACAAAACGCTATATGCCGGCAGACGAAGAAGAGCTGGTAATGGCAGTAGAGGACGGCGTAGAATTCATGGAACTCCTTTCTCCTGTTAAACTTGAGAATGGAAAACTGATCTGCGAAGTTATGGTTCTTGGCGATATGGATGCTTCTGGAAGAAGAGGCGTTGTTAAGACGGGAGAACTCAAAGAGATCCCGGCTGATACAGTGATCGCAGCTGTTGGTGAAAAAGTTCCGACTGCTCTTTACGAGGCAAATGGAATCAACGTAAATGACAGAGGACGTGCTCTTGTAAATGAAGAGACATTAGAGACAAACGTAGAGAACGTTTACGTTGTTGGTGACGGACTTGGCGGACCGGCTACAGTAGTAGAAGGTATCCGTGATGGTCTCAAAGCTGCTCAGGCAGTGATCGGAGAGACTCTTGTAAGAGATTTCGATGCAGAGACAGATGAAGCTGTTGTATACGAGAGAAAGGGTAACCTCGAAGACGTACGCGAAGACAGCACAGAGGCTAAGAGATGTCTTAACTGTGCAGGAATCTGTGAGAACTGTAAGGAAGTTTGCCCGAACAGAGCAAATGTAGCAATCAAGGTTCCGGGACTGGAGAAACATCAGATCATCCACGTAGATTACATGTGTAATGAGTGTGGTAACTGTAAGAGCTTCTGTCCGTACGACAGTGCTCCGTACCTGGATAAATTCACATTATTCATGGATGAGAACGACATGGCAGACAGCAAGAATCAGGGATTTACAGTACTGGATAAAGATGCAGTACACTGCAAGGTTCGTTTCTGTGGAGAGATCCTCGACTGGACACTTGGAGAAGAGACAAAGATTCCGGAAGCACTTCAGAAAGTAATGGAGACTGTTTGCAAGGACTACACATATCTGTTAAGATAATAGCAGAAGGTTTATGTGAGATTGCTCCGGTGGAAATTGAGTGAGACTAGAGTGATCATACGTGAGATAGATAGCTCACAGGCATCTGCCTGTGGGCTATCTTCTTTTCAAAAGACGCAGAAATATAGAAAGAAGGGATCTGTAAAATGATAAGCTATTTCAGAGATGACAGACTTTGTGAAGCAGACTCTTTCTTATCGGTAGTAAAGCCTGACGATACAGAATGTCCGATGATAGCTGCTGTCGGTGCGGGAGGAAAGACCTCTACATTGAGAAGGCTTGCAGAAGAGTATGCGCTGATGGGGAAAAAGGCAATTGTTCTTACAACAACTCATATGAAAGAAGAGACGACTCCATGGAGTTGTATGGCTGAAGAGGAAGAGTGGATTAGTAAAGGGAACGAGCTGCTTGAACGAGTGAAGGAATGCCTTGAACAATATGGACAGGCCTGGATTGGGGCAAGAGCGAAAAAAGGGAAAATGAGCTGCGTTCCGGAGTTGATTCTGGCAGAGATAGAAAGCTGGAATGTGCCATTACTTGTTGAAGCAGACGGAGCAAGGATGCTTCCATTAAAAGTACCGGGAGAACAAGAACCTGTGATCCCGCCACAGACAACATATGTATTCTCTGTCTACGGAATGGATGCCTTAGATCAAAAGCTGGAAGAGATTTGTTTTCGAAGTGAAAAGGCGGCAGAGCTTCTTGGGAAACAGCCGGAAGATCAGGTGACAGAAGAGGACATAATAAAACTTGCCTGTCATGAACAGGGCGGGCGAAAAGGCTGTCCAAAGCAGGCGGAGTATATTGTTGTACTGAATAAGGCAGACACAAAGGAGCGGCGAGACAGAGCATGTAAGATTGCAAAGTGTTTACATGAAAATGGAATTAAAAATATATTTGTGACATCTTATAAGCTGTAATAAATATTGTAGAAAAAGTTCAGAGATTATTCTTGAACGTAAATAAATTAGAAAATAACGGAGAATCATAGAAGATTCTCAGGAAAATAGATGGGAAGTATTGAGATGAAGATATTGATTAAAGGTGCGGGAGACCTGGCAACAGGAATCGCATCCAGATTATATGGCGCAGGGCATCAGATCATGATGACAGATATTGCTGTGCCATTGACGGTCCGCAGACTGGTTGCATTTTCCAGAGCGGTTTATGAAGGTGAGGCAGTTGTAGAAGATATGACGGCGCGCCTGGCAAAGAATCAGGAAGAAGCAGACGAGATTATGGAACAGGGAGATATCCCTGTGATCGTTGATCCAAAGGCAGAATGTATACAGTGGTTTCAGCCGGATGTAATCGTGGATGCCATCCTTGCAAAGAAAAATCTCGGAACAAAGATCACAGATGCACCATTTGTGATCGGAGTCGGACCTGGATTTACTGCCGGAGAAGATTGTAATTGTGTAGTCGAGACAAAGAGAGGACATACACTGGGGAATGTGATCTGGGACGGAAGTGCGATTCCGAATACCGGAGTTCCGGGAAATGTCGGAGGATATTCCATTGAGCGTCTGATCAAAGCATCCGCAGATGGAGTGATCGAACCGAAGGCTGTGATCGGCGATCTGGTACGAAAAGGGCAGATTGTTGCAATTACAGGCGGAGAGCCGGTTTATGCGTTGATGGACGGTATCGTTCGCGGAATGCTTCAGCCAGGTGTTCAGGTGACAAAGGGGCTGAAGATCGGAGACATTGATGCACGTGCTAAGCTGGAGCACTGTCGGACGATTTCAGACAAGGCAAGAGCAATCGGTGGCGGTGTACTCGATGCAGTCTGCAGTTATGAAAAGAGCAGAGGAAAGTATGCATTGATTTTATTGGCAGCAGGTCAGAGTGTACGATTCGGTTCAGATAAACTGAAAGCTGTTGTAGAAGGCGAAGCAATGTATGAAAGTGCAATCAGCCGATTTGAAGCATTTCAGGGATTTAAGTCTTATGTGGTGACCGGAAAAGAAGAGATCACACAGGTTGCCAAGAAGGCCGGATACACAGTCGTATGCAATAAAGAACCGGAGAGGGGAATCTCTCTTTCTGTAAAGCTCGGTCTTACAAAGGCAATCGAGGATGCGAAAGAAGAAGGAACACAGCTTCGAGGAGTTCTGTTCAGTGTCTGCGATCAGCCAAGATTAAAAAAATCCACGATTCAGAGAATCATAAATACAGCATTTCATAATCCAGGAAAGATCGTCTGTGCAGGCGAAGGAACAAGAAATGGCAATCCGGTCTTGTGGGATAAGAGATTCTTTGATAAACTTTTGGAGTTAGATGGAGATATCGGTGGAAAGAAGATATTGAAAGAAAATTTAGATTCGCTGAAAATTGTGCCGGTACAGGCGGGAGAACTTCAGGATATTGATCGCAAAGAAGATCTCGGAACGGCATAATGATAGAATTGTTGGTTGCATATAGTGTGAACAATAATAAAAATAGCACGGTGAGCTGAAAGGAGAATGCAAATGCGGGTAGGAGCAGTGATTGCAGCAGCAGGAAAATCTGGTGGATATAAGAGTTATGATAAGATGAAGTCGGTGGATGGAATCCAGGTTCTGCGTCAGATGATTTTAAATTTCAAGAGAGCAGGCGTGGATGAGATCGTGCTGATCACAGGATACCAGGCGGAGCAGGTGGAGAAGAAACTGGCGAAGCTTGGGGCAATATTCCTTCGCAGTGAAGATTATGAGAAGGAAGAGATGATCACGTCAGCAGTTCGAGGGATGAACTACCTGAAACCGCGCTGTGAGAAATTCTTCTTCTGTCCGGCAGGAGTTTCTCTTTTCACAGAAGATACCGTACGTGTGTTGATGCAAAAAGCGAAAGAAAATGAAAACAATCATGAGAAAGTCTATGTACCTGTCTGGGAAGAACGAAAAGGACATCCGATCCTGATGGATCGCAGTATGATCGATCAGTTTGCTTCTTATGAAGGTGAAGGTGGACTTAAAGGCGCCATGGATGTGCTGAATGTAGAACGCATTTTCGTTCCGGTGGAAGACAACGGTGTAGCGATTTACTCCGGACAGGGAGAACCTTTCCGTGAGATTTTCAAAGAGAAGGAAAAGGAGAGAAGAATCCGTCCGAGAGTGAAGCTTCAGTTGGAGAAGAATGAGAACTTCTTCGGTCCGGGAATTGTATTCCTTCTGCGTCAGATCGATACACTTGGTTCGGTAAGAGACGCCTGTGCAAAGACAGGAATGTCTTACAGCAAGGGCTGGAGCCTGATCAGAAGTGCAGAGAAAGAACTCGGATATACCGTCGTAGAGCGAAGTCCGGGAGGCAAGCATGGCGGTGTAGCCAGTGTAAGCGAAGCAGGGAAAGACATACTCAGAAAATATGAACTGCTGGAAAAAGATGTGGTGAAATATGCAGAGAAGAGATATAAGGATATCTTTGAATCATAATTCAGTCAATGAAAAAAAGTTGTGTAAATCACAACTTTTTTTAGAAAAGCGATTGTTGAAATAAAACAAATCGGTTATAATTAGAACATCATTTAGAAAGAAAAGACAGGAACAATCTTATGAACAAGGCGCCTGTCAGGAGGAGGTAGGATGAAAAAGAGAATTTTAGCAGCAATGATGGCAGCCGTATAATCCGAACCGCCGCGACCGAGATTGGTTACTT
>ERZ832317.5741-NODE-5741-length-10883-cov-4.447451_pt1 | contig 10883 bp, 10 predicted proteins | sample MGYA00519695_ERZ832317 | MGnify/ENA primary metagenome ERZ832317 (study PRJEB31850, sample SAMEA3708726) | human gut metagenome | biome: human gut; feature: human-associated habitat; material: faeces | place: China | collected 2014 ...
TTCCCCCCTCCAAACCTCCCCCTTTCCCCTCCCAAGACTTTCGACTGGTGGGGAGGCTGCGCGGAGGGAGTTCCGTTGGGTGAGGAATAAAAAAGGAGCTCCTGTAGGGCTCCTTTTTTATTAAAAATCAGCTATTAATTTGTACAAACAGGTGCAATAATTGTCCATGCAGGGTTTTCGTCCGCAACATTGACTACACCTTGCGTCCCGGAGACGGACGTCACTTTGTATGTTGCTGTTGTCGTATTAGGTTCCGTGCCAGCTTCCCACGCACCTGCAACATTCCAGCCGCCAAGATCGGTCGCCTCAGTGACCTCTAATTTAGCCAACCTCACAGCCTCGGCACAATCGGCCGTCTTCGTCGTAGCGGTTTCGCCAGAGCCAGAGGAAGTAGTACCCTGTAAAAGAGTCTGCCCAAATTTCAAATTTACACGGGCCTGCAATTCCGCAACGGCGGCACGCGCCGATTTCTTCAATGCATCCTGCTGCAAATCATAGTACTTCGGAACGGCCACAGCGGCGAGAATGCCGAGGATGACCAAGACGGAAATGATTTCAATGAGCGTGAAGCCCTGCTGTCCCCTGTCCTTTCGCATCGTATACCTCCATCCACAAATGTTGAAAAACGTCTTAAGCCTGAGCGGGAAAATCACATGTATGAGGCTCGTGATAAAATCTTTTTCATCTATAGAGTACCTCGTGATTCAAGTAAAGGCCTTCGATATCCGCGTACAGCGCTATTCGCAAAATATCCTAGCTGATTATTAATGAAGGTTTCACAAAGAAACGGCGCTGCGCTGAATAAAACGGCATACAAAAAACAATACCACTTTATTCAACAATATATAGTTGCATAAAGCAAACTGTCCGGTGACGTAAAAAGAGTACCTTCCCGACAAAAGAAGAAATACCTTCGGAGAAGGTCTATACCCTCACAACAATGATGTAAACCCAATACGCTCTTTTTACAAAAATAAGGGAGCATTTCTACGAATGCTCCCTTATCCGTTTTCTTGAGAGATCAGCTTCCCCACTCTGGGGATTTTCATTTTTGAATCAGCAAAACAAAAACAACCAATAAAGAGGCTCTTATATCAACACACGGAGGTGTATCGTGAAAAAAGGGAAAAAGTTTCGGGTGTACCTCTCTTTTTCGAAAAATCTCCCCTCTCTCTTTATTTCACCTATAGAAACAACATCGTCACATGCCGCACGGCAACGGCGGCCCCGAACGCGATCAGCGTGTTGAATACCATACTGAACACAGGCCAGCCCCACGAACCCGTCTCCTGCCGGATAGCGGCGACAGTCACCAGACAGGGCGCGTACAGCAGCACAAACACCAGCAGAGCCAAGGCGGTGGCGGGCGTCCAGCGCCCGTCGTTGCGGATCTGCTGCGCCAGCGGCGTGGGATCTTCGGGATCGATGTCGCCGAGGGAATAGGCCGTGCCGAGCGTGGCGACGATGACTTCCTTCGCCGCGAAACCGCCCACCAACGCGATGTCCGTGCGCCAGTCAAACCCGGCGGGACGGGTCAACGGTTCCAGCGCCATGCCGAGGCGGCCTGCAAACGAGTGTTGAAGTGCCCGCTCCGCGCGCTCGCCGTGCAAGGCCGTAAGCTGCCCTTCAAGAGCGGCCACATCGCCGCCCGAAGCCTTCGCCGCCTCAAGGTTCGCTTCGATGGTCTGCTGCTCGCCCGCGAAATGCGCCCGCGTGTCCAGCGGCAGCTGCGGATACGCCATAGCCGCCCACAGGATGATGGAAATGGCGAGGATGACCGTACCGGCCTTCTTCAGATACTCGAACGTGCGCTCGCCCGTATGAATCGCCAGCCCGAGCATTGTGGGCAGGCGATAGGGCGGAAGCTCCATGACGAACGGCGTGGACGGCCCACGGATAATCGTCGAGCGCAGCAGCCGCGCCGTGAGCAGGGCCACCACCCAGCCGGTGAGCGTCAGGCCGAACATGACCGCCGCCTCATGGCCGGGGAAAAAGACGCCGGAAAAAAGGATGAAAACCGGAAGTTTGGCCCCACAGGCCATAAAGGGCACGGTCAACAGCGTCGCTATCTTTTCGCGGGGGCTCCGCAGGGGGCGGGCCGCCAGCACGCCGGGCACGGCACAGCCGCCAGCAATGCCTCCGCCCACGATGAACGGCATCACCGAACAGCCGTGCAGCCCGAAAATACGGAAAATACGGTCGAGCATGTAGGCCATGCGCGCCATGTACCCGGTATCTTCAAGAAAGGCGATTTGAAGGAATATCAGCATGATGAGCGGGACAAAGCTCATGACGCCGCCCACGCCGTCGATGATGCCCGAAAGCACCAGCGACTTGAGCTGGCCGTCGGGGAGCACGGCGTCCGCGCCTTCGCGCAGCAGGGCAAACCCTTGTTCCACCCAGCCCATCGGGATCTCCCCAATGGTGAAGGTAACGGTATAAAGCAGATAGAGCACGCCGAGCATGATCGCCGGGCCCATGAACGGATGCGTCAGCACCTTGTCCATGCGGTCCGAGAACTGGATGCGCGCGTGCATATCCTGAAGCCGGACCAGCACGCCGTCCCGCAGCAGCGAAGAAATGAACCCATAGCGGTAATCCGCGATGACGGCCTCGGGCCACGTATTCAACGTATCCCGCAAATGCCGTGCCACCTCATCCACCTGCCGCTCCAGATCGGCGGCAAGCTCCGGGGCTTCGGCGCGGCTGCGGGTGAGGATTTCCTCATCCTGCTCCAGCAGCTTGAGCGCCACCCACCGCGCCGGATATTCCGAAGCCAGCAGCCCGGCCTCGGCAATGGCGGCTTCCATATCCCGCAGCACGGGATCAAGATCGGGCCCATACGAGATATGCAGCGGCTCCCACGGCTCGCCGCGCTTGGTTTCGATATAGGCTTCCGTCGCCTTCAAGAGTTCGGGCAGCCCTTCGCCCGTGCGGGCCACGGTCGCCATGACCGGGAAGCCCAGACGCTGCGACAGGCGCTCGATATCGATGGTCATGCCCTGCTTGGCGGCCTCATCCATCATGTTCAGGGCCAGCACCACGGGAACGCCGAGTTCCAGAAGCTGGATGGTCAGGTAGAGGTTGCGCTCCAGCGCGCCCGCATTGAGCACGTCGATGACCACGTCGGGCCGTTCCTGCGCCAGCACATGCCGGGCGACCGTCTCCTCCTGCGTGTAGGCGGTCAGGGAATACGTCCCCGGCAGGTCGATGAAGCGCACACACCGGCCGGAAGGCATCTTGATGAAGCCTTCCTTCTTCTCCACGGTAATGCCGGGATAGTTGCCCACATGCTGGTGCGAACCGGTCAGCGCGTTGAAGGCCGTCGTCTTGCCCGAATTCGGATTGCCCGCGAGGGCTATGGTAAGCTGCGGATCCATGACGCCTCAGCCCGCCTGTTCCAGCGGTTCGACGACGATGTAGTCGGCTTCGTTGTTCCTGAGGCTGAGCGTGAATCCCGGCAGGCGCAGGGCCACCGGATCGCGCAGCGGGGCGCGCCCCACCACTTCCACTTCCGCGCCGGGGATGAGCCCCATGTCCCGGATGCGCCGCCCCAGCTCGCCGCTGGCCTGCACATGGGCGATGCGGGCTTTCTGCCCCTCCTTCATCCTGCGCAGGGAAATGAGCCCGGCTTCCAGCATCTCCTTAGAGATGGGACAGCCTTCGCCGCCGCACGAACGGGCTTCGGCGCAATCATGCCCTCCGCGCTTTCTATGGCAAAATCCAAACATATTGTCCCCCAGCTTCAACTTTATCGTCACATCCGGCGTCGCCGCCCCTCTGGGAAAGCACATCCCCGGCCCTGACGGGCCCCGTGGCAACCGGCGCAGCCGCCGTTGCATACCGGACGTTTCATGACATTGATCCTGCGGCATACAAACCACGCCGCAACGATGATCGACACGGCGAGCAGGGATTCCCACGAAAAAACGCTTCCAGTGATGAAAACAGGCTCCGCGTCCATACCCACTCCCTTATGATACCAATTGGATCTGCCCTTTCTATAGATTTTTGAAAATAAATGTCAATTGCGGCATGAGAACATTTTGCCCGGCATCCCCGGTTTCTTGCCCTTAACCCGCATCTCGTCTATACTTTTTTTATTCGCAACTTTCTTCGGAGCGCCCCATGTCCCTTTCCGCAAACGCATCTTCCCCAATCCCGGCCTCCTCCGCCCCGCTGTTGCAGGCGGAAGGCGTCACCGTGCGGTTCGACGCCTGCGAACGCCCGTTCGACGTGGTGCGCGACGTGTCGTTCACGCTGCATCCGGGGCGCACGCTCTGCCTTGTGGGGGAATCCGGCTGCGGCAAGAGCATGACGGCGCTGTCCCTGCTCCGCCTCATCCCCGAACCGGGGAGCCTCGCCGCCGGGCGCATCCTCTTTGAAGGCCGCGATCTTGCCGAATTGTCCGAATCCGCGATGGAACGCGTGCGGGGGCGCGACATCGGCATGATCTTTCAGGAACCCATGACCTCGCTCAATCCGGTCATCCGGGTGGGAGAGCAGGTCGCGGAGCCGCTGATGCGTCACCTGCGCCTGTCAAAGAAGGCCGCGCTCGCCGAAGCCGTGGAACTGTTCCGGCTGGTCGGCATACCCGCGCCGGACATGCGCGTCCGCGACTACCCGCACCAGCTTTCCGGCGGTATGCGCCAGCGCGTTATGATCGCCATGGCGCTGGCCTGCAAACCCCGCCTCCTGCTCGCCGACGAGCCGACCACGGCCCTCGACGTGACCATACAGGGCCAGATACTCGCCCTGCTCGGCGATCTTTCCCGCGAGCGCGGCATGGGGCTTCTGCTCATCACCCACGATCTCGGCGTGGTGGCGGAAATGGCCGACGAAGTGGGCGTCATGTATGCCGGGCGCATCGTGGAGCGCGCGCCCGTGCGGGCTCTGTTCGCCGAACCGCGCCATCCCTATACTTGGGGCCTTATCCGCTCCGCGCCCACGCTTGACACGCCCCCTTCGGCGAAGCTGGACGCCATCCCCGGCACAGTCCCCTCGCCCGGCGATCTCCCGCAGGGGTGCCCCTTCCGGCCGCGCTGCCCGGAAGCGCATGAACGCTGTTTCAAGACTCCGCCCGTCATCGAATCCGCCGGGGCCGACGGCGCCCGGGAGGTCTGCTGCTGGCTTGCCGAAGCAAGGTAAGTGTTGCCGAATACGGGTTCAGTCCTATATAGAGTATTGGCAGATGCGTCACGGAGACGGCGCGTCGCCGAATATGATCATTAAGGAGCTAGCATGACCGATACACGTGATCCCCAGACCGAAAAGGGACAGAACGGCGCCACCGAAGAGAACCTCGCGGAAACCGCGCAGGCCCCTGAAAAAACGCTTGAGGAGCAGTTCCGCGAAGAGATTTGCCCCACTTGCACGGTCAAGGCCGAAGCGGACGAGACCCGGCTGCGCGCCCTCGCGGAGATGGAAAATTTCAAGAAACGCATCCAGCGTGACCATGACGAATACATGCGCTACGCCAGCGAGCCGGTGCTCAAGGATCTCCTGCCCGCGCTGGACAGCCTTGATCTCGCCATTCAATACGGCGGCAGCGACGAAACCTGTAAAAGCCTGCTCACCGGCGTGATCATGACCCGGAAGCTGCTCCTCGACGCGCTCAAGAACCACGGATTCGACGTTGCCGGGGAAGTGGGCGAGCCCTTCAACCCCGATGTCCATGATGCCGTTTCCTATGAAGAGCGGGATGACATGGAACCCGGCCTGGTCAGCACCCTGCACCAGCGCGGCTACCGCCTGAAAGACCGCCTGTTGCGCCCCGCCAAAGTATCCGTCAGCCGCAAGCCCGCCTGACGATGGCAGCCGAACCGATGACAAAAAGCAGGGCGTCCGCCTCGCTCGGAGGCGCGTTACGCGCCGAGAGCTCGGAGGGCGTCCTGCGCGTCATTTTCAGCGGCGAGTGGAAACGGGACCTGCTTGGGCCGAACTTTTTTACGGAACGTGACGAAGCGCTGCGTGAAACGGAGAGACTCCTCAAAGAGGCCCGCAGCGTCGAACTCCTCGGCGAGGCTCTCGGCGAATGGGACAGCGGCGTGCTCGTCGTCACCACCCGGCTCGTCACCCTCGCCAAAGAACACAACATCCCGCTCGATGACGCCCGCCTCCCCGAGGGCATCCGCAACCTGACCAAGCTGGCCCTTGCGGTCCCCCCGAACACCGCCGCGCAGCGTAAGGCCCAAAAGACGACCTTCCTCGAACGGGTCGGCGGCTTTACATTGGCGGTGCCCCGCATGGCACGCGACATTTTCGATTTTATCGGCGAACTTGTCCTCAGCGCCGGCAGGCTGTTCAGGGGCCGCTCTTCCTGCACGTCGGGAAACGTCTGGCTCGCCGTTCAGGAAAGCGGCGTGGACGCCCTGCCCATCGTCTCCTTGATCAGCCTGCTCGTGGGCCTGATCCTCGCCTTCGTCGGAGTGATCCAGCTCAAGATGTTCGGCGCGGAAATCTACGTTTCCAGCCTCGTGGCCGTGAGCATGACCCGCATCATGGGCGCGATCATGACCGGCATCATCCTCGCGGGCCGCACCGGCGCCTCCTATGCCGCCGTCATCGGGACCATGCAGGTCAATGAGGAAATCGACGCTCTCACCACGCTCGGCGTGGCCCCTTCCGACTACCTCATCATGCCCCGCGTCCTCGCCCTTACCGCCATGACCCCGCTGCTCGTGCTCTATTCCGACTTCATGGGCATCATGGGCGGCTTCATCGTCGGCGTCGGGATACTCGGCCTTGATCCCATGGAATACTATACATTTACCCAGAAAGGGTTCAACATCAACAACCTCTGGGTGGGCATGGTGCACGGCGCGGTCTACGGTATGCTCATCGCCATAACCGGCTGTTACCAGGGCCTGAGCTGCGGCCGCAATGCCGAAGCAGTCGGCAAGGCGACCACCTCGGCCGTGGTCTATTCCATCGTGGGCATCGTGCTGTCCACGGCTGTCCTCACCATCCTCTGCAATATTTTGAATATATGAATACCTCCACACCCATCATCGAAGCGCGGGACCTTACGGTCGGCTACGGCAGCTACGTCGTGCAGAAGGATCTCAACTTCACGATAAACCGTCAGGACGTATTCATCATCATGGGGCCGAGCGGATGCGGCAAAAGCACGCTCCTGCGCGTCCTCGTGGGCCTGCTCCAGCCTACAAAGGGGCAAGTGCTCTACAGGGGACAGGACTTTTGGGCCGGGACCGAAAGCGAGCGCCAAAAACTTCTCAGCGGCGTGGGCCTGCTCTTCCAGAGCGGCGCGCTGTGGAGTTCCATGACCCTCGCCGAGAATGTGGCCCTGCCCTTGCAGCGCTATACGAAGCTTTCCTCCGCCGAGATCAGGGAACAGACCTCCCTCAAACTCGCGCTCGTCGGCCTTGCCGGATTCGAGGATTATTACCCGTCCGAAATCAGCGGCGGTATGCGCAAACGCGCCGGGCTCGCCCGCGCGCTGGCGATGGACCCCGAAATCGTTTTCTTTGACGAGCCTTCGGCCGGGCTCGACCCGGTCAGCGCCGCCCTGCTGGACGAGCTCATCCTCGAACTCAAGGAGAACATGGGCATGACCGTCGTGGTCGTCACCCACGATCTCGACAGCATCTTTACCATCGGCAACAACAGCGTATTCCTTGATGCGGCGACCCACACCATGATCACGGGCGGCGATCCCCATGTCCTTCGCTGCGATCAGGCGCACCCCGACATCGTCCGTTTCCTGAACCGCGGCAAAACCGACTCCTGCCCCACCTCCTCCAAAGGATACCGCTCATGAGCAAGTCAGCCAACAAAACCCTCATCGGAGCCTTCGTCGTCGGGGCCACAGCCCTCCTGCTGCTCGCTATCGCCGTTTTCGGCTCAGGCAAGCTGTTCCAGACGACAAGCCGTTACGTGCTCTTTTTCGACGGTTCCATCAGCGGGCTTTCCGTAGGCTCTCCGGTCCTGTTCCGCGGCGTCCCGGTGGGGCGCGTCGTCGAAATCCGGCTCACGGGCGACCTTGATAATTTAGTGTTCCAGACGCCGGTGTTCATCGAACTGAACAAAAAGGACGAAGGGCGGTTTTCCGTTTCCGACGGCGACATATCCAAAAAAGAATATCTCGATCGCCTGGTCAGCCACGGCCTGCGGGCAACGCTGGCGACCCAGAGCCTGCTCACCGGCCAGCTCATGATCGAGATGGATTTCTACCCCAGAAGCCAGATCCCTTATCCTATCAAGGAAGTCAAAGAATACGACGACGTGCCCGAGATTCCCACCATCCCGTCGCAATTCGACAACATCCTGCAAACGCTCACGACGCTGCCGTATGACGACATCGCCTCGAATGTCCTCGACATTACGGAAGGCGTCAAAAAAATCCTGAGCAATTCTGGGACGGAACAGCTGATCGGCCACATCGACAAGCTGGTGGTCCAGCTTCAGGATATCGGGACCAACCTCGACAAGACGCTGACGAGCATCCGCGGGCTTGCAGAACCGTATACAAAGCTGGCGCAGGATACGGACAAGCGGCTGTCCGCGGCGCTGGAACAGGCGTCGCATGTCCTGAGCCGCATCGACAACGTAGCCAAAGAGACGGAGATGACTGTCGTTTCCGCCCGTGGCGTGGTCAGCAAAAACAGTACGACCGTCATCGAACTGAATCAGGCCATCCGCGAAATCACCGAAGCGGCCCGGGCCGTTCGCGTGTTCGCCAACACGCTTGAACGCAATCCCGAAGCAGTGCTGCGCGGGAAGGTGCGGTAAAGGAACGTATTGGGGAGGGGAGGAGCCCCCTTTCTCCAGAAAGGGGGCTCCTCCCCTCCTCTACCAAAGACTTTCGACTGGTAGGGTGTCGGGAAGTTCAAATCGTGGTGGGACCGGGTTGAAAGCAAAGTCCTGTTTCCGCGCTTGATTGGGCACAGTACTGTATCCTTAAACATGACGCGATGAGCCCAAGGACGCGGAAGCGGATTACATCCATTTGAGATAATTAGGTATACAGGGAAGCGGCACACCACACCAGCAGGAGCGCCATGCTCGCGTTGGCGGCGGTATGGTGGTTCTGGAGGAAACGACGGAATACGGCTCCAAAAAGCGCCCAAAAACATGTCCCGGCATAGGCGACAGCCGAGAGCACGCCGATGGAAACAGCCAAAGCCATAAAGGAATCGTAGTAAGGAAGCACAAAGGACGAGAAGGCGGTTATCCCATAGAGGATGCCTTTGGGGTTGACGAATTGCAGCAGCATCCCTGAAACGACGCCGTTGACCGGTACAAGGCGGGAATCTTCGTTTCCTGATCCCGACCGCCAGACGCCAAAGGCCATCCAGAGGATATACGCCGCGCCGACGGCACGCATTGTGGGTTCCACGTCGGGCAAAAACCGGAACAGCGCCGCGCCAAACAGCGCACATGCCGTCATGAGCCCCAGAACGCCCAGCAGGACGCCGAAGCAGAAACGGAGCCCCTTCCGGAGCCCGTACGCACTCGCGCTGGAAAGCGCCATAATATTGTTGGGGCCTGGCGTAAAGGACATGATGCACGCGAAGGACAGGAAAGCGGCAATCGACGGCATGGTGGAAGCTCCTTTGAGTTTGTGCGATAGAGCATACGATCTGTGCACTATAATGTCAAACATGGACAGGATAACGCCCTTGGAAAATATCGGCCACATCGTAGCGGAGAACCTCAAACGCCTGCGGGAAGAAAGGAAGCTCAGCCTTGACGCCGTAGCGAAATGTTCCGGAGTGAGCAAAAGCATGCTCGGCCAGATCGAACGCGGCGTGACCAACCCGACCATCTCGACGCTCTGGAAGATCGCGAACGGGCTCAAGATTTCATTTACTTCGCTCATGATGCGCCCGGAAACGGACGTCGAAGTCGTCCCGCGTTCCGCCATAACGCCTTTTGTTGAAACAGACGGAAAATACAGGAATTATCCCGTCTTTCCGTTCGACAGTTCCCGGGGGTTCGAGATGTATGCCATTGAGCTGGACCCCGGCGTCCGGCTTGACGCCGAACCGCACCCCGAAGGGACGCAGGAGTTCATCACTGTTTTTTCCGGCGCGCTGACCGTACTGCTCGACGGCGAACGCTGGGGGATCGCCGATGGCGACTCCATCCGTTTCAAGGCGGATCGGAAACACGCCTATGCCAATGAAGGAAACACGCTGTGCCGCTTGAGCATGGTCATTTGCTACCCATCTTAAAGGAAAAAGGAAGCCATATGAAAAAGCGCGCCCCTTCCCTGCTGCTGGCCCTGCTGGCGCTGGCCGGACTGCTCACCGCTGGCGGCTGTTCCCTCGGCCGCAGCCCACGCCCCGATTTCTACATGCTGTCCTCCCCCGTGGAAAATGTGGTCCAGTCCGGCAAAGAAAAAATCTCCGGGCCACGCGTCGCCATCGGACCCGTGTCCATTCCGGGCTATCTGGACAGGCCCCAGCTCTTCCTGCGCGACGGCAATGACGTCAAAGTCGAGTTGGCCGAGTTCAACCATTGGAGCGAGCCGTTCGGCGAGGGCGTGACCCGGGTGCTCTGCGACGCCGTGTCCGCATCCCTGACCCCCCGCAAAGGGCTGGCCTCTCCCATGCGTTCGCAGCAGCCTTTCCAGTGGCGCATTGCCGTGGATATCGCCCGTTTTGACGGTGCGCCCAACGGCAGCGTCATCCTCGACGCAGGCTGGAGCCTCGTGAACGAGAGCGGCGAAGAGCTCAAGTCGGGACGTTTTGTGCAGCACGCCCCCGCCGGTCCCGACATCCCCTCGATGGTACAGGCCCAGAGCGCCCTTCTCGCCCAGTTCGGCGCGGTTCTTGGGCAGATGATCCCGTAGGGAAAATGTGGGGGAGGGGACCTTTCTGGAGAAAGGTCCCCTCCCCCACACCCCCTCCTCTCTCCCT
>ERZ832317.5746-NODE-5746-length-10875-cov-2.798706_pt1 | contig 10875 bp, 5 predicted proteins | sample MGYA00519695_ERZ832317 | MGnify/ENA primary metagenome ERZ832317 (study PRJEB31850, sample SAMEA3708726) | human gut metagenome | biome: human gut; feature: human-associated habitat; material: faeces | place: China | collected 2014 ...
TTTTGCCCGGTAGGTAATAGGGAATCCGGTGAGAATCCGGAGCAACCGTCATTACTGTATCTGAGCCTATGCTCACAAGTCAGAATACCCCCGTATTTTTCGGCATTGTCTCTTGGACGAGGAAGAAGTACAGCCGATCTTCAGCTAAGGCTGTACCTTTATGCTTTTTTGGCATATCCGTATGGCTTATGTTTGCTGTGCTTAAAGATCAGTTGTGCTTTCACTTTTTTGGTGAAGGCATTTTTTATTGCCGTTTTTCGTATTTGTTTACGGAGGTGACGTTATGGCGGACGAAAAAATGAGCAAGGCTGTCGCTATGCTTTGCGAAAAGTATGAACAGCTTGGCACTCTGCCCAAACGCTCCGATTTTACTCCAAGCGAAGTCTGCTTTATAAAGCAGAAGCTGGGTCCGTGGACAAGGGCGCTTGAAGCCGCAGGGCTGAAAGAGCCTCCTGCGGTTTCAGCAAAGGAGAAAAGCCGTGAAAAGCGCGAACGCTCCAGACAAAGAAGAAAAGCGGCAAAACGCAGATTAGACGGTTAAGCCTTACGGCAAAAAAGAATAAAGGAAGGTAAAACTATGACAAATGTAAAGAAATTTACAGCAAAAGTGACAGCTTTACTGCTGGCGCTTTCACTGGCACTGCTGTCAGTACCGCAGGTAAGCTTTACTGTATTTGCCGATGACAACCTCGGAAGCGTCCGTGTTATTGTAGAAAACACAACGTTTACCGAAGCGGTCAGCGGCGGTAACGCTCCTGCGTGGACAGGTACCAAGGTCGACAAGTGGGTATCGCTTGACAAGACCTCAAGCGCAATGACCTGCATAAAGGACGCTATCGAAAGCTCCGGCTTTACTCAGCTGGGCGCAGACGATGGCTACATAAGCGAAATCGCAGGCCTTGCGGCGTTTGACGGCGGCTCGATGAGCGGCTGGATGGGTACGCTCAACGACTGGTTTACAAACGAAGGCTTCACAGCCTATACCGTTGCTAACGGCAAGCTTGCAAGCGGCGATGAGATCCGTATGCAGTACACTATGGACTGGGGTGCTGACCTCGGCAGTGACTGGAGCGGTACAGATACATCGCTTAAAGCGATAAGCAGCGATTACGGCACACTTTCCCCCGAATTCAGTGCAAAGACCTATAATTATACTCTTACTGTTCCTTTCGGCACAAAGAGCATCAATTTCCGTCCTACCGCACTGAACAAGAATTTCAAGACGGTAAGCAAGATCGGCGACAAGACGCTGAGCCTTACAAAGCCTACTGAAATAAAGGACGGCGATGTTATCACCGTTACGGTAGGCGAGGGTGCAGCAGCAAGCACTTATAAGGTAACAATAAAGGAGGGCACAAGACCCGCCGCACGTTTTGACAGCTTTGCACTTTCGGCTTTCTCGCTTGACGGCTGGGACAATGACGCTTTCGACCCCGAAAAGCTCGAATATGATGTAAAGATAAAGTCTTACAGCACATCATCTTTCTATATCAACAGCGGAACTAAGTTCAACAAGGACCTGCTGAAGTGCTATGCGGTATACACCGATATAAACGGAGTTGCACAGAGAAACGAGATAAAGTCCGGCAGCTTCAACAGCATTTCTAATATTCCTTTCGGCTTGACTAAGCTGATTTTAGAGCTTTGCTACATTGACGATGAAAGCATAAAGACGCAGTATGTGTTCAACATAACACGTCCCTATGACTACACTGCGGAAATCGCAGGCACAAGCGGTATCACGCTTGTTCCTGCCGGCAGAGAGCTGTATGCGACAAAGTACAACGGCTTTGCAGAGGGAACGGTTTTCAGAAATGACGAAAACGGCAATGTGACCGATACGACCGGCACAAATGCAGAATGCCACAGCTACACAGCCTATGTTTTAGGCGACACCGACAGCGTTGCGCTTACTCTCAAGGGCAAAACCGCAAACGTTCATTTCAGAGCAAAGGCTGACGGCGAATATACAGAGCTTAAAAGCGGCGAAACAACTCCCGCATATTCCTTCGGCAAGGACGGCACTGTTACAGTATCAATAGATGCTGTTTCGGACGGCGATTATCTTACAGACAAGTTTGATGATGCAGACAAGATAACAAGCTACAAAATAAAGCTCGTAAAGGCTGACGTTTCTATAAAGAACGTACACTTTACCGAGCTTAAAAGCGAACACGGCGATATGTATCCCGCATTCGACCCGTCACTTCTCAGCTATAATATAGTTATAGCAAATGACGCAGAATTCCCCACAGTATATTTCAAGGTTGCCGACGGTTGCACAGTTAAGATAGGCAACGATGCCGCAACAGCAGACGAAAACGGCGTTTACAGTCTTGTTACCAAGAGCGCAAACACTACTGTAACGGTAACAGACGGCACTCTTTCAGAAAGCTATACTGTCAAGGCTACAAAGAGAAGCAAGTATGACGTACCCGACAAGGTCGTTGATTATCTTTGCATCAACAGCCAGTACACCAACGTTTCCTACGGTGTAGGCCCCGAGCAGACGCTCGCAGGCACTATAAAATCGCTCGGTAACTTCGGCGGTTATATCACATATTACTATGAAAACCCCGTAACAGACGACCCCTCAAACCCCTACGGCCTTGACTTCTACGCTTACGGCAACAGCTTTGTAAGCGGCGGAAGTGCGGCTGAAAGCGGACAGGTATATGTTTCTGAGGACGGCAAAACATGGTATGCGCTCGCAGGAAGTGAGCATTTTGAAGATACGACCATCACCGATTACGAAGTGACATACAAAAAGACAGCCGACGGTAAAACAAGCTGGACAGACAATCAGGGCAACTCAAACGACGGCTCAAAGCAGACAGGCAGATGGGTTTCACCCAGCGTTTATTATATGAACGATCTTGCAAAGGGCGATACTGTCACACTCAGAGGCGTTGTTATCCCCGGTGTTCAGGGCAGTATACAGGGCGACAGCTCTACAGCTTCCTTTGTAGGCACGACAAGATTCGGCTATGTTGACTACTTCAAGAACGGCACGATAGGCACTAATGTAAACGCATACAGCGAAAATGCCGAATCAAACGGTTTCGACTTAAAGTGGGCGGTAGATGAAAACGGCAACCCCGTTACATTCAAAAACGGCGTTCACTATATAAAGATACAGACAGCAAGCAACATCTGGGCAGGCGTATTCAACGAGAAATCGACAGAGGTTTCTTATGTTGTAAGAACAACTGCAAACGAGCAAGAGGTCGGCACGACAGCGCTTCCCGGAAAAATAGTCTTAACAGACGCAAACGGCAAGACAATAAAGGAAATCACTCCCGATGATAACGGTGTTTACGAGATAAGCACAGGTATCGAGGAAAGCGTGAACGTTTCCGTTTCGGGCGCTGACGATGATAACATTTATATCAACAATCAGCGTGTAGCATCCGGCACAGAGGCTAAAATCGCACTTAATCAGTCTGAAATAAAGGTTGTCAGAATAATCGTTCAGAACGGTGAAAAACAGCCCGTATACGCTTACATTAAGCTCATTCCCGATGATGTAAAGGCGGCTGAGCAGGTTGAAGAGCTTATTGACGCTATAGGCGATGTAACGCTCGACAGCTATGACAGCATCACAGCAGCAAGAGCGGCTTATGACAAGCTCAGCGACAACGCAAAGACGCTTGTAGGAAACTACGAAACCTTAACAGCCGCAGAAGAAGCTCTCGCTAAGGCTGAGGCTGACATTATAAGCAATGCGATAAAGGCAATAGACGCAATCGGCAATGTAACCGCTGACAGCAAGGATAAGATTGAAAATGCAAAGGACGCTTACTCGGCAGTTCCCGAGCGTTTAAGAGATAAAGTCACAAATTCTGATACTCTTGACAAGGCAACAGAAAGATTTGCTATTATCGACACGATAAAGCAGGCAGGCACAAAGAGCAAGGAGCACTTCAGCACTGTTCTCGGTACTCTTGTGGATAACAATATCTACCCCGTTCAGTCTATCGGCGGTGAATGGTCGGTTATCGCACTCGCAAGAGCAGGAAAGCTCTCTGCCGACAAAGCGGCAAAATACTACAGCGAGCTTTGTGAAGCAGTAAAGGCTAACGGTTCAGACAGACTTTCAGACAGAAAGCCTACGGAGAACGCAAGAGTTATAATCGCTCTGTCCTCACTCGGAAAAAATTCCGCAGACATCGCAGGCTATAACCTGCTGAGCGGTCTTGACGATATGGACTATATCACATCGCAGGGTATCAATGCGGTTATATTCTCACTTATAGCATTCGACACTACAGATTACAGCGCAAAGACGCACGATGAGCTTATCGCTTATATTGTTGACAATATGACGGGCAAGGGCTGGGCGCTTGCCGGCAATACCGCAGACGTTGACATTACGGCTATGGCTATACAGGCACTCGCTCCCTATGCGGCTGACGAGAAGGTAAATGCGGCTATAGACAGCGGCCTTGAGTTCCTTGCAGAATCTCTTGACGAGAACGCAAGATATGCAAACGGCAGTGAAAGCACCTCGCAGGTAATTATCGCTCTTGCCGCTCTCGGCATCGATCCTCTGACAGATTCAAGATTCATTGTTGACGGCATCACGCTTATCGACGCACTTGAAAGCTACGCTACAGAAAACGGCTACAGCCACACGCTCGGCGGCGAAGAAAACTACATGGCTACCGAGCAGGCGTCACTCGCTCTTACAGCTTATGAGCTTTCAAAGGACGGCACTTCACTTTACGAAATGTCCGCAAAGGCAGAGCCGACAGAACCTGAAAATCCCGATACACCCGTACAGCCCGGCGATTCTGTAAAGCCCGGCGACTGCTCAGGCAAGCCCGAAGATAAAAACGATCCCATAAATCCCGGTACAGGCGTACTTGTAACAGGCGGTATGGCAGTTCTCATCTCAGGCGCAGTTATGCTTGTTTCGAAGAAAAAGCGCAAATAAGTAAAACTATTATGTAAATGCTTGTTCCGTACCTGTTTTTATGATAAAATAGGTGCGGAACAATTTTTGCATAACCGATATTTCACGGAGAAAAAATGAAAGCTTTTTTTGATAAATACAAATATATACTCGGTCTTGGGCTGGCTCTGGTCGCCGTGGTGATGATTGCGGTAGTTTCCGCCGTTTTGGGAAAAGATGCCGCCGAAAACAGCGGTATATCATACGTTCCCCCCGAAACATCATCGTTTACAACCGTAGAAAGCCTTGTCGCAACAACCGCTTTTCAAACAGACGGCAATTCTCAGACAACGCCCGCAACAACCGTTACGGACACTTCTTCACAAACCTTACCTGAAAGCGAAAAGCCGGAAACAACGGCAATAACCTCTGTCGCATCAACATCATCTACCGCTGCAGACATTTCAAAGCCAACCGAAAAGCCCGTTTCCACATCCGCCCCGACATCTTCGGCAAGTCCGGCATCTTCAAAAGTCACAACAATATCGACCGCTTCATCTGTAATATCAACGACCCCGAAGCCAGCTCTTCCGATCTTGTCAGATGCCATGCCGATAAAGAAATATGACAACACCTGCACATTCGTTATAGAGTGCAAAACCATACTCAACAACAAGGATAAACTGAAAAAAGGACTTGAAAAGTACGTTCCCGATGATGCCGTAATATTCAGCGGAACGGTCGGATTCGACAGCGGTGAAAGCGTATACGATATACTCCGCCGTATCTGTGACGAGAACAGCATTCAGATGGAGGCAAGCTATACCCCTGCGTTCAGCTCATACTATGTCGAGGGTATAAACAACCTTTACGAATTCGACTGCGGACAAGGCTCAGGCTGGATGTACAGTGTAAACGGCGTTTTCCCGAACTACGGCTGTTCATCGTACAAGCCCGTAAACAACGACAAGATAGCGTTCCGCTATACCTGCGAGCTTGGCTACGATCTTTAAAACTAAGGAGCAACAATGGAAAGAACACACCCTGTAACAGCGGCAATGTATTTTCTGTCGGTGATACTGATAACCGCAATAGTGCAAAGCCCCGTCTTTATGGCGGAGGCTCTTGTCTGCTCTGCCGTTTTTGCTTTTTTACTGAACGGAAAAACCGCCGCAAGAACGCTTGTTGTAATGCTCCCTATGGCACTGCTTGCGGCGGTTATAAATCTTCTGTTTTCAAACAGAGGCATAACCGAGCTTGCAAAGTTGCCCAGCGGCAACAGCATCACCCTTGAAACGCTTATTTTTTCGCTGTTTACAGGCGCTATGACAATTTCGCTCGTTATGTGGTTTATCGGACTTAACAAGTGTATGACAAGCGACAAAACGGTATATCTTCTCGGAAAAGCACTGCCGTCACTCGCTTTGCTGTTGTCAATGACGCTTCGTTCAGTGCCTATGTTTTCAAGACGGGCAAAGCAAGCGGCGGCGGCTCAGCGTTTTGTTGGGAACGATATATACGAGGGCAACTTTAGAAGCCGTATCAGAAGCGGTGTTCACGTTCTCTCCGTTGCGGTAACGGATACACTTGAGCATAGTGCATATACCGCACGATCTATGAAATACAGAGGTTACGGTACAGCAAAACGTACAGCCTACAGCATATTCCGCTTTACACCGTCCGACTTTATTATAATGTCTTTGACCGTGATATGCACAACCGCAATTATTATTCTTTTTGCAAGCGGTAAAGCCTATTATCTCTACTACCCTGAATTTATCCTGCCGCTGACAGCTTTCGATATTTCTGCGGATATTTTCTGGCTTATACTCTGTGCGATGCCTGTTGCAGCCGAGCTTTATTCACGTTTTAAACGGAGGGAAAGAAATGGAGCTTTATAATATTTCAAATCTGTCATATTCCTATCCCGGCTCGGATATGAACGCACTCTCCGATATTTCGCTTAAAATAAACAAAGGAGAATTCGTAATACTCTGCGGCAGCTCGGGAAGCGGAAAATCCACGCTTTTAAATCTTATGAAAGCGCCTGCCGATGCAGGAACGCAAAAAGGAAAAATTTCTTTCGGCGGTCATTTTGCCGGCTTTGTCACACAGTTTACGGACGAGCAGATCGTCTGCGATAAGGTTTGGCACGAGCTTGCCTTCGGTGCGGAAAGCATAGGACTTTCACAAAACGAAATACGCTCGCAGGTTTCCCAGACCGCATTGTTCTTCGGCATAGAGGACTTGCTGTACTGCGACTGCGACAAGCTCTCGGGCGGCCAGAAGCAGATGATTAACTTAGCGTCTGTAATGGCTATGAATCCCGATGTATTGCTTCTTGACGAGCCGCTGTCACAGCTTGACCCTATCGCTTCCACGCAGTTTATTTCACTGCTTGTGAGAATAAACAAGGAGCTTGGTACGACAGTGATAGTTGCAGAGCATCAGCTCGGCGGTCTTTTGTCCGTTGCAAAGCGTGCGGTTATGCTCGACAACGGCAAGGTGTGTCACGACGGCGACGCAAGCTCTCTTACAGAGCATCTGTCGGAAAACAATCACCCTATGCTTTTTGAAATGCCGGCAGGTGTAAGAGCAAGCGCATCTGTCAGCAATGTTCTTCCACTGCTTGACGTTCCCTCCGCTAAGGACTGGTATATTGCGTACGGCAAAAACAACGGGCTTAATACTCCCGGCATTACCGACAACAGCATATCGGAAGAAAGCTGTATATCCGTTAAAAATCTGTCTTTCGGCTATAAGAACAGCAAAAGAGATATTATAAGAAACCTTTCGCTTGACATAAAGCAAGGGAGCATAACCGCAATAGTGGGCGGAAACGGCGCAGGAAAATCGACCCTGCTAAGCCTTATCTGCGGTACGCTCAAGCAAAACAGCGGAAAAATAACGATAAACGGCGGAAAGATAGGTTTTCTTCCGCAAGACCCTACCCTGCTTTTCAATAAGGAAACGCTCAGAGAAGAATTTGCCGGCAATGCCGATGAAACAGCCGCCGCATTTAATCTTACGCACCTGCTGTCACGTCACCCGTTTGACTTATCCGGCGGGGAGCGGCAGAAGGCGGCGCTCGCAAAGCTCGTTTCCTACGGTGCGGATATACTTCTTCTTGATGAGCCGACTAAGGCGGCGGACGCAGTATATAAGCAGATGTTCTCGGCATTATTGAAACAGCTTAAAGCAGACGGAAAAACGATTGTGATTGTCAGTCACGATATGGATTTCTGTGCCGAAACAGCGGATATATGCGCCCTGCTTTTTGACGGAGAAATAAGCGTATCTCTGCCGCCGTCACAGTTCTTTTCCGATTCCTCGTTTTTCACTACAGACAGTGCGAAAATCGCCAAAAACGTATGCGATAATGTTTACACTGTCGCAGGGCTTATAGCTTCTCTCAGAGGAGTGGCTGAAAACTACGGCGATCTCTCCGGACGTTTTCACGTCATAAAAGGCGATAAGCCCGACACAGCAGTACCGCAACGCAAAAAACGCAAAAGGCTCTCGGCTTTCCGAAAGGTAATGCTTTCGCTCGGCAGTGTCGGATTTGTTTTTATGCTTTTAGCCGGTACCGGCATATTCCCTTTTGAGATACCGTCAGAGCCGTTCTGGCTGCAATATGCGTTACTGTTTGTCCCGATGATTATGCTTATTATCGGCGTTGCCCCGAAAAACTCAATGGCAAAGCAGCCCGTAACCGCAAAAAAAGTAACTCCGTCCGATATTGTCGCAGGCGTTATAACCGCCGTTCTTATTCCTTTCACAGTGATACTCGGCACACTTTTTGTCCCTAACGGCACAAGAAAGCATCTGCTGATAATTCTTGCTGTGCTTGTCGAGTGCCTTGCCGCTTTCTTTATCAGCTTTGAAAAAAAGAAGCCGTCCGCAAAGGATATAGCGGTGCTTGCCGTGCTTTCTGCGGCGGCTGTCGCAGGAAGGGAGCTTTTCTTTATGTTCCCGCAGTTCAAGCCCGTTGCCGCAATCGTTATCATAAGCGGAACGGCGCTCGGTGCACAGGCAGGCTTTCTTGTCGGTGCGGTGTCTATGCTGATATCGAATATGCTGTTCGGTCAGGGTATGTGGACGCCGTGGCAGATGTTCGCCATGGGCATCATCGGCTGGCTGGCAGGTGTCTTGTACCGCAAAGGTGTTCTGCGGCGCGGGCGGCTGAGCCTTTGTATCTTCGGCGTGATCGCGTCCACGATCATCTACGGCGGCATTATGAATCCCGCGTCTGCCCTCATGTGGTCGAACACGATCAACTGGAAAATCATTTTAGGCTACTACGTCACCGGCCTTCCGGTCGATCTGGTGCGCGCCATTGCCACGTTTTTCTTCCTGTGGTTGATTGCCGAACCCATGCTCGAAAAGCTCGACCGGATCAAGACCAAATACGGCTTGGCAGAGTAAGCAGTTTTGTGGAAATGCCATTTGGACTACAGAGATACACGATAGCTATCAATGTGTACGGACTTGGTTGCTTGGAGTATGCAATATCTTTTTGGGTTGCGCAGTGACCATCAAGCAGCACGCCGCGCCAACTCGGAAAAGGATTGCCGAAAATAGCTGAAACCCTTGAAAACACTGGGGAAATCATTGTTATCTTAAAGGGTGCAGTTTGCCATAAAAAGCTCCGAAATCGCTTGATTTCGGAGCTTTTTCTTGCATTTTGCAGTCAAAAAGTTCGACCATATTTTTGAAGTCACGTTTTGACCCAGATAATAAGCGGGCAGCGTTCAGCTTGTGGAAAGCAGCTGCTCTACAAGGCTGTCGATGATGGCCCGGTTGCCGTCCGAGCCGTTGATTGCGCACATCGTCTGCGTACGGCCGTCGATCCATGCAACCTGATAGGAGCCGTCCTTGCGAATGACCATGACATTCTGCCCGTGGATCACGAGGTCCTGTACATCCGCGCTTTCCGTATCCAGAACGACGGTTGCGTCGAGATCCTTCAGGTGATATTCCGAGGCTGCAATTTCGTCCCCGGATGCGTTTTTATAGAAAAGCGTGCAGGAAATATCGTCTGTGCTTTCAAAGACGGGGGCGTATTCCTCCGGGACAGAGCGGGAGACGACCTCCGCAAAGCCTGCGGCGGGCAGCTCCGGCGTTGCCGTGTCGTTGCCCGGATCGCTTCGGAAGTAAAACGCGGTTCCATCGTCGAATTCTTCGATCAGATAATTCAGCGTCCTGACGCGAACGGTCTCCGATGCCGCAAACACACCGGCAAACAGAAACAGCGGGACAAGCAGCCAGAGCGCAACGCGGTTGAGCACCCGCAGGAGTTTTTTCGTATTGCTTTGAAGCCGGGCATTCCGGCGGCTCTTTTCAATCGTGCGCAGGCAGCGTTTGCGGACGACATCCGGCACGGCGGCATCGGGATTTGCAAGCAGCTGTTCATTCTGCTCCAGCAGGGCCTCGCCCTCCGCCTGCACCTGCTCCAGCGTCACGGCGTCGGACAGGGTGAAGCCCGCCGCCATGGTGCGCCGCAGGGCGGCCATGCAGCCGCCGCAGCCCAGCGCCTGCCCGATGTCGTGGCACAGGGTACGGACATAGGTGCCCTTGGAGCATCGCACCCGCAGGACGTAGTCGCCGGAGGCCGTCTGCTCCACCAGCTCCAGGGCGTGGATGGTGACGGGCCGGGGACGGCGCTCCACCTCCTTCCCCTGCCGGGCCAGCTCATAGAGCTTCTTGCCACCGATCTTGATGGCGGAGTACATAGGCGGCAGCTGGGAAATTTCTCCGGTGAACCGTGGCAGCACCGCCTCCAGTGCCGCCCGGTCCGGCAGTTCCTCCGTCCGGTGCAGCACCTGCCCGGAGGTGTCCTGCGTATCGGTGACAAGGCCCAGCCGCAGGACGGCCAGATACTCCTTGTCGCCGGATTCAGCGAAGCTGACGCCACGGGTAGCCTGTCCCACAAACACCGGCAGCACGCCGGTGGCCATGGGATCCAGTGTCCCGGCGTGGCC
>ERZ832317.5757-NODE-5757-length-10863-cov-3.125648_pt1 | contig 10863 bp, 8 predicted proteins | sample MGYA00519695_ERZ832317 | MGnify/ENA primary metagenome ERZ832317 (study PRJEB31850, sample SAMEA3708726) | human gut metagenome | biome: human gut; feature: human-associated habitat; material: faeces | place: China | collected 2014 ...
AATGAAAATTTACCCTGCGTTATTTAGCTGAAAATCAATGATACACTACACTAGTAAATATAAAATTCGTATGTGTTTATAAGGTCACTCTTATAAGTTTTCTTACCTGACTTTGTGCTTGCAAGTATTCTTATATAATATGTCTTATGCTTTTTAATCTTACTTTTACCGCATTTTTTAATAGTAAGGGCTGTTGTCTTTGCTTTAGTTGATTTAACAGTCTTAAAACCAGACTCCTTACTTGTAGAAATCATCACCTTATAACCTGAAGCATTTTTTACTTTTGACCAGCTTAATTTCACACTTTTTTTATTTGCCTTTGCAGATATTTTTGAAGAAAGTCCTGCATATCTGTAACTGCTCCATGCACTGTATGCCTTTTTATTGTTGCCGCATGACACATATGTACGAATTCTGTAACGATAAAATGTACCGTTGAAATTTGTTATCTCGACTGTGTTTCCAGCATTTGAACAAGTTCTTTTATTTTTTCCTGCCGGTGTCTGAAGCTGAACCTGAACTCCGTCATATGCTCCTACTGCTGAATCAGCGTAGATACCTATCTTATAATCATTCAAATTATACCAGATATTTGTAAATCCAAAGTTAGAAGAATCTACTTTGTTGGTAAGTGTTTTTACTCCCCATTTACTTGCATAACCGGATTTTGCTATAAATCCTGTTGTCTCTGCTTTACGGCAAGGATAACATTTCACATCGTAGCTTGTTCCAGTATTAAGTGCCACCGAAGACTTTATTGTACTTGTTGTGCTTTCACCTATCTGAAAATCACCTGTATATAACTGATACAGATTAGCTCCGACAACATCTGAACTTTTCATCGTAACACTATTTGTCGCAGCGCCCGTCTGAATAAGTGTCATACCATCTGCATTTGGAGCTGTAACTACTTCGACAGGCTCTGACCATCCTGAAGCTGGTGTCGGTGTATTAGTCTTATCAATTTTCCATGAATATGTAGAAAAACTTCCAACTCTCGCATAATATGTACTTCCTGCCGTGAGAGAATAGACCGTATCACTTGCAGATGATGTAGTCTGTACAGTAACCCATGTACTTCCGTCCTGGCTAAACTGAATCGCATAACTTTTAGCTCCAAGATCCGCATTCCACTGAAGACCTATACTGCTATTATCCCCCTCTGTCTGTGTAACTCCTGTTACTGCCGCCTTACTGTCTGCCTTAGAAAAGACAAGCATACCCGCTGTAAGTGCAACTGTAGCAACTAAAAATTTAACTGATTTTTTCACTTCATATCCTCCTTTGGTTTTTAATATACCCTCTGTATCTCCTCAAAACGAGTCCTTTCGGCTGGATTTCCGATATATTGTTTCCAGTTTCTCGTCGTACACACCGTGTAAGCACTACGAAAATGTTATTGCATATCAAAAATCCACCTCGATATTCTTCGTTCAGAAGATTCCGAGAGTACATTTATCTTATGAAAATAATCCACTTAAAAGCCACCCACCTATACCGCTCAGCGAATCTGATATTGCCTGCTGGATAAAATAACCTAAAATCCTGCCAACTATCAGACTTACGATAAACAATACAATGTGCATTACCAATATCTCATACAGTTTTACAGATGGCTCTCTTTCAAGTACTTCAAAATATCCGTATAAAAAGATAAAGTTTGTAAACATAACTATAGGTATCACAAGCAACATTACTATCAGCATTATTATTGTTCCAATATCTGAATTAAATATCTTTACGACATACATCATTGCTATAAAAAATATTACATATGCTGTAAAAAGTATTACTCCAGCCAATGTCTTTACTGCTATTACCGCATAGGTCTGTATGAAAGTTATATTTTCATGGAACAGGTATTTGCTCACGACAAACATTACTCCTGCAACAAGCAGCCCCCACAAAAACATCCCAATCAGTATCAGTATGGCATATTTCATTACACTATTGAGCATATCCTGAAATACACTTCCAAATATCTGATCCTCTAAATTTGCTCCTATTATCGCACACGCTATAAGCAGTTCAATCAATAAGACAAACATTGATATGCCTGATATTATAAGCGACTCAGCTATTGAGTTTGAATTTCCAAGATTTTTTACGGCATTTAACGGTGACCTGAATGTATCTACTGCTGTAGACAATATTCTTTTTCCAATTCCCGATGCCATCTGGGAGATATTACCCTGATTTCCATTTGGCTGCGGCACCTGATTCCAACCGGAATAACATCCGTTTATCGGCTGTTGTCCCGGATAATCTCCGTTTATCTGCTGCTGTCCCGGATACCCTCCCGGATAATTTCCATTCGGCTGCTGTCCCGGTGCTCCTCCCGGATAGTTTCCTCTTATCGGCTGCTGTCCAGATACTCCCCCAAGATGATTTCCGTTTATCGGCTGCTGTCCCGGTACTCCTCCCTGATTATTTATTTTCTGGTTCTGTTCTTTTTGTTTCTGCATATAATACTGTTTTCTTAACTGTTCCTGTTCTTTTGCGAACTCAATCTCACGCTTTTTGCTCTGCTCGCAGTTACATTTCTCACCGTTTTTTAATTGCTTTCCGCAATATCTGCAAAATGCCATTTTTATCTCTCCTTTCCGTTTGCCGTTCATCGCTGCCATGCTGTCAGCAATGATTACATTCACTCTTTTTCTTATGTTTATCTAAGCTTATACAGGTTGTCCTCATTTCCCATATACAGCTCCTCTGCTGATGAAAGATAATATTCCTTTTCTCTTTCAAGCCTTGCTCCGTTTCCTAGAAATGTTCCATTTTTTGAATAATCCACTACGCGATACTTATTTAATGCTCCTACATATGTTATCTCGCAATGCTTTCTACTCACCTGTGCATCTGTTATCGCATATGTGCATTGTGTCGCATCCCTGCCAAATATCACCTTTTGGTCACTTGGCAGAGGTATCAGCTTTCCGATATGCGTTCCTCTTATACATATCAAACCTCCCTGTTTATCCTCAGATAAAGCAAGACTTCTTGTCACCTGCATTGTCAATATGTCATTTTTCAATTCAATCCCCCCTATAATATTTTTTTGATTTCTTCCTGATAGCGTCTGCTTATCGGTAATACACTTTCACCTACTTTTATCTCTGTTCTCGAACTTCCCGTTATATATTTTTTGTTTACCAGATAACTCTGATGACACCTTACAAATCCATACTGTTTAAGCATTTCTTCAAGCTCGTTCATTTTGGCATAAAAGCTTATACTCTCGCCTTTCTGGTATATTTTTATTTTTCTTTTTTCGCCTTCAAAATAATAGACTTTATCAAGAAGTATCTGCTCTTTTTTTCCATTTACTGATATATGCAGGCAGTTTGTGCATTTCGACCGTTCTGTCATGTACCTGCCTATTTCATCATCTAGACGCTTTTTGTCTACAGGCTTTAATATGTATGAAAATGCCTTATAAGTATATCCGTCAAATATATGCTCCGCAGATACAGTTATAAATATAATATCCACATCAACATTGTTTTCCCGTATATATTTTGCAGTATTCAATCCGTCATATTCCGGCATATTTATGTCTAAAAGCAGCAGGTCAATGTCAAATTCTTCTTTTTCTATATCATCAACCACCTGTTTTCCCGACATATAATGTACTACCTGTGCATCGTCATAAGAAAATATTGAATGTATCACTAAATCATGTATCTTTTCTCTATACTCTCTGTCATCATCACATATTCCTATCCGTAACATATCCTACCTCATACTTCACCCTGACTGTTCATCCTCCGCACCAGTTTTTTTGCGTTACCATCCACACTGTAAATGTGAACAATAATGCTTTGCTTTTGCGGCTGATAACTTTATCCCAGTTTTATTGCTTCATGTCTTCCTGCCATATACAATATTGTTCCCGGTGCAACACTTACATACTGACCTTTTATTGCTTTTGTTCCATCCGAAAATTCAATTCCATTTGATGAATAATCTATAACATAATATCTTTGCTCTGTACCGTTATATCTTATTCCACAATGTCTTCTGCTTATCTTCGGATAACTAAATACAAGTGTCGCACACTTCGGATCTCTGCCGAGTATCACTTCATCTCCGTCATTCATCACAAGTTCAGAAGAACTGTATTCTCCCTCCATTCCATATAAACATCCAGATTTTGGAATCATGCCCGGTGTAGGTTTATATCCTACCGGCTCTGGCTCTGCACCAGTGCCTATATCTTCACCTGCTACTGTCATATCTCCTGCATAATTTTCTGATACAAAATCCTCTGGTGGCATTCCCGTCATATAATGCTTTCCATCTTCACCAACATAACCATCCGGATTTGGTGTCGGCGGTGTAAAAATTTGATTTTTTCCATCATCATGCTGTGGCGGCATCGGCGGGTCATATGGATATTGTGGATTTATCGGCTGTGGCGGTATCGGTGGTATCGGAAAATCCCATTCTTCCTCTGACTCCTCCTTTTCCATTTCAGGTTTTAATGCCGTCATAAAGAGTATTCCTGCTACAATGAGAAACACTCCTGCCAAAAGTGTTACATATACACCTGCTCCCGTGCAGTTGCTCATTATTTTTGACACGGCATATTTGCCTACACCGTCTATATCAAACAATCTTGCATCGACAAGCGTGATACTTTTTACATAATCGTCTATCTTGTCCCATATCATTCCCGGTATCATAAATGAATAGATAAGCCTTGCAACAACAGTCACTGCTCCCGTGGCTATCATCATTATCTGGTTTGTCTTTCCTGTGACAGCAATGACTATAAGCGATGCTACTGCCAAAAGTACAGGAATTAACAATAATATTGCCATAATCTTAAATACATTCTTTACATCACTGTCACTCAGCTTTTTTGCCGATTTTTTAGTGGAAGTGCTTTTTTTAGCCGTCGATTTTTTTGCCTTATTTTTACTTTTTGAACTTTTCTTTTTCGTCGTTGTCTTTTTGGTTAATTTCTTTGTTGACTTCTTTGAAGATTTTTTCACCTTTGCCGATGCTTTCTGTGCCGAGAGAATACCTGTATTTTGGGCACTCTTACTGCCTGATTTTTTTTCACCGGCTTTTTTTGTTATTCCCTCTATATCATCAATCTCATCATCAGCAGTAAAGAGCCATTTGACTAACATTATCTGTGAGATAGAACTTCCTTTGTCTTTCTTGTCAATCTTATCATCAAATTCTTTTACCTTATCATCCCATTTACTTGTATTTTCTTTGTATTTGTCTATGACTTTTTTATCAACCTGTGCCTTTTTTGCTGTTTTTGAGTCCTCGTCTTTTGCATACTTATTTATCTGTACTGCCGTTTTCAGATATTTTTCTCCCGAAATGCTCATTGACGGCAAAAACAGTGATATTATTATGATTATCATAAAAACAGCACCGACACACATCTGCCATTTAAAACCTTTTTTCTCCATGTGTACCTCCTAACTCAATTCATCAATTCTTTCTAACACCGTATATGACTCCTGTATCCTCTTTGTCCTATCAAGTTCCATGCAGTCACACGCCAGTTTTATCCACTTTTTTCTGTCACGGAGCTTAAATCTGTGTTCTACTTTTATCTTATCTGTTCCGCTTTCAAGTCTTTTTATCACATCCGGTGCTTTCTCTAATGTAAGACAATGATACATTGTCGCACCGACGGCATATATGTCCGTCCATGTCCCCTCGTTGCCTGCCTTGCCCGATTTTGCCGTCTGATATTGTTCAGGAGCGGCATAATCCGGCTTTAAGAATGACGCCGTAAATGTCATTTTCTTATCATATATATACTTTGCCGCCCCCATATCTATAAGAACAATCTCACCGTTTTTCTTCCTTATTATGTTTGCTGGTGATATGTCGCAATGTATCATTTTCCTTTCATGCATATTAGAAAGTGCTTTTAATACCGGAACAAATATCTCTTTTATCTCCTGCGTATCATACAATTTATTTTTTCTCTTTCTAAGCTCTCTGCCTATGCTCTCCCCCTGTATGTACTCCATTACCATGTATGCAGTATCATTTTCAAAAAAGGCATCGGTTACCGTCACGATATTTTCAGTGTGTATAAATTTAGCTGTCATTTTTATCTCACTGACAAAGGATTTAAGTCCGTATTTAAACGGCTCAACCATGCCCGAATGTCTTATTGATACATAATTTTGTTCTCTCTGAACCCACTGTTTAGGAAAATATTCCTTAACGGCTACATTTCTCAAAAGATTTATATCCTTTGCAAGATAAGTAATTCCAAATCCGCCAATCCCTACGATACCTAATATCTGATACCTGTCATTTAAAAGAGTATCCGCAGGCAATATATCATTTTTATCTGTATTTCCATTGTCAATATGGGATATTATGTCTTTTTCGCCCCAGACATTTTCTTTTATGCAAAGCTCATCTTCCTTAATATCAGTTCTGTCTGCCGAAATACATAAAACTTTCCTGTCAAGCACAATCCCTGCCGACAATATCTTAAAATCAATGTCATTTTCTTTCGATAAGACTGCTATATCCGAAAGAGCCATGTCGCTGTCATCATTAAGCACGAGCAAAAAGCATTTTATCTCCAGCACACTGTCCCATGCTCTCCATATCGTATATGTATCGCTTTGACTGAAACGGCATCCCAAAAGCCATCTCTTTTCTATGACCGCACCCTGACACCATTTTTGAACTTCCCTCTTTATGGTTTTGTTGTCAAATCCACATATACTGCATACCGTGGCATCGTCGGGCAGTTCCTCAAAGCATCCCATACAAATCTTTGTCTTTTCCATATCAATCCTCACTGTGCTGTTTTAAATATTGCATTGCTGCTTCTTCTCTTGTAATATCAGGTATTGGCATTATCTCAGGCATTGTCTTTTGCCTCACTGCCTCGGCAGTCGGTTTTTGCGGCTTTTCTCCCGGCAGATACTCATGATAAAGTTCATAATACAACTCTGCCATTGACTGGTATCTGTCCTCTATCTGCACATTAAGACCTTTTAATATAGCATTTGCCTGATAATCTTCTATTTCTATATTGAACATATTAAGAGGTATTGTCTTATCTTCTGCGACACGCTCATAAGCTTTTTGCAATTTTATCCCCGTCAGCAGATAATACATTGTGGCACAAAGACTATACACATCTGTCCACGGTCCCTGATTTCCGTTTCTGTCATACTGCTCTATAGGTGCATAACCATGTTTCAGAAAAATGGATGTCTCCTGTCCTGCTCCACTGTGTTTTGCAGCTCCAAAGTCTATCAGTTTTGCCTTAAATTTGTCGTTGAGCATAATATTGTCAGGACTTATGTCCCTATGTATCACACCAGCCTTGTGCACGCTGTTCAATGCCTTAATAACATCTTTTAAAAGTTCAAACAATATATAACTCTGTAAAACTCCACCTGAGCTTTTTGCAAACTGCCTGAAATTTATCCCGTCTATATATTCCATAACTATATATGCCGTCTTGTTTCCGTAAAAGAAATCCCTTACGGAAACTATTCCCGGCATACCATAAAATTTTGAGAGTGTTTCTGCTTCTTTTATATATCCCTTAAGACCGCCAAGATAAGCAGCCTTTTTTGTATTTACCGTAAACACATCCATACTGTATGTACTATATTCCGTGGAATAGGTTGTCGTCTGCTCTCTCTTTGCCACGCCTTTTGGAAAATATTCTTTTATACACACCTTTTTACTCTGGTAAAAATCCCATCCTATATAGGTAATGCCAAAACCACCTATTCCTATGACCTTTCCGACAAGATATTTGCCGTTGAGTATCTCGTACGGTGGCATACCATTTTCCGGCTGTTGATAATCTTTTAATGAAAATCCGCATTTTGGACATGGCACACCGGTGTTTTCCAATAACTCCATACATCCCATACAAAGCCTGTTGGGGTCAACAAGTGTTTTGTCCATTTTTACCACCTCCTTCTATATTTAAAGATATTTAATAAAGCGTACATTCGCAATCTGCCTTATCCACCGCTTAATACTTTACAAAAAGCGGGTAAATACTTATTCTACATTTAAAAATCAAAGTCACTGTCATCACTTACAAACTCATCAGTACTTGATTTTTTATTTGATTTTTTCTTGTCTGACTTTTTACCTGTAGTTTTTTTCTTACTGACTCCACCCGAAGCAACATTATAGTTCATTTTTCCTTTCGACTTATCCGTTTTTTTGCTGCTGTCAGGCTTCGGTGCTGCAGGTGCAGGCGGTTCAGTAGGTGCAGGAGTAGGTGTCGGTGCACCGAGACTTACCACAATACTTACTTTTTTAGGAACTTTTTCCTTTTTAGGGATATTTTTGTCTTTGCTGTTACTGTTATATTTTTTCCCTGACTTTGGTTCCTGGCTTATTATGTCGCCTTTGGCAACACTTTCGCTTATAGCCTGACTTTTTGTCGTAAGTTTTATCTTGCACTTATACTTTTTATTCAGCTTATCTATAACCGATTTTGCCTCATCAAGATTTTTATCCTTTAAGTTTGGCAGCTTGAACATATACTTGTCTTTTTTGCCCCATGATATATAAAATTTAAGTTTGTCTATATCTTTTGATGAAACATCGCCGCTCTTGCTCTGTTTGAAGCACTTGTCTTTTGAAGCCGAATTGTAGTCATATTTAAAACTTATGTCTGATGTGACACCTGCATTTTTAAGGTTTGTCTCTATCTCACTTTTTGACATTTTAGTCATTTTTTCTATGGTGACTTTCCCGGCACTTCTGACGGTCACTTTTACGACTTTATCATCCGGAATATCTGCTCCCTGTCTCGGCTCAGTGTCCTCCACTTTCTCGCTCTTACAGGCTTTATCATATATATATGTAACTTTTGCCTTGCAGCCTGCATCATCCAGATTTTTCTTATATTCTTCCCAGGTGGTGTTTCCTCTCTGATATGCTGCCATCTTTTCAACATTTGAACCGGAATTGTCACCTCTGTTTTTATTTATGACTCCGTTTGCAACACTTACACCTGCAAATACCGCACCTGCACAAACAGCCATGCTGCCTGCAAGTATTGCTGCCCTCTGCCATGCCGCCATCGCCATAAACTTCTGCTTCAGACGGTTTCCGACCGTGTCCTGGTCGTCCTTTACTTTTGGCAAAATCCATTCCGGCTCATATACCGGAACGAAATTTTTGCCATCGAGTGCCTCCATGAAATCTTCCGCACATTGAAGCCTGAACTGTGGCTGTATATTAAGGCAGGTCATTATGGCAAATTCTGCCTGCTCCGGAATATTTATTCCGACCTCCGACAATGTAAGCAGCTTATCCTCCTGTGTCCTGTCATTTGCAGGCTGGGGTTTTGCACCCGTCAACATTCTGTAGAAAAGTGCCGCTACCGCATACAAATCCGTATATGGTCCCTGCACTGCTTTTCTTCCATACTGCTCGATAGGTGCGTAACCCTCTTTAAGCACAATTGCCGTATTTTCATTTTCAACACGCTCGGCATATTTTGCCGCTCCGAAGTCTATAAGTTTGATAACACCTTCGTTTGTAACAATAATGTTGTCAGGTGCTATGTCCCTGTGTATTACACCACGCTTATGTATTTCTTTAAGAGTGTAGAATATCGTAAGCACAACTCGTCTTGCCCAGTCATACTCCACTCTGTTGCCCTTAAGTTTAAGGATATGTTTTACATCCATTCCTTCAAGGAACTCCATCACGATGTAACCGGTGTTGTTTTCCTCAAAGAAGCTGTAAACCTGAACAACACCTTTTACATCCTGCAGGTTTGCTATACTTCTCGCTTCTTCGAGGAAGTGACGGAGACCTATCTTAAAACGCTCATGCCTTACGCTCTCTGATATTACCGATACAGTGCCCGTAGTTCTCTCTCTGCCGGAAAGCTGCTTAGGAAAATACTCCTTTATGGCGACTTTGCATTGCAAGAGGTTGTTCCAGCCTATATAGGTATTTCCAAATCCGCCTGAACCAAGCAGTTTTCCTACGATAAACTTTCCCTGCAATACCGTACCCGGCTTGAGACACATATCAGCATTGTATTCTATATTTAATTTTTCTTTACAATACGGACAGATATCCTTTGCATTGTCAGCTATCTGCCGCATACAGCTATAACAAAATCGCATATATGTTTCCTCCTGAAAGATTTATTTTTAAGGTTAATTAAAATCATTATATTTTGGTTGTGTAGGTTTCTTTTTGCTACCACCACTCGAATTACTACTAGACTTTTTAGATGTGCCGCCACTGCTATTGCCACTTGGTTTTGTAACTGTTTCAGGTCTCTTTGTCACTACCGGCTTTGGTGTAGGTTTTGGCTCAGCAGAAATCTTAAGTCTGTCACCCTGCTTAAACTCAGTAACATTTGACTTTCCGTTTACCCATACTTTTTTGACAATATAATTGTCAGGATATTTTGTTCCAAGTGATGCACCGGCATTTGAAGCATATCTTTTCAGTCTTGCAACGGTAAGTGAATTGTTTATCGATACATGGCTTCTGACCGTGGCAAAAAGCTTTCCGTCACCGTTTTCAGAATCATCATTTCTTCCGTCATAGCCCTTTTTATTTTTAAGACTTTTAGAGAGAACTTTTACAATAGTTCCCCTGCCATATCTGAAACTTACATACTCACTTGAATATTTGTCCGATGACAGTGTACGAAGTCTTGCCCTGTTGCCTATTTTATGGTCTTTAGGATTTTTGCTGTAGACAAACTTAACTGACGATATACTCTTTCCTTCAAATGTACCGTATCTCTTGCAATTTGCTTTCGACATTGTGTAATATGCACCGGTATGGTATATAAACTGAATCTTCTTCTTGGAAGTATCCATTCCGTTTATCTTTGCAGTCTGTCTCTTTATC
>ERZ832317.5761-NODE-5761-length-10849-cov-6.757643_pt1 | contig 10849 bp, 8 predicted proteins | sample MGYA00519695_ERZ832317 | MGnify/ENA primary metagenome ERZ832317 (study PRJEB31850, sample SAMEA3708726) | human gut metagenome | biome: human gut; feature: human-associated habitat; material: faeces | place: China | collected 2014 ...
GATGGAGCAAAGGGGCGAACAATCAATAAGTTTGAGTATGTCTCGTATTGCAGAAATGACAACATCTGCCGTAACCAATCGGGAAAAAGGTGGTCAAATCAAGCGAGACGGAAAGGAAAGAACGCATGGACACAAGTAGTCTAATGGAGCAGATATTATCTAGTGATAACCTCAATAGAGCATATCTGCAAGTCGTACGAAATAAAGGTGCAGAGGGAGTGGACGGAATGAAGTACACAGAACTCAAGGAACATCTTGCAAAGAACGGCGAAATCATCAAGGAACAGTTGAGGACAAGAAAGTATAAACCTCAGCCAGTACGAAGAGTGGAGATACCAAAGCCTGATGGCGGTGTCAGAAACCTAGGAATACCAACAGTAACAGACAGATTTGTACAACAAGCCATTGCGCAGGTATTAACACCAATCTATGAGGAACAGTTCCATGACCAAAGTTATGGATTCAGACCGAATAGATGTGCACAACAAGCAATCCTAACAGCACTTGATAGGATGAATGACGGTAATGACTGGATTGTAGACATCGACTTGGAAAAGTTCTTTGACACAGTAAATCATGACAAGCTTATGACTATCATAGGCAGAACCATTAAAGATGGAGATGTCATCTCTATCGTTAGAAAATACCTTGTCAGCGGAATCATGATAGATGATGAATATGAGGATTCCATTGTGGGGACACCACAAGGAGGAAATCTCTCGCCATTATTGGCAAACATCATGCTGAATGAACTTGATAAGGAAATGGAAAAGCGAGGGCTTAACTTTGTACGATATGCGGATGACTGTATTATTATGGTCGGAAGCGAAATGTCTGCCAACAGAGTCATGAGAAATATTTCACGATTCATTGAAAAGAAGCTAGGGCTCAAAGTCAACATGAGCAAGAGCAAGGTAGATAAACCACAAGGACTTAAATACCTTGGATTCGGTTTTTACTTTGATTCAAGAGCGCATCAGTTTAAGGCGAAACCACATGCAAAATCGGTAGCAAAGTTTAAGAAAAGGATGAAAGAATTCACTTGTCGTAGTTGGGGTGTCAGCAACAGTTATAAAGTAGAGAAGCTTAACCAGCTCATTAGAGGGTGGATTAACTACTTCAAAATAGGAAACATGAAAACACTCTGCAAACAATTAGATTCAAACATTCGTTACAGACTTCGTATGTGTATATGGAAACAATGGAAGACACCACAAAATCGTGCAAAGAACTTGATAAAACTTGGAATTAACAAATATACAGCATGGAAAGTTGCATATGCAGGGGATAGGATTGCCTATGTATGCAACAAGGGTGCTGTGAACGTTGCAATAAGCAATGAGAGACTAACCAGATTTGGATTAGTCTCAATGATGGATTACTACGCCGAAAGGTGTGTTACTTGTTAAGTTGATTGAACCGCCGTATACGGAACCGTACGTACGGTGGTGTGAGAGGTCGGGAAAATTTATTTAATTTTCCCTCCTACTCGATTTATGAGATTTCAAGAAGCTGCCGGTACAGGTAAAAAATCTTAACGGCACATATCTGCAATCGTATAAATCAGATTTTTGGAATCTTCCCAGCCAAGGCAAGGATCCGTGATGGATTTACCGTAGATGTGTTCGCCGATCTTCTGGGAGCCTTCCTCAATATAACTCTCGATCATAACACCTTTTACCATCTTCTGAATTTCAGAAGAAACCTGACGGTTGTGCATGACTTCCTTTACGATACGGATCTGTTCTTTATATTTTTTGCCGGAGTTGGAATGGTTTACGTCCACAACGGCTGCCGGATTGACAAGATCCATTTTTTCGTACATGTCACACAGACGGATCAGATCTTCGTAGTGGTAATTCTGTGTGGAGTTACCGTGTTTGCTGACTGCGCCGCGCAGAACAACATGTGTCAGCGGGTTGCCGCTTGTCTCCACTTCGTAACCACGGTATACGAAATGATGTGGGTGCTGTGCCGCATATACGGAGTTGAGCATAACAGAAAAGTCGCCGCTGGTCGGGTTTTTCATACCGGATGCGACATCAAAACCACTGACCGTCAGACGGTGCTGCTGATCCTCGACAGAACGTGCACCGATGGCAACGTAGGAGAGAAGATCTTCGACATACCCCCAGTTTTCCGGGTAGAGCATCTCATCTGCACAGGTTAAACCGCTCTCTTTAATCGCACGGATGTGCATTTTACGCATGGCAATCAGACCTTCGATCATGTCAGGCGCTTTTTCCGGATCCGGCTGGGAGGCGATACCCTTATAGCCCTCGCCGGTAGTACGCGGCTTATTTGTATAAACACGCGGAATGATGATCAGACGGTCGGCAACATCCTCCTGGATTTTTGTGAGGCGGCTGACATAATCACAGACAGCGTCCTCCCGGTCTGCAGAACAAGGTCCGATGATAACGAGAAAACGGTCATCTTTTCCGGTGATAACGTCGGAGATCATAGCATCCCGTTCTTTTTTTAACTGTTTTAATTCTTCTGACAGCGGAAAATCACGTTTGATCTCTGCCGGAGAAGGAAGCTGGTTTAAAAATGTAAAACTCATAATAATCCTCATTTCTGAGCAACTTATTGCGAAAAATAAGCTATCAAACTTATTTTTCACACTAAAAACTCCATTCTAAGCGCTAAAATCAAAAATTATATTAAATGATATTGCAGAAGATGTCAAATATTTGCATAACAGGAGGGGGTTGGTTATAATGAAAAAAGAAGATGATTGTGAGATGGCAGGGAGGTGTCTGGCATGAAAATAAAAGGAACAGAGGTCGGAACGGGACGTCCGCTCATATGCGTTCCGGTTCTCGAAAAAACGAAAGAAGAAGTTATAAAAGAAGTGGAATATCTCGTGAAATCGGATGCAGACATGATCGAATGGAGGCTGGATGCATTTGAACATTACACCGACTACAATGAAGTGCGGGAAATATTGCAGCAGATAGCGCCTTTATTAAAGAAAAAACTGTTTTTGTATACATTTCGTACTGCAAAACAGGGTGGAGTGGTGTCGGTTGACCGGGAAACATTAAATGATCTGCACGATCTTGCGGCAGAGTCAGAATGTGTGGATCTGATCGATCTGGAATTTTTTGAGGAGGAACATGCGGCAAAGCGGATCCGGGAAATTCAAAAAAAGGGGAAGAAAGTTGTGGCATCACATCATGATCTGGAAGGAACACCGCAGATAGATGTAATGCGGATGCTGCTTGACCATATGTGTGAAGGAGGTGCGGATATTGTCAAACTTGTTGTGACTCCAAAAACAACGGAAGATGTATTGCGGCTGCTTGCCGTTACTTCTGAATTTCACAGTGAAAATCAAGAAACACCGATCATTACCGTGTCCATGGGAAAACTGGGGGCAGTCAGCAGAGTGAGCGGAGAAACTTTTGGTTCCTGTGTGACATTTGCGTCGCATGGAAAGAAAAGTGCACCGGGACAGTTTCAACTGGAAGAAATGCAGCAGACGCTCGCTATGCTGCATGAGGGATGTGAATAAAAAATAAAGAAAATATAAAGAATGGATAAAGTGCAGGGAAGATACTTGACGTGGTATCTTCCCTGTGTTAATATATGCCACTGTAAATAAATAACAAAGAAAATATATAACAATGTTAAATAATGAGGTGAGAAAAACAGGAATGGATGATTTATTTACAAGATTTTTTTTTGCGCTGTATCAGTTTCACAAACTGCATATGGGTGATCTGGTGCCGGATATCACGAAACTTGAGGGCATGACGATGGCGGCGATCAAGCACTGCAGTGGGGAAAAGGAAGAACTGACGGTTTCCGAATTGACCGCAAAGCTGAAAGCGAAGGGACCTGCAGTTTCACGCACCTTAAAGACGTTGGAAGATAAAGGATACATTGAGCGCGACGTCAACAAAGCAGACAGGCGCAATACTTATGTGAAGCTGACGGCATCCGGGGAACAGAAGCAGGAAGAGTGCGAGCAGATCATGAGCAGCTTTGCGCATGCAGTCATCTCAAAAATAGACCGGGATGACATGGAACAGCTGATCGATTGCCTGAATGAGCTTTACGAGGCGTCGAGGGAAGAAATCGAAGACCGAAAAATGAGACAAAAAGGAGAATAGGACATGAGCAAAATATTTAAAAATATGCTCCCGTACTGGAAGGGACTGATCATTGTTGTTGCACTGTTAGTTGTACAGGCGTGGTGTGATCTGTCTCTTCCGGCATACACATCGGATATTATTGATGTCGGAATCCAGAACAAAGGTGTGGAGCATGTGCTGCCGGAGGCAGTAACGGAGGATGAGTTTACACTGGCACAGCTTTTTATGACCGATGAGGAGAAGGAAAGCTGGGAAAACAGTTACGAAAAGGACGGAGATGTTTACCGTCTGACCGTTACAGATAAAAAACAGTTAGATGAACTGGATGATACGCTGCTTCTTCCTCTTCTGATGAACTATCAGATGTCATCGGTGGATGAGCAGACATTTAAAGAGAGTGTGGCAAAACAGACCGGAATGGATCAGGCGATGCTTGATAACATGAGTATCGAGCAGATCGGGGAGTCCATGGGAGTGCCGATTACATCTTTTGAGAAAGAAGTCGAGGATGACGATGGAAATACCGTGGTTACGAATTGCGTGGATATGCGTACAATTTTTGCCGCCATGGAAGCGTCAGGGGCAATGACAGAGGAACAGATCTTATCCATGCGTGATACCGTTTCTGATACGATCGATACCATGGGAAGTTCTCTGGTAAAATCAATGGGTATCGCGTATGCAGTAAGCTGTGATACAGCGGCAGGAGTGGATATTGATAAGGTACAGACATCCTATCTCTGGTCAGCCGGTGGCAGGATGGTTGCGATGGCACTTCTTATGGGTGTGGCAACGGTTCTGGTAGGATTTTTTGGTGCACGTATCGGTGCCGGAATCGGACGTGACCTGCGAGGAAAGATATTTGGACAGGTGGTTCGTTTTTCTAACGCGGAGATGGATCATTTTTCCACTGCATCTTTAATTACCAGAAGTACGAATGATATCCAGCAGATTCAGATGGTATCTGCAGTGATGATCCGTATGGTTGCCTATGCGCCGATTCTTGGCATCGGAGGTGTATTAAAAATCATCCAGACAGGAGCAGGAATGGGATGGATCATTATTCTGGCAATCCTTGCGATCCTTGGCTATGTCATGGTATTGATGTCTGTTACAATGCCTCGTTTTAAGCTGATGCAGAAACTGGTCGATAAGATCAATCTGGTATCCAGAGAGATCTTAACAGGACTTTCCGTCATTCGTGCATTCGGCAGGGAAACAGAGGAAGAAAAACGTTTTGATGCTGCAAATAAAGATCTGACAAAGACCATGCTGTTTACAAACCGTGTCATGACATTTATGATGCCGGGTATGATGCTGATTATGAATCTTCTGACCGTAGGTATCGTATGGGTAGGCGCGCACAAAATCGATGCCGGTTCCATGCAGGTCGGTTCCATGACTGCATTCATCACCTATGCGATGATGATCGTTATGGCATTTTTAATGCTGACAGCAATGTCGATCATGCTTCCGCGTGCAGCAGTAGCAGCAGAACGTATCGATGAGGTTATCCGCACAGAGTCTTCCATAGAAGATGCAAAAAATCCGGAAGAATTAAGAGAACACAAAGGTGTGATCCGTTTTTCACATGTCAGCTTCCGCTATCCGGGAGCGGAGGCAGATGTGTTGGAGGATATTGATTTTACAGCGGAGCCGGGTAAGACAACGGCAATCATCGGAAGTACCGGATGTGGAAAATCCACGCTGGTCAACCTGATTCCAAGACTTTATGATGTCACAGGCGGAAGTGTTACCTTAGACGGTCAGGATATCCGGAATATCCGTATGGAAGATTTGAGGGAAGAAATCGGTTTTGTGCCGCAGAAAGGTGTACTGTTTTCCGGTACGATCGCGTCAAACCTGCGTTTTGGAAAACGAGACGCCACAGATGAGCAGATCAAAGAGGCGGCAGCAATCGCACAGGCAGCCGATTTTATTGAGGAGAAACAGGAAAAATCCGACAGCGATATTGCACAGGGCGGAAGCAATGTTTCCGGTGGACAGAAACAGCGTCTTGCCATTGCACGTGCGATTGCAAAACAGCCGAAAATCTATGTGTTTGATGACAGTTTCTCTGCACTTGACTTAAAGACGGATGCGGCACTTCGAAAAGCACTGGCATCGAAAGTAAAAGACAGCACAGTCATCATTGTGGCGCAGAGAATTAGTACAATTTTACACGCAGAACAGATCCTTGTGCTTGATGATGGAAAGATCGTCGGAAAAGGTACGCATGAAGAATTGCTGAAAAACTGTGAGACATACCAGCAGATCGCCCGTTCACAGCTTTCGGCAAAAGAACTTGGCATAGAGGAAAGTGAGGTGTCTGTCAATGAGTAATGAAAGAGAAAAAGTTAGAATGCAGCACCGTGGCAGAGGACCGATGGGGCGCGGCATGCAGCCGGGAGAAAAACCGAAGGATTTAAAGGGTTCTCTGGGAAAACTGTTATCTTACATTGGAAATTTTAAAGCTGCAATTATTGTAGTCATGATTTTTGCGGCGGCTTCCACGGTATTTAATGTAATCGGGCCTAAGACTTTAGGAAAGGCAACCACAGCGCTCTCCGAAGGACTGATGGCAAAGATCCAGGGCACGGGAAGCATCGATTTTACCTATATCGGACAGATCCTTTTATTTGTGTTAGGGCTTTATGTGTGCAGTGCGGCATTTAACTTTATTCAGGGCTGGATTATGACCGGTGTAACGCAGAAGATCTGCTACCGCATGCGTAAAGAAATCTCCGGGAAAATCAACCGCATGCCGATGAAGTATTTTGAGAGCCGTACTTACGGAGAAGTTTTATCGAGAATCACCAATGATGTCGATACCTTAGGACAGGGATTAAACCAGAGTATCACAACGATCATCACGTCGGTTGCAACCTTAGTCGGGGTGCTGATCATGATGTTAAGTATCTCCCCGTTAATGACGCTGATTGCAATCGTGATCCTGCCGATCTCCATGGCACTGATCTCATTTGTGGTCAAAAAATCCCAGAAATACTTCAAAGACCAGCAGGAATATTTAGGTCATATCAATGGACAGGTCGAGGAGGTTTATGGCGGGCATTTAGTCATCAAGGCATTCAACCGTGAGAAAGACACGATTGAGGAATTTAACCGCACCAATGAGATTTTATATCAGTCCGCATGGAAATCACAGTTTTTGTCAGGTATGATGCAGCCGATCATGATGTTTGTCGGAAATCTCGGTTACGCAGCAGTGGCTTTATCCGGTGGACTGCTTGCAATCCGTGGAACGATCACGATCGGTGATATCCAGGCATTTATCCAGTATGTAAAAAACTTCACACAGCCGATCCAGCAGATTGCACAGGTCATCAATCAGGTACAGTCGATGGCGGCAGCATCTGAGCGTGTGTTTGAGTTTTTAAATGAGGAAGAGGAAGATCAGACCGTAGAACATCCGGCAGATGTGAGTGCCGTAACCGGAACCGTCGATTTTGATCATGTACAGTTTGGTTACAACCCGGATCAGACGATCATCAAAGATTTCAGTGCACATGTCAAACCGGGGCAGAAGATTGCAATCGTTGGGCCGACCGGCGCAGGAAAGACTACGATGGTAAAGCTTCTGATGCGTTTTTATGATGTAAACAGCGGTTCCATCAAATTAGACGGTCATGATGTCAGGGATTTTAACCGCAGGGAATTAAGAGATGCGTTTGGAATGGTATTGCAGGATACCTGGCTGTTTAAGGGAACGATCATGGAAAATATCCGTTACGGACGTTTAGAAGCTACAGATGAAGAAGTCATTGCAGCGGCGAAAGCGGCACATGCTGACCATTTCATTAAGACACTTCCGGGTGGTTACCAGATGGAATTAAATGAGGATGCAAGCAATGTTTCACAGGGACAGAAGCAGCTCCTTACGATCGCAAGGGCAATCCTTGCGGACAATAAGATTTTGATCCTCGATGAGGCAACATCTTCGGTTGATACGAGAACCGAGGTCACAATCCAGAAAGCGATGGATAATCTGATGCGTGGCAGAACCAGTTTTGTCATTGCACACAGACTCTCAACGATCCGCAATGCGGATCTGATCCTTGTCATGAAGGACGGGGATATCGTGGAGCAGGGAAATCACGAAGAACTGCTTGAAAAAAATGGATTTTATGCAAATCTTTATAATTCACAGTTTGAGGATGTTGTTGCGTAAGAGGATATGGGATGTCGTCGTTTGGCGGCATCCTTTTTTCGTGCAGATTTTGCCGGGTATGGAATTCATTTTCGTTCCGGATACATAAAAGAAAAATAGCTGCATAAATTTTCCGGCAAACAGGAAACACTATGAGAAAAAGCCACATTCATGCGGCAGAAAGCAGGAAAATCATATGGACAAAATGAATATCAGAAAAGCGGCAATGATCGGCTGCGGATTCGTGGGCGCATCATCGGCATTTGCGCTGATGCAGAGCGGTATTTTTTCGGAGATGGTCATGATTGATGCAGATCACGCGAAGGCGGAGGGGGAAGCGATGGATCTAAGCCACGGACTTCCATTTGCAAGACCGGTAAAAATATATGCCGGGGACTATGATGACATTGTAGATGCCGGAATTATTATCATCACGGCGGGTGCAAACCAGAAGCCGGATGAGACGCGGCTTGATCTGATCCACAAAAATGTGGAGATATACAAACAGATCATCCCGGAGATCGCAAAGCGCGGCTGTGAGGGAATCCTTCTTATCGTATCCAATCCGGTCGATATCCTTACCTACACGGCACTGAAACTTTCCGGTTTCCCGGAACACCGCGTGATCGGTTCCGGGACAGTGCTTGATACCGCCCGGTTAAAATATCTGATCGGGGAGCATTTAGGGGTAGATAACCGCAGTGTGCATGCGTTTATCATCGGGGAACACGGAGACAGTGAACTTGCCGCATGGTCCAATGCGAATATTTCCGGTGTCCGTCTGAGTGATTTTTGCGAAATGCGTGGTCATTTTATGCATGAGGAATCCGAAAACCGTATCTATGAAAAAGTAAGAAGCAGCGCTTACGAGATCATTGAACGCAAGCATGCGACCTATTATGGGATTGCGATGGCGGTAAAGCGGATCTGTGAATGTATCATCCGAAATGAACAGTCGATCCTTCCGGTATCTTCCATGATGCATGGCATTTACGGAATGAAAGATATTGTGATCAGCATGCCTGCCATTGTCGGAAAGGACGGTGTGGAGAACGTGATACCGATCTCACTGGACGAGGAAGAAAAAATGCAGTTGAAAAGATCAGCGGATATTTTAACCGGGATAAAAGAAATGATAAAAAAAGAACACGGGATCGGTTAAAAAAACAGGATAGTTGTGGTATAGTTTATTAGCAGATGATGTTAAAAAAATTGTATCAACAGGAATACAAAGGAGGACACATCATGTCCATGCGCATATATACCATGACACACAAAAAATTTACACCCCTGCCGGATCCACTTTATGTACCGCTTCATGTCGGAAGGGCATGCGGGGAGAATCTGGGATATTTGGGGGATGATACGGGAGAACAGATCTCAGCGCTGAACTGTTATTACAGTGAGCTGACCGGGTTTTACTGGATCTGGAAAAACTGCCATGATGCCGATTATGTCGGCACCTGCCATTACAGACGGTATCTGATCAACGAAAAAGAACAGATCTATACGGAGGAGGAATACCGGGAACTGTTAAGAAAATACGATCTGGTCACGACCAAAAAAGTCCTGTTAAACAATTCTTATTACGACGGATTTTTGGCAAACCACAATATACGGGCACTGGAGATGACAGGAAAGGTCATTACAGAGAAATATCCGGAATATGCGGATGCATTTGAACAGCTTGTAAATGGCAGACAGACTTATTTTGGAAATATCCTTGTCACTTCAAAAATATTATTTGATGAATATGCATCCTGGCTGTTTTCCATTTTCTTTGAGGTGGCAGAGCGGATCGAATTAGAAACGGGGGAAGATGCCTACCATAAAAGAGTATTTGGATTTATTTCCGAATTTCTCCTGCTTGTGTGGGTTACAGTGAAAAAGCTGCGTGTATATGAGTGCAAAGTGGGAATGCTTGGAGAAAAGGCAGAGACCGGTGAATTAAAAAGGTGTCTTGCCGAATGTTTCAGAAACCGCGATGTTGATCTGGCAAAGAAAATTTTTTTGGAGACAAGAGAAAAAAGACCGGATGTATTAATGGAGGCATCTGATATCACGGGTGAATTGCATCTGTGCATGCAGATCATTGCAACCGCGGGGGAAGAAAGAAATCATGGCGAAACCATGATTTTAGAAAGAGAAAATGATTTTGGCAGACTGATGGAGATATTTTCGAAATTAAACCGGGTTGTGAGCCGGTACCGCGAAAACAGCGAGAGCGAAGAGGATATCCGTTTTCTGGGCGAAGGGAAAATATCAAAGACCGCAGTGTGGGTGGCAGTCATGATGGGAAAAGAATCTGAAAGTGAGAAAAAAGATCTGATGGATCGCATGTTAAAATATCTTCATTAAATTTTAAGAAATGCCGGAAAGCAGGAAAATACACGCATGAGGAAGAATGCCGTAACCTGCACCGGCATTTTTTGTTGACAATTATTTTATGGTCTGCTATGATAAAACGTGCGTAAAAAAGTAACATTTTTTTTATGCTGCAGATCCCTTATAATAGTAAGAGCAGGCAACCGTAGTCTAATGGATAGAACACCGGACTCCGACTCCGGCAATGCGGGTT